>Ga0315273_10000169_pt1 | contig 60700 bp, 53 predicted proteins | sample YL17G02_0_MG_FD_205753 | JGI IMG/M metagenome (GOLD analysis project Ga0315273, IMG submission 205753) | Sediment microbial communities from Yellowstone Lake, YNP, Wyoming, USA - YL17G02_0 | ecosystem: Environmental > Aquatic > Freshwater > Lake > Sediment | place: USA: Wyoming | collected... | reverse complement strand
GGAGGCAGGGAACACACTACAAAAAGGGTTCTAAGACCCAGGTGGACAGCAAGTTCTCCTGCCTTCTTCTTGAATGGGTAAAACCCATTCATTCAGACGTTATACCATAAATGCTAAGTAGGAGGTGAACGAAACGAAGAAGTAGCCTGAATAATCCTTTGCAATTATGAAAGAGAGCGGTTGAAAATTATTGAAATTTAAACACAAGAGGTTTTTCTTTTCATATTAGATACAAGTATACGTCAGAATCCTCTCATAACAGTCCAGAATAAAACTTCGATTTCTTTATTTAACTTACATGCCCATATTTTCCGGAACAAATTATTTCATCTGTTTGTCTAAATGATTAAAGATCAAAAGGAAAGGAGAAAGAACATGCGTTACGTAATAGTCACATTACTTGCAGCATTACTTACATTGTCGGCAGCACCGGCCTTTTCTTATGGAAGAAGCAATGTGGACGTCGAGATCATCTCTGACAGGGGGAATGAATTCTCGATCATACCTTTCAAAGACTTTGAAACAGGCTGTACGCACGTAATCAAGAAATACCTGGAGGCAAAAAGAGGCGAGAACTATGGCATCGGCATAAGAAACAATACGCCTGAAAGAATCGGAGTGGTTATCGCTGTTGACGGAAGGAACATAATCACCGGCAAGAAATCATTTCTCAAAAATAGTGAGCTGATGTACATCGTAGAACCTTATGGCTATACAAGGTTCGAAGGTTGGAGGACGGACGAGAATACGGTGCATCAATTCTATTTCACCGATATACGGGATTCTTACGCAGTAAGGACGTTTGGCGATACCTCGGCGATGGGAGTTATTGCGGTCGCCGTATTCCGGGAGAAGGAAAGGCCAAGGATTCTTTACGAAAGACAATTGCATAAAGAGAAAGCGCCGGCATCTCCTCAATCGTCTGAAAAGGGTGCATCGGGGAGATATGAAAACGATACCGCAGGTACAGGTTTTGGAGATGAGAGGTACTCTCCTGTCATAAAAGTCAAGTTTGAACCTGAAGGCGTTCCATGGGAAAAAATATTAATAAAGTATGAATGGCAGGAGGTTCTTTGCAGTAAGGGTCTTCTGCGATGCCGGCCGGAAGAGAGAAACAGGTTGTGGGATGAAGGCGAATATGCGCCGTACCCGCCGGGCAAGGCAAAACGTTGATTCCTAACGGGACAATTCAATGACATGAAGAGCATAAATTCACATCCTTAATGACAAAACCTGCAGCAGGACTGAAGAAAGAGTGGTTGCTGAATCTTTACAAAGTGGTGTAGATTATAATTAATCATCTTTATGGAGAGTGTTACGGTGAACAAAAAACTGTTTTTGTTTTTGCTTGTACTGGGAATATCTGTATTCGTCTTGTCATATATGTGTGCTTGTGAAAAAGAAAAGCACAGCACAACCTCCTCAATATCTGCTGATTCTCTCAACGAAGTAAAATTCCACAGAGAGGGTGAGTTGGCGTTTATCAGCAAGGAGAGCAGGAAAAAGATTAAAACCATTGATATTGAGATAGCTGATACTCCCGGGGAATTAGAAGCAGGATTAATGTTCAGACGAACGATGGCAGATACAGAGGGGATGTTATTTGTTTTTAAAAAAGCTAAGACGAGATTCTTCTGGATGGAAAATACCTATATTCCGCTTGATATGATTTTTGTTGATGAAAACATGAAGATAGTAAAGATAGAGAAAAATACGATACCAATGTCTGAAGAGAAGATTCCTACACACAAGAACACACTCTACACTGTTGAGGCGAATGCCGGTTTTTGCGATAGATATGGAATTAATGTCGGAGATTATATTCAGTTCTAATCATTTTACCACCCATTGCGTCCCGCAGATGTATTTGAAGTTGCATTCAGGGCAGGAGGCTTTTTTATCCTGAGCTGGTTTGAACGGATAGACAGGGTCAACGATCTCCTTCAGTAAATGAAGGATAACTGTTTTAAACGTCTCAAAGGTTTGTTTCTCATCTCCATCCTCAAAGAGCCGAAGTTCAATCTCCTTATTTATGACTGTTCTTCCGAGTAGCAGGAACAGACCGTTCAGGTCTTTTATTTTCATATCGGTCTTTTCTGAATAGAGCATTATATAGAACGGCAGCTGGAGGCTGCCGATAGCCTCATTCCAGGAATCCCGGTTGCCAAGGTCAAGTTTGTTGAGATTGATCTTAAGACGGTTCGGATTTGAACCGGTTTTATAGTCAATAATATAAGTTTTCCCTCCGCGTTTTTCTATGCTGTCGAGACGTCCTTTGAGCCTGAAGGAGTCTGCTGAAATCTCGATATCCTTTTCAACATCAAGGATAGTTACCTGCTCTTCTTTGATTAAAGGCAGGTAATATCTTTCAAGGAATCCTTTCAAATGATCTCTGATCTGGAGCTTTAAGAGATAGAGTGCCCCGGATGGATTTTTACCATATTCTGATTCAAACAGTTTATCTATAAGCAGATCCATCTCTTCAGTATTAATGTCTTTCAATCGCAGGCGGCGTCCTTTTCTGACTGAGAAATATTGCGATATGGTTTTGTGAACAAATTTCCCTATATCGACCCTTTCAATGTCACCGGATACCTCTTCCTTCCTGTCAAGCCTTAGAACATATGAATAATAAAACTGAAGCTGACAGTTAAGGTATCTGTCGAGCGCAGTCGCACTGTATCGTAAGTCTTTCAGATAGATAAGGATATCCTCAGTTTTTGAGATTTCATGCGGCGCCGGATTATCGAGTTTGACCTTATACTGAACAGACCGTAGATATTTTTTTGCATCAGTTGTCTTATCCTTTTTCTGCTTTTCCCAGAGAAGCTTTTCGACGAACCTTGATTTTTCCTTTTTATCATTTTCGATGAAAAAGAGGTGTACTTCTTTTGCGCCTTTCAGAAGGGTTTCGAAATAGTATGCAGCAAGTTTATCGCGATCCACATACGTTGGAAGTCCAAGTATCTGGCGCGCCTTGAATGGCAGCAATGTATCATCTTTTCTGGTATCAGGGATCGTCTCTTCATTCGAATCCAGAACAAAAACCGTGTCAAATTTTATACTCCTCGTCTCAAGAAAACCAAGGACCTGCAGGCCACGGAGCGGGGTCCCCTCAAAAGGTGTATAACCGGTCATGATATATTTCCTGAAAAATGTAAAATAACTGCCTGTTTCCCTGAAGGCGAGGGTTTTCATTTCCGACATTGAGAGAGTATCCAGCAGTCTCAGGAAGGACTCGGAGAAGGGATAGAAGAGCGGATGCATCCTTGCAGTGCTGTGGTTATAAATATATGTGAGCAGTTCAGTGCATCTTCCTGCAAAATCTCCTATATTTTCAAAAGAGAGGAATGTCTCTATGGTGTTCCGATGGATCGTCTTTAAGTGCTCTTTTATACGGCCTTTGGATATGCCTTTTTCTTCGGCAGGCATCTTTTTCATAACCTGATCCAGCAGGTCTTTGCCCTCTTCTATCTCTGTCAGGGTTGCAAATGTTCTTGTCCTGTACTTCGTAATCTCCTCTTCTATGGCATGGAACATAATTCTGGTTACTTCTGCATTGTCTTTAAAGTAGATGTTCTTTGTGTACGGATGCAGGACAAATTTCAGATAATCAGGGATGTAGATACGTCCTTCATCCATAGAGGTTATAAGTTCCATAAGATTATTGATGAACCCGAAGATAGGAGTGCGTTGCAGGGGATAACCGAGCGAGATATTGTAGCTGTCTTCGCTGAAAATCGGGAGCACCTGCCGCAGCAAAGGGAAAAGGGTTTCGGAAGAGGGAAGGACTATCGTCGTCTTTTCACTGAGAAACTCTTTTTTATCTTCCTTCTCCTCAATTACTCTGTTCAGCGCAAACACCTGTCCATGAGTATCAGGGCTGCTGTAAAAGTGTATCTCCGGCGCTGCTGCGCCTGTTTCAGCTGATTCAAAGGTTATACCTAAGTCTTTCAGCTTCTCCTCTAAACCTGTGCCATCCTGAAAGATCAAAAGGGCTTTCTCTTTTTCGAGCAGTTTTCTGAACAGGACCTTTTCATATTTTGTGAGGGCATAGAATCCTGCAAAGATTATCCTCTCATATGAATCTAATCCTGATTGAGCGACGCCCTCTGATACTGCTCTATATCTCACCGATCTTGTTGATCTTACTCTCTCTTCAATGAGCTTATAGAATTCTTCATAGAGGAAGGATAACGACTGCAGTCTTTTCAGGGTATGTTCCGGTATAGCTTCACCTGTGAAGGGTTCGATCTGTTTTACCATAACCGGTTTAATACCTTCTATTGAAAGTTCCTCGATGTCCCGGTAGATCTTCAGACCTATCGGGAAGAAGCTGTCGAGCGGAAGAAATGTATCGCCTCCGATCGGTCTGAATGCCTTTTTGTTAATTTCATGGAGAATGGCAACTGCATCAATAGTCTCCAGTTTCCTTTTTGACTGCATCCCTTCATATGCAGAATCCACAAATTCATCCATTGAAAATACGGACGGAGGGATGAAACTGCCTTTTATCTTTCCAGCAATAGCCTTCCGGAGAAAATGAGAAGGCCTCTTGCCTGGAAAGACAACGAGGGTTGAAGAGTAATCCTTACCCGTATATTTCAGATGAGAAATGACTTCATCAATCAGATTCTGTTCAGGTTTAATAATAATAGTGTTCAGTCGATTCTCCTTATCGCCTTAATATCCACATAGGCGATTATCCCTTCGACATTTCTACCGTCATATAGTTCCCTCAGGATTTTCATATAGGTCTTCATCTGAACCCTGTATTTTTCTTCTGCTTCCTTATCACTTCCTGTTTTAAAGTCAATCACTGTAATCCTGTCATTATCAATGATCACCCTGTCCATTCTGAACAGACTGCCCTCCCCGTCAGAAAACTCCTGCTCACTCCGGACTATCCTGCCTGCCTGCCTGCTGAAATATCCTCTTATCTCCTTATGATTGAGAAATGCAAGAATGGTATCCTTTATCTCATCAGCAGAATAATCTGCACCTGTCTCTGTCTTCACCCGTCTGATGATCTCCTCAAGCTCCTTTTCAAATCCATCCGCTATATATTCAACAAAATAGAGCACCCTGTGGATGAACTCACCTCTGCGCTTTTCTGCGATACTCATAATTTCATCAGAGCGGATCTGAATTTCTACCTGCCGGTGAAGATGCAGGACAGGCAATGTTTCATGAATTTCCGTGCCGGCAACTTCCTGCCTTTCAGGTCTGGATGATGGGGGAAAATAGTTTTCCGGAAGGATATCCAGAGGATAGCTTTCCTTGTTTCCTTTAACGCCTATGACATAGAGTTCTTCCTCTGGCCGGGTAAAACCAACATACAGGCTGTTGAGCCTGTTGACCTTATCCTTTAATACCTCTTCGCTGTAAAGAGGTTCAAAATCAGGATTACTGATCAGTATTTTTTGTGTAATCTTCAGCAGGCGGATCCGGTTTTCATCTTTCTCTAAAAAATAATCGAACCCCCTGTTCCGGTCTTCATAAAGCAGCACTATGACAACAGGGAATCCCAGGCCCTTGGACTTATGGATAGTCATGACCTTTACAGCGTCCACATCCTTTGGCACATCCATGTTCCACTCAGATTCACCGCTGTCGCCATCAGATGCAAAATCGAGGAAATCCCTGAGGCTGTTATATCCGGCGCCTTCAAACTCCTTGACCGCTTCAAGTATCTTCACCAATGCAGCCTCTTCATCCTCCATCGTCTCAAAAACCCTGAAGACACTGAATACCTCTGTAACGAGGTCATACAAAGGGAAATAGCCTGATGACCTGAAAAGTCCTGCAAAATATTTGCTCCAGAGACTGCCATATTCCTTTTGGAAAGATTTATACAGAGGCGGTCTGTCTTTATGTCCGAAACAGAATAGCCTCAGTTTCTCTGTATCAATTCCTGCGGAATCCTTCCTGAGTATGCTCCCGAAGATATCACCGAGGATAAAGGTTGCAAAGGAGAGGTCATCAGGAGGTGAATCGAGAAAGTTCAGCAGAGCGACTATCTCACCTGTGATCTTCCTCCTTCGTATATCGAGGTTGCTGTATGAGATAAAAAGGATATCCTTCTCGTTCAGCCATGTGGTCACTCTGACAGCGTCTTCATTCTTCTGTGTCAGAACAGCGATATCCCCATAATTGAATCCCCTTGTCTGCAAATCATTAACAAGATCCTGTATCTTTTGCCTCTCAACAGGGTTTTCATTATCCCTTTCATATATGGACACCTCTGCATATCCTGTGTTCTTTCGACCCTCTTTAACTTTCTGGACATAATCAGTCAGACCACTTTTGTCTCCTGCTTCTCTGTATTTATCATTTGCCGGAACAATCCCTTTGAATACCTTTTCGCTGAAGTCGAGTATCTTTTGCAGGCTCCGGTAGTTCCTGCCGAGTTCCCTCACCATATGTTCCGCTGAGGGAAACGGGTTCAAGGTTTCGGTCTCCTTCATGATGGTATAGTCTGCATCACGGAATCCGTAAATAGCCTGTTTGGTATCTCCCACGACAAAAAGACTTCCACCCTGTGAGAGAGAATTCTCAAGGAGCGGCGAGAGGTTTCTCCATTGAATAGGTGAAGTATCCTGAAATTCATCGATAAGGAAATGAAAGATGGTTTCGCCTATCCTGAAGTAGACTTCAGGTACGATCTCCCTGCTCAGATATTCGGCAAGATACCTGTTGATATCTTCAATAAATATCTTCCCCTGCTGTTTCTTCACCTTCTCAATAGCTTCGCGGAATTCCTCATAGACTTTCAGGTACGGCTGGTAATAAGAACGTGAATAGAAAGCGGTATATTCCCTGATAAGGTTGCCGACCTCTGCCCACTGATCTGCTATTCTGTCGTAGGAAACTTTTAGGGCAGTTTGACCGCTTCGCAATTTCTTCACCGGCGGGGTTTTAATTCCTTTGCCGATAATATCAGCAAATCTATCTTCCGCAATTAGAGTGAGGATGCCTGCAAAAGAAGATTTCGCATTCTGTTCCAATCCTGATTGAAGTATCATATCCTCTATTCCAGACATTGCCATCCTGATTCTTTCCTTCGAAAGCTGCAAGTCTGATGAGAAATCCTGTATCCTTATTTCTCCGCCGGTTGAGGCGAGTTTTCTGTAGATCTTTTTCACCTCTTCAAGAAGGGGCTTTGAAGGATCCCATGGAAAGGCAGAGCTTTCAAGTTTTTGATCGAGTATTATCCGGATAATCCGTTCAAAAAGCTCTGCCTCTGCTGTTCCTTCACGTACATTTCTCAGAAAACGGTCAAAAGAATATTCCATGAGGGAATCAATGCTTAAAAGGATCTCGAATTCCGGATTGTAGCCAAAATCTATCGCAGATGTTTTGAAGACGGTTGTCATAAAACTGTCTATGGTCTTTACCTGAAAGTCAGAGTAATTATCAAGGATCTCTTCTATTAACTCTCCTGCCTTTTCTCTCATTTTTTCCCTGTCCAGAGATACAATCTGCAAGAGTTCTGCCATAAGTTCTGCATCATCGAAAAAGACAGATTTCAGCCAGAAGAGTATCCTCTCCTTCATCTCCTTTGCTGCATTATTTGAGAACGTAACAGCAAGGATATTCCGCAAACTGTTACGCGGGATTTTCTCTGACAGGATAAACTGGACAAACCGTTCTGTGAGGGTATGTGTTTTACCTGAACCTGCAGACGCCTTCAGGATCATAAAATGCGGGAAATGAATCTCTGTATCCTTTTCCAGGATCGGACTTGTCATCTTAATCTCGTGTCTTTTGATGGTGCGAGAGAGGGGAGTTGAACCCCTACGGTCACCCACTGGCTCCTAAGGCCAGCGCGTCTGCCAGTTCCGCCACTCTCGCATAAATGATTTTAAAGGATCATCCGCCATTTCTGCAATTTCTTATTTAATGTTGCAGCAAACCTGCAGCAGAAAAAATCTGAAGATATAAAAGTTTTTTACTGATTCCAGGCAATTTTATGGTTCCATTCGCGGCAAAGAATCACTCCCTGTCACACTTGGAAAGACATCAGATTAAGGAGCTGGGGAATGAGTTCTTGTCTCCCCAAAAGACAAAAACGTTTCTAACACCTGCTATGTAGATTGTCAACCCCTAACAGCTAATCGGTAGGTTTCTCCTTTCTTTATTTTCTTTTGAGAGATAGGCGCGTATATTTTCCCAGCCTGCTATTCGCAGTCAATTGCCGCATGATTCTTATTCGGTAAAGCTTTAAGGATTGCCGTATCCTACAAAACGTAACATTAATGTTACAAGGTGTTCGTTCACGGTCAATCCAGACGTAAAGGTAAATTTTTAACTTGAAGTATGTACGATAAGTCTCTTTATGAATTCTGAAAATTTCCTTTGTAAATCAGCGGCAGAGCTCAGAATCAAAGGGAGATTAAAAAATATATGTGAGAAATCTTCAATTCCCTCCAAAATTCCAATTGACAGCCCCGCTATTTATTAGTAGCATTATATTTATAAATTGCAGAGGGATATGGCTGCTTCTGATGAACTACCAGTTACCATTTTTGCGACAATAGGAATGCAAAGATTTAAGATGTGACCTCTTGTCGCTTTCTTAATGGGATAGGTGGAAAGAATTAGAAGCATTATTATCTTGTCAAATGTGTACAGGCTGTTGAAAAACCTATCGCATGTCATTGCGAGGAGCAGTTTCTGCGACGAAGCAATCTCTAACCCATTGATTTTATTAAAGGCGAGATTGTCGCGCTTCGCTCGCAATGACAGAAAAAAGACTTTTTCAACAGGCTGTGTAGACCTGACCCTGACGTTGCCATTGTAGAGTTTCATATGTAAAGACAAAATGTTTTGAAAAATTGTCTTTTTGTTATCTATTGTTTCGGTTCAAACAAATGAATCAAATCCTATAAAGCGCTTCCAAGAGCATATTAATATTTTTGACAAATTCTTAAGACCCCCTACCTGCGTAGGATAAATTCCTACAAGAAAAAAACCCCCCTTCCTACAAAAAAAAGAGAGTTCTGCCTATACCTTTTCTCTTCAGTAAGAGGTAAAACATAAATATGAATTGCGGATGGACTAAGGAAATGACTGTGTTGAAACAATCATCACGAAATCTTTTTCTGAAAAGGGAGGTGACAGCAAAAAATATGAATGCGGTGTTAGACATAGGCTGAAGTGTTGTCGCATGAAGGATGACAACCACAAAGATTCAGAAATTTGAAGGAAGTTTAATCAGGAGGAATTGATTTATGAAAAAGAGAAGATTCATAAGCATTATGGCGTTGCTGTTGGCCGTGGTTGCCCTTTCCTGGGGTTTTGACAGTAGCATTGCTCAGGCGAAGACCAAGTTAGACAAGGTTTTGAAATACAACGGGGAAATAACACCCGCAGACAGGAAGGAAGTGGCGGCCCTGGCGCTTCAAAAGGGAGTGCTCAACCCGTTGATGCTGCAGGCACAGCCGATGGCGTTGATCAACGGGGCGACGCACTACTTCAGCCATCCGAACTACGCCAACAGCCCGCTGCCGACAGTCAGCGGCGCTGTCATTTCTGTTGGTAATCCGTTGCAAGATCGGGCATACGCCTCGGACTTTCCTGTAGGCGTCGGCGAGTCGGCGCCGGTTTTCGTGGTCCTGCCAACCGCGCTGCCTGTTGGGATAATCCAATCGTTCCAGACCTGGAACCAGGCGACCCCGGGCGGGAGTCCTTTCCCTTCGGCCGGCAACGTGTTCCACGCTTACTTGCTGCGGCCGACCGGTAATGCCAACGAGTATACAGTCATCTTCGATAGCGGTCTGCTCACCGCGCCGGCGCTGGCCGATCCCGCAGTCAGCGAGATCGCTACGTTTGGCGTGGCGAACCTGGCGGTCCAGGCAGGTGACGTGCTCGCTTTCTACGGTCAGGGCATCCCAGTCGATACGGGCTTAGGCTCGGATATACTCAGCTACCCAGCTCCAAATCCACCTTTGCAGGATTCGATCATCACACTCGGCAGTGCAGAGTTTCCGATCTACTCCCAGGATCGCACCTATTCCTTTGGTGCGCAGGTGCTCGACCTATCGGGTCAGAATACCGTGATCACCGGTGGCATCCGCAAGTTTGTGGATCCGCTTCCGTTGTTTGGGCCGGATATCCCGGTCGCGGCTGCCGACACACGCTGGCCAGAGTACCCTACATACGAGATCGGCCTGGTGCAATACGAACGGCAGATGCATTCTGACCTGGTGAACCCGACCCTGCTGCGCGGCTATGTACAACTCACGCCCTGCAGCAGTCCAGGAGCCGTCCCTCTATCGAACGTGCTGCGCGGCGGCGGTACGCAACCAACCGGCTACTGCGGTGTGACCGCTCCCAGCTACCTGGGGCCGGCCATCGTCACCATGAAAGATACACCGGTTAGTATTGTGTTCCGCAACCTGCTGCCGGACGGTGCGGAAGGGAATCTGTTCATCCCGGTTGACACCACCGTCATGGGCTCAGGAATGACCGCAAACGGCCATGAGTGGATGATGGCGAATCCGGATATGGTTGATCCGCAAAATCCGATGTGCAGCGATCCTATGAAGGCTGATATGGTTGCAATGGGTCACTGCTTTGCCGAGAACCGCGCTACTCTGCACCTGCACGGCGGCATCTCGCCCTGGATCAGCGACGGCACTCCCCACCAGTGGATCACACCTGCCGGGGGAAATGCCGAATACCCGAAGGGCGTCAGCGTAGTGGACGTTCCTGACATGACCATATGCAATCAAAATGCAGACGATGGCTGCCAGACGTTCTTCTACACCAACCAGCAAAGCGCCCGGCTGATGTTCTACCATGACCATGCCTGGGGTATCACCCGCCTGAACGTTTACGCTGGTGAGGCCGCTGGCTACATCATAGCTGACCAAGCCGAGATGGATCTGGTCGGTGCGGGACTCATTCCCAGCCCGCTTGATCTGGTTAACACCATCCCGCTGGTCATCCAGGATAAGACCTTTGTGCCTAACATTACACAACTCGCCCTGCAGGACGAGACCTGGGACATCGCACGCTGGGGCGACGAGGGCGACCTTTGGTTGCCACACGTCTACTCGCCGGCGCAGAATCCGGGCGACGCGTCCGGAGTCAATCAATACGGCCGTTGGGCCTATGGCCCATGGTTCTGGCCGCCCACCAATAACATTGATTACGGACCGATTCTTAATCCATACTACGACGCAAACTGTAACCCCGATCTCCAGTGGTGCGAGCCTCAATATATGCCTGGCGTTCCTTATCTCTCAATGGGAATGGAATCTTTCAACGATACGCCTATTGTCAACGGAACGGCTTACCCAACTATTACTGTTGACCCGAAGCCCTACCGTTTCCGTATCCTGAGCGCTGCTAACGACCGCTTCTTTAATCTGTCGTTCTACAAAGCCGTCGACGCAAACGGAGTCCTTTGCGATACAGCCAACGCCAACCCTGTGCCGGAGAGCACAGGGGTTGCGTGCACAGAGGTCGCTCTGAACCCTGCCGAAGTGGCAGCAGCTCTCCTTGATCCTGCAGGCGTTTTCCCGACTCCGCTGGCAGGTATGGAAGGGCCGGACTGGATACAGTTCGGTACTGAGGGTGGATTTCTGCCTGCGCCGGTCGTTATCCCGGCACATGTAACCACTTGGGTGACCGATCCTACCGTGTTCAACGCCGGCAATGTCGACCAACATTCTCTGCTACTCGGCCCTGCTGAGCGTGCAGATGTGATCGTAGATTTTTCGAACTTCGGTGGACAGACGCTCATCCTGTACAACGATGCACCGGCGGCATTCCCGGCGCGAGACCCGCGCTATGACTACTACACCGGCAATCCGGACTTGAGAGACACTGGCGGTGCACCTTCGACACTGCCCGGATATGGTCCCAACACCCGCACCATCTTGCAGATCAAGGTAAATCCCGGTACCGGGCCTGGCTATGATGTTGCCGCGCTCGAGGCTGCTTTCGCGCACCACCTGGATGTTAACGGCCAACCCGCCGGCGCATTCGAGAAAGGTCAGAACCCGATTATCGTAGGACAGGGCGCCTACAACTCGGCCTACGGCACCGCATTCACAGGAAATGAAGGTCTGGTGCAGATCTATGACACCTCATTGACATTCAATACCATTTTAGGCGCTCAGCTCACCATCAATCTGAAGCCCAAGATGATCCAGGATGAGATGGGCGAAGCGTTCGAGCTCGAATACGGGCGCATGAGCGGCTTCCTGGGGGTGGAAGTTCCGAACGCCCAGGCCGGCATTCAGAACATGGTCCTGCACCCGTACACCTACCCACCGGACGAGGTCATCGATGGCGTCGAAGTGGGTGGGACAGATACCAGTCTGGACATCACTCCTATTGCCTCGGCTGACGACGGCACACAGATATGGAAAATTACCCATAACGGTGTGGATACACATCCGATTCATTGGCATCTGTACGAGGTACAGTTGCTCAACCGTGTAGGCTGGGACGGAATCATCCGCAAGCCTGACGCCAATGAACTCGGCTGGAAGGATACCCTGCGTGTCAGCCCGCTGGAAGACACTATCGTCGCCCTGAGACCTATCATCCCGCACATCCCGTCCGCCTGGAACGGCCTGCCCAACAGCATCCGCCTGCTCGATCCGTCCATGCCTGAAGGCGCTTTCCTTCATGGCGCAAACACGACACAGCGCGAGGCGCTCGGTCTGCCCTTACTGGCCTTCAACCCGGACGGCGAACCGGTTGATATCGTGAACCATTTCGTCAACTTCGGCTGGGAGTATGTATACCACTGCCATATTCTGAGCCACGAGGAGATGGACATGATGCACTCGCAGGTCGTCGGCATCCCTCCAGCGGCCCCAACCTTTATAAGTGCAGTTGCCTCTGGAACCGGAAACAATCGGAGGTATACCATAACCTGGATTGACAATTCGAAGAACGAGACTGCGTTCGTCATCCGGCGCTCCTCCAGCCCAACCGGCCCGTGGAGCATCCTGGCGACGGTTCCGTCCGATCGGCTGATTGTTGGACCGGGGCTTGGAACGAGGACCTACGTGGACAGGACCAGAAATACCTACTACTACCAGGTGTATGCAATCAACGTGGTGGGAGATACCTGGGACTACTCTAACCCCGCGTTCAATCAGATTCCAGCGGGCGGCGGATGGCCTACTCTGACGCTCACCTCACTGCCGGGTGCACAACCACCGGCTCCCACGCTAGTCGCTCCTACCGGCCTGACGGCGAGCGCGGTTCTGAAGAACAAGAAGACAGCTACCGTCACTCTGAACTGGGTGGACCCCGCCACAAACAACGAGACGGGCTTCCTGATCCAGCGGGCCTATAACGCCACCTTTACGAGTGGCGTAGTGAACGTCACTGTTGGACCCAACGTCACCACGTTAACACAGGACGTAGCGCGCGGCACGATCTTCTACTACAGAGTGCATGCTTTCGACAACACGACCCAATCTGGATGGTCGAACACTGCCAGCGTTACTACGCCATAAGTTCGGGCTTCGTTACTCTAACCCGGGGAGGGATTGCTCCCTCCCCGGTATATTTTGTTTAAGGGGGTAGTTCAGATGATAAAAAGAATTATCTTTTGTACATTCATTCTGTCATTTTGTGTTATTTCTTCCGGTTATACAGATAACTCCGGAAACAAAATCTTAAAAGGGTTTACGCTCACAGGGAGCAGGCAGGGCCAATCAGTGGGATTTGTGGATGTTGACGGAGATGGCATCGCTGACAAGATACTTGGAGCGCCTTATGCTTCTTCATCATCGAACACAGGCGCTGTGCTTGCATACAAAGGATCTGCTGATGGAGGGTTTTCCATGTCACCTTTCATGATTATGAAGGGAGACGATAATTACGGGTTCACATTTGTCAATTTAGGTGACGTCGATAGAGACGGAAAGGAAGATTTTGCGGTAGGAGCTATCAATGGTGATGGTGCAGACGTATCTTTAAGCGGGAGTGTTACTATCTACAAAGGCGGCAGAAACTCTAACTATGATGAAGGGCGCGGAAAGATTATCGCGAAGCTTTCCGGAGAGGGCCCGATGGACAAGTTTGGAATCTCCATCTCGGCAGGTGACCTGAACGGTGACGGTATGAAAGACCTGATCGTGGGGGCTCCATTTAACACGAATGATCCAGCGATTTATCAGGGAGGCGCAGTATATGTCTATTTTGCACCTGACTTTATCAATAAAGCTGCCCTTTATGCTTCTTCAGTAAGCAAGGGGCTTGGCTGGAGTGCAGCCACAGGAGATATAAACGGCGACAATATTTCTGATCTGTGCATTTCAGCCGGCGGTAAGGTGCTTTGTTATTATGGTGCACAAGATTTTAATCCATCAATAGATTCTCCTGACGTTACGATTAAAAGCGCGAGCTCAGGATTCGGCAAGTCGATTGCCGTAACAGAAGATTTAAACATTGTAATCGGTGCTCCGAACGCTGTAGTTAATGGAACCCGAGATAGAGGCAGCATTTATGTAGTAAAGGGGGGCTCAGGAAAAAGGACGGTGAATGTGGATACTCCATCTGCCGATCTGATAGTCCGTATTGATGGAGGAGCCCTTTTTGACAGGTTCGGTGCTTCAATCGCTGTTGTCGGTAACATAGAGAACGGACAGAATAACGGTTTTGCTGTAGGCGCTCCGATGAACGATCTGGACTCTTTTAGGCATCTGTCCGGCAAAGTCTATTTTTTTAAGGGAGAAGATATAAGCAGTTCCTCAACACTCTCAAACTCGACAGTATTCGAGGGAGCTGCGAGGGACCAGGGATATGGAACATCTCTTGCGGGTTCTGAACATGGCGAATTGTTGATAGGAGCGCCGAGGACAGAGATGGATACAGGATGGGTTTCTATGGTGGATATTTCAACAGGTCAGGTTGTTCCGGGTGGAGATAGCGGCGGTTCAACAGGATCAGGCGACGAATGCCCTTAACCCAATTTTAATAAATGCTGTTATTTAAAAAAGAGGGAGGCCTATTCAGATGTTTAAAAGCTTATTAATATTCATAGTCTTAATTTTATGCCTTACACCCGGCATCTTTGCAGCAGGGTACGATTCATCGAATTTTTCTTCTGACGGCCGCAAACTGCAGCCGGCTCCGTCCGGGCATATCCCGGGCAAGGACAAAGGTTCGGGAAAGGGGACACACAATGCAGGTGAGGAGTGCGGCGCCTGCCATAAGCTTAATGGAAAAGCCCCAGTAGTATTTACAATGTCAGGCACTGTTTATGAAGACAGGGCGGGAAGAAAACCTCTGAAGGGCGGAGAGATTATATTGCAGGATATTACCGGCAATGTGATAAGCATGACCAGCAACGAGGTTGGGAATTTCTGGACAAATGCACCGATTGCCAGCAATCCCTATGCAGTTGCAAGTCATGGGGGTACAACACATCCGCTTTATCATATCGATGAGATGGGATTTCATCCAGCAGACCCCAATGATACAAGAAGTTGGCAATATAAAGCATGGGTCAAATACGGTGACCATATCAGGCCTATGGTAACAATTGCTCCTGTTGGTGGAGCAACCGATCCAAATTCAAGGATGAGTTGCAGTATGCACCATGCCCCCATGGGAAGCAGAGGAGCTTTGTGGGGTACTGGAAAGAGCACGCTCCCATCTTATCCGCCATCACGACTCAGCTATAAAAAGCATATATTGCCTATACTCAGAAACAAATGTGCACCCTGCCACATACCAGGCGAGACCTGGACAAGGATCGTGACCCAATCCGATTTTGAAGGGAATCCGCTAACAAAAATAGATTACAGTAAGTCACTTGATCTCACATCATATGAAGGCTCTTCAGTTACGGTAAGTGGTACAATATGGACCAAAAGAGGAATAAAGGACATGACGACCGGATACAGGAACAATCCTGATTCAAGCTCTATGCTTTCAAAAACGAAAAAGCAGAAAAGCGAAAATGTAATTCATGGCGGAGGCGCCTTCTGGTCACCAGCGGATGCCGATTACAAAGCACTCAGGCAGTGGATTGCCGAGGGAGCGATGGATAATTAGGTTAAGTGATTGAAGGGCGATTCACGTTGTCCGAAAATCGATAAAATAAGTTCTACGCATTAAGTAGATTTATCGATAAATTATTATCGTTACCAATGGATGTCCTTTGCTTTCTAAGGCGGGAGTTGATGTGTTCCCCAAATTATCAAAGATGCGAATTTATAGGTATGCTCCATACTTATTGAAGAACATGCGTGTGCGCATTAGCTGAAGGAAGGCTCCGAATTGGTTGATCAGGTTAAAATGGTCGCTTCACATAAATACTGCGCAATGACGAATATTCCTCCCTAATGTTTATTCCCGGTTGACCTTTCATTTTCTGTCTATATAAAAAAATGATAAGTTAAACTACCAAATTGCCTTATGAATGCAAACAATTTTATGGTTTCACGTAGAAGCAAATAAACTTTATAAATATTTCACTCCCTATCGGGACATCGACATAAAAAGGAATATTTCCTCCCGAATTAAATACCTTCCCAATATTTGACCATGTGTCATTCAAATCGAAAGAAACGCCAATGATCTTTCTCGCTTTATTTGCTTGAATGGGAATTGAATAGATATCAGAAACTGATGCTTTTGCGTATAACTGTGAGGACTTGATGGTGCAGAGGTCTCTCTTATTTACGAAAAAGTAGGCGGCGCCGGGACTCCTCTTTTCCAGATTCCTTCCTGTGTATACAGGAGCCTTCAGTTAAGGGGCACAACCATTATAGGGTTAAGTCCTGCATCGTGCATTTAACATATCTTTATTCCGTCCAGTGTACAAGACCCATAACATTCTCCTATCTCTAATTTGTCCCAAGCTCTGCTAATATAATAGAGTGAACCGAAATAAGATATGTCCTCATTGCGAAGTTGAGTATCTGCCGCATATCGAGAAATGCGCTGATTGTGGCGCGGTCCTCCTCTTGCATGAGGAGCATAAAAGGGCGCAGGAGGAAAAGAAACAGCTGGCGGCGAAGGCCATTGAAAACTTAGCCGTAGTCAGGGAGGGCGATCTGAAGTGGTTGGGTGAACTCTACAACGTCCTCATCGATTCCGGCATTCCCTGCACAATCACTTCCGAGGCCGGCTGCAACAAGGGCCATTGCCGTGATAAATTCCGGCTGATCGTGTCTAAGGAGGACCTTGAAAGAGCACGGGAGCGCGTTGCGGAATACTTCAGGGAAATCCATCCGGAACTCCGGGCTTCTCACGAACTGGCCAAACAGGGTAAGTGCCCAGCGTGCGGTTCCCCTGTGGGAGCCGATGACACTGAGTGCTCAGATTGCGGCCTGACGCTCCTGATTGTTGAGGAAGAGGACCAGGAAGAAGAGAAAGGCTGCGGAGGCAGACTTGATGATCGACATCTATTATGACTACAGCCTGCGTATATTCTGCGCAAACTATCGCCGCAGGCGATCCGCCGAGGCGGAAAGTTTACGGTCACTACTTTTTCAGTGTTACATTGATATTATCAAACAGTATTGCCGGGAAATTCCCTCCGTGAGAAGGATAAACAGTATCTTCTATCTCAGCAACTTTTTTCAGTGTATCATAGATATTTCCTGCAACCATGACATCTTTCACATGTCCGGCTATTGCCCCCTTTTCAACATAGAGCGCCGGGGCAACGCCTATCGAAAAATCTCCATTCGGAATGTTGCCGCTGTGCGCTCCCAAAGCGCCTGCAATGATTATTCCGTGGTCGATGGACTTTAAAAGTTCAGAAAAAGATTTATTCCCTGGCGCTACACAGAGGTGAGTAAGGGATGGGGCCGGTTTCGATGATATTGAACCTTTGAATCCATGCCCGGTCGGAGAGGTTTTCAGTTTCAGGGCAAAGTAAAGGTCATAATAAAAATTCTTCAGCACGCCTTTTTCGATAATGGGGAAAAGGCTGCACGGAGTTCCTTCATCATCAAATGCCCTTGCATGGGGAAGGGTATCGTTCAGCGGGTCGCTATATATGGAGAGCCTTTCGTCAAATATCTTTTCGCCGATTTTTTGAGTTAGAGGAGAAATATTCTGGTAAATGCTCAAGCCGCTTGTTGCGGTCTGAAGCCTCCACATCAATACATACGCGGTCTCAGGTAAAAAAAGCACCTTCAGATTTCTTCCTTCAGGACTCACTTCCTTCAATGACTGATCATATGTTTCAGAAAGGAAATTCAGATATTCATCTGCGGCCTTTACAAATCCTTTTGACTTAAGAATACGGTGCAAAGAAGCTGAAGAATAAGGATAGAGGATATGCGGACTTAAATAATACGCAGAGGACTTCCATGACAGGTCTGTTCCGGAACTGTTTATAATCCTTATGCTGCCTGTCGAACGGGATGCTGAAATGTTGATCTGTCCTTTTGTCTTCTGAGACAGGATCTCACATACCCTGCTGCATTCTTCCACCATTGCCGAATTTGACAGGGTTTCTGCCGAAGGGTCATATGTGTTAAGGGAAGGCACATTTTTTGTGAGAGGCAATTCGAATAATCCCTCTACTCCTCCTTTGAGAGAATCAAGGGCATTCTGTATAAGTCCTTCCCTGTTAGCAAGGTTTTTTGTATATGCAAAACCTAATATGCCATTCTTCATGATCCTCAGGCTGACCCCGGATTGAATACTGCTGTCGATATCCTTCAGGTGTGCATTTTCAAATGAAACACTGTCTCCCCTGGCATCAACAGAGTATATTTCGGCTTTGTCACTAACCTTCCCCGCCATTTCCAGTAACTGCTCCATTAGATTCCTCCCACAACTACATTGTTGATCAGGATATGAGGGGCTCCGTGACAGGAACGGATATTCAGTTGCCCTTTGCCGCACCCTCCTGTCTTGCTCAAAACAAGATCATTTCCGACCGCAGTGATATTTTTCAGAGTATGATAGAGATTTCCGGTGATATTGATATCACGGATCATGTTTCTGATTTTTCCTTCTTTTATTACATAACCATACTGTGCGCCAAAGGTAAAATTCTCTCCGCTTGTCTGGCCACCTTTACTGTCAAGGATGTATAATCCGTCACCAAGCATTGCGAGAAGGCCTTCAAGGGTCTTTTCACTGGGTTCAATAAAAATATTGCCCATCCTCACAATTGGAGCATAACGATAATCTTCAGCAACACAGTGGCCGGTTAATCCTTCTCCAAAGGCTGCTGCTGTCCGCCTCGAATGCAGCCGTCCAACAAGTACGCCCTGCTTCATAAGCGATACCGGCCTTGCTTTTACACCTTCATCATCGTAACAGTAGAAACCAAGCTGTCCGGGCATTGCAGGGTCATCGATGATATTGAGCGCTTCGTTTCCAAGATGAGCTCCGGTCTGCATTCTCTCCCTCATGGTAGAATCTTCTATAAGATCAGCCTCTGAGAAATGGCCGAATGCCTCATGGGTAAACACACCTGCGAGATCCTGATTGAGCACAATATTGTATGTCCCTCCGGTAACAGGCGCTGCATGCAGGAGGTCTAATGCTATTGCCGTTCTTTTTTCAAATTCCTCTTCCTGATTCCTTAATAAGGCAAAGCCATTGCTTCCACCTAAAGCAACCCTTACATTTTGAGAGAGCGTACCGTCTTTGCTGGTAATTAATCCCCCTAAAGCGGTGGTAAGAAGATCTTCTCTGATCTTTGCTCCTTCTGTGCTGACAAAATATTTCTCACGAACGACTTCACTGTAATAGATATTTGTAGTGGCGATCTTTTCAAATTTCAGGGGTATGGAATTATAATTCCGTGTCAATTGAAGTTTTTCGTCAATCGAAACCTGCCTTGGATCTTCATCTGTATCAGGCAGAAAAGTATCCTGAATAATGTCAGTTTTTGCGAACTCTACAGGTTTGTTTATATGCCTTGCTATAAGCGCAGCATTTTCTTCAGCAGTATGAAGAGCTGTTTCAGCATCATCTGCCCGTGTGAATGCTATTGACGATAAACCGCCGTTCTTCAGTACCCTTATTACAAAGCCATCAGTTGCGTTTGAACCTATATGAAAGAGCTCTCTGCCATGAAATGCAATCCGTGTCTCTCGCATTATTTCATATCGTACGTCAGCATAATCTGCAGTTGCCCCTGAAATCATCGCCCGTAATTTTTCAAACATAATCCCCCTCTTCTGCTGCATTTCTCAGTAGTCCCGCATGCTGCGTTAAGACTTATTATAAGGTTAAAATTCTTTTATTGACACAGCCTGATACAAGTTTTTATATTAAAAAATGTTGGCAGCCATTTGCTGTTTCATTTTTCTTACTAACAGTCTCAAAATAATGAATACATTAATTTGCAAAATCCCTCCTATCCTCCCTTTGCCAAAGGGAGGAATAATACCCCTCTTTGGCAAAGAGGGTCTGGGGGAGATTTTCTGAATAATATCTATTCAATTATGAAACTCTAAACAACTGAAGAGGAAGAAATGGAAGACATGCAATATGTGATCCTGAAAAAGGAACGGTTCAATGATTTCATCTCAAGACTTTCGAAGATGCAGAAACTGATTGCTCCGGTATCAAAGGGTTACAATAATTTCGCATTTGAAGAAGTTTCCCCGGGCAGTGATATCGCTCTCAAATATATCCCTACCATCCTGCCGCTGAAGAAATTCTTCATGCCGCAACGCGAAACCCTTCTTGAGTTTAAAACGGCAAAGGGAGCCAATGCCGAAGCTATTGTTGAGTGCGAACCGATGACAATCTTTGGTGCTCATACCTGCGATCTTGCCGGTATCCAGTGTCTGAATATGGTCTTCTCCGAACGTCCGAAAGATTACAATTACCTTACCCGGAAGAACAGGATAACCCTCATCGGATTGGAATGCAATGAGTATTGTGATGAATATGCAAGCTGTCATTTAGTAAATGCAAGCTTCCCAGGCGGTGGCTATGACCTTTTTTTCACAGACCTAAGAGATTATTTCATTGTCCATGTGAAGACTCAGATCGGAGATGAAATCGTTGATGCCACCGGATCTTTTGAAAAAGCTGATGTGTCGCATATGAACGATCTGGAAAGATTACGTGATCATAAGAGAAAGGTATTCAGCAATGAAGTCCCGATAGAAAGCAAAAATATCCCGGGATTGTTTGACAAATCTTTCAGAGCAAGGGTCTGGAAAGACCTGAATGAACGATGCCTCGCATGCGGCAATTGTACGAATGTATGTCCGTCATGCTACTGTTTTGACATACGTGATGAGCTTGACCTGAGCTTGAAGAAGGGGATCAGATTTCGCGTATGGGATTCCTGTCAGCTTGAGCCATTCGCGAGAGTAGCCGGTGGCATGAACTTCAGAAAGGAGCGCTCGGCAAGACAGAGACACCGGTACTACCGTAAATTCAGGTATCCTGTCGACAGATTTTCACGCTTCTTCTGCACAGGGTGCGGCAGGTGTACCCGCACATGCATGGCCGGCATAAGTCTGAAAGAGACCCTCAATGAACTGATAAAAGAGAGTGAGGACAGAGTATGGAAAAAGTGGCTTTAAAAGATTCCGGTTATAGATTAAAAAAGGCAAAGATCCTTCATACGAAAAAGATGACTGCAAATGAAAAGTTTTTTGAGATAGCGCTCAGAGACGGCAGTCCGCTCGATCACGAACCAGGACAGTTTATTATGGTCTCTCTCCCGGGTATCGGTGAAGTTCCTATTTCCATCTGCTCATCCCCTGTAAAACGTGATTCCTTTGACCTGTGCGTGAGAGCTGTCGGAAAAGTTACCCGGAGCCTCCATAAATTAAAGACAGGAGATGACATAGATATAAGGGGGCCGTATGGAAAAGGCTTTCCCATCAGAATACTTGAGGGGAATGATTTATTGATAATTGCAGGCGGATTAGGGATTGCGCCTTTACGTTCTTTGATTACGTATGTCCTTGACAACCGCCGGGATTTCGGAAAGGTACATATCCTGTTCGGATGCAAAGAGCCGAAAGAGATGCTATTTGGCGACGAACTTGAGGACTGGAACAAGCGCACGGACCTCCATTATGCCTGCACCGTAGACCGTGCAGCCCCTGAATGGGCCGGCAATGTCGGAGTGATCACAACACTCATACCAGGGGTTGATATCGATCCGATGAGGACTTTTGCTGCAGTTGTCGGTCCTCCGATCATGTATAACTTTGTTATAAAAGAGCTTCTGGCCAAGGGGATTCCGGAAAACCAGATTCTCTTGTCCTTTGAACGCAATATGAAATGCGGCAACGGAAGATGCGGCCGATGCCAGATACAGAATCTCTATGTTTGTCAGGATGGGCCGGTCTTTCATTATGAACGAATCAAAAACTTGAGCGAGGCATTTTAGCATGAAGAAACCAAAAGTTGGTATTTTTGATTTTGCCTGCTGTGAAGGATGTCAGTTGCAGATTGCAAACATGGGCGAAGACGTCTTAAGCGTCCTCGGTTCTATTGATGTGCTTGAATGGAGAGAGGTCATGTCCGAGAAGTGGGGGAAGAAGCTGGATATCGCCATTATAGAAGGAAGTATTACTGATCCCCATGCAGTCAAGAGGATAAAGCAGATACGGAAAAGGGCAAAGATCCTGATTACCATCGGCTCCTGCGCAACAATAGGCGGGGTAAACGGTATGAAGAACAATTTCGGCCTTGAAGATATCAGGAAATATGTTTACGGAGACAGCTATAAGTTTTTCCCGACAGAATTAACCAAAGCTGTTCACCAGGTTGTCAAAGTCGATTATTTCGTCCATGGCTGCCCGATGTATATACCGGAATTTGTTGCAGTAATAAAGGCTGCCTTGCAGGGAATCCCTTATTACGTGCCTGATTACCCTGTATGTGTCGAATGCAAGCTGAATGAAAATGTCTGCATGTATGACCGCAAGGTCACCTGTCTCGGTCCTGTCACTAAGGCCGGTTGCAATTCATGGTGCATAAACAACGGCAATATCTGTTACGGATGCCGTGGCATGGTCAGTAACCCGAATGAAAAAGGCGCTCAGGACGTGCTGGCAAAATACAAAATCCCGATGGACCTTATCCTGAATAAAATGAATATGTATAACAAATGCAGGGAGCTCGGCTAATATGAAAAAAAATATAAATGTAAATGTTGAATATATCACAAGGGTTGAAGGGCATGGAAATATCGTTATCAATGTGAAGGATGGCAAACTGGAGACCTGCCGTCTGGATATTGTTGAATCACCACGTTTTTTTGAGGGGATGCTGAGGGGCCGTTCAATATTTGAGGCACAGCATATCACCAGCAGGATCTGCGGTATCTGTGCATGCGGACATACCCTTGCCTCGATACAGGCGGCAGAAGATGGCCTTGGAATTACGCCGACAGAGCAGACCATTAAACTCAGGAAACTCCTTTTACACCTCGAAATACTGGACAGTCACATCCTTCATATATATCTGCTGGTAGCTCCCGATGTCCTGGGTGTTAAAAGCTTTGTCCCATTGATAAGCCTTAATAGCGACATTGTGCGCCAGGCCTTACGGATGAAAAAGACCTGCAATGATCTTTGCGATATATTAGTCGGCAGACACGTGCATCCGATATCTGCTATCGTGGGAGGATTCACAAAACTTCCCAAACCGAAAGATCTGGATAAGATGCTCGATCTGTTAACCGGGATGAGGCGTGATATGGAGTTAACAGTCGAGTTATATCCCTATTTTAAATTCCCTGAATTCGAACGTGACACAGAATATGTTGCTTTGGTAAGCGATGACGATGAATACCCTCTGCTCATGGGTGATATAGGTTCCACCGATGGTGTCAGGATGAATAAAAATGATCACAGGAAGATCACCAATGAGTTCATCGTTCCCCATTCTTCTGCGAAACACACGAAGCTCAGCAGGGAATCATATGCGGTCGGCGCATTGGCAAGGTTCAATCTGAATTCTGATAAACTCCATCCTGCAGCCAGGGAAGTAGCTGCTGAAGTGGGATTGACGCCCAAATGCACCAATCCCTATCTCAATACAATTGCGCAGTTGGTCGAGAGCGTCCATTGTCTTGAAGACGCGATAGACATTGTTGAAGACCTGAAGAGCAGCCCCTTAAATTATGCCGAGGAAATCGTTGTCGGATTAAATGAGCAGCAGAGGATTCCTGTGAGAGCCGGTAATGGTGTGGGAGCAGTCGAAGTACCAAGAGGTATCCTCTTCCATAATTATCATACGGATGAGAACGGTGCGATCACAAATGCCAACTGCATTATCCCTACAAATCAGAATATCGCAAATATAGAGTACGATATGATGAAACTGGTTCCGGAGATTCTTGACAAAAGTGAAGAGGAAATAACACTCGCTGTTGAAATGCTCGTAAGGTCCTATGACCCCTGTATCTCCTGTTCAACACATCTTATTAATGTGAAGTTTATGAACAGATAAAAAACAGTTTTTCTAAACAAGTCCTTTTATAGCATAAAAGCAGGCTGTAAGTTTTAGCCTACTTTATTCAGAATATCCACCTGAGAGAGAGTATTTGAGCGGGTTCTTTTGCAGATAGTCAAATACATTCCGAACATAAAGAGGCAAAAGCCTCGCAGGGAGGAACGACCGAGAATGAGCGAGGATACTCTCTCTCAGGTGCTATCATAAAAATTCATGAATAATATGAGTTAGTCATAATATGCTAATCCCCTCTTCGCTTTTCCCCTCTTATTGACTCTTTTTTAAGCAATTCCGGTTCACTTCTCTTTAGTATCCTCATTATATTTCATTTAATTCCAACAACTATTAGCCAATAACATAAAGTAATACTTAATTTTATTCTTATTATCTTACTGTAATAATATAATTATTTAGATTATTTTACCCGCATCAATTTTCCTCTTTACATTATAGTTAGCATTCGCTTATTATTATCAACTTTAGCATTTGCTATTTTTTACCTTTCATGTGCTGACTGAAAAATGAAAATATCTTTTAAAGAACATTTAAACAAGTATAATTTTTTTTCTAAGAAACTGGCCCTGTTTTTCTTTGCGACTTTATTTATTATAGGCATATACAGGGTCGCATCAGGTTCAATAGAAGGCTCTCCCCATGATCTTTCTACCAAACAGTGTGATATATGTCATACAGATAAATCAGAAACAGGGCAGAATCCTATGTGGGAGGGACAACAGGGATCTAAGATTTTTACCATGTATAATTCTCCAACTGCTGATATTGGGGGCAATCAGCAAGGCAGGTCGCTTTCGTCCTTTTGTCTGGGTTGTCATAATGGCATATTCGGTATATTAATTAAAAACCGGGGACCGGGCGTTACTTCAGATATGGATTATGATGAATCTTTTGATAATTTCCCTAACACCGAAAACAACCCCTGGGACAATCACCCTGTTCATTTCATATACAATCCCGGGAATGATGCTGATAACAATAATTTCCCCAAGGCTGTATTAATTCCCGGGAATTTTAATAATAAGGCTATCCATGGGAAAAATACAGGGACATATTACCCGCTGTATGGAACCAATCAAAATCAGTTTGAATGTACAACGTGCCATGTTGCTCACTATCCTGTTGACCAGTCTATTAAGGACAAAAATCAAAATCACCTCTTACGGGCTGACAACAAACATTCATCGATGTGCAGGGACTGTCACAGGAATAAGTATAACGAGAACATGTACAACGCATTTCGTTAACTATTCAGAATGCTCGTTTACAAATCCCTTTATAAGGTCTTTCTTACCGATAATTCCGGCTAATTTTTCATACCTTGTTAATTGTGGTATGAATTTGTCTTAATCAGTCTGTCTTGTAGGTAGTATTCCTCCATTTTCATTTTCTCATTACTGTCATAGAAAGCTATTGACTTGTTAAACCCCTTTTCATCGGCAAACTTGTCTGTATAGAAGTATTCTCTCTTTGTCAAATTCTCATTGCTGTCAAAGTAGTCTGTTTTCTTGTAATAGCCCTTTTCATTGGTAAAGCTGTCTATATGAAAAAAATCTATCTTTGTCATTTTCTCATTATTGTCCAAGTAGGTTATGTCCCTGTTAAATCCAAGGTCCTTGGCAAACTTGTCTGTATAAAAAAATTCCACCCTTGTCAACTTCTCGTTGCTGTCAAAGTAATCTGTTTTTTTGTAATACCCTATTCCATTGGAAAACTTTTCTGTATGTAAATATTCCACCTTTGTCAATTTCTCGTTGCTGTCAAAGTAGGCTATTGTTTTATTCAATCCCGTTACGTTAGCCACCTTTTCTGTATAGAAGTATTCCTCTTTTATCTTTTCCTTATTACTGTCAAAGTAAGTTATATTTTTCAGGATATTGTTATATTGCTTGTCCCCCGGTTCATAAGTAATTTCTATAGTTTTCCACCCATATTCGTTCCTATCTGAAATAATATTTTGTTTCTCTGCTACAGCAGCTGCACTGAATAAAACCATTAAGTTAACCAATAATAGTGATGTAACTCTCAGTAGTTTCATATTGTTCTCCTTTTTTCATATTACCCTTTAGAAACTCATTATAATCTCAGCCTTCAAAACATTCATACAATTTCACTTGACATACTTAAGCAAAAGCTTAATTATAATGCAATATTAGCATATGCTATATTTTGCTTTTATTTACCTTACTAAAATGCGAATACATTTTAAAAGTGCTTTAAAAATATGTTTTGTCACCACTAAGAAACGTAGCCTGTTTATCATTATAGCATTACTTATTTTAAGCAGAGCTGAAATTACATTAGCTTCAATCGAAGGAACACCTCATGACTTAACCACCAAACAATGTTACTTGTGTCATACACCAAAAACAAATGAGGCAGAGAGACCTCTGTGGGATATATCTCAAGAACCTAAGATTTCTTTAACTTATAATTTTCTGATTCATGACAAAGACAATGTTCAAGAAACACCATCACTGTCGTGTTTTTGTCTTTCCTGCCATAACGGCGTAGTAGGTAAATTGGTAAAAAGTAGTGAATCTGATTCTTGGAACAGCCATCCCCATCTCATCCGATTTATATACAACCCCAACCAAGATATAAATAACAATAATTTTCCTACTGTAGTCAGTCTGCCTGAAAATCCCCGTAAAAAAGGCATAATTGGGAAAAGAACAGGAACATTTTATCCACTTTATGGTATTCATAACGATCAATTTGAATGTACAACATGTCATAATGCCCATTATACAAATTTACGTTCTTTTGAGATAAGACATCATAAATATATTTTAAGGACCTCGGGTTTCTCCATGTGTAGTGATTGCCATCTGAACAAGTAGCAATCACTAATGGACGTGGCAGAAGACATACCAGAAACAGGATAAATACAGACGCTATCCTCATTTATCTTATTAAGAAGGCTCTCCTGTTATGCCTTTTATGAGATCTTTTTTGCCGATAATACCGACTAATTTCCCACCCTTCTCAACAGGGAGAAGATGTATCTTCTTTTCTGTCATGATTGTGGCGATATATTCCACAGAGGCTTCATCATCTACCGTAATAACATCTTTTGTGCATATGTCTTCTACCGTAGATGCAGCCATTCTCCTGATCTCGTTTTCCATCTTGCTTGTACCGAGCGGGATATAGGCATCAAACAATCTTAAGATTGTGGGTATGTGGAGCCTGCTGTTTTTGCTTATGAGGTCATTCTCTGTAACAATTCCTTTCAGATTTCCTTTATTATCAACAACGGGGGCGCCACTGATCTTATATTTCATAAATATCCGTGCCAGTTCTTCTATCGTAGTGGCCGGCTCTGCTGTAATTACATCCTTTGTCATAATATCTTTTGCCTTAAGCATAATATCTCCTTTTCTTTGAATATACCAAGCATATTCATAATCAGTCAATTTTACAGCTTCCATCATAACTCAGCCATTATTTAATTATTTAATAATTAACGCAATTTTGCTATCTTAGATATTATGGACAGGAATATAGTTTTACAGAATAAATTAGTCGAAAAAATAGCGCTCAACAGCGCCGAACATGAAATACGCAATCTTGTTAAGGGAAACAGAACGTATCCTGAGATATATCAGGATATCAAAAGAACTGTTGAGTATGCGGCACATGTTCATAAAAATCAGTGGCGTAAAAGTGGAGAACCCTATATATTCCACCCTTTAAATGTGGCGCTTATTGCAGCTGAAAATGGTATGGTTGACAAGATCTCGATAGACAGCTGTCTTCTTCACGACGTCATTGAGGACGGTGAAGTAAGCAGGGCTGATATCCTGGAATTGTTTGGAGAAGAGGTTGCAGAAGTTGTAGAGGGGCTGACAAAGATAAAAGAGCATAAAGATGAGTCATATGATAAATTCTTTTCCCATACTATTAACAACCCAAGGGTTGCCTACATTAAAATCTTTGACAGGTTGCATAATCTCAAAACATTGGCATATCTCAGACAGGAAAAGCAGATACGTATCGCAAATGAATCTATGGACATCTATTATAAACTGTGCATACGTCTATGCCTTACGGACATTGCAAATGAAATAGAATCTCTTTGTATGCCTATCCGTTATCCGGAAAAATTCGCATTATTTTCTGCAAGACTTAAAAATATTCAGGAAGAAGCCGCTCAGATCATAGATACCTTTAAAATGAATATTCTCGAAAAATGCCATGAAAATGACGTAAAGATAAGGAAGATAAGAGTCCAGTGGAAACCATTTCTTGATATAAGCGATTACAATTTTATGTATATCCCCAATGTTTTATTATTCAAGTTTGTAGGTGACTCTGTTGAGAATGCTTATAAAATGCTCTGGCTTATAAACAGCAGTTACAAGGTAGCCGGCACTATTGAAGATAATATATCTGTCCCCAAGTTTAATAATTTCAGGGGGATCAATTATACCGTCGTTGTGGGAGGAGTCAAAATCCCCCTGCTCATTACAACTGATAAGTTTAACGAATTTAACAGAAAAGGCATCCTTGTGTATGGGAGTTTCAGCAAAGATACCACAATCAACAGAAAATTAATGGAACACCTTCAGGAATATTTGATGAATGAAAATAATTTTATGGATGTGAAGACATTAATCCCCTTTATAGAAAAAGATGATATACAGGTCTTTGCAAAGGATGGGAAGACCATTATCGATCTCAAAAAAGGCTCAACAGTACTTGACTTTGCATTTAAAATACATTCGGATTTAGGATTAAGGGCTGATTATGGAGTAGTCGACGGAGTAAGTGTAGGATTGGGTCATGAATTAAATAATGGCAATGTCGTGCATATATACACAAATAATACGATTACAGCAACAGAGGATTTTCTGAAAAAGTGTGTAACTCCCAAAGCACAAAGGATACTAAAAAAACACTTTGAAAATTTCCATATCGATGCCCTTTTTAACATTGCAAAAACCTACCTGGAGAAAAATCTGTCCGTTCTTCATATAGAAGCGGATGAGTTCTGGAAAAAGCTCTATGAGATATCCCCCATGGAAAGGGAACGAATGGAAAAGGTTATAGGAATACTTCGTTCTGTTTCAGGCGCTGAAAACCTGTTAGTCGAACTTCAGCTGATTGACAGGGAGCGGATTTCTATTTTGCGGAAAAAAGATGAGTCCTTTCTTAAGGCATGGAATATTTTTTCTTCGGGTCAAAAAGGCTTTCCTGTAGAATTCGATTTTCTGGATGAAAATTATCTGGCCTGTCCTTTTTGTGTCCCCACGCTGAACAACGCACCCCATAAAGGCATTCTTGAACAGACAAGGTTTATAGTCCATGCCGGCATTTGCAAGAACACTGACAAATCTTATGAAGAAAGGATTTTACCCGTTAAGTTCAGAAAGAACAAGCTGATAGACAGAATGATTTATATGATAATTGAAACAGATGATGTTTCGGGCATTACCCACTCAATATCTTCAGTTTTTAAAAACATAAATCTGGAGATATTTAATGTAGAAAATGACCATACAAAGGCCCTTTACAGATTAGCTTATTTCCAGAAATCTCCCCAGATGGTTTCTTCATATCTTGAACAGCTTCACAAGATTCAGGAAATCAGAAGTATTGTAATAAGCACTAAAAACGTATTTGTGACTCAATCTCTCCTGGATAGCGCGCCGGCAATTATATCAGCCCGGTAGTAATCTCCATGTCCCGGGAAAATGATCGCATGTCTGCCGGATTGTTTTAAAGCAGCATCAATGGCAATTATAATATCCCTCAGTGAATCCGACTCTCTTTTATAGACCTGACTGTCACTGTTCGGATTTGTAAGGAGATACCTGTAAACACTCAGAATATCTCTGTCCTCTGAAGACAGGCTCTGAACGTTGATCAGAAAATCAGAAGTGAAGATAAGCCCATAGTCTTTATTAAGAAAAAACACATGTCCGGGAATATGGCCGCCAAGACTTTCAAGAACTTCAAATGTGAGATTGCCGATTGTCAATGTATCTGTAATTTTAAAAGTTCCCTCGTTTCCAATATCCGATATTTGGAAATAGTCTGTTTTTTCAGGAAATCTGCATTCGGTAAACTTATTGATCAGCCTTGTGTAATACTTATTCAGATTCGAGAGCCTGCCTGATAAACCATAAGCCCTGTTGTTATGTTCTATCACCTCTTTGCATGCGGGATGCATGAATACCTGCGTGCCGAATTCACCGGCAAAATATCCTGCTGTTCCTGCATGATCTGCATCAGGGTGGGTAAGGAATATTCTCCTTACCTTTGACGGGTCCAGAGATTTTCTTTTTAGCAGGGCCTTGATATCTTCGTAATAAACCCCGTAACCGGCGTCGATCATTGTCATCTCATCATCATGATGGAAGATGTAAAGGTTTTCGGTAGTTGGAAGGCGAAAACTGTAAAGCCGGACTTGCTCATTGATCTGGATGGGCGGCATTTCAACAGCAGTAAACCGTTCAGCCACCCTTGTCCTTGCCTTTGATGCGAGTGTCAATATCTTTTCGAAGACATCTCCTGCCTCGAGATAATTGCCGGCTTCTTCATAGAAATGAACGAGATCAGCATACAATTCCTGCGATGAATCTACAATCAACCGTATCTCATCAAATTCTTTATCAGGCAATAACCTCCGGAGTTTCAGGAAAAACTTCTCCACCAGTTTCAGTCCAATAATATTCTCTACTTCTTTTTCATCAGTTCCCCTGTATAAGACACGATAGTAATAACCAGCCCTGTTTATTGCATCCAGCAACCTGTCAATCTCCCCCAAATCCCTGGTTGCCATAGCGATCTTCGCAGATTCAGGATCGATGTCTTCATCATATAGCATGTATATGACATTTGCCTCGTGCGTTTTGAGAAGATTCGCAAAGCCTGCAAGGGTACCTGGTTCATTTTTCAGCCTGACCTTAATTTCAAGCACATTTTCAAGGCTTGTTATCTGCACATCATCCTTAACCAAAGGGGTTTCTTCAAACATATACTGATTTTCTTTCAAAGAGCGTAACAGGTTCATAAGATCATCCTGTTTGGACATCTGCACTTCAGTTACTACGCGATTGCTGTGAACAGAACGGTCATAATGAAAGAAACTGATATTGCCTTTGCAGACGGCTATTAACGATGCAAAATCAGCAAGTGAACCCGGTCTGTCCTGAAGGAATACACTGAATTTCGCAATCAGATCAGCGTATATCCTTGCACGGGGTATTGTAATCCGTTTAAATATTTTTACCGGCAGGGATGACAAGGTATGGTCTGCTTTCACAATCCTAATTTTATCAGAGAAACAGGATTCACGTTTATATCCATCACCTTTACTCCGAAATGAAGATGGGGTCCGCTCGATCTTCCGGATGAGCCGACAAAACCAACCACTCCTCCTTTAGAAACAATTTCATCAGGTTTCACCTTAAAGCCGGAAAGATGCATGTAAATTGTATACAGCCCCTGTCCGTGATCGAGGATAAGAGTATTCCCGCCGTAGAACAAGCCTTCAGCCAAAACAACCTTGCCGTCATTCGATGCCTTTATTTCCTCGCCTTCTTTTCCTTTTATGTCCAGACCTTTATGGATACTTACAAATTTTCCGTTCATAATGCGCTTTGTGCCGTATACGGTTGACTTATCGTTTTCGAGTGGTATCATAAAAGATCCGTTCCACTGTTTTTCAGATACAGTCTGAAAAATAGACTGCAATCTCTTATTCTCATTTTTCACCAGATCAAGATCATCAGGGCTTAAAAATACCTTATCAGCCGGCAGGGTAAGTTTCAGTTTTGGAAACTTAGTCTTCTTTACAGATACCTTCAGTTTCCTCTGCTTTTGCCCGGCTTTTATTTTAAGAGTATAGTTCCCGGGTTTTGTTTCAATATCAACCGCTCCGATAGCAATAAAGCATCCATCTCCGGAATCAGTAAAAGGGAATATCTTCCCTGCTAATGAGGCTGAGGGCATTAATGAGGGTTTTGCATCTGTTACCTTAATAAGAAAGGCGTCTCCGGGGCTGATTGTTTTTGGAGATATTTCTGCATGGAATGCAAAGGCATGTTGAGGAAATATAACAAACAGTAATGCTGTTAAAACAGCCGTCAGAAAGGATTCAGGGATTCGAGGATACATGGATTATGTTAAAAGAAATTCTAATAACGCCTTCTGTGTATGGAGTCTGTTTTCTGCCTGGTCAAAAACCAGACTTTGAGGACCGTCTATAACCTCATCGGTTATCTCTTCTCCCCTGTGTGCGGGCATGCAGTGAAGCACTATCACATCCTTCTTTGCATCAGAGAGGAGTTTGCTGTTTATCTGATACTTTTTAAACCTCTGTTTTTTCTTTGCTGCATCTTTCTCCTGCCCCATGCTTACCCATACATCTGTGTAAACAACATCTGCTTTATAAACAGCCTCTTTAGGGTCTCTCACTATGATTATATCGCTTTTTGCACCAGCCCTTGCCTTTTCAATAACATAAGGATCCGGCTCATAGCCTTTGGGACAGGCGATCACAAGATTTATTCCGGTTACCGAAGCTGCTTCTATCAAAGAATTTGCAACATTATTGCCATCACCTATATAAGCAAACCGGATACCTGCAAGACGATGTTTTGTTTCGAGAACAGTCATCAGATCTGCAAGCGCCTGGCATGGATGATGCAAATCACTCAGGCCGTTTATTACAGGGATCGAAGCATGAGATGCAAATTCTGTGATAATATTATGGCTGTAAGTCCTTATGACAACTGCATTAAGATATCTTGATAATACCTTTGCAGTATCATGAATTGTCTCTCCTCTCCCGATCTGAATCTCTTTTGGATTCATGTAAAGAGACTTCCCCCCAAGCTGGTATATCCCCACCTCAAAGGAAACCCTCGTACGGGTAGAAGCCTTTTCAAACAGAAGGCCGATGCTTTTACCGATTAAAGGGCATTTATTGATATCTTTACCTGATTTGAGTTCTATAGCCCTTTTAAGAAGAAAGGTTATTTCTTTAGAAGATAAATCCTGCACTGTCAATAAATCTCTTTTCATCTGAAAACCCCTGTTCTTTTTGTCATTCAGGTTTATCCGGCTGAGGCGGGTCTGGCCGGACAAACTGAAATTATGCTTAATCCGAAAGTAATGCTACGATATCTTTGAAAAAACTCCGTAAAGGATTTCAACGAGCTGGTCTATCTCCTTCCGATGCACAATCAGGGGCGGGATGAAACGTAATACATTCCCTGTTGTACAGTTAATAAGCACTCCCTTTTCAAGACATGCCTTCACAATTGAATCCCCTTGCTGTGTCAACTCCATGCCTAATAAGAGTCCCTTGCCCCTGATGTCTTTAATAAGCCTTGGGAATTTTGACCTGAGCCCCTCAAGTTTTTCTATAAAGTAATTACTCATCCTGTTGCATTGATCCAGGAGGAACCCGTCTTCAAGAAGTGTTTCTATGGTAGCAACTGCAGCAGCACAGACAAGCGGGTTACCACCAAAGGTTGAGGCATGGTTACCTGGCTGAAAGGCATTTGCAACTTTATCTGTTGCAAGCATGGCGCCGATCGGCACTCCGCCACCCAGTCCTTTTGCGATAGTCATGATATCAGGCTTAATGTCAAAATGCTCATACGCAAAGAGCTTTCCCGTCCTTCCCATGCCGGTTTGGACCTCATCCAGAATGAGGAGGATATTATATTCATCGCAGAGATCCCTCACCTGTCTGAAATAGTTCTGATCCGGCAGATTGACGCCGCCCTCGCCCTGAATCGGTTCCAGAAGGACCGCACATATATCGTCTGTAATGGCCTTTCTCAGTGCATTTATATCATTGAACGGAACATATTTAAAACCTGGCACCAATGGTTCAAATCCTTTTTGAATTTTTTCCTGACCTGTTGCGGTAAGAGCCGCCAATGTCCTTCCATGAAACGAATTCAGTGCAGTAATAATCTCAAAGCGATCCGGGTTGCCCTGCTCTTTTGCATATTTCCGTGCAAGCTTTATTGCTGCCTCATTCGCCTCTGCACCTGAATTACAGAAAAAAACCTTATCTGCAAAGGAATTTTCCACAAGGAGTTTTGCAAGTTTTATCTGGGGCTCAATATAATAATAATTCGAGACATGTATAAGTCTCTGCGCCTGTTTCTGTATTGCAACAACAACACGCGGATGGCAGTGCCCGAGGATATTTACTGCAACCCCGGCGACAAAATCAAGATATTCCTTGCCGTCAGAACTCCACACCTTCATGCCCCGTCCTTTTCTGAGTACGATCGGGTATCTGCCGTAAGTATTCATTATATAGTGACTTGATTCATCGAAGTATTTTTTCATTTCCATGTGTGTGATAATAACGGAAAATATGCTGAAAAATCAAACAAACCTCAGCCTTTACTTTACATACGGAAATATATTAAAATTATAGACTTTTAAGGAGGTGATGATTTGGTAAAAATAAGACTTATGAGATTAGGAGCGCATAAGAGACCTTTCTACAGGTTAGTTGTAGCTGATTCCAGGGCAAGAAGGAATGGTCCCTTTATAGAAATATTGGGCACATATGATCCCTTAAAAGAACCTTCCGAAATAAAGCTCGATATGGAAAAGGCAAAACTTTGGATGCAGAGAGGAGCACAACCTACTGATATTGTTAAAAAGCTAATGCAAAGGACTGGCTTATAGTCAGTCCAATACTCGTATGGAGGAAGAATGATGAAAGACTTAGTAGAAAAGATGGCGAAGGCTTTGGTAGACAAACCTGAAGAAGTTAACGTTGCCGAGGTTGAAGGCGAAAAAACCACTGTTTTTGAACTCAGGGTTGCACAAACCGATCTGGGAAAGGTTATCGGCAAACAAGGTAAAACTGCACGCGCAATGAGAACAATCCTCAGCGCATCAGGGACAAAAATAGGTAAACGCTGCGTGCTTGAAATCCTCGAATAATTATATATGTGCTCCTCAAGCGGGATGAATAATATTTCATAGTCTGCAATACATCCCTTAGTTAACTTAATTTAAAAACAAAGGGGTAGGAGGAAAAAATCCTCTTACCCCTTAATAGTTCCTTGGTCTTTCAGAATTCAAGGGTAAAGTCCTGAAATGAAATGCGATATAATTACAATTTTCCCTGATATTTTTCATTCATATCTCAGTGAGGGCATCATGAAAAAAGCCCTCCAGAAGGGTATTATTGAAATAAATGTGCATAATCTGAGGGATTATACAAAAGACAAACACAGGACTGTTGATGATTATCCATATGGAGGCGGCGCAGGCATGGTTATGAAACCGGAACCGTTTTTCAGAGCGTTAGAAACGCTTTATCCTGATGCCGCTCAGAGAAGGGTTATCATGTTAAGCCCTGCAGGAAAACAATTCGACCAGAACATGGCCATGGAATTTTCAGAAGACGACCGGAGACTTGTATTATTATGCGGAAGGTACGAGGCAATTGATGAAAGGGTACGGACCGCCCTGACCCATGATGAGGTTTCTGTAGGGGATTACATACTGACTGGCGGAGAACTGCCTGCTTTAGTTATAATAGACGCTGTTTCAAGATTAATACCCGGAGTCCTTGGAGACGAACATTCTGCTGAAGTAGAATCTTTTTCATGGGGCATACTCGATTATCCCCATTATACAAGGCCTTCCTTGTTCAGGGGCCTGACGGTGCCCGAGGTTTTAATTTCCGGACACCATAGAGATATAGAGAGATGGAGGCGCAGGGAGGCGCTGAAGCGTACGTTGCAGAGGAGACCTGAGCTTCTTGAAAAATGCAGGCTCAGCGATGAGGATGAAAGATTCATAAGAGAAATAAAGGAGGAATTACAATGAGCTTAATGGGAGCAGTTGAGGAGAGTTACAAAAAAGAAATGACTGAGTTTAATATTGGAGATACGGTAAGGGTTTCAGTAAAGGTTGTTGAAGGTGACAAGGAAAGAATCCAGCCGTACGATGGCGTGGTAATCGCCAGGCACGGAGGCAGCACACGAGAAACATTTATCGTAAGAAAGATATCCTTTGGAGTTGGCGTAGAAAGAATATTTCCGCTCTTGTCCCCTAATATTGATAAGATAGAGGTACTGAAGAGAGGAAGTGTAAGAAGGGCAAAGCTGTATTATCTCAGGGGCAAAAAAGGTAAGGCAGCTAAGGTTAAGGAGAAAGAAAGATTTTTTGAAGCAAAACCTGCTGAAACCCCGGCTGCAGAATAATACGATCTAACTATATCAATTTATAGAACTTCCATTTCTCCCCTCCTTTAATGGGACGGGATGAAGGGCAGGTTGATCTCACTATGGATATCTATCAGCATGACGAAGATCTAAGACAAAAGGGTTTTTTACATATAGCTGGTATTGATGAAGCAGGAAGGGGGCCACTCGCTGGTCCGGTCGTTGCAGCAGCAGTCGTTCTGAAAGAAGGCATAAAGATTGCCGGGCTTAGAGATTCCAAAAAAGTACCTGAAGCAGAGAGAAAATCACTTTTCTCTGAAATCCAAAAATCCTCGTTAGATATAGGTATCGGAATCGTTGGCCCTGAGGATATCGACCGGTTAAATATCCTGCGCGCAACGAGACTCTCCATGAAACTTGCAGTAGAAGAGCTTTCAATGCCCCCTGATCTATTGATTATCGATGCAGTATCGCTCAAGTCAGTCCCCATAAAACAGCTCTCGCCGATAAAAGGAGAAAGTGTCAGTGCCTCGGTTGCAGCAGCGTCGATCGTCGCAAAATATACACGTGACAATATCATGCTTGATTACCATCTTCAGTATCCTCAGTATAATTTTGAAAAACATAAAGGATATTCCACAAGAGAACACATCGAAATGCTTCAGCTCTACGGCCCCTGCCCTATTCACCGGAAGAGTTTTTTCAGGGTAATGTCCCTGGAACTGCCTTTTTAATTCCTCACAATAAATCCGATCTTTTTTCAGGATATGCCCTTGTAAATGACTTTAAAATGATGGATACTTTAAAAAGGCAACAGATCTTAAGAATGAACAATTAAAAGAAGGAGGCAGAGGATGAATCAGAAAGAGCTTAAAATATTTCTTGCCGGTTTGAGTATCACTACCCTCGTAGCCGGAGCAGGCGTTATAGGGTTTGATCCGCCGGCTGCTCAGGCAGCTTGAGGCGGGAGTGCAGGTTCCGGGAGAACCTCAGTTGGAAAAGAAATGCCGAAGGGAGGCGATGCTGAAAAGGGCAAGGAACTTTTCAAAGACCCAACCCTGAGCGAAAGCAAAGGCGATAAGAGCTGCAACACCTGTCATCCCGACGGCAAAGGTCTTGAGAAGGCCGGCGGCGACATAACAGAAATTATCAATTCATGCATACAAAAGGCACTCGGTGGAAAGCCCCTTGATACTGATTCGCAGGAGATGAAGGATCTTGTTGCATACATAGCTTCGTTGAAGAAATAACTTCACAATATCCTGACCTGGTTAATTAATGATATAATTATTATTATATGGACAAGGAACGGATTGATGAGGCTCTGGAACTGCTGTGGGTCCTTAATGAAGAAGGCCATCAGGCCCTGAATCGTTTCAGGCTGAGCTCTGAAGATGATGAAGTTGATGCCATTATCAATGTTTTAAAAACAGATGGCTTTGTAGTTACATCTGATAACGATATTCAGTTTACCGATAAAGGCCGTTCAGAGGCCAAAGCGCTTATAAGACGCCTGCGCCTTGCAGAACGGCTTTTTACTGATGTCTTTGAGATGCGGGATGATACGGTTCTTGCTGATGCCTGCAAGATGGAGCATATCCTCAGTGAGGAACTTACCGACAGCGTATGCACGTTCCTTGGTCATCCACAGACATGTCCGCATGGCAAGCCGATACCAAGGGGAGAATGCTGCAAAAAATACAAGGTAGAAGTCGAACCAGTAGTCACCAGACTGTCTGAATTTGAGGTAGGATCAAAAGGAAGGATCACCTTTATTGTGCCTACCAAACCATCGAGGTTAAGTAAGCTGAATTCATTGGGAATCGCCGCAGGAAGTGTTATACGACTCCTCCAGAGAAACCCATCGTATGTTATCCAGATAGATGAGACAACGGTTGCTATCGACCCTGAAATTGCAAAAGAGATTTATATTAAGAAGTCTGTCTGATTGTCAGGTACTGTCTGGATAAAGGCAATTCGAGACTGTTCTCCTTCAGCAAAGTCTCATCCGAAAGTATCTCTTCAGTGGGACCATCAGCAGCCACTTTACCTTCCCTGATAATAATGCACCTTTTGCATACATCCTGTATGAGGTCGAGGTCGTGTGATGCAATGATCTTTGTGTGTTTAAATCCCTTCAGGAGATTGATCAGTTGTCTTCTCGATTTTGGATCCAGATTGGAGGCAGGCTCATCCATTACTAAAATGTCCGGATCCATTGCCATGACAGTTGCAATAGCAACCGCTCTCTTCTGACCTTCAGAGAGTCTGTGCGGAGGTCTGTTCCTGAGGTGAAAACATCCTACCATATCAAGCGCACCCTTAACTCTTTCTTCAACTTTTTCCTCGCTTAATCCCAGGTTGATCGGACCAAAAGCTACATCTTCATATACAGTAGGCATGAATAACTGGTCATCTGCCCTCTGAAAGACAAAACCGACTTTTTTCCGTATCTCCTGCTTCGTCTTCCTGCCGAGGGTCACTTCGCCTATAGCAATCTCACCCTGGGTCGGGATGAGTTGTCCGCTCAGGTTCAAAAGGAGAGTAGTTTTCCCCATGCCGTTTGCACCTGCTATCCCCACTGATTCGCCATGAATTATCCTGAAGGTAATTCCTTTCAGGGCTTCAGTCCCGTCGGGATACTGGAAATGGACATCATTCAGTTCAACGATATGATGGCTCATTTCGATATCCGGCTCAGGCTGTTACCAATAAAATTGACCACAGGAAAATTTCTGAATATATAAAACATTCCGATCGATATGATTGCAAATAGGATATCATAATATCTTAGACGGTGTCTTTTGAGAACTCTTATCTCACCCCTGAATCCCCTTGATAACATTGCCTGATATATTCTCTCCGCCCTCTCTACACTCCTCACAAGGAGAACGGAAATGAGCCTTATAAAGGTCTTGATCTCCTTTCCCCTGTTTCCGAACGATCGTGCCTCTCTTGCTCTTATCATCCGTAAAGCCACATCAAGGAGCACAAAGAGATACCTGTAGAGGAAGAGAAGCTGTATTACAAATATCTTAGGCAATTTAAGCCGCTCAAGCGCCTCACATATTCCGGGGAACGATGTAACGGCAATCAGAAGGAGCGCTGTGCTCACGGTCAGGATGAACTTGACGATGATCGAAAGGAAAGATATCCATCCACCGGTTACAGGAACTCCGAAAGGTTTCATAATGACAGAGGTGTCAATCAGCGGATTGAATATTCCGATGAATATGGCAAACGGTGAAATAAAAAGGATTTTTTTCGCAACAGCACCGAAAGGGATTTCCCCTGCTGTTAACAGGAATACCGGATAGATAAAAAACGGCATAAGTGCTGAAAGTTCATACTTTGGCATTGAAACAACAAACAGGATAAAGACAAATGACACAAGAATTTTTACTCTCGGATCAAGCCTGTGGACGAACGTTGTCTTATATGAGAGTGTGTCGAGATAACCTAAATTGAAATACTCTATATCAAATGTCACGTCTTTGCCCGATATTTTCTCATTATCTTTATTCCTATCCCCAGAATGAAAATGAACCCCAGTACCATGGCGCCACCGACTATCCCCGATAGAGACGTGCCCGGGTTTACGGCAGGCCAGGCGGGATTACCCTCATGCTCCTCCTTTGACGGCAAAGAATAATCGGGAAGCACAGCGGTTTTCTCCTGAAGTTTTGATAAGCTCTCTTTAAGCGGACTTGCCCTTTCCGGGACTTCGGGCTTGCCGTAAATCTTTTCTATTGACCATTCAAGACCGTCAGGGTGCGTTGATGCAAACCATGAAAGCGCCCCTCCGGTAACTACTGCAAGAACCGCCATTACCATGATAAGCTTTTTTAAGGACCCGGCGGCAGAAAGGGATTTTACGCCTTCGAGATCATCGACGATATCAGGCCTCAGTGTTCTTACATAAATAACAACACCTGCGGTTGCAAATCCCTCGATCAGGCCAACAGCAAGATGTATTGGCTGCATAAGCAAAAGAAATGTACTGAGAGGCAATTCTGTTATCCCGGACATCTTGGTCTCAAGAACAACCGAGAGGGCACCGAGTTGAAGTCCGATCACCACACTCAGGACTGTTGCAAATGTTATTAACTTCGGTGCATTATTCTTCCTGACAATAGCTCTGTAGATCAGTGGATATCCAATAAAACAGGGGTAGATACCCAGGTTCCAGATATTCGCCCCAAGGGCAAGCAATCCTCCATCGGCAAAGAAAAGCGCCTGTACCATAAGGACAGAAGCTATGACAAGAAATGCTGCATAGGGCCCGAGGAGAATAGCGAGAAGCATCCCGCCGCCGATATGTCCGCTTGAACCTGTCATGGGTATGGTGAAATTTATCATCTGCCCTGCAAATATAAAGGCACCGAGGACTCCCATGAGAGGAATCATCTTCTCATCCATTTTCTCCTTTAACTTCTTTGCACAGTATATAATTGTTCCCAGTGAGCCAGCCCACATGGCTCCACCTACTGCCGGTGATAATAAAGCGTCTGCCATATGCATGTTAGACTCCTAAAAATCTACGATGATCCCGGCAAGGATTGTATAATCCGCTTCTGCCTTGTTCAGTCCGGTCTTCAAGCCGAGATCAATGCTGAGATTTTCATTTATTTTATAAATCATGCCGCCGAGCAGGAAGAAAGGATGTACATTCGATTCCCTGTCAGGATTTGTTTCCCCACCGATATTGGCAACAAGCGAAACAGGCTCTGATACCCTATACTCTGCGGCCAAAGAATAATGCCAGATATCCCTCAACTCTTTTCTGTTCTTGATATAACCTATGTCAAGGTAGAGGGTTACCGGATCGATCTCTTTTGATGTGAGTAGGTGCAGACTATACGCTTCTTTCCCGTCACCAAGTCCTTTGTCCTCTTCTCCCGTGGGAAGAATAATTCCGGGCTTTATTGCAAAGCTGAGACCGTCTTTCTCGTAAAACCTCCATTTCACTTCCAGGGTTATATCGGAAAGACCATCCTCCTTTAGTGTTTCCGAACCTTCATCAATCCTTGTAAAGAGATAGGGGGCGGATACCACAAGATCAATATTTTCCCTTACCCCTGCTGAAAGAGTTGCAGCAATCTGTGTCTCTGAATCACCGTTGTCATTGGCATATTCGGCATTCATTTCGATATTGAATTTGCCTGTGCCGCATGTTCCCGGGTCATCAGAAATCAGCGGATGCGCGGCATAACCGCTGCCGGTAAAGAGAACGCTTAAGGCTAAGAAAAAAACAATCCTCCGGATACCTTTAACTTTTAAAACTTTGACCCTTGAACTTTGAACTTTCATAAAATTGCCTTTCCCGCAGCCAATAAAAAAAGCCGCGAAAGCAATCTGACCTACTGGTCATCTTTTCAGCCTTCGTGGCCTGTTCCTGATTTAAAGTTATCAAAAACCTTCAACTCATGTCAAGGTTTTTGTTTCAATCCTGCTTACTTTCTAAGTTCTCCGCCTGTCTTCGCAATGATATATTCAACAACTGAAGCGTGAAGCTCTTCCACCTCTTCGTCTTTGAGCGTTCTGTCCTTTGCCCTGTATATGATATTGAAAGCAAGGCTCTTCCTGCCTTCAGGTATATTGCCTCCTTTAAAGAAATCAAATACAGAAATATCCTTGATAAGTTCCGATGGATAGGCCCTTATAAGCTCTGTTATCCGGGAAGAAGGAATCGTTCCATCAAGCACAACAGCAATATCACGCTCTATGGAAGGGTATTTAGGAATCGAACTATATTGCATTGAAGCAGGTATGAATGTTAAAAGAAGATCAAGGTTCAGCTCGAACAGGACAATCTCCGGCTTCTGTTTCTTCAGGTCAAGCGTCTCGACTATTTCAGGACCAAGAACTCCGAGATACCCTATGCGTACATTTGAGACATACAGATCAGATGCCTGACCCAGATGGAAGAACGGCTCTGAAGAGGGAGAGAATGAAAACCCGCTTATCTTTAACTCTTCCAACAGAGATTCCAGGGCGCCTTTTGTGATAAAAAACCCGCTGGCATCTTCTTTCCATAGAGAAGGAGATTTATCCCTGTAGAATACGCCTCCAAGCCTTAACTCCTCCAATGGTAGACTTTCACCCCTGTCTGCAAAAACCTTTGCTATTTCAAAGACCCTGATATCTCTGATCCCCTGATCAAGGTTATATTTAAGGTTTCCGATCAAAGCAGGCGCTAAGGTCGTCCTCAGCAGGCATTGGTCCTGACTGAGCGGATTGTTAATCGAAACTGCTTTTCGTCTTGTATCTGACACCGGGATTGCGATCATGTCGAGGCTTGTCATACCCATAAAACTATAATTGATCACTTCTGTAAAACCTGTTTTTCTCATGACTTCACGGGTTTTGCTGATATTTATTGCCCTGCTGTTTAACCGTCCTGAAGAAAGGGGGCTTTTGGGGATGGTTGTAGGGATATTATCGAAACCATAAATTCTGGCTATCTCTTCAGCCACATCACTGTCTCTCCTGATATCACGCCTGTGCGCAGGAGGATATACAATAAAAACATCTCCGCTCTCCTCAGCAGGTATATTAAGACTCTGCAGGATTTCGAGCATTTCCGAGTGAGAGAGAGCTAATCCTAAGAGTTTGTTTATTCTTTCAAATCTTGCTTCAACAGGTTGTGGCACATATTTCTTCGGATAAACGTCTATGATTTCATGGATAGTTCCACCGGCAATTTCCTGTATCATGAGCGCAGCCCTGTCCAGTGCCTTTTCAAGAAACTCTATATCAGTGCCTCTTTCAAATCTGTACGAAGACTCACTCGTAAGCCCCAGCTTCTTTGATGTCTTTCTTATCGAGAATGGTTCAAAATATGCACTCTCAAGAAAGATGTTCTTCGTCTTGTCAGTCACCTCTGTTTCTGAACCGCCCATAACACCTGCAACCGCTATCGGTCTTATGCTGTCCAGGATAAGGAGGGCATCTTCCGGCAGAGAACGTTCAACCCCGTCGAGTGTTACGATTTTATTATTGGCGCCTGGTGTGTCTACAACTATCTTATTGCCCTTAATTGTATCAGCATCGAATGCATGCAAAGGATGTCCGAATTCCAAAAGCACATAATTAGTGATGTCGACAACATTGTTTATCGAACGGAGGCCGCATTTTTCGAGACGGGTTTTTATCCATTCCGGAGAATCAGTTATCCTGACATCCTTTATAACCCTGCCGGCATATCTGTTGCAGAGTTCAGGTTTCACTATTTCAACTGAAAAATCCGGAACAGGTCGTCCTCCGCTGATCTCACAGGCCGGTATTTTCAGAGGAATTCTGTAGGCAGCAGATAATTCTTTTGCTATGCCTATCATGCTCAGGCAATCAGGTCTGTTCGGTGTAACATTCACTTCTAAAACAACATCATCCTCAACAGACTCTGCTCCCTCAACCTCAAGACCTATCATCGTAAGCCTGTCAGCCACTTCATCAGGCAAAGCTGTTATATCAAGGAGCTCTTTTATCCATTTATACGATATACGCATGGTGTTTATTATAGCTCTGGGAAACAATGATTGACAAGCTGCGATTGCCCCTATCCTTCAATCCCTTTTAATGTACTTCTATTTTCCGCAGATTATTTCAATCATCATTAACTTCTTCATCAATCCGCACAGAGAATAATCCTCATTTGATGTAGGGTACGATTGTTAATGTTGAATTTGAACGAGCTTGGGAATTCAGAATCATTGATAAAACAGTGCAGCATTCTCTTTCTGGGTCGTCAAAAGTCAATAGTCAAGCCTGACCCCATGACCCCTAAACTAAGAAATTTATATTTTTCCTTCAACAATGCCTAATGACAGGTTGCTCAGATATTGCTTGATTGCCCCGCTTGATACATGAGTTGCCCATTTGATTCCGTCATCAACAATCGTATAATCAAATTCGGCAAAAATCCTGGCAATGAGGAGAGGAGAAATACCCGCAGCCTTGCTCTTAGCATCAGTTAAAGCCTTCTTTATACTGACTCCGTCTTTCAGGAGAAAATAGATATCGACAATATCTTTAGGCAGGGTCCTATCAACCATTGCAGTCAACTTGTTCGCAAGGATGTTCTCTTTGGAATCTATAATGCCAAGAACCGGATGATTTGCGACTTGGCCGATATGCAAAGGCACGTCATTTATTAATTCTATTTTCAATCTTTCCTGATGAACAAAGATACGATAAAAGTGCTCGCCCCGATAATCTGTTTCAGCATCGTTAAATATCTTTTGCAGTTTCACCACCTGAATTTCTGCTATTCTCCGGAACTCAGCATGATCATTGACAAAATAATCCAGATCATCTGAATACCGGTGATTGTAATATCCCCTCGACAGGGCGGTGCCGCCGGTCAGATAAAAAGGGGTGTCCTTGAATGCAGGTATTACCTTATCCTGTAAAGGATACAGCACGTTATTGTAATATTCTGCAGGCAAAATCCATCCCCTCTTTAATTTCCTTAAACCGTACATGCCTTCTTGCCTCACCCCACAAACCGCATAAAACTCTGGGTTCAATTATTTTGACTATCTTGAACCAGTTCACACTCTCCAGCAGCCGTGCTACACAAAAGCCTCTTTCGGGCCACTTGCGCGCACTTCGCCCCTCTATGATCGCAAGGAACTCCTCCGGAGTAAGATTCAAATCCCAGAGACACTGCTTGAGTATACTCCTCTGCTCTTCTGTCAATACTCTTGTTTCCATGGTTTATATTATATCGCAATCATTAAAACCGTCACCCTATCCACCCCGGCGCAGCCTTAATTTTCCTTCACTTGTTGGAAGGAGGTGGAGAGATTACCGAATTTTATCATGCTTTCGATCATATGAAAATAAGACTTGCCGGGCAATTCTAAACCTGCAAAAACAACGATTTAAACGTTGAATATCTTCAAACCAACAACTTTTGAAATCCTGTCAAAATCTGAATCGTTATGCAGGAGAAGGAGATTATTCTCCATGGCTGCCTGTGCAATAAGACAACCTATAGTGCTGCTGATCGTTATGCCTTTCTTCCTACATTTAAAATAAATCTTGGCTGCTGAGGCGTAAGATTCCCTTTCGTCCTGCAATATATAAAATCGCTGGGTATCAAGATATCTTTTTACCTTATCAAACTCTTTTTCAGTCTTTATCCCCTGCAAGACCTCCTGATAGATGAGAGGAGTTATTCCAAAAGGGATGCCGTTATCAAGGGCATACTGAAATCTGAGTACCGCGTCGTTTTTATTCCCCTGCAAATAATCAATCATTACCGACGTATCAACAAGAACCAAATCAATTACCCTTTCTCAACTTTTTATAATCATAGCCCGACCGAAACTCTATCTTCCCCCTTAATTCCCTTAAGTCCAGCCTCTGTTTAACATGAATAAACTCTTGCAGGGCCTCATGTATCAGCTCTTTTTTTGTTTTTGCCTTTGAATATCGGAAAGCCCTCTCTACTATGTCATCGTCCAATACTATGTTGGTCCTCATTCCGATACACCTCCTAATACACATACTATACCACATTCAATCATCTCTGATTTTGCAAGACCTGTCCCTGAAGGCCCGTGTTTGTTTTATCCGTAAATAAATGAACTGAGGCACAAATCCAGCAATGACATTTGTTTCAATCTGTACTAAACGGGTTTTTCAATGTTCCGCAAGATTGAAGATGAAGAGCACCGCACATCGCCTTCACCTACACAAACAAAATCTTTAAGCCCAAAAGGTGATGATTTACAAAAGAATCGTTTAACGACTTGAATCAGCGGCGATATTTCTTGCCATACGCTGAATTTACTTGTTAAGCCAATTTATGCCCTCCTTTAGCAATATTATTAGAAGGCCGTCGTGTATATAAGTAGCGTGAGGCTTCATATATTCTTTCCGAATCCGAATAAGAATAAAATAGTTGAAATAATGCCCACAGCAAAAAAGCCAATACTTGCTGCCGAAAAAACAATTATTGCGATATCAAATGGTGATAAAGTAATTGGTCCGAGCTTAAAATAATGAGGGACATCTGATTCTTCAGGCCTTGAAGGATTCACTAATATTTCAATCAGGTCTCCCTCTTTATAAATGTTCTCTTTTACCCCGCTTGACGATGTGCCACTGTATTCACTGCCCATGCGGAGTTACGGTTTAAATCATACCTGAGTGTCTTACGTTTCGATAAAAACAGTCTTTTCGTTGACTGTTTTGCTGAAAAAATGTAACCTACAAAACAGTGGGAACATATAGATGGGAACAACTGTTAGTTATCATCTCTGTCTCGTTATTTTTCCTAATGATTTCAAATGCTTCAGCCGATGAAAAGATACTCTATTTCAAGAACCATATTATAGTACACAAGGATTCGACGATGACTGTAGAGGAAACCATAACAGTATCCGTCGAAGGCAATATAATCAAACACGGTCTCTATAGAAACGTTCCAACATCTTTACAGAATAATGTTGAACTGGGTGTAAGACGTTATCTGCATATGAAACCGTTTGAAATATATAGGACTTCAGGTTTTGAGATTATTTCAGTATTTCGAGACGGCGTGCCAGAGTCATATCAGCTCAAACATAATCGTCTCTTTATCGGGAATGAGAAGATTGAGCTCACCTATGGAGAACATATCTATACCATTGTATATAAGACAGATCGTCATATCCGATTTTATTCAAACGAAGATGCGCTTGAATGGCGTATTGAGGGTTATAATTCAGGACACCATAGGTCATTCCCTATAGCGCGATCTTCTTTGACGCTTGAATTACCTGCAGCAGTAGATTTCAAAAACAGCTTCATAGAAGGCTATACAAATTCTGATGACCTCAAAAAAGACTTCACAACATCTATTTGCAAGTCAAAGTCAGGTTCAGAAAACATTCTTTCCTTTACTTCAATTGCTATCGGCACACAAGAGAGAGGTCCTAAAATTCATATCTCGTTGCCTAAAGGCGTTGTTCAGAAGCCGACTACAGAGATGGAAATTAGATATTTCATGCGTGATATACGGCACATACTAATTGGCCTTGCTATTTTTTCTTTGGAACTCACGACTCTATTTCTTTACTACTTCATTGTATGGTTGAGGGTTGGGAAGGACCCAAAGCGCGGCATCATCATGCCAATTTATACCCCTCCAAACAACTTATCGCCTGCTGCGATTCGATATATCATGCAAAAAGGTTATGATATCAAGACCTTTGCCTCAGCCATCATGAACTTAGCTGCTAAAGGGTATCTGAAGATCAGCGAAAAAGGAGGCAGATATTTTCTCACAAAGATACAGACATCTGATTCTGCGCTTCCTGCTGAAGAAAAAAAGTTATTTTCAACTCTCCTGGGCAGCGCATCGGGAATTGATATGTCTCAGATGAGCCAGGCGATTATCAGCAGGGCCATCGGGGAGCTAAAAGATTCTTTAAAACGTGATTATCAACAGATATACTTCCTATCCAACGCAAAATATCTTGTCCCAGGATTTCTTATATCATTCCTCATAATAGGATTCGAATGTTTTATCCTCCAGGGCAACCAGGGGGTTTTAGAGCTTATTGGTCTTTTCTTCGGTCTGCTTATGTGGGCTCCCGTAGCGGGTATATTTTTACGGCCTGCCATCTATTTCTGGAAATATTTTATCCATAAGAAAAAAAGAAAATTGCAGTATTTTCTTGCGATGATAATAATCGTACCGCTACTGGTTTTATTCGCATTTCCGGTAGTGTTCCTTACCATAACCTTCATGAAAATCATTCATATACGATTAACCTCCATTATATTGGGCATGACTATACTACATGTCATATTCTATCACTTGATAAAGGTGCCTACACCTCTTGGTAAAAAGATACTGGATGCGATAAAGGGCTTCAAAATATTCTTGAGCGCTACAGAGAGGGACAGAATGAACATGATGAATCCACCGGAGAAAACGCCCGAGCTTTTACAAAAATATATGCCATATGCTTTAGCCCTGAACGTCGAACAGAAGTGGTCAGAACAGTTCTCCGGCATCATGTCTGCCGAGGAATTATTGGCTACACAGGGTGGTGATATATATTTTCTTTATTCGCTGAGAAACGTCTTTGCTGAAATTAAATATGACCTGAAACGTTTTGCTTGAAATGAATTAATGTGCAGCTGCCTGTAATCATTACTTTTCATTTCTTTATTTTGAACATCAGGAGGTTAATATACCGAAAAGCCTCTGCACACTAAAGGATTAAAATTGCGGAGAAGCCCAGGATACTTTTTCATTCTATTTCTTCCTGTACTAAACGGAATCAATAAATGATATAATCCTGCTGAGTACAACAGCAAATCATCTTACAATAGGGGGGGTATCTATCCCTGCTTATGATTATGTCGGTAAAGACTGCAGCAAAGCATTCATTATTTTTCTATCTAATAAATCAAATGAGATGTGGGATATACTTTTGAACCTTTTTGTGGTGAATGACCACTAACATACAGAAGCATTTTAAAAAATACTTACAATGAGGAGGAGAAAAGATGAAAAAGGCAACAGGCATATTTTTTACAGCAGTCATGCTGTGCTCTTGGCTTATGGCTTCTTTTGTAGTCGCCGCACCACCGGGTTCACAGCCGCCATCGACAGAGACTCAGCAAGTGCGTAAATCCCCTGATATTAACGCATATAGGCTTGACGTCTTGCCTGAATCGCCAAAGTCGGGACAAATCGTATATGTGAAGGGCTTTTATTCGGTAACGGGTTGCATTTCAAAGCCGTTCTTCGGAAAAATAGAGGTAGATGGTCAGATTATCGGGGAAGAGCAAGAACTGCAAAACATGTGCCCTGACTGTACGAATCCAAACTGCAGGCTGTTTTGGGATTACTTTTTACAAGTTGAGTGGAAAGCAGTTCCCGGGGCCCATACCATTACATTTACTGCTGACAGTAAGAATAATATCTCTGAAGGACTACAAAATGAACTCAACAATAAGAAGAGCATAACGGTCAATGTGCCACTACCGTACATCCCTGTGCCCAAGGAAATTAATAAAAAACCCATAATTCCTCAGATCAAGTAAGAATACAGAGGCCACAATCAATTTGCATTTGTAAGTTACACCTATAGAAAAGCATATATGGTGTTGAGTAGATAACGTATTCGGGAAATTTCCAATTTCTTTCAGAGTGTGTATAAGTAGGTGCAGAAAATAAAATGGCTATGATTAGTATGGGGTGAAGGTCGCAAAAAGAATATGAGGTCTAAAAAATAAAAGATATCTTCCTGAACTGTTGATTCTAAAATCTTGTCTATTAATGCAACATTACAAAAGGCAATCGATAATATATTCAAAAAATATCTACCCCCTACCCAAGTAGGATTGTTTTTCTTATTTGAAAAATCAAAAATAGAATTAAAGGTAGGTGCATTTTATGAAGACTTGTGTAAAAAATAACCCATTGAAAAAAAAAGGAACAGATCCGTCAGATGAAGCATTTGAGCTCCTTATAAAGGATTTATTATCCTATAATGAAGCATTGAAATGCTCTTTAAACCAAATTGAGCTAAGCAGAACATTAGAAAAATAGCAAAAAATCAAATCGTAGTGCAATCGCATTACAATTTATACTCATTGGAATTTTACAGAAGACCTGCAAATCTTATCTCTCGATAACTTCCTGAAATGTTGATTCTAAAATCTTTTCTATTAATACAACATTATAAAAGGTAATCGATAAGATATTTTAAAAAATACCTACCCCCTACCCAGGTAGGATTGACTGTCTATTCTCAATATCTCAAAATTATCGTAAGGGGTCATAGATCGTGAGTATAGAGACATTCATTAATTCTGGACACACCTTAAAGACAGATTGTGCTCAAACGGAACGAAATCGAAGATCATGAATGCAATTAAAGAAAAGCAAAAACTCGGAGATAGAAGAAAACTAAAAAGGTTTAGTGACAGGCTAAAAATAAGCTTTCATGTTAACGGTATTGCATACAGGGGGCTGTCAGGCAATTTCTCTTTAAATGGTCTTTTTATAAGAACAAACCATTCGTTCCCACTTGATACCTTGCTGGACATAATAATTTATTTGCCAAATGATTTGACATCTCATTTAAAGGGAAAAGTTGTCAGAACTTCAAATGAAACTCTTCAGGTAGAGAGCGGAAAAGCAAGGGGATATGACGAAAAGGGTATGGGAATAGAAATCATAGAAAAAGATGCACTATATCTTCATTTCATCAGATCATTTCTATCCATTGATGGGAGACTATTGGCATTCAATGAACAAGGAGGAAAATATCAAAAGATAGAAGCTGAATTGCAAAAAAAATGTCACCTCTTTGAGGTTGTTGTAGTTGTGATAGGCAAGGAGTCAAAACAAGCCGGCTCTAAAGGCAAAGCATGGTTTGAAGCTAAAATTAAAAATAATACCGATTATGTCTTTACGCAGCCTATAGTGACATTTATGACAACTAAAGATAGTGAACACGCGCAAAAAGGTAAGGATAATATCCCGCCCGAGATCGGTATAATGCTAATGAGTTCTTCAGGTAACCTATCTCACTGGAAGCCGGGAGAAACCATATTTTTGGATGGTGAAATTAACCCTTCATTGGGAGATGTTCCAATGTATGAGCTCAACTTTTTTGATTATTTAACAAAGATACCCGAATTTGCACTTGATTTGCCCGTGAATATCGATAATTATGTCTCAACTCTCTGGATCGGGTCACCTTGCATTGATGAAATGGATGAAAATATCCCCGATAATGTTCTATTTGAATTATTACAGCCTTCTGTGTCGATAGACAAGATAGAAAGCGGAATAGACGATTCCGCGAAATCGGATGATGCCGAGTCTAAAGACGGTCTTCTCCTGCCATCGCCAGAGAATGCCGACACGTTTTTGAGGCCAGGCGTAAAAAAACAATTATGTCACTCGCAATGCACTTTTTTTGATAGTGATCTGCAGCATGACGAAAGAGATGAAGCACTAAATAATGTCAAAATAGTTTATCCCTCAACGATTGGGGTGAAATATGAACCAGCAGCTTTGTCACAAGATGATAAAGACAGCGATATCTTTGATGGAGGTCAACAAATCGCTAAAGAAACCACTCATGGCATTTTTAAGAAAGATAACTCCACATCATCCATTAGTAAATGGATTATTTTTATAGGTAGTCTAATTATAGCCTCACTCATTATGCTGGATCTATTTGTCGATAATGGCTATTTGCAATCTTTTAAAAGGCAGATTTTGGTTATCTCATCACAAAACAGTATTGCCCAAAAGAACGAAACTGGGCGGATAAAAACAGTCCAGCAACAGCAAGAGAAACAAGAAAATAGGTACCAAGTAGAAATAAAAATGCCTCAAGAAAATAAACAAAACACAGATTTGCAACAAACAAGGGCTATTCAGCAAGCATCGGAAAACAAAGACCTTCAAAACAGTCAATCTAATAAGAGAAGCCGGCAGAATCTTTCAAAAACAGGAAGATATTCAATACAAATAGGAGCATTTAAAAATAGTTCTTATGCAAAAGCACGGAAGGCAAACCTTCATAGAAAAGGATACAAAACATTTCTCCTAACAAAAAACACGAAAGAACATCAAAAACTTTTTGTTGTTTTGCTTGGCAAATATGGCACTCGTGAAGAGGCTCAGCTATTATTAGCCAAATTAGGAAATATAGAAGGACTAAATGCATTTGTGACAGACATAACGAACTAAGAGGGTAACGTTAATCTTCGAGATTGAAATTAACAGTCAGATTCTAAGCCATAAGTTCAGTGTTACTTAATACCCTATTACGGAGGGTTCTTCCGTTAGCCCCGTGTGAACTACTTCCTGGAGTCAACACCTTGAAAACCTGATATAATTGTGCAGAGTATAACCAGAAATCAATGCACGATAACATTATTTCCCAAAACTAAAATTTATCTTTTTTGAATCTGTGACTAATCTGTGACCTATTTTGTGGTAAGTTATAAAAAAAAGAGATTAAGTTGAGGTGGGTCAGACCCCTCATATCCTCTGAGTAACGATATGTTTCTATGAACAGAGAGAGGAAAAATGAAAGGAATTATTATTTTTTTCCTATCGAATTTTTTAGGGGAGGGTTAAGATGAAGACTTTTTTAGTACTTTTGTTATTTGTCGTCTTTTTTACCGCTTGCGCTAGCGAAAAGGCTTTGGAGTCACTTAGAGAAGACTTGAAAAGCGCTGTTACCGAATATAACGATCTCTTGCGCGGGAATGAATTTGATAAAGCGAAATCTTTTGTGTATGAATCAAAAAGAGATGAGTTCGAAGCCAAGGTAAAAGCCGCACGGGGCTTAAAGGTTGTGAGGTATAGTATATTGAGGACAGATTATGAAACCGGGAAAGGCGAGGAAATAGTGGACGTGGAGCTCACATACACCACCTCTGCGGGCTCCCAGGTGAAAACTTTGATAGATAAACAGAAGTGGTCTTTTGTGTATGTGAAGGAGGAAAAGAGAAAAAGGTGGAGACTGCTGAGTCCACTTCCCGAGTTTAAGTAGGCGTCTCACTTTTCCTTTCGTAAAGTTCGAATAACTCTATAATTAGGCAGGGTTCAGCAGCGGCTCTGCCTTTTTCTTTGTTTCTGCTAAAAATCTTCAATTATCGATACCTTTTAAAGGCAAGTAATTGTTAGAAACGAAAAGGCTATGCGCGGTTCGGGACAAAGGTCGCAAAAATAAATACTGTAGCTTCAAAATAACAACTACTTCCTGTAGTCCTTTCCTGATTAGCTTGCTATAATGGAATAGATTTCAATTGATAATCAGCAGAAAGCAGCAGTCATAAGTCGATGATGTATCCAACAAAGATATTTGGCTTGTTCTCATCGTGGTTATAGGCGGGTTGCTGCTTCTCGTTCAGGCAGCAAATCTCATAATAGTTAAGGGGTTTCATCATCCTGAGACATGGATTCTCTGCGTAGCCTTCATCTTTTATTTCTGTATCCTCGTGCTTCTCGCATATCCAGTTAATTACGAAATCACAAACTCAACTTTAGAGATTCGTAGCGGGATATTGTTGCATTACAAGATTTCCCTTTCTTCAATTGTGCGTGTGGTTCCCACGAGGAATCCGCTAAGCTCTCCTGCATGGTCTCTTGATAGGCTGAGGATCGACTATTTAAAGAACAGCAAAAAAAGAGTTGTTCTGATTTCACCGAAGGATAAGAAAACCTTTCTCAGTGAACTCATTGAACGGACACCCTCCCTGGGATTCAACGGCAATGTGGCTATGAGAAAATGACAGTTGCAATGCTACTGTAGCAAAACACCCCGTAAGGTTCCAATAGAGGGCAAGCGTTCACAAAAAAAACAAACATTTCTGTGCAGTTCTGAAAATCTGCGTATTTCTTCAAAAAATTATTGCAAGCTTGCGCCGTTCCTCCCCAGCGGATTAGCCGATGCTCACGCTCCTTCGATAATTGTCCATCCCCTTGCGGGCGGTGCCTTGAGAATCACAGATTAAATTTACAGCAAACAAGCACTACATTATGGTGCTGGTGGATAAATTGAATGTACATTGGGCCAATACAATTGATAGACATCTTGATAGTATGTTCTCTTGATCAAGCAAATTTAATAATTTCTTTATAGTATTTTCATATTTAAATAGTATATTATAAATAAAGTAGCTAAATTAGAATGTGTTGCTGATGGTTGTCGTCAATAAACTGACTATGGTTTCGAATGTCACAGATATAATATAAGAAAATCCCAGATCGTTCCCCAGTATTAATCTTTAAAAATATTAAGGAGGAGTATATGAGAAAAAAACTATATCTCATTTTGTTAGTAATAACTCTAACTGCTTTAACTATGACAATTTCGGATATTGCTTTGGCATATCCAAGTAAAGGAAGTGACTGTTCACAATGTCATAGATCAAAACCAACACCGCCACCGTCTTCCAACATCGTATCTGTTCAAGGAAATTGGGATGTGACTGTCTTTGAAAAAACAATAGTAAAAGTCAAAGGAGAAAAAGCAGCCCCCCATGCAGAGACGTATAATGATGTTTTCTCATTTGAAAGTAATAATGAATTTTATATGTTAGGTAAATATTTCGGCACATGGCAACAAGTAGGGAAAACATATGTTGTTAATATCGACTCTCAGGCTTTTTCTGAGCACGTTATGGGATTGGAAAATTCTGAAGGATTACAGAGCATTACGGTAACAAAAAGTAGTTTCAAAGTAAAAGTGAACAAAGATGGTACTATCAAGGGGACAATTACAATAAAAGCAATTTTTGAAGTAGATAATACTACAGGCAAACTTAGTCTCAGCAGTAAATTTACTGGGTTAAGTCAGGATAATTGAGAAGCTCCAGGGGATGGAGGAACAACAAGTGGAGAGTCTAATGCACAGACCAAGCCAATTGTCATTGATGGAAATTATGATGTGTTAAGTATTAAGAGGTTTCTATAGAAAATATTGGGGGGGCAGTGTCAGCTATGGCTCTGCCTTTTGTTTGCATATTACTACCAAGCCTCTTCACTTTTTAAAATCTCAATAGTGTTGATTTGTGGTGGCAAACGACGCAGCCCATGAAGACTTTTCCATATGCGTGTTAGACGAAGGATTCAACAATATTTTAAAAACCTCGGATCTGCGTACTCGTAGGTGTTACAAACAACCTGACGACACGACATTGTTCCGCTTCACAACATTCCTCCAAGAAACGTTTATTTCTCCTCGGATTCAATGCCCTGTCATTTTTACCGGTGCTTCATTGAGATCGAAAGAAACACCCATGATCTGCACTTGTTATATTTGCTTGGATAGGAATTAAAAACATCTCGGGCAATGACACTTTTGTTTACTCCTGTGAGAACATCGCGCCAACCAACTGAAAAGCGTGCAGCGCTTTCTATATGGAAGCGTTTATCTAAATTTAATCTGACGTGTCTGTTAAGAGATTTTCGCCACACTTAATGTTCACCTCAGTCGAATCGCTGTGAAAACTGAAGTTTTATTATCTTGCATGTTAGAATTATTTAAGAGTAATGTTCAAAAAAACCATCTGGATAATTATATCTTTAATCGCCGCTATATCACTCTCAGTTGTTGTCGGGATTTTCAATCCATCTGAAAAGGTAAACGCGCTCTGGCTTGTTGTTGCCGCAGGATGCTTCTATGTAATAACGTACCGATTCTATGCATCCTTTCTTGCTGCTAAGGTTCTTGCTATCGATGAAAATCGGCCAACACCTGCAAAAAGACTCTATGACGGAATAGATTACCATCCAACAAACCGCTGGATTCTGTTCGGCCATCACTTTGCTGCCATAGCAGGCGCAGGCCCTTTAATCGGGCCGATGCTCGCAGCCCAATTCGGATACCTTCCCGGATTCCTGTGGATACTCATAGGCTCGGCCCTTGGAGGCGCGGTCCATGATATGGTTATATTGTTTGCTTCTATCAGGAGAAACGGCTGTTCTCTCGCCCAATTAGCAAAAGAGGAGATTGGCCCTTTTGGAGGCATTGCTGCATCATTTGCGATACTGTTTATTCTTATTGTAGCGCTTGCAGGTCTTGGTCTCGCTGTGGTAAACGCTTTATCAAAAAGTCCCTGGGGCACCTTTACTATCGCGCTGACTATCCCAATAGCATTTTTTATGGGGATTTATCTATATCGTATAAGGCCTGGAAGGGTTGCAGAGATGAGTCTGATCGGAGCTGTTCTGCTTTTCCTTGCAGTCTTTTCAGGACATTACATACCCGGCTCTTTCCTCGAACCTTTTTTTAATCTTTCGAAGAACAGTCTGGTATTTTCGATTGCACTCTATGGTTTTGTTGCTTCCGTCCTCCCTGTTTGGATGCTGCTCTGCCCGAGAGATTACCTGTCGACATATATGAAGATTGGGACCATATTTCTCCTTGCTTTGGGCGTCATCTTCATAGCGCCAAGCTTACAGATGCCTGCGGTTACAAGGTTTGCTGAAGGAGGAGGCCCTATTATCCCGGGGAAATTATTTCCGTTTATGTTCATAACAATCGCATGCGGCGCCGTATCAGGGTTTCATTCCCTGATATCATCAGGCACGACCCCGAAGATGATCATGAGTGAGAAAGATGTCCCGCTCATCGGTTTTGGCGCCATGCTCATCGAGGGTTTTGTTGCAGTCATGGCCATTATCGCAGCTACCATACTGATTCCGGGTGATTATTTTGCAATCAATACAAAACTCTCTTTTGATGCAATCGCTGCCCTCGGTTTTCCTGTTGAAAAGGTTACAGAATACTCTAATATGGTAGGAACAGACGTTGCGGGGAGGCCGGGCGGCGCAGTATCACTCGCAGTTGGAATGGCTTCTATCCTTTCGGGCTTACCCGGCATGTATTCACTGATGCCATACTGGTATAACTTTGCACTCATGTTTGAGGCATTATTTATTCTCACTACAGTAGACACCGGAACAAGGGTTGCAAGATTCCTGCTGCAGGAACTCGGAGGCAGTGTATACAAGCCTTTGGCAAAGACAGGGTGGCTGCCGGGCAATATCTTTGCAAGCTTACTTGTCGTATCTGCATGGAGTTATCTCATCTATTCCGGAAATATCTCCACAATATGGCCGATGTTTGGTGTGGCAAATCAATTGCTCTCAGCAATCGCCTTTGGAGTCGGCACTATATTTATTGTTAAATCAGGGAAACAGAAATATATGTGGGTAACCTTTCTACCTATGGTCTTTATGTTTATTACCACATTCACCGCATCATGGGAACTGATAGGGATATTCAGAGAAAAGGCATCTGCTGCATTGTCACATTCAGAAGCGCTTATTTATAAAATCGATGCTTTTCTTGTTTTACTTATGGCTGCACTCGCACTAATCGTGCTGACAGACTTGTCCTATAAACTATACCGATATCTTTCAGGGAAAGTTGAAATCGCAAAATCATAGGAGATCTCTTAACCGCCTTATTCATAAAATTAATATCTCACCAAGAGAGAGTATTTGAGCGGATTCTTTTGAAGATATTCAAATACATTCTGAATATAAAGAGGCAAAAGCCTCGCAGGGAGGGACGACCGAGAATGAGCGAGGATAATATCGCTTCGGTGAAATCTTATAAAATTAATGAATAATACAGGTTAGACAGAAAGTATCTTTTTACTCGCGATAAATAATTACGTTGACTTTTTCTTTTGTACGGAATGCCCTGGCATAACGTTCCGTTTGCTGTTTACCCTCAAACCTACCGATTAAGACCCTGTAAAATGTTGCTCCCTTCTCTTTTGAAGTATCTTTCTGTAAAAAGGCATTATATCCCTTTTTCTTATATTTCTCTGCGAGGGCAGTGGCATTAGCCTTATTCCTGAATATACCGAGATGAATGGAATAGGGTTTTCGAGACAATTTCCCTTTGGTTTTCTTATCAACTTCTAATATCTCATCCTGAAAATCCTTGCTCTCCTTTTTCGTTTCATCTGTTACCCTGAGTTTATCACTCCCCTTCTTATTCTCTACTGGTACCTTTGTCTCTACTGGTACCTTTGTCTCCAGTGGCGCCTTCGCATTTACTGGTACCTTTGTCTCTACTGGTACCTTTGTCTCTACTGGTACCTTTGTCTCTACTGGTACCTTTGTCTCCAGTGGCGCCTTCGCATTTACTGGTTCCTTTGTCACTACTGGTGCCTTTGTCTCTACTGGTACCTTTGTCTCCAGTGGCGCCTTCGCATTTACTGGTTCCTTTGTCACTACTGGTGCCTTTGTCACTACTGGTTTGATTGTATCTTCAGCCTGTACAGATCTTTTTACCGGGATATCCTGTTTTTTTTCTTTTTCACTACCAGATGCCTTTAGGACATCGGCTGAAGAGTCTGCCTTGCCCATCTTATCCCATTCTTTATTAACATATGCAATGTATGGACTCTCAGGGAACTGTTTTTTTAGATCAGAAAAGACTTTTTTTGCTTCTTCAGTAGCCTGTAATTGCAGGTATGACTTTCCAAGCCAGAACATTACTGCATCTTTGGAAGTGCTCTGAGGGTATTCTCGCAGAAACGATTTGAACTCATCTATAGCCTTATCCGGCTGATATGAGAGATAATATTCATATCCTTTTTTAAATACCTCTATTTCTTTGGCTGCATAAACATCCGAAATAAATACCAGTAGAATAGCAAGGAATATGAATATTCTTAGCCCTGACTGAGTATCACGGAAGCCTTTTCCCATAATGCCTTTATCCATTCTGTGAATAATTTTTCCCTTTTCTGTCTATACAGAATATTATATAACTCTTCTCTTACTTCTTCTATTGTTTTATAACTCTCGGCTTCTCTATTTGTGATCTTCAGAATATATACACCTTCACTGACCCAGACCGGATCGCTTGTTTCACCTTCTTTCATAGAGAACACCTTGTTATCTAACGAAGGGATTAATGCCCCCTTAACGAAACAACCCAGTATGCCTTCATGGCTTTTCAATGGTTCATCTGAATATTGCTCCACAAGTAAATCAAAATTTGTCCCCTCTTTCAGTTGTTCTGCTATCTTCAGCGCCCTCAGCTTCAGGTCTGTAATTTCAGTTGGGGTTGCGTCTTCTTTCAGTCTGATAAAGATAGCTTTTACCTCTAATTTCTCTGTACAGATAAGGTAATCCTTTCTCCTGGCATAATAGAGATCCCCGATTTCCTTATCCGTTATAATTACCTTTGAATCTATATTTTCATGAATCAGTTTTAACGACATAAGTTCATTCTTCACGAAATCTTTGTATTTTGGAATATTCAGACCGTCTTCCCTGAGCAGCCTTTCGAAATCTTCCTGAGAAAGCCCATTATCTGCTTTAAACTCTTCAATTCTCCTGGCTACTTCTGTTTCGCTCACCTCTATGCCCTTTCTTTTGGCTTCCTGCATGATGATCTTTTCTTCTATCAGGCCCTTCAGTAATCTTTCATCAATACCGTCTTTTTTTTCTATTCCACTGATACTGTTGGCAAATTGCTGGTAGTCGGCAAACGTGATTATTTCACCGTCAACTGTAGCAAGTACCCTGTCAACCGTTATGGAGTAAGCAGGAACCGCAGCCAATAAACAACTGACAATGAAACCCGTCATGATTACAGAATGAATCCACATAAAACGAGAAGAAAAAGGGGAAATTAACTTATGAATGAAACGCGGCATACAGCTTGTCATACGTGCTCAGTATATGTTCCGGAATCACCCTGACTTCATCAAACACGGTCATAAAACTGGTATCCCCTGCCCATCTCGGCACCATGTGGAGGTGCATATGTTCTTCCATCCCTGCACCAGCTATCTTTCCAATATTTATCCCCATATTGAATCCTTCAGGCATAAAGGCCTTGTTAATGGATCTGACCGCATGCTGCGTGACTTTCATAAAATCAAGCATTATTTCGTCACTCAGTGCATCCAGTGAATGGGTATGGACATAGGGCACAACCATTATATGACCGTTATTATACGGATAACGGTTCATGATGACAAAATTGTGTGAACTCCTGTAGAGGATAAGGTTTTCTCTGTCTTTGTCCTGTTCCGGCAGGTCGCAAAAAATACACCCTTTTGTTTTGTCTGATAAAATGTAATCCATCCTCCAAGGCGCCCATAATACTTTCATCTGATTTCCTCTCTTGAATTTAACTTTTTGCCCCGAGTATCCCAAGCACCTTCTGTGCATCACTCCAGGTCAGCCACTTGTCTTTCGGGTTCCGCATGAGATATGCAGGATGAAATGTCGGTATAAGGAGAATACCCTTGTAATCAAAAAACTTCCCGCGTATTGCTGTTATTTTAAGTTTAGGGTCACCGGTGAGAGCCATAGCAGAGATCCGTCCCAGGGACATGATCACCTGCGGATGTATGATCTCTATCTGCCTCTCTACAAAACCCTTGCACTCTTCCATTTCATCGGTTTCAGGATCGCGGTTCATCGGAGGTCTGCATTTAACTATGTTTGCAATATAAACATCTTCTCTCCTGAATCCCATTTTTTCTATGAGTCTTGTAAGCACCATCCCTGCATCTCCTACAAACGGCCTTGCCTGAATATCCTCTTCCCTGCCCGGGGCCTCGCCGATAAACATGAGCTTTGCATCAGGATTGCCCTCACCAAAAACAAT
>Ga0315273_10000167_pt1 | contig 60887 bp, 108 predicted proteins | sample YL17G02_0_MG_FD_205753 | JGI IMG/M metagenome (GOLD analysis project Ga0315273, IMG submission 205753) | Sediment microbial communities from Yellowstone Lake, YNP, Wyoming, USA - YL17G02_0 | ecosystem: Environmental > Aquatic > Freshwater > Lake > Sediment | place: USA: Wyoming | collected... | reverse complement strand
TCAAGGCCAACGACGAGGCGTACACCTGGGCAACGCTCAAGCGCACGCGAGACGTGGTGGAGCTGTCCAAGGGTGACGGCATGGACTTGATCACGAGTACACCGAACTTCGTTCGCTTCTGCCTCTGGCTTCCACCGAACCTGGTGCTGTCGAAGGACGGTTCGTTTGCCAGCGCGGACTACCTGAAGGTGACGGTGCGCGACGACCTCCGCGCTATCACCTACATGGAGATGTTCTACCAGGGGGTGAAGCTGTGATCGGACATCTTGGTCTGACCCCCATCACGACAGAGAAGACCGCAGGAGACGGGTCTCCCCTCCTCGCTTCGAGGAAGCCCGATGCGCCGAAGCTCACCTTCATCACGCCCAACTGGTGCGACCGGACGAGCTGGTACCCCAGCTCCGTCTACGTCGAAGACGAGGTGGCCGGGGACAGTGGAGACCACACGACCTACGAGCTGGACCACCAGGGCGTGGTTGACACCTACCACGGCAAGATCACGTTCGAGGACTTCCTGAAGGACAGCTCGAACCACAACTACCGGGTGGCGGTGACGGTCAACGACGTGGTGAAGGCCGAGCAAGACCCACACACGGGGTCTGGTGGCGACTTCACCGTGGACTATGCTCTCGGCAAGATCACGTTCCTCACCGCGCTCCAGGGGACGGAAGTGGTGAAGGTCACCTACCACTACGCCAACGGCAGCTCCTTCACCGTGGCCCCGATTGTAGGCAAGACGCTGGTGATCGAGAAGGTGGAGGTTCAGTGCTCGGACGACCTGGAGATGAATGACACGTTCGTCTTCCAGGCGTATGGGCTGGTGGATGTGTTCGCTCCTCAGCTCATGGGACCTCCGTACAACCTGCCCTCGGGCACCAAGATCCCTCTCGGTGACCCGCTGAAGTACAAGACGATCAACGACATCATCAACGACAGCAACCACAGCTACCCCTCGTATCCAGTCATCGGCGGCAATGGGTGGCGTGGGAACAAGAAGCCGCTATGGATCTTCGCATGGGACTACGACGTGGGCACTACCCTGCTCCATTCCAGTTACGGGATGGAGGTCAGGATCAGCCTGGAGCACGAGACGAAGTGCGGAGGGACCAGCGCCACGGCAACCATGTACTGCACGAGCGAGTCGGAGTTGTGATGGAGTTGTGAGGGAGGTGGGGACTTGGAGAGGGATTGCAATACGTGTCTAGACAAGGTGGAATGCGTGATGTGTAAACGGAAGCTGTGCCACATCCATGAGCCAGAGCCAAAGCTAGTCAAATTGATCGAGGGGCACTACGTCACGCGCGAAGGCGCGATCTGCGTGACATGTATAGAAGCGAAAACTAGATGACACCGCCAATCACCATCGCGCCGATCTTCGATCTTTGGAGCCTGATCCACTTCGGGTTCTGGGCCTTCATCTCCAGCTCCGTTGGTGGGATGTGGGAGCCTCCGCTCTGGGTTCATCTCCTCTACACCCTGATCGGAAGCTACGTCTGGGAGGGCATCGAGTACCCTCTCCAGAGGAAGTATCCTGCGAAGTGGGGCTACCGCATCGAAGGAAAACTGAACTCGTTCGTGGGTGATCCGATTTCGAACCTGCTTGGCGCTGCCTTCGGGTGGTTCGTGGTGGCCTACTACCGCAAGCACTTCTGGATCTGGAGGAAGAAGTGAGCCGTGGCAAGAAAACGACTCATCCGGCGAACCCTCTGGGAGTGCCCGTTCTACCATCGGTTGAGCCTGAAGAAGCCCCAACCCCGGACTGCGTGTCTGACCTGTGGGGCATCTGTCGAAGACCGGGGCTGGGTGTCACGGCCGGATTCTCTACCACCAACCGATGGTTCTCTCGCGCCATTCGGTTCATCACCCGAGGGCGTGTGAGCCATGCGTGGGTCGCCTTTCATGACGCGACGCTCGATGTACGGATGGTGATGCAGGCCGAGTGGTGGGGCTTCGAGCTGCGTCCCTGGACACGTTGGAGACGCGAGAACATCCTCGTCGCTGAGTTCCAGCTCCTGGTGCCGTCCGAGATGCAGCTGCGAGCTGTTCGCCGCATGCGTGACCACCTCGGCGAGAAGTACGACAAGATCGGCGCGCTCTGGGCAGGTATCTCTGGATGGCTCAAGCGCTGGTGGAACGCACGACTCACGCTGCGTCCGAGACGGACGCCGCACAAGCTCATGTGTGCCGAGGCTCAACTCGTGTGCCTGAAAGCTTCCGGCATCGAGGCTGTGGCCGATTGCTACGAAGAGACCATCGACCCGGAGACGTTGCTCGAGCGTCTGGAGACGAGCGAACAGGTCTTGAAAGTCTACCCGAGGTGAGACCATGGCACAGCTGATCGAAGCTCAGGGGAACGCAATCTTCGCCAAGTGCAAGGGCGCCGCGGTCATCATCACGGCACTGACTGGACTCACGCTGGGCGTGCTGAACTGGTTCAAGGACACTCGGGACCCACGGGTGAAGGTGGGTTACCAGGAGCTCGCCAAGCAGGTGGAGAACCTCTCAGGCGACGTGCAAAAGCTTGCCACGTCGATCAAGACGCAGGGCGAGGAGATCGCTGCCGTCCAGAACTGGATCATCGTCGAACGCGACAAGCGAACTGCTGTGCCGAGCCCAGCGGTGGCCAAGATCATGAAGACGGTCAAGGCGCGCAAGCCCGAGCCGCCCATGCCACCCCCGCGCAAGCCGGCATCGTGGGAGCATCTGCAGCAGCATCTGCAGCAGGTCAAGGGGAACTGAGTCATGTACGCACGGTGCGACTTCTGCGGCACGGTCGAGAAGAGCGACACGACGAGTGTCTACCCAGTGGGGTGGATCACTCGATTCGTCTATTCGGCCGATGGCAGCAACCACGTGATGCGCTTCTGCAGCGCGCGCTGCGCCTTTCTCGAACAGGACCGTGAGATCCGCCGGGCCACGCAGCAGGAGAGAACATGCCAGAGACCAAGCCCCAACCCGTGACGGAGTATGAGTACGACGCGCAGGTCACTCGGTTCATCGACGGTGACACGGTCGAGCTCTACCTGACCAAGACCATCGAGTCTGTGGCCGACTTCGGATTCCGCGTCTACCATCGGATGCAAGAGACCATCTCCACGCGGCAGAACTTCCGCCTCATCGGCATCAACACGCCCGAGATGAAGGGGGCAACCCTCGTGGCAGGCAGGGCAGCGCTGGAGAAGCTCAAGGAGCTCTTGAGTGCCGAGCAGCGCCTTCGCGCGGTGACCTACAAGCCCGACAAGTACGGTCGTTGGCTGGTGGCTCTCTTCGTCAAGGACGCGGCAGGCATCGAGATCAGCGTGAACAAAACCATGATCGACTCAGGCCATGCCGTGCCCTACGTGGAGTAGTCCGTGACGAGCGAGCGCATCCAGACTGGGGCCATCGAGCCCATCGTCGTGCTGGTCATGAGCTGGCTCAACCAGCCCTTGGCCGGCAAGGCCAACATCATGCTCTCGGTCCGTCGTCAATCTGACGGCAAGTACCTCGACTGGGACGACATGCACTTCAAGAACGGCGTCGGTGGCCCCACCCAACTCTACCAACCGCTGGCCGAGGTGCACGCGACGCGCTCCGCCGGAGAGTACCAGTACCCCTTTGACACGTCGGAGATCGTCAACCCCATCGCGGACGATACCTACGAGGCTCGGGTCGAAGAGGTGGGCAGCGACGACGCCTCGAACCTGCCCCAGATCGGTGAGCTCAAGGTGGATGGCTGGCTCGAGAAGCCCGAGCAGGTCCGTGATGAGCTGCGCAACTTCGGCCTCGACCACCTGGTCTCGGTCAATCCCGGCATCGTACCGCCAGCGGCTGGTACCTACATCAGGCAGATTCTCGACAAGGAAGACCGACTGCTCGTCGGTGGCGACGTGTGTGTGGTCAAGCAGAGCTTCGCCTACGACCCCATTCTGGAGCTCATCACCGGACAGGTCTGGGTGGAGAAGAACAACGCGGTCGTGCTGACCGCCGTCTCGGTCTCAGTCAGCTGGTTCAACGCCGACGGCGACCTGAAGTTCACCATGACCTCCGCCGGACCTGACGCGCAGGGCTTCTTCAAGGTCGAACAGGCTGCTCCCGCGCTGACCCGCAACCGCTCCTACTACTCCATTGCCACCGTCGCCCTACCTGGTCTCGGCAACGTGATCAGTGGCAAGGGCGCACTGACCATTGGATGACACAGCTTCGACTCTACAGCGACCGCGTGTCGCAGATGCTGCACCTCTCCCCGTACCTCTGGGGGGACACGCTCATCGTCCCTTGCGACGTAGAGACGCAGCCGCTCTGGCTCGAAGTCGTCATCAAGGTCTTCTACCCAGACGCGTGTCGCAAGCTGGAAGTCGGATCGGATGCTGATCGCACGCTCTACGTGCGCGCCGACGTGCTGGAGAGCCTGCGCATCTCGGCAGACGCGATCAAACACCTGCGGGACGAGGGCTACGCTGAGGTCGAGCTTGCCATCGCCCCAGATGCGTCTGTTATAGTACGGCTCAGCACACAAAATCTTGCGGAGAAGCAGTTGACCATCGGAGAGGAAGCTACGGCCAGGATCAGACTGCTCCAGGATGGCTCCGCGGAGCTGTCCGTGGACCCTGACGCCATGGTTCGCGTCGCGGAGCGCCTTGAGAGCGACCGCACCCTCGAGGTCAAGCCCGACGCCGCGGTGAAGATCAAGCTGGACGTCTGCGACGAAGACGAGTGAGGAGACACGCTATATGAGTGCCAAGTACGACATCACGGCTGACTACCTCATCAAGTCCGGCTTTCGTCCCATCCACTCCGGGGACGACTACGACCACTCGTTCACCGTGGAGCGGGCTGGTGCTCCACTCGTCCTGACCGGTGCCAAGATCTGGTTCACGATCAAGGAGGACCTCAGCGAGTCGGACGCCGAGGCGCTCCTCCAGTACGACTCCGATGACAGCGCGCAGATCGAGATCACTGACGGTTCCACTGGGGCCTTTGTCATCCACCTGCAAGCTGTCGACACCGAAACTATGACCGGAACCTGGCCCTACGACATCCAGGTCAAGCTCGATACCGGAAAGATCATCACCATCGCGAGAGGCGTGATCGAGTTCCTCCCGCATGTCACCCAGTCGCGGACATAGAAAGGACCAGACGACCATGAAGACCAGACACATCGCGGTGCTCGCCACCCTACTGCTGGCCACACCCGTCGGTGCCGACGAGAAGAAGGAAGAGAAGAAGCCCGTCGTCAAGGCCAAGGTCGAGATCAAGACCGGAGCCCTCACCAAGGTCGAGGCGAAGGTCCCCGGCAAGGCCGAGGTGAAGCCGGCGACGAAGGCCGAGGTGAAGGCGACGAAGGCCGAGCCCAAAAAGGTCGAGCCGAAGGCCACAGCGAAGACCGAGGCAAAGGTCGAGGTCAAGCCTGAGCCGAAGATCGAGGTCAAGGCCGAGCCGAAGGCTGAACCCACCAAGGCCGCGGTACCAAGCAGCCAACCCGTCGTCGTGCCGCCCGTGGACCCGGACGACATCGGCGGCATTCTCAAGCAGATCTTGGTCTCGGCCAAGACCGGCAAGTGGGCTCTGCTCGTCGGCTTCATCATCATGCTGCTCACCTGGCTCGTGAACAAGTTGCTCAAGCAGAAGATCCCCGCGAACGTCATGCCCTGGCTCGCCATCGGCCTGTCGACCATCGCGACCGTAGCCTTCTCGTTGGCCACCGGAGTCGGCTGGCTGAACGCTCTCATCGTCGGCTTCCAACACGGACTCATGGCCGCCGGCGGTTGGTCTGCGGTGGGCAAGTACATCCCGGGCCTCGTCAAGAAGCCTGCCGAAGAGCCCAAGCCATGAGCTGGTGGCGTCAACACTGGCGGCTGGGCCTTGCTCTCGTCGTGACGGGCTTCGGGCTGTTCGTCACGCTGCTCCTCTACGCCCTGCACAAGAAGGCTGAGGCCGAGAAGCTCCAGGTTCAACTGGGACTCATGAACACCTCGCTCAAGGTCAGCGGCCTCGAGGCCGACAAGACTGCCCGGGCGGCCGAGCTCGCCAACAACACGACTGCTGCGGCAGAGCTCGACGTCAAGATCCTCGAGGCCAAGAAGCACACCGTCGCGGTTGTCCAGAACGTCAACAAGCTGACCGACGCCGAGGTTGAAGCCGCCTTCCACCGTCTCGGATTCTGAAGAGGAAGAGGAACCCTGATGAGAAAGATCGCGGTTCTTGCTATTCTACTAGCAACCGCACCCGCGTGGGCGGAGACGCCACAGAGCCGATTGCTCGAGGTCGACAAGGTCAAGGGCATGTGGTTCCCGATGGACAAGGCGCGCGAGCTGCTCAAGGGTGCCGAAGAGCTACCAGGCGTGCGGCTCCAGCTCCAGCTCATCGAGCAGCGCCTCACGCTCGAGAAAAATCGCACGGGGCTCCTCGAGAAGAACGTCCAGACCAACGCGCAGATCGCCGACATCTGGAAGCAGACAGCGCAGGCCCAAGCGGCTGCCTTGGCAACCAAGAATCCCTGGTGGAAGAATCCTTACCTGTGGCTGGGCGTGGGCTTCGTGGTCGGTACGGGTGCAACCATCGGCATCGCCGCAGCTGTGCGGCACAGCGGAGTGAACTGATGGGGACCCAGGACGACGACGGGAACGGGAACGGGACAGATCTGCGGTGGCAACTAGCTCTTGCCAAGGACATCGGTGCCATCAAAGAAGGTGTTGGAGGTCTCAAACAGCAGACCAACCGACTCGATGAGACCGTCGGCAAGATGCGTGAGGAGATGGTCAAGCGAAGCGATTGCCAGAGCCACATGCGGACTGTAGAGGAGCAGGTACGCAACGCGCTGGCAGAAGCCCAGACAGCGACCGCGACAGCCGAGGAGGCCAACGAGACGGCAGGAGCGGCGGTGGGCAAGGCCGAAGTGACAGCGCGACACGAGATCGCCCGGATGCAGGGGAGGTCTCCCTCGAGTGCTGGTCACGCTGCCATCGCACCCTATCGCGCATTCGAGACTCCGGCTGCTCCTCCTGCATCCGGTCCTCCTGTGGCACTCGGCTCGTGGGAGAAGCTCGTCAAGCACGCCCAGAGCCTGACCGCGGTCATCACCTTCGTCGTCACGTTGGGCGGCATCCTCTTCGCCCTGGCCCACTTCGTCACCCGAGTCGAAGGGGCTCTCAAGCACGTCGACGAGCAGCAACAGCTGACCCACGCCGCGCTCAAGCGCCTGGCGCCCCCTCCCGACGCCGCCGTGAAGGTGCTGAAGCCCTAGCTCGACTCAGGCAGGTGGTGGAACTGTTGCAGCAGCCAGCGGTAGACGCCGGTCACCTTCTGCGCGTGCTCGGTGTTCTTGACTCGATAGCCCCACTTCAGATGCGCCCACCAGGGATGCCGCGATCCGGCAATCCTCATCTTGTTACAGCCCCAAGGACCCTCCGGACCGCTGTAGCAGATCTCGGCGTGGACCTCACACTCGCGCTGGTGGTACGCACGCCACATGGCTGCCAGCCGCACCCACTCTCGCACGTTGGTCCTGGGATCGTAGAGCTCCTCCTCGCGTCCCAGGAAGCGCGCCGAGCCGTTGACGGCCACGTGGACCTGAGTCAGTCCGAAGTCGTTGGTCGGACTCTTGAGCCGGGGGTTCCACTTCCGCGCCGTCTCCACCTGGATGAAGGACACGACCAGGAGGGGGTCAACCTTCCGCCGCCGAGCCTCCTGCTGGACGATGCGCGCGTACTGCTTGGCCAGCCGGGGCCCTACTTGGTAGCGCGGTGCCAGGCGTAGGATAGCATCCCGAACCACGGGTGTTGGTAGCGGAGTGGTCTCGAATACCAGGTCGCCGAAGACAAACCCCAACAGCAGTGTAAGAATGTGCATGACATGAGCCTAACGCACAGAAAAGCCTGTGGGCAAGATCAAAAGCGTTTAGAACGATCTACTGGAGCTGAGGACGATCAGCACGCGCCGAACTTCTTCGCGCAGGTCCTCCAGGGTGCCAGCGTTCTCGATGCGAAAGTCCCAGTCCGTGAAGTGGTCGAGCGAGGTCTCCGAGGCGTGCCGGTCCTCCTCCGGTGAGGTTGCTGCCGGGATGAGGTCCAGGGGTCGATCGACCAGCACGGCGTAGCCACCGAGCCGGCGGAGGCCTTCCACCTCGTTCGGGAAGCGCACATCCGAGAGCAAGACCGAGGTCTCGGGGTCGACCGCCGCCCGACGCTCTACGGTTTGGACCCAGATGTCCTGGCCGAAGGTGTTCCGCATCGCCTCGGTGCCCCCACGCTGCAAGATGTCGCGCGGCGTGAGACCCCAGAAGGGGTCGACCTCGAACTTGGCCTCCCCGTAGAGTTGCTCGTCGGTCAGGCCAAAGACGCCCTTGCCGATGCCCTCCTTGAGTGACGTCGCGAAGGCGTCGAGTCGAACCTTGTAGCCCCAGTCCTCGAGGAGCTCCTTGGCCATCAGGCAACAGGTGTCCTTGCCTCGACGCCTACGACATCCGAAGCCGATAATCAATCGCGTCGTTTTCCGATCCATAGCAACCTCTTCACGATCTTTCCGACATGAGACAATCGCAGGTTGAACATGCGCGCTAATTCGGCCTGGGAATATGCGCCAGAATCGAACAACGTGCGCATATCATCGACCATCTTCCACGTGATGCGCGCCTTCCAGTGTCGCTCGCCATGCGCCTGCCGCCCCTTTTCCACCATGTCCTTCATGTTCTCGACATTCGTGCCTAAGAACAAATGCGTGGGGCGTACACAGAGTGGATTGTCGCAACGATGCAGTACCGACTGCTCTGGCACGCAGCCATGCGCTAGTTCCCAAGCAACGCGATGTACCGGTTGTTGTCCACGACCAAGAAGGTAGATAGATCCATAACCGTTGCTACGTGGACTGCCCTGCCAGAGCCAGCAACCTGGGCCAATCTGCACCAACGCAAAAAAGCGTTCGATGACCGGCACCAGTTTTCGCATGTCCTAGATACTACCAGCGAACGTGTCCTAAAGTCAACTCAGGGCATCATTTGGTCGCCACCCGCGGGATGTCGACCACCATCATCTCTTTGCGATGCGGCAGGTCGACCAGGATGCGTCCGCCCTTGGACACGAAGTCCATGAGCTCGGCGATCTTGCGAACCGAGAAGCGGATGGCCTCCGAGGCCGTGGTGGCGCGCAAGCAGACGCGGATGCGCTCGGCATCCTGCTGACTCTGCGCGTCCAGCATGAAGGTTTTCCGCTTTGCGGACGGTACCTTGGTCTTCGGCATCAGGGCCCGACTCCTCTTCAGGTTTTGGAACACTAGCTCGAAGGATGCAATAGGTCAAGAAATTTGATTGTATTTTCAGCGAGTAAAAAGCGCGAAAAATGCGCTTGACTTTCCAGTCCCCGTGCGTATAAATATACGCATGACACTTGAGAAGTCGCATCTGCCAGAACCGCGGATCGAGGCCGGACCTCGAACGGCTGTGCGCCCGGATCGCAAGGGCTACGGTGTGGGTCGCTCATCTCGGCGTCCGGAGGAGGACCTGCCGGCCGTCGACTACCTCACGCGGATGCTGGCTCTGGGACCACGTGATGGTGAGAGCGTGCTGGCCTTCACCAAGCGCATGGCAGCCATCAAGGCCGGACGTCGACTCGTGCTCGACACCTGGAAGAGTCGTCCCGACAAGGCCCGTGTGGCCATCTCGCTGGGCGTACCACGCAACACGCTCGCCTACGAGCTGCGAGTGATCGGCCTGTCGGCGGAGCTGCTCGACGCTGGAGGAATCGATGAGTAAGACAGGTAAGGCATCGCAGATCTCGATCCGCGGTGAGACCTATGACAAGATCAAAGCCTATTGTGCCAAGCACGGGTTGGTCATCACCGAGTTCGTCGACGGCCTGTGCACTGGCTACTTCGCCCGCGGTGGCGCCCAGAAGAAGGACAAGAAAGGCAACGGCGACGGCACGCATGACAAGAGCAAGATCGAACCCGTGATCGCCAAGAAGCGACCTAGCGAGGAGCTCGAGCTCAACCACCGCAAGGTGAAGTGGTAGATGCTCAATCTTCCCTACATCGTCTCCGACCTCGACGGCGTGCTGGTCGATCTTGTGAGCGAGGCCTGCTACTGGTTCTGGCAGCGCTTCCACGTCGTGGTACCGCCGGCAAACATCTCGACCTTCGAGATCACCGACTCCATCTACGAGCTCATCAGCAGGAACACCGAGGTGCGCTACGGCCATCCGCTGTACACCAAGGACGAGTTCCAGGCTGAGGTTCGCAGCAAGCTCTGGCAAGACCCGGCCATCTACATGCAGTCCAAGCCGCACTTCGCCATCTGGCGAGCACTCCTCGAGTGGCCCAGAGAGCGCCTGCTCTTCGCCACGAATCGACCGCAGGCCTGGGGCATCCGACATGCCACGCAGGACTGGTTGGCACTCCACGGCTTCAGTGAGGAGCAGCACGAGCTGCACTTCTGCCACGCGGGTTGTGCCAAGAAAGACGTGATCGCCGCGGTGCGCCAGACGCTCGTCAACGCCCAAGGCAACTCGAGCCACGTCATCTTCATCGAGGACAACCAAGTCGAGGCCGAGCAAGTACACCAAGCCTTCCCGGACATCGACGTCATCCTGGTCGAACGTCCGTGGGTCGCTCTCCGAAGCATTCCCGGCGAACCGAGCAAGCTGCAGGTCATGCACGAGCAGGCACTCTGCAACTACTTGCGAAGAGTGCAGGAAGAAAGGGGCGCACAATGACGAGCCGCGAGTTCGAGAGCACCGAAGACGTCGCCCGTGTCATCGTGGACCTCGAGCGCGACAACGTCGCTCTCAAGATCTACCTCGCCATCTCCGTCCTCACGAGCCTCGTCGCGCTGGCTGCGAGGTTCGCGTGGTAGACGAGAGGGAGGTTCGGGTGCCGGTCGAGGAGTCCGCAGAGGACAACTCGCTCGAGCTGCCCAAGCTCCTCTTCGTCTTCGAGGCTTGTCGCCTCATCGACGCCGAGCGAGCCAAGCGAGAGATCGAGGAGTGGCTCACCAACGCGAGCAAACGCGTGCTCATCATCGAGGCGGTCGCCGGGCCGCGGTCGGGCTGGCCGGCTCCACGGGTCGTGATCCACGCGGTCTCGATGAATCCAGACGTCCTGCGCGAACTCCCCAAGGTCGAACTGCACTGTCACATCGAAGGAGGGGAAGAAGTCATCGCCCCAGCTAAGATCGAGTAGCATCCGCAGCCGTTTCACCCACAGGTATAGGAGAAGTATCATGCAACTTGCCATCGAGATCGTCGAGCCGTCTGCCAAGCTCATCACCCCACCCGAGTGGTTCGACGGCATGATCAAGATCGCCGAGTACTTCGGCCGACTCTCGCACAAGAGTGAGGACAAGCAGACCGAGGAGTCCGCCTCGAGCTTCCTGCGCAAGTGGTGTCTCGATGGCGAGCGCAAGCAGGACCGGCACGAGTCCATCCTCGAGCACATGGGCCAGGTGAGCTTCCACATGGTCATGTCGCGTGCGGCGAGCCACCAGCTCGTACGCCACCGGCTCTGCGCCTTCACCCAGGAGTCGCAGCGCTATTGCGACTACTCCAAGCCCAAGTTCGGCCAGACGCTTCGGGTCATCTGCCCACCCAGCATCGCCGAGGTGGCACCGGGCACCATGGTCGTCGCCGAGACCAGCCCCCAACCGGCCCCGCCCACCTGGGAGAGCATGAACGACCCGCGGGCGTGGGAGGACAACCTCGAATACACCTACAAGCTCGTGGCGCCCGACGCGCTCGCTGCCGCAGACCGGCTCATCAACGTCGAGCCCTTCAGACGCTGGGCCTTCGCCATCATCCGGGCCTACGGGCGCTACCTCTGGCTGCGCGAACAGCGAGTCCCCGCCGAGGACGCCCGCTTCGTGCTGCCCAACGCGGCGAAGACCGAGATCGGTGTGACGGCCAACGCGCGCCAGTGGCTCCACATGTTCGACATGCGCCTCGACAAGCACGCGCAATGGGAGATCAAGAAGGTGATGCGCGAGGCCTGGATCGCGCTCTGCGTGGCATGCCCCATCGTCTTTGACAACCCCCGGACACGTGAGCTGCAGGCCCAACCATGATCGACCCCGGTTCGGAGAAGTGGGACTGCCTGGTCCTCGTCGGTGACTGCCTGGAATGGCTGCCCAAGTTGGCTCCGGGCGTCGTCAACCTGACCATCACCGACCCGCCCTACGAGTCGCTGGAGCGACATCGGGCGGTCGGCACCACGACCCGGCTCAAGGAGTCGAAGTCCTCCTCGAACCCCTGGTTCGCCTGCTTTCCCAACACGGGCTACTGGGCGCTCTTCGAACGTCTGCACCGCTTACACGTGCAGAACTCGCACTGCTACACCTTCTGCGACTCGGAGACGGAGCACGTGATCCTGTCCGGCAGAAACCCCTACGACAAGAAGCTCGACGCGGTTCTACTCGAGCACCAACAGGACATCGCGCTCGAAGCGCCGGCGCGCCAGGCCGGGTGGACCGCCTGGCCGACGCTCTCCTGGGTCAAGACGAAGCGCGGCGTCGAGACCGAGGACGGCGACGAGCTCGAGTACGAGATGACCGCGCCGGGGATGGGCTACCACTGGCGACGCACCGGCGAGCGCATCCTGTTCCTCGAGAAGGGCAAGCGCAAGCTCGCCAACCTAGGCTGGGCAGACACGCTGCTCGGGCCCAAGGCGGGTCGCTTCGACTTCCCGACACAGAAGCCCTTCGCCGTCCTGCGTCGACTCATCGAGAACTCCTCGGACAAGGACGAAGTCGTCCTTGACCCATTCGCCGGCAGTGGTGCCACCGCGCTCGCCGCGCTCAAGATGGGACGTCGGGCCATCCTCATCGAGAAGCATCCCTCGGACTGGCTCAAGCGAAACCTGGCCGACACCGGCAAGCACGTCGTGTGGAAGGAAGCATGATCGAACCCGACGTCCACGTTGAGACTGAGAGTCGCACCGCCCGTCTCCGCGCGGTGCTGGCCGAGGCCTTCCACGAGCACCGACGGCACATGCTTCGGTTCATCCTACCCTTCTGCCAGATCACCGATGAGCGAAAAAAGTTCCAGTGGGCGCGCTACATGGGCGCCGCCTGGGTATGCTTGCGCGACGGGGAAAAGGACGAACCCTACCACTTCGCCGACCAGCTCATCGCTCAGCTCCAAGAGAAAGGACTCATCCCGTGAGTGACAGCTACACTTGCAAGGGCTATCTCGACTACCTGAACAATCGCATCAAGGTCTGGCGCGAGGGCAAGGGTTTCCTCACCTCGTGGAAGAACGTGGGCGACAAACTCTTGCTCGTCGTCTCCGAGCTCACCGAGGCCTTCGAGGCCTACCGCGACCTCACCCCGGAGACCATCGAGAAGCTCGCTGCGGACAAGCCGGTCCTGGGAAAGACAGAGGCCCTGCGCAAGCAACTCGGAGCGCTCGCCAACTTCAACGAGGAGCTCGCCGATACGTACATCAGGCTCGGTGACCTGTGCGCCTCATTGGGCATCGACATCGAGCAGCACATCGATCAGAAGATGCAGGTCAACGAGAAGCGACCGAAGAAGCACGGTCGGCAGCGATAGGAGAAAGACGATGAGCAGCAACTACTCTCACGAGGAGACCCGCCGGATGATCGCCGGAGCCATGTTCGACTTCGTCGGTTACCTGTCCGGTCAGCCGAGCCACGACATGCTGCGCGGCAGCGGGTTCAAGATCGGTGCTGAGTACGACTGCGTGCCACTCATGGATGCCCTGAAGAAGTGGGCAGAGCTGCGCGGCAACACCGCAGCCTGGCTCGACCATGCCGACGTGCGGGACTGGAGCCACATCCTGCTTTCCTCCGAGCATCCCTCGGCGCAGAGCGAGCGGCTGGCCAAGGTCATCCTGAACCTGTGCCCCGAGCGTATCACCGAGGGCAAGTCGGCCTGCGACATCGCAGCGGACGTCATCAAGGAGCGCTACGCCTGATGGGTCTCGGCAGTGGACCACCTCCGACTCGTCGCATGAGTGCCATGGCCGGCGTGACCGCGGGGGCGGCCAAGTACGTCTACATCGAGATGACCGATGGGTCTCTCGTGAAGGCGATGATCATGAACCTCAACGTGGAGTACGACCAGGGCCGCCTTGGCTACTTCGGTGACGACATCCGAGCCGGCACGCAGCGTGTGTCCGGACAGCCCATGCGCGTCAAGCTCGAGGCCATCGTCATCGAGGACTACGGCATCCGTCCTGAGCCGGACAAGCAAGAGGTGGTACGAGCCATCGCTCGAGATCAGCGAGCCAAGAAGACCGGTGTGCCCGTCGCTCCGCTGCCTCCGCCACCGAAGCCTGAACCCAAGAGCGCAACCGTGCGCCGCTTCGAGGACCTCGAGCCCATCGCCGAGCCGGAGAAGAAATGAAGACTCTCGTCGGAGACATCTGGGAGCTCTCCACTCGCGAAGACCTGATCGTGGTCCCTTGTAATGTGGGCTGGACGCGTGTGGGCAAGGCCGTCATGGGTCGCGGCATCGCGAGGGAAGCCACCCGACGTTGGCCGAAGGTCTCCTGGATCTGGGGCAAGCTCTGCCAGGAACATGGAGCTCAGACACCTCCCAGCATCTACCCCACGCCCGGTTCCAGGTGGTGTCGAGGACTCATCCTGTTCCCTACCAAGCCACTCAACGGCAAGGAACCTTGGCTCTCCTGGCGGCAGGATTCTTCCTACGAGCTCATCGAGTACTGGTTGCCCTGGTTCAACCAGTTCGCTGCGATGCTCGAGATGGTGCCCGCGGCTCGAGTGCTGGTTCCCACGTTGGGCTGCGGCAACGGGAAGCTCGATCCCGGACGGATCAGCAAGATGCTCGAGGAACACCTGACGCACGAGCGCTTCGTGCACGTGAGGAGCAAGTGAAGCGAAGTCCACTGACACCGACGCAGAAGGCTACCATGACAGGAACCTTCTTCGTCCGCGCCCAGCTCTGGACACCCAAAGGCGCGCGCATCGATCTTGAGATGCCCTGGATTTCTGAGAGCGAGGGGCGTCAGCTCCTCGACCGCCTGACCTTGATGTGCGGAGCGGTACACGAGAAGACCAACGAGGAGTGGGAGGCCATCGCACTGGCCGAGCTCGACAGGCGCAAGAAAGCGAGAGCGAAGTGAACGAGGATCTGAACAAGACCGTGGGACCGCAGAAGCCCCTCATCTTCTACCACTCGGCCGATCTCGACGGGAAGTGCTCGGCGGCCATCGCGCTGCGCTACGAGAAGCAGTGCTGGAACCGCGACTGCGAGCTCTATCCGATCAACTACGGTGACACGTTCCCGTGGGACAAGATTACCGCCGGACGTCGGGTCTACATGCTGGACTTCTCGCTCCAACCCTTCGACCCGAACATGTACCGCCTGGCGAACAACTGTGACCTCATCTGGGTCGACCACCACAAGACGGCTCTCGACGAGTGGATCAAAGGTGAGCTCGACGCCGATGGCGAGCTGCTCGCCAAGTCGAAGCTCAACTGCGTTGCCAACTGCCAGCTCGGCAAAGCCGGTTGCGAGCTGACCTGGGAGCTGCTCTACAACCAGATCGGTGACGGTGCCAGCGGGGACACGAAGGGAGTCTACGTGGCCAAGATGCCTCACGCCGTGATGCTCCTCGGACGCTTCGACGTCTGGGACGAGAAGTGCGCCCTCGTGCCCTGGTCACACATCCTGGCCTTCCAGTACGGCATGCGGCTGCGCGACGCCGAGCCACGGAGCCTGCTCTGGCTCGAGCTCTTCGGCGACAGCGGCATCGAGGAAGAGGTCGACCGGATGAAGGCCATCTGCGCCGGTGGCAATGCGGTGCTAGCCTACGACGCCAAGCAGAACGAGATCGCCATGTCGGCCTGCAGCTTCGAGACGACCTTCGAGAGCCTGCGGGCGCTCGCTGCCAACCGCGGGCCGACCAACTCCAAGCTCTTCGAGTCGAAGTGGGACCCCGAGAAGCACGACATCATGATCTCTTTCTACTGGTCACACCGCGGCGAGTGGAAGGTCTCGCTCTACACAACGAAGCCGGACATCGACTGTGGCGCACTCTGCAAGAAGCACGGCGGTGGCGGACATCCCAAGGCCGCCGGCTTCCAGTGCAAGGAGCTCCCCTTCGCCATTGGTCCTCTGCTGACCAAGCCCGAGGTGGCCCCATGAGCAACTGCGGATGCGAAGGGTCGTGTCCGATCTGTCGAACAGGTGAGGTCGACGACCATACCTGCAACAACTGCAAGGCGATTCTCTGCCCGAAGTGCCACGGGATCGCCACCCTGCCTCGCGACCCGTGGAAGCCGATGGCCTTCGCCGCCATCGAGCCCTGCTCGTGTGGCGAGGAGAAGACGGAGCATGACGCGAAGCTCGACGAGCAGAACGCGCTCATGACTGCCATCGATCTCGAGTGCGGTCCCGCCCTCGCGCGACTTCGCCACCTGGCCGCGGACAACGCCGAGTTCGTCACCGCCATGATCTCGGTACGTAGGTCCATCGAGACCCTGCGAGAGAAGCATCCCACGTTCAACGTGACGGACTTTGCAGTCCGTCTCGATGCAGAGGACAAAGTCCTCGTCACCCTGCTCGGCAGCGTCGAGTAGCTGTAGGAGATTGGAAGATGGACGTCAAGAAGCTCAAGGAGATCGTCGCAGCTGGACCGCCACCGCAGCCATGCGCGGAGAACCCGGGCCCGCTGATGCAGGCCATGGTCCAGGCCGAGGCCGCTCTGAAGAAGGAGAAGGGAGCCGATCCCACGCCCGAGGACTTGATCGGCGCTCTCATCACCATCCTCGACTACAACCGCTGGCGTGCCGAGATGGAGGGCTACAACAGGCTCAAGGAGATGGCCGACGGCTTCGAGCAGAGTCGACTCATCATGCCTAGCGGTGTCATTCCGCCGAAGCTGGTCAAATGAGCTACGATCCGCACAAGGTCGAGACCTGGATCAAACAGTTCGAGCGGCACGTATCTGTCCTGACTCGTCTCACGCTCCTCGGACTGCTCAACGATCCTGACACGTGCAACCTGCTTCAGGAGCTGTACGCCATGACCTTCTGGGAGCGCGGCAACGCGCTGGCCGAGCTCGCTCAGCACCTCGAGGGCGAGCTCGGCCGAGCAGCCAAGCTCAACTGGTCTGTGGCACGTCTACAGGAGGCCAAAGAGTCATGAGCGACCGACATACCGGCTTCGTCGTCACCCTCGACCATGACCTCAAGGATGAGGACGCCGAAGAGATCGCCAACGCCATCCGCTGCCTACAGCACGTCGTCACCGTGCGTCCGGTCGTCTCGAACATCGAGATGCACCTGTGCCGCGAGCAGGTCCGCCACGAGCTCATGCAGAAGCTCTGGGACGTGCTCGCTCCGGGGAAACCGTGATGCCCGAAGACTCGATGCTGATCGACACCAACGAGCTGGTCGGAAGCGTCTGCCGCCACATGAAATCCGGTGTGCTCTACCATGTGGTCGACCTCGGCCTCGACTGCACCAACTCACGAGACGGCACGCGGGTGGTCATCTACCGCAACTACGTTGGCGTGCTGAACCAGACGTTCGTGCGGGAGCTCAACGAGTTCCGCGAGAAGTTCGAGAAGCTGCCGTGATCCTCGCCTGCGTGGGACGTCGAGACCTGCGACAATCCGAGAGGCTCTACCTCGAGAGCATCGGTGCGTCCTACGCCGAGCAAGGTTGCACCATCGTCTCCGGGAACGCGCCGGGCAGCGACCAGGCCTACGCCCGCGGCGCCTCGCTCATCGACGGAAAGCTCGTCGAGCTCTACCTGCCCTGGCCCAACTTCGAGCGCAAGGCCATCCTCTCAGGCAACCAGTACTGGATCGCAACGCAGGCCCGGGAGAAGCACGTCGAGCTCGCCATGCAGGCCTCCCCCGGCTGGGACCGCATGCGCGACACGGTCAAGCCCCTCTGCATCCGCAACGCGATGATCATCTATCGCTGGGGAACTCCAGTCGATCTCGTCATCGCCTACCCAGACTGCAGCAAGCACGGGTGGTCCGGAACTGGACATTCGATGCGAATCGCTGCTAGCCTGGGCATTCCGGTCTGGCTCGCGAACAGGAACACCTTCTGGAACCCACTTGAAGGGCTACCCGTCGAATGATCAAAGTCAGACTGGCGCGTGCACAACTCAAGCATGGCGATGGCCCCGGTGGTATCGACGTCACGCGCAAGACCGGCAAGGGTCTCGGACTGCTCTTCGCCCCTACCTGGGACATGGTCATGCAGCACAAGAAGGGCTGCATCACCGACGAGGAATATGTGCGACGCTACCTCGCCATTCTGGAGAAGATTCCTCGCGAGGTCATCGACAAGTTGCACAACCACGGGCTCTGGAACGGCGGACTGCTCATACTTTATTGCTACTGCCCAGATCAGTCCTTCTGCCACACGTACCTGCTGTTGAGCTTCCTGGCATCCCGCTTCAGCGACCTGTTCACCCTGAACCTGTAGGGTCCCCACTCGCGCGTACAGCACAAGGAGTCGTAGACATGCTCGCTCAGCACACACCTTTGATGTACAAGCCTCTGGTGTTCGTCGAGGGCAATATCGGCAGCGGGAAGTCCACCGCTGCCCATGAGCTCGCCAAGCGCCTGAACCTCCGTCTGCTCGCCGAGCCCGTCGACGAGGAGCTCTTGCAGCTCTTCTACGACGACAAGCAGCGCTGGTCGTTCCCATTCCAGATCGAAATGCTGCATCGTCGATGGTCCATGCAGGTGAGCGCAGCGGCCGAGACCACCGTCGAGGGCGGCTACGACGGAGCCATGCTCGACCGCTGCCTGTGGGGTGACCTGGTCTTCGCCGAGGCCCTCTTCAAGGCAGGCATCATCCACCCCAAGGAGTGGGCGATCTACCTCCGAGCTCTGCGCAACATGGCTCTGGTCCTCTTCCCCCCGACCATCCTACTCTACCTCTCGGCGCGGCCCGAGACCTGCCTCGAGCGCATCCAGCAACGCAACCGACCGCCGGAGCAGAGCATCACGCTCGAGTATCTGCAGATCATCCACGAGGGCTACTTGCGTCGTCTCGAGGAGGCCAAGACCGGGCGCTACCCATGGTCCCACGCCATGCAGTACATGATCGTCCCCTGGGACCCTTCCACCGTTGACGACCGCAGCTGGGACCGCACCGCCGAGATGCTCCGCGAGGCTTTCAGGAGATAGACCATGAAGTTGCCAGAGAGCCTCATCCCGGACCCATCCGGGCTCAGCGAACTATTCTCCAAAGCGACCGGAGACAAGGAGACCCTGGACGAGCGCGACCGCAAGTTGCTTCTCGTCTGGGAACAAGTGGTCCGAGGCTGGCTGCTGGACAGCGCGGTGGGACCCATTGGTGAGCCCCACCGCTGGCACCTACCAGACGAGCGGAAGGCGATCACCCACCGCTTCGAGATCCCCGATCCCGACGGGCCACCCTTCAAGGGCTATCTCACCATGGGCCTCTACCCGAACGGGCAGCTCGGCGAGCTCTTCCTGGAGATCGCCAAGGAGGGCGCCTTCATCTCAGGGATCATGGACGCACTGGTGACCTGCCTGTCCATCGCGCTCCAACACGGCATCCCCCTCGCGACCTTCCTCGACAAGTTCCGCCACACCAAGTTCGTGCCCGCTGGCAGGGTGAACGGTGCACCCGAGGCCATCCAGGGCTTCTTCGGATCGGTCCTCGACTACCTCGCCAAGTACCTCGCGTACCGCTTCCCCAACGGAGTCCTCGACGAGAATGTCTTGACGAAAGTGCACCCGCTCAGGTAGCCTGACGGACGGGTCGGGCGGGTTGAACTTGCTATGCTATGCAGTCTCAGCCACCACAAGGAGAACAGCGATGGAACAACGACTCGGTTGGCTTCCAGACCTTCCTGACTACCGCGACTACAGCCCACAGCACGCCGCGGTGACACCCCTGATGAACAAGCTGCAGGCGGCCTCCGCCACGCGACCTGCCACCAAGGACCTCCGGGCGCACTGCTCACCCATCGAAGACCAGGGCGACCTCGGCAGCTGTACGGCGCAGGCCGGCGTCGGGCTGATGGAGTGGTTCCAGCACCGGGCCTACGGCAAGCACCTCAACATGAGCCGCCTGTTCCTCTACAAGGTGAGCCGGCGCATCGCGGGCATCAAGGGCGACGAGGGCTGCTACCTGCGCAGCACGATGCAGGCCCTGCGGATGCTCGGCGTGCCGCCCGAGACCATGTGGCCCTACCGGATCTCCGACTTCAACAAGGAGCCCGACGCCTTCATCTACGCCCTGTCGGACGACTACAAGGCCTGGAACTACTACCGGCTGAACGCCACGCTCGACGCACTCCGCAACACGCTCGCCGGCGGGCTCCCCTTCATGTTCGGCTTCACGGTCTACTCATCGATGAGCAACGACGCCTGGATTCCGATCCCGAAGAAGGGCGAGCACGTCGAGGGCGGCCACGCCGTGATGGCCGTGGGCTACGACGACGAGAAGCAGGCGTTCCTGATCCGGAACAGTTGGGGCACGGGCTGGGGTCACAAGGGCTACGGCTGGCTCCCCTACTGGTACGTCGAGAACGGTCAGGCCGACGACTTCTGGTCGCTGGTCAAGGCTGACTTCGTCGACCTCGACCTCTTCAAGTAGAGCTCCGCCGGCTCACTTCGGTCGAGACCCGCCATGTAGCGCGCGGTGGCTACGACCAGCTCCTTGCGAACCACCTGCTCGGACTCTTCTCGGGACGCAACAGCCTGCAGCGCGCAGGACCAGCAGAGGTCCAGCACGAGCCCGGTCAGCTGACCGGTGGCCGGGTGGGCGGACCCCCGGCATCTGACGCATGGTAGGAACACGGTCGTGTCAAACGGTTTATCATGTGCTGTTCTTGTTGTGAGGTCGGAGAAGAGGAATGTCAAGGCCTAAAATGCAAAACGGCGCCGGACCCGAAGGTCTGGCGCCGCTTTACGTGTCCGACTGTGGCCTTCCGGGCACCGGCTCAAGGGGGAGAGGACCCTGGAGCCACTTTCCGAACGAGGAGTGATCAGCTCCCATTGTCCGGCGCACAAGGCAGAAACGGCTTGGCGGATTCTACTTGCGTACCCCGCCGTCCACCGCCCACCCGAGTGCCACACCACCGACGAACCAGAGAACACTACCAAAGCAGTCTCCGGTCGTCAATAGAAAAAGATCATCGATCGAAGAAAAAAAGGCAGTGCGGCGATCTTTCGGACTCCTCCTCCATGAACTCGACGGTGGAGTCCAGATCGGCCTTGCGTTCGGCCAGGGTGAGCTCGTTGAAGTGCCGCCGAGCGTTGTCGCAGCCCGTGCAGGAGCAAGGCTTGCAGTGGGTCTCGGCCATGTGAGCCACCCAGCGGGCGGAGGGCTCAGCAGGCCGATAGCCCCACTGGCCCGGGGTGCCATTGGGCTTGACCTGCCAGATGCGGACGTAGAGGTGGCGTGCGCGACGCTTCGCCTGGGCGAGCTGCGTGCGCCGGTAGGCGCGGGAGCGGGACATGTCGATGACCTCCTGTGACTCAGGTTGTCATCGACGGTCCTCCTTCGATCGCGACGAGGGGCGGGTTAAGCCTAGCCCTTCACGGTCTTGACGGTCGTGAGCATCTTGGTCCGGATCTCGTTGACCAGGGTGCGGAGCAGCGCCATCTCGGCCGCCGACGGCGGGTCGGTGAAGGCCAGGAGTGCCGGCGCCGCGATGGCGGATCGGGAACCGATGTCGTCGGCGATGTCGCGAAGCACGAGGGCCAGCGGGGGCTGGCTGTCGACGCCGGTCGGCGTCATCGGCACTCCGCCGTGACCGTAGTCTGACTTGATGGTGGCCATGTTCATGTCCTCCAAACGGAAGTCCACGGAAGTCCGTGGAAACAAGCAGCGCTCAGTGTAGATGAGATCCGACGGGTACGTCAAGAGCGGAGAGAGGGGGAGTCGAACCCCCAAGGCCCCTTTCGAGACCTGACGGGTTTCAAGTCCGCTGGGCTCACCACATGCCCGGTCTCTCCAAACCCCCCGGCCCGAAGGCCGGAGGGACACTTCACGCGCGGACCAAGTAGCTCTTCCAGGCCTCGGGGAACTGCTCCCGACCGAGCTCGAAGGTCAAGACCGGCACCCAATCCGGCCGGTAGGGCTTGGTCCGGAGCTTCATCTTGGCCTGCTGGGGCGTCCGGTCAGCCTTCTCGCTGTTGCAGTCCTTGCAGCACGTGGTCACGTTGTCCCACTCGGTCCTGCCTCCCTGCGCCCGCGGCACGACGTGGTCGACCGTGAGCTCGGCGCACGAGCCTTTGTCCCCGCAGTACTGACACGTCCAGCGATCCCGCGCGAAGACGTTCTGCTTGCGGTACCGCACACGCTGCTTGTGCCGCCGGAACATGTTCACGAGCCGCACGACAGCCGGCATCTTCAGGATCAGCGTGGAGGTACGAATTTGCTGATCGTCGTACTCCTCGACGATCTCTGCCTTGCCGAGTGACAGCAGGCACAGTGCCTTCTTCCAACTGATCGTGTTCAGGGGTTCGTAGCCGGAGCTCAGGAGAAGTGTCCGCGTGGTCATGTGGTCATCCCATCTTTCATTGAACCCAGGTCATGTCGTCTCCAAATCGCAGACAACGAATAGCACGTGATCGATGGCCGTGTGAAGTACCCCGGGAGGGAGTCGAACCCTCAACCTCTCGCTCTTGAGGCGAGCGCCACTTCCAGTTAGGCTACCGAGGCAGAAGATCGAGGCGAACGAAGAGACGCCGCTTGGATTGGCACCACGCGGGCCCGCAGATTGGGCCCTCCGGGAGTCGAACCCGGACCACGCTCAAAGGTTCAGTTTGGGTAACCAAACAGCAAGCAGTCCACCTCGGTGCACGAGAGGGGAGTCGAACCCCTACGCCCCGTTGGGAGCGCTAGCCCCTCAAGCTAGTGCGGCTACCAATTACGCCACTCGTGCGAAGCAGGAAGAACGAGAGATTGATCTTGGACAAAGCATCTGTGCATGCCCCTCCAGAAGAGAGACGCGCGGCGGAGGATAATCCATGATCGGTCAGTCCTTCCTCGGTCGGGGAGACTGGAATCGAACCAGCTTGTTCTCGGACCCCATCCGAGCGGGTCATCCAATGCCCTACTCCCCGTCACAGTACCCCCGGCGAGACTCGAACTCGCACGCGCATACGCGCACCCGATCTTAAATCGGGCGCGTCTGCCAATTCCGCCACGAGGGCATCGCACACGAGGGCATCGCAGTGGCAGCAGCTGGGATCGAACCAGCAATCTTCCGGTTATGGGCCGGACGAGGAGACCCTCTCCTCCCTGCTGCCAGAGTACCGGGAGCGGGATTCGAACCCGCAACAGCCTGACCCTAAATCAGGAGCGACTACCAATTGCGCCACCCCGGCATAGATCCAATACGCCCTAGAGGAGTTGAACCCCTAACTGTTGATCCGTAGTCAACCATGATTTCCATTTCACCAAGGGCGCGAGAGTGGGCGGGACAGGGTTCGAACCTGCGACATGCTGCGTGTAAGGCAGCCGCTCTGCCAGCTGAGCTACTCGCCCGGATGGTCGCAGCAGGGATCGAACCTGCGAACCTCTTGCGTGTGGAGCAAGCGCTCTTCCAACTGAGCTATGCGACCGATACCGCCAGCAAGGATCGAACTTGCATCTCAGGTTCCGGAGACCTGTGCCCTGTTCCGTTGGACCATGGCGGCATGTGGTGCCCCGAGCGCGACTCGAACGCGCGGCCTGTCGGGTAGGAGCCGACTGCTCTCTTCCGCTGAGCTACCGGGGCGGTAGTGCACCTGGCAGGACTCGAACCCGCATCGTCCCGGGTAGAAGCCGGGCGCCCTGGTTCCATTGGACCACAGGTGCATGGAGAGTCCGGTCGGGGTCGAACCGACGTTGCGCGGGTTGCAGCCGCGTGCCTGGCCTCTTGGCGACGGACTCGAAGAGCGGGCCCAGAAGGATTCGAACCCTCGATCTGCGGTTTTGGAGACCGCTGCTCTGCCGATTGAGCTATGGACCCAAGAGAGCCGACGAGGGGACTCGAACCCCTGACCTCCTCCTTACCAAGGAGGTGCTACTGCCGCCTGAGCTACGTCGGCAAGATCGAACTTCAGTCCTCACGGTGGGAGCCGTTCCGAGAGCAGGAGCTGCTCCCGCCGGCACCTTCGGGGTGACCCCTATCCGTGACGCCGTGCTGCGCGCTCCGGGGAGCGTGTGGCCCTCCTCGTCAAGACTGAAGCTGCATTGGTGGCCGCGGCAGGGTTCGAACCTGCGACCTTCTGCGTGTCGAGCAGATGTGCTTCCAACTGCACCACGCGACCAAGTGAAGCACCGCACGATCGTTAGGGGCGCTAGCAAACCCCCCGTTGCGTAGACGGCAGATCTGCATCGAATCTCTGTGTTGAAGGTCCAAGCTGCAGCCAGACCAAACACACAGCCGACATGTGCGACCATGCGGTGCAGTGATCCCAACGGGGTTCGAACCCGTACTGGCGACGTGAAAGGCCGCTGTCCTGCCATTAGACTATGGGACCGGCGCAATGACCTCGACGGGATTTGAACCCGTGTCTGCGGAGTGAGAGTCCGCGATCCTAGACCACTAGACGACGAGGTCGTTGAGAGAGGGCCGGGTGGGACTCGAACCCACGCGCAACGCCTTAACAGGGCGCCGCTCTAAGCCGCTGAGCTACCGACCCAAGATCGAAATCCCGCAGGAGAGGATTCGAACCTCCCAGTCTCCGGTTCCAAGTAGGTAACCCAAGACTGCAGTCCTGCTTGCGCTGGACGAGGGGAGCGCCCTGGGAATCCATACCGGTGTGCAGCCACTGCACCGCCGCGGGGCAAAGCAAAGAAAGGGAGGGAACGAAAGGGCGAGCTGGATATTTTAGGTGCTCTACCAACTGAGCTACGGATCGATTTCTCGACCCGACGGGACTTGAACCCGCGACCACCCGCTTAGAAGGCGATAACCCAACTCTGTCAGTCCCCTCTTCGAGCTGGCAACAGGGATCGAACCCGCGACCTGCTGCTTACAAGGCAGCTGCTCTACCAACTGAGCTATGCCAGCATGCGCATGATCAGCCCGGTGCAGACCCGCGTCGGGTCCTTGCCGAGCTCGAAGCACTTGAAGAACCACTCGTGAAAGATTCGCTTCGCCTGCACGACAGGCGGAGCGTACTCGATCTCATCCGGAGGCAGGCCCGCCCGCCGCGCCTCCTGCTTGAGCTGCCAGAGCCTGACGTACGACCCGCAGAGACCCGTGACTGGTTTCATCGTGACACCTGCACCTGTTGGAGCCGGCTGTCGGAGTTGAACCGCCCTGGGCTGCGTACGAAGCAGCTGGCTCCCCGGGAGCCATCAGCCGGCACAAGATCAACTCTGGCTATCCGCACCGCCGTCGGGTAGGCTGGAGCACAACATGAGCACTTCCGAAGAGACCAAGCCAACCCTGGACGTCCACGACCGAATCTTCCGCAGCCTGGAACGCCTCGAGAAGCAGAACACGGCGCTGCGAGTCGACTTCGAGGGACTCTACCAGGCCTTTCTGCAGATGCAGCGGGACGTCCAGTTCTTCAGCCGTCGATGCGAGGAGCGAGGCAACCTCATCCGGGAGTTCGCCTCTCAACTTCGCGAGAACGGCAGCAGCGTCGAGTCGGCGGCGGTCCTGGACTTCCTCGGCCGACTCGAATGCACCGGGACACCCATCCGCCCGCCCTCGGGCACGCATCCCGCTGTGGAACCCCCCTGCGAGCCCGACGAGAAGACCGCGGCAGGGACCAACAAGTAGTTGCCGTCGAGGGGAGTCGAACCCCTACGTCCTTGCGAACGCCGGACCCTGAATCCGGTGCGGCTGCCAATTACGCCACGACGGCATAGAGCAGCGGACGAATGATCGAGCTGCGTAGCCGGATTCGGACCGGCCGCCCCCGAAGGAGCGTCAACCAGAGAACACAACCCTAGCAGTCCACCGCGGTCGGGGTGGCCAGAATTGAACTGGCTCCCTTTCGGTCCCGAACCGAACGTGCACCCATATGCACCTCACCTCGCGAAGAGAGCGAGTGATGGGATTCGAACCCACTACGTCCAGGTTGGAAGCCTGGCGCTCGACCACATGAGCTTCACTCGCAAAAGGTGATCTCGCCATTCGTCACGAACCCATGCCAGCAGCCGTGGTTCAAGATCGAGGGGCTGATCGTCAAGTCGTTGTAGCCGGTCCCCGACACTTTCCATCTGGGCGACGGATTCCAGCCGGGAGGAGCTCCCTTGCCCTCGAACCAGATGAGGACCGAGTGCGTCCCCACCGGACCGCTGTTCTGCCGAAAGCAATGCGGACAGAGGAACAAGATGCCCTCAGCCTCTGCTAACGTGTCCACCTGCCTCATGGTCCGCTCATCGACAGTCTTCATGAACTGCGGCTCGAGATCAGCAAGGCGCATCGACGAGCTCCTCGGAGTGCCCAGCGAGAGTTGAACTCGCTATTCGACCTTGGCAAGGTCGCGTGTCACCGTGTACACCCTGGGCACATTCTATCAGCGGAAGATCGGGGAGTCGAACCCCGCTGGCCACTGGGACCGCACCGCGCTTCCAACGCGGCTGCGCACCTCGCGCTCATCTTCCAAGCGGAAGGGACAGGAATCGAACCTGCTGGGGCGTGAACCCCTGACGGCTTAGCAAGCCGCTCCAGTGCCATTACTGGTCCCCTTCCAGGCGCCGGCGCTAGACTGAGTCCTTCCCGAGATCGATCTCGAGCTCGAGATCGGGGGTGCCATCAATCCGCATTCCGGCCGGAGCGACCAGAGGGAGTCGAACCCTCTCATCCGGCTTGGGAAGCCGGCATGCAGCCGCCAACATCTTGGTCGCAGGGGGAGAGACTGCCAGCCCGCGTTGCTTCCTTCCGGACCTGGCGCGTTCTCCAGTGACAGCCTCCCCGGTTAGCGGAAGGAGGGGTTGAACCTCATCCTCTTGGTTATGAGCCAAGTGTGCGCCCTACACCACTTCCGCAGCGCCTCCAGCGGGATTTGAACCCGCGCTCTCCTGATTGACAATCAGGCGACCGTTCCAGACCGGTCCGTGGAGGCAGAGCCTCTCGACCTCTCCAGTCACTGTCTGCCGAGCCTTGTAGCCGTCCTTGCCCATGAAGCACAGGGACAGCGCCACCATGATCTCTTCTAGTCTCTTTCGATCTTCCATGTTCCTGCCTTAGCGGAAGGAGGGAGAGTCGAACTCCCAGCGCCCTTTGTCAAGACGCGTTCGCTTTCGAGGCGAGTGGGCTTGCCTATGCCCAATCCTTCCAAGTGGACGTGATCGGGATCGAACCGACGAACCTCTGCCTTGCCGAGGCAGCGCTCTCCCATCTGAGCTACACGCCCGTGGTCGGGGGGGAAGGACGTGACCCCTTCGTCTGCGGGCGCGACCCGCCGCCTCACGAATCTGGGCTACCCCCTCGGTGGACTCGGCCGGGATCGAACCGGCGCCATCCGGCTTGCAAAGCCGGCGTTCTCCCTCTGAACTACGAGCCCAGAGAGTCGAGGCGAACCTCGACCCAGCCAGTTTGCCACCAGGCGAGTCGATCCGATCGAATCACCCGGCATGCTTCACGGGGGTTGGCCAGACCTCCAGTGGACATGGCGGGAGTCGAACCCGCGGCCTCTCGAATGCGAACCGAGCGCTCTCCCATTGAGCTACACGCCCGAGCGCCCCCCGCCTCGACCGGCCTGCGCTGCCCTCCACACCCACTCAAGGGCGATCTGGCCCGCTCTGGTCGACCTGCGCAGGAGCAGAAAGATCGGACAGCAAGAAGAGAGGCGTGTTCTCTCCCATCCAAGCCCCGACCACGTTGAACTCCATGTGCTCGAGCGCCATCTCCAGCCGCTCGTCCTCGTCGGTGCCGGAGTCCATCTGACTGGCGAGGATCTCGACACACTTCTGGTAGTCGTAGAGCGCGAGGTGGCGATTGAACTGCCTGGCGACTCCGATGAGTGCGTCGTCGAATCCGTCGGCGAAGAGTGCGTCCGGATTGAGCTCGGCGAGCTGCTCCCGAATCTCTGCGGGTGTCATCATGCCTCGCATCGTAGATCAAAACAGGTGGACAAAGAAAGTGCCACTCGGCCGTTAGAGATGGATTCGAACCACCGACCTCCGGACTCTCGTCCGGCGCTCTACCGCTGAGCTACCCTTGCAGTTGAATGGCGCAAGATAACCGAATGATCTGCAGTCCACCTTGGGGTGATCGACGGGACTCGAACCCGCTACTACCAGGGCCACAACCTGGCGCCTATCCACTTCGGCTTCGATCACCATGTGGGACGGACGATGAGATCGGCGTGGGGGATATCTTTGGAGGATAACCCATGCCCTGCAGTCCATCCGGTCGCCTCGATTGGACTCGAACCAACCACCTCACGCTTATCAGGCGTGCGCTCTAGCCAACTGAGCTACGAGGCGATGATCGGGGTGACAGGATTCGAACCTGCGACTTCTTGCTCCCAAAGCAAGCGCTGCTACCAGCTGAGCTACACCCCGTGGTTCGCGTGGAAGGACTCGAACCTTCGTCTCCAGATCCAAAGTCTGGGGCCCTGCCACTGGACGACACGCGAATGAGTGGGGCATGGAGGGATTCGAACCCTCGTACTCTGATCTTCAGTCAGATGTCCTACCAACTAGACGACAGCCCCATGTGTGGACCCGCAGAGATTCGAACTCTGACCCGACCGGTTATGAGCCGGCAGCGCTCACCATTGCGCCACGGGTCCACGATGGCCATCGACCACACTATTCGGTTGCCAAGATCAAGCGCAGCGTCGGGGTACGGACCCGACTCCCACCAGGGACATCATGCCCTGGCACTGCCTTGGTTCCGGGTGGAGGGTTCGAACCTCCATCAGCTGGGTCAGAGCCAGCCGTCCTGCCGATTGAACGAACCCGGATCGATCTTCTGTTGTGAGCGCGGCAGGTGTCGAACCTGCGACCTGCTGGGTAAGGGCCAGCTGCTCTCCCGGTTGAGCTACGCGCCCAGTTTCTGCTGCCTTCTGCCCGTTCGCCACCTCCACTCGTTCTGCGCTTTGTTCTTCGCCTCTTTGCATAAGACACAACGGCATCCGTACCGATAGTTCCCCGCCGTCCCATGCACACCCTTTGCCCTCTTCATGCCACGCTCAACTAACGACTTCTCCTGATGGTGCGCGGTGCACAACAGTTGGCATTTTGCAATCTCTACCCAAAATCGCTTTTCAGACCACGTCCACATCTTCGCGATCCGCTCCGCCTTGCTTTTCCGGTCGCGATGATCGAACTCCAGCCGCCTCGTAGCACCGCACTTTGCGCATCTCCCGCCCAAAAACTTCCGCGCCTCTTGCCGCCTGCGTCGAATGCGAGCCAGCATGTAGACTCGCATGTACTCGTTGTACTCCTCCCGACTCGACCACTTCGACATGCGAACACCTTGGTTAAGGGTGCTCTACTCTACCACAGGAGCCTCGATGCCTCCAGAGGGATTCGAACCCCCAACTCGACGGGTAAAAGCCGTGTGCGATCCCGTTTCGCCATGGAGGCTCGTGCCTCCCTTGCTCTTCCAGCTGAGCTACGGAGGCGTCGACGCAATAGCTTTCCCGCTCGTCGTCGCGTTTCAGCTTGTCCATCGTTGCCTCCGTGGGCGATGAAGGAGTTGAACCTCTCGCCTGATCAGGACCGCGTTTACAGCGCGGCGCTGGCACCGGCCAGCCTTATGCACACCGCCCAGAAACGAAAAAAGGCCGCCTGGTTTCCCTGGCGGCCTCGCTCGTCCTGCTATCTCGAGAGCGTTTAGCCGCCAGGCCCCTTTGGGGCGCGCTCGAGACCGATGTACTGCGGCTTGGTCTGGAGCGAGCCCTGGAAGCAAGGCACGCACGAATCCCACAGGGACGCATGCGTCCTACTGGGATTCAATGCTGCTTTGCGTGAGGTTGTCATGGGGGCTTCTTGCACTCTCCTCCTCTTGTAGCCGGGTCAATCGCATCTGTCAAGAGTCATTTTTATGGTTGCATAAGTCGCATAGGTCGTCTATGATGAGTTTCGCTTCGGCCGTCCGATCTCTTTCTTGTTGACGGGTGCTCCAGATGTCCAATATGCTGATTGGCGGTGCGGGCGGGTTGATGTTTATGCTGCTATATTCTCCAATGGAGTCAAGCAGATGAGCTACCAGCCTCAACCGTGTCCGGTCTGTGGTCTCTCCTCGTGCATGCACCCACGGGTCGAGCTCGAGCTCCTCGTGGACATGGCGAGCGGACCCGACCGGCATGTCGAGCGCATCATCATGCTCCCTGATGTTCGACCGATCACGAAGATCTGGAAGTTCGGCCGGGGCTGCTTGATCAAGGGTCCCGACACCGTCGGATTCTTCCAGCACGCCGAAGTCTGGGTAGAAAACCAGCGCATCGAGATAGCCATTGGCGAGCTACGTGTCACCCAGCCCGAATTCGTAAAGTGGCTCCACGAGCAATTCTACCCGCCGTTGCCAACGCCGGAGCACTTCACCCTCGAGATCTACGAAGACCGGAAGCGACCGATGCGCAGCTTCCAACTCGAGAGGTCCCTCATCAGCTTCTTCGAGGATCTCACGCAAGTGAGGGAAGCGACACTGATACGCAAGTTGGTCCTGACCGCCAACGCGATTGCCGCGCCGCCAGGATTCGTTCCGTGACCGTCAACCTCGAGTTCAAGCTGGAAGACCTCTGGGTCGGTGTCTTCTGGCGCCGGTCTGGGGGCTGGGACTACGTTCCGAAGCTCCACGTCTGGGTTTGCCTGGTGCCTTGCTTCCCGCTGCACTTCACGTTCAACCGGGGATGGCCATGACGTCGTGGATTCCACGCTACTTCTTGGCTGCCGTCTTGGGCTCACTGCTCGCATTTCTGGTGGTGCAACTCGTGCTGCACTTCGGATTCGGCATGCACGTGTGTATCTGCAAGTAAGGCGGAAATTCCAATGGCTAAACGATCCTGGGTGCTCTTCTGCAAACTGTCCGGATACTTCAAAGCGTGGACGGCCATCGGCCCAAGTTGCACCAACAAGATTGTCGAGGCAGCCCACTTCGACTCCAAGAGGGCGACAATGCAATCTCCGGCTTACTCCTTCGCGCTGACCTGCTTCGAACCCAAGAAGGTGCCTTGATGCCGGAGCAACCCTGCGACTGCAAAGGCAGCGCGTGCATCCGCTGCATGATCGCCCGCGGCGACACCGCCGACCTGGCGCCGTCTGACCTGGCCGACGCCCAGCGACTGACCTGCATGGTCTGCGAGTGCGAGCTCACCATCCCCGGTGGCTACTACGGGACCGGCATGTGCGGCCCCTGCTGCACCGGCGAGTCCGAGACGCTCGCGGAGAGGGGAACACGCTGGTGAGCCCGTCCGATCACCGTGACCACAGCCAGGTGCACGAAGCCGAAGCCGAAGCCGAAGCCGAAGCCGAAGCACCGAGCTTCCCTGTCCTGCGGCAGTGGAACAGAGCAGACACCCTGCGGGCGCAGAGCATGGGCTGCCCACGAGCTGTGCCGTGGAGCTTACTGTCGCCGCACGAGGAGCAGGCGCTGAAGAACCACGACCAGACGCTGAAGCGACTCGCGGAACGTGGCGGGCTGTCGCCGCAGGAGATGCTGGCCGTCATCCGTGATGAACCATGGTACGGGCGAACCTGCCGGGACGACTTCGACGCCATCCGCGCCATCTTGCAGCTCATCGAAGGAGCCATTCAATGCCCGTGATCGAACCCGGCATGCAGCCGCTCAAGATCCAAGACGTCAAGCTCGAGCTCGTCGAGAAGTACCACTTCCGCTTCGAGCAGTGGGGCTGGATGAACGTCTTCATCCACGAGATGGGCCCCCGGGGCTCGAGCGGCTACGGCTGCGGCGAGCTCGTCATCCACTCCGACTGGGGAACCTGGGCCTACGTCTGGACCGGGATCGACGAGGGCAAGATCCTCAAGCAGTTCCTGGTCGAGGCCGACTGCGACTACATCACGCGCAAGCTGATGGGCAACCGGGGGGACAAGGAGTGGGACCCCGAGGCGACTCGGGCGGCCCTGATGCGAGAGCTCTGCGAGGAGCACCACCGCGCCACGGACGCCGAGTTGATCCGCGCCATCGCCGCCTGCGACTGGGACAGCGGAGAAACCCTCTGGGTGGAGCGTGCGCCCGCCGAGCTCCACGACCTCTTTGATCCGCTCTACGAGCACATCGTCTACCGGCCGACCATCGAGTGGACCGTGCTCAAGGAAGGCCTGCTGCCGGCGTTGAAGGCGCACCTCAAGTCACTCCTCGAGCTGACGGACGTCCCGCGGCGCAACGGGATGGGAGTCGTGCCGTAGATGGCCGAACACCTCAACAAGAACTACCCGGTCTGTCCGCATTGCGGCCACATCGACCGCGACTGGTGGGACGTCTCTCCGCCCCGGAGCGTCGAGGACGATGAGGAGTGGGAGACCGAGTGCGGCACCTGCGAGAAGTCCTACATCGTGAAGGTGCACAAGCGCATCTCCTTCGACACGCGGGTTCCGACCGTGCCGTCCTGGCGCTGCGACGAGTGCGGAGCGCACGTTCTCGACGCTGACGAGCACAAGTGCTGGAGGACCGGGCTGGTGATCAAGAGACCGGAGGCGGCAACGTGATCGACCCCTCCCCGCTCCCCTGCTCGTTCTGCGGCGCCACCGGCAAGCCGACGGTGGAGGGCCCCGAGGTCCGCATCTGCCGCGACTGCGCGGTGCGGGCGCTCAACCGGCTCAACGCGCCGCCGCTCGAATTGCGAGACCTGATGCGAGAGCTGCGCCGGCCCCGAGCCCCGACGAGGTTCCGGTGAAGCTGCACTTGCAACTCAGCCTTCACGCTGGCCTGGAGGATGTTGAGGAGCCCCCGCAATGATCGATCGAATGAATGAGATCTTTGACGACATCAAGGCCGAGGTCGGCGTCCTCGAGACCTGGGCATCCTCGCTCAACACGCTGCTCGACAGCGTGCAGAAGCGCCTCCAGGGACTCAAGCTCAAGGTCAAGGCCATGGTCCCCGCCGATGCGGTGGACGGCGAGAGGAGCTGGCTCTCCTGGGCTCGACCGTCCATCGGTGACAAGAGCACCTGGCAGCTCTGCTTCGCCACCGGAGAAGCCGTCTCCGTCTTCACCGACGAGCGCTGGGTCGCACTGCTCTCGGCCCCGCTGCAGTACCGGGTGGCTGCAGCCTCGCACCTCGGAGAGCTCGTCGAGGCCTGCCTCGTCCGGCTACAAGAGCTCAACGGTGAGCTCCAGACCAAGCTCCAGCCAGTGCTCGACGAAGCGGCAGCCCTGACCGGAGAGGTCGCGTGACACGCCGCCTCGCGCTCTTCTGGTACCACCGCGACCCCGAGGTCTGCGCGAACCACGTCGAGCTCCTGCGCCAGTTCAACCCGATGGTGCCCATCCACGGCCTGCGTGGCGGCCCCTGCGCCGAGCTCCAGCTCGAGACTCGCTACACGCTCAAGCAACCGAACTGGCAGAACGGTGACCTGGCACTCCGTGAGTGGTTCGCAGCCGTCGGCTGCCAGCTCGACTTCGACGTCCTGCACGTCATCGAGTGGGACCTCTTGCTCTTCGCCCCCCTCGAGGCGCTCTTCGGCCACGTGCCGTCCGAGGCCGTGGGCCTCGCCGGTGCCGAGCCCCTGACGCGCGTGGAGGACTCCTGGTACTGGACGACGCGGCCAGACTGGACCGAGCTTCGCCGCCTCTATCCGAAGACCCAGCTGCCCGTTCGCGTCGGGCACCTCGGTGCCGCCGTGCTCCCTCGCCGGCTGCTCGAGCTACCCGAGTGGCTTCCACTGCTCTCGAACGGCGAGGCCCGCGTGTCGCTGGCCGCGGCGCTGCATGGCGTGCCCGTCGTCGACACGGGCGTCGAGCCACTCTGGGACCACGACCCCTTCTTCCGTGTGAACACCAAGGAGAGCCTGTCGCGAGCGGACATCCTCTTCGAGCTCGCAAGGCCTGGGGGCCGACGTGTCTTTCATCCGTACAGCCAGGCATGGTAGAAACGATCACCGTGACCACAGCCAGGTGCAGCCGCATGGTAGACGAGGCAGCGAGCAGAGACCGACTTTCAGGGGCTGAGCACGAAGCACTGCGAAAGATGCTCGTGGACGGTGCCGTGCTACTGCTCAAGCGCCCGGACCGGCTGCTCGCTCATCGGGAGATGTGTCTCGGTGCGATCTCGACGGCGCGGATGCAGCGCGGGTCCGAGGTCAGGGTGACGTTCGCCGATCCGGACGAGGCCGTCTTCGCCTTCGACTGGATGTGGAAGCACTTGGCGGAATGCTACGCGCTGGACGCAGACCGCTGCCGGTTCTTGCAGCTCGAGTTACGAAACGGAAGTGTGATCTTCCTCGGGTTAGAGGAGAAGGAGTCACGATGAAGCCAAAGACGCAGACGAAGCCATGAGCCAACCGCGCGGAAACATCGGAGCAGATGGAGTAGTCAGAACACCGCAGGGGATCGCATCCGAGGAGAGTCATCGCATGGACCGAGCCCTGTTCCGCGAGCGCAAGGCCGAGCTCTACACCACCTTCCGCTTCGTCATCACGCTGCCCGACCGGGGCGACGACATACTGCGAGCGATGTCGGTCTACTGTGACCCCTTCACCGACGAGCTCTGGATCGGCCGGGCGCACATCGCCGGCGAGAGGACACTGGCCCAGCTGCTCTGTGAGGAGAGACTCCTTGAGATCTGGATGCTCCCCCGCGGGCCCGGTCTCAGCCGCCTGATCGGCGTCAGCTTCGACGGGTTGCGCGCGCTGCCGCTCAACCTCGACGCCTCGGCCGACGAGGTGGCCCTGGAGTGGGTCGTGCTCAAGTCGGCGAAGTGGTCACCACCCAGCGACGTGGAGACCCCAGAGTGCTTCAAGGTGCCAGCGATCACTAAGACCAAAGCAGGTGCAGCCGTAGTCGCAGCCGCCGCAGGCGCCGCCGAACGCGAGGCGGCTCTCGACGCCGATCCCATGGTCGAGGCGGACGTGCGCATGCGAGTCCCAGCGAGCATGGCCGAAGCCATCGGTCGGGGCGAGCTGCGGGGCGTCTCGCTGCAGGGCGTCTCGCTGCAGGGCTCGAACGCACCCAAGTGCAAGCACGAGTTCCGTGACGGCCACTGCCACCTCTGCGGCTACCCGGGGGCGTAGGATGCTCGACGACCTGCTCAAGGCGAGTGCGCTCGTGCCGGTCGAGTCGAGCACCGAGTGGCTCGCCTGTTTCGCCGAAGAGCCCGAGGGCTGGCTCGGCGACCCGGAGATGCCCTCGCTCTTCCTTGGACACGCGGCCGACGACGTGCTGGTCTACTGCCGACTCTCGGACGACCCGGACGCCGACCTCGAGCTCGAGCTGCTCTCCGCGGTGCCGGACGTGGGCCGGCGACAAGGCCACGCGACCTGGCTCGAGCACGAGCTCGGTGAGAGTGACCTCGGGCACATCCTGGACATCCCGACGACCGGTCTCGACGAGATGGAAGCCTGGGCGCTCGAACAGGGCCTGTGCCCCGGGCAGTGGTTCGTGCTCTGGCTGGTCCCCCACTACGAGCGGTACACCTCGACGGAGTGGATGGGCTACGAGTACGACTTCAGCGGCAGCTACCACCTGGTCTCTGCCGAGCGGCTCTCGCCGGCCGAGCACCTGGCTCGGTGGGAGAAGCACTGGGCGGCACATCCCTTCGGAGAAGACCATGCAGAAGCCTGAGCTGGACGCGCGGTGCGAGAAGCTGCAGCTGGCCCTTGGCAAGCTGGCGAGCAAGCTCCGACTCATCGAGACGAGTCCGGCCTACAAGAGCGTCTGGACCCTGCACGACGTGCACGGCGGGCGCTACGACGGGCCGACCTGGCAGGCCGAGCTTCGCGAGGCTGAAGAGCTGCTCGCCTGGTTGACCTCTGCTTAGTGAAGTAAGTCTATGGAGATTGTTCGGCGGAAGGGTCAGACGCAGGACGACTCGAGGAAGGCCTGGACATGCCACAGATTGTTACCATCTTCTGCTGCGACCCGGAGGTCGCGTTGCACGCCCAGCTCGCCGAGGAGACCATGATGGCAGAGCTCGAACGCGAGCTCGAGCTCGACCGGCGAGCCGAGGAGCGCCGCCGACGCATGCCAATCCGCATGCGCAAGCAGATCGTGCCAGCCGAAGCTATCGCTGATTGGGATGCCTACCAATGATACCCTGGCCTGACTCGAGCGGTACCGCCGACTGGCTCGGCAACCCCGTCGGCGGCACGACGATCTTCGTCACGACCGACAGCACCTATGGCGACTCCTACTGCTGGCCCATCGCCTCTGCCAGCGACAACGTGCCGGCTGTCGATTGGGAGCTCGACTGCGCCCCGCGGCACTGGGGACCGGTCGCCTGGGGCTGGCGCTGCCGGATGCGCTTCGAACGTGGGCAGGCCCTGGTGCCACGGATGACCAAGCTGCCGCCATGCTTGCACTCGAGACCCCAGTCGCGCCCGCGGCTCTACCACAGCGAGAGCAAGCGCCGACGCATGCACCGGGCCGGCGTGAGCTCGGCGCTGCAGCGTCGAAGGAGGTAGACCCGTGGCGTCTCGAGCCAAGCCCAAGATGCTCACCCGCGAGGGGAACCCGCTGCCCAAGAGCTTCGAGCAGATCGCCGAGGAGACCATGACCGCCGCGCGTGCGGTTCCGTGCTCGCTCGAGGTCTACGCCGAGGGGCTGCAGGTCATCATCGACGAGGTCCAGGAGTGGCGCGACGTCGCCCTCGATGAGCTCCGGGACTCACGCTTCCACGAGGACGACGCGTGACCTTCCGCCGCCTGCTGCTCCTCATGCCCGTGCTCGCCCTGGTCTGGGCGACCCATGGGCTGCTCTTCCGTGACCGGTGGTCGCTTCTCGGCCTGCCTTCCACCTTCTGGTACGCGCTCGGGGTCTTGGCTGCCGCGCTCGTCCTGGTCGTGGACTACCTGACCGGCTGCGAGCCGCCACGGGACTGAAGTCCCCGTTGGTTCAAGCACGGGAAAGCGTTCAGTGATAACCTCCGGGAATCCCTCGAAAAAGTGAGGAGAAAAGAGGAGAGTAGGTGATGGGAGGTCTCGAGCTCGGGAGTACGCACCACCGAAAGGGTAGAACGTACCACCGAAAGGGTACCACCGAATCGGTGCTAGTGCAACCGAATCGGTTGCACTAGTAGCGAAAGGTAGCACTAGCATGCTACGCTTCCGAGCTAGCTTGACTTGGCACGGTAGCACGCTAGAGCTCGGAAGCGTAGCATGCTAGTGCTACGTTCTACGTGCTACGTGCTACGTTCTAGTGCTAGTGCTAGTGCTACGTTCTAGTGCTAGTGCTAGTGCTACGTTCTAGGTAGCATGCTAGTGCTACATGCTACTAGCACGTAGCACGCGATCTTGACGCGGTTAGTCATTGGCGAGCGAGACTAGGCGAGCGAGACTGGCGAGCGAGACTCGTATCCTACCGGTAGACTGGCACGATTGCGCGCAATCGCGCGGTAGGATATCCGCGCATCCTACACTGTAGGGGATCCGCGCACCACAATTGTAAGGGATTCACAAATACCGCGCTAAGTCCCATATCGCGATGCGTCATTTGTGAGAATCATTGACGAATCCGACGCTCGAAAAACCGTGCGATATCCTACGGTTAGAGTGTTCCATTTTGGCGCAGTCTAGGAACCACGTTTCAGAGTCCAAAGGGGGAAAGGTACACTCAAAACCTTGCGGGGCTTAGCGGGGCTTCTAGGTGGGCTTAACGCAATTTTCATATCCGCGTCAAAAACCCATCTTTTGCACGTAATTATATGTGTCGAGCGGTTAGCTTTGACTACACTGGCACACATGCTTGGCATGACTCTTGCTAGGCTGTAGGGCAATGTAGGCAAGGAATGTCTGGTAGGAAAACTCGGCGGAGATAGGCGCGAGTAGGTGTCGGGTATACATTACCCTCTATATATCCGCGTTTCTCCCTCGCATAGCTCCCGCTCCCGCTCCGAGGCTCGCTCCCGCTCCGAGGCTCGCTCCGAGGCTCCGAGCGAGCGAGCAAAAAAAATGCGGCACATATAAGGACAAAGGCAAGCTAGTTTAACCGTGCAATCTTTGCATAGTTTAACCGTGCAAATTTTGCAGAGCATATTAGCGATTTGCATAGCGTGCAACCATTCGAATCGCAAAAGAAAATCGACGGAAACAAACAAAAGACCAAAGGTTTACCATGCAATTGTGGCAAGGCAAGCGAGGCTCCTCCGCTCGCTCCGCTCCCGCTCCCACTCATACGGTATCGCTGGCAATTCGAGCGAGCTAGGCTCAAACAAGAATAACCGTGCGAATTGGCAAACCGCTTGCATTGCTCCCGCGTATGCTTAACTCTCGCTCCCTCGCAATCGAGTCTCTTATCTCGGAAACCCTTTCGAGTCTCGAGACTCGCTCCGGAGCAATCGTGGCGATTCAAGCAAGCATTTCCGCTCGCGAGACTCGCGAGCGTTTCTCCCGCTCCGCTCCCGCTCCGCTCCCGCTCCGCTCCCGCTCCGCTCCCGCTCCGATTGTCGGATTCGCTTGTACGTGCGAGGACACTCCCACGGTTTCTGACTCCGAGGGAAAAACCCTCGCGGGTTCTGCAACCTAGGCTTTGACCCGTCGGTTTCCGACGGGTAACCATCGTCTGACCCGCAAGGGTTAGACTGCGAAAGGTGAAGGAATCATGAGCAAGGCAAACGCTGTCAACACTCTCGTCGCAATCGTCGTGCTTTCCGAGAAGTCAGGCGAAACGCACAACACCCCCACGGCAATGCTCGTGCGCGCGGCAGAGCTGGGATTGTCCAATCCGGCTGACGTGGCGAAGCTTCACAAGGGAGTCAAACTCGCAACCCTCCGCGCGGAAACGGAGAACGCGGACACCGTGTATCAACGCGCAATGCGAGACAAAGCACACAATTCCGCGCTCCGCTCCCTCGAGGTTTCGGCAATGACTCGCTCCGCACGTATCGCGAGCAAGCTCGCAGACAAACGGGAAACCGAGTATCAGGCTCCGACGGTTTCCGCTCCCGCTCCCGAGGCTCCCGAGGCTCCGACGCTGCAAACTATCGCGAGCTTGCTCGCTTCCCTCGGTTTCATCGTGACTCCCGCTCCCGAGGCTCCCGCTCCCGAGGCTCCCGAGGCTCCCGCTCCGAGCAAGCGGAGCTAGCTCCCGCATGCTCCCTACCGCGCAAACCTTCAACCCTGCGATGTTAGCAGGGTTTCCTATGCTCGCGAGGCTCGCGAGGCTTGCTAGCAGAGGAAACCCTATTAGCTCCGCTCCCGCTCCGAGGCTCGCTTGAACGCTGCTAGACGCAAGGCGTTAGCATTTCATGACAAGGTACTAGCGTACCTTGAAAACCCCCGCATTTCGGTTGACTTGCGTCTATCCCTCGCAGAATACCTTGACGGGATTCCTACCTCGGAGCGGAGCAACCCCTTGCTTCGCTCGGAGCTTGAAATACAGCAATTGCGCGAGGCTTGCTCCGAGGTAGCACGGGAAACCGCGAGCAAGGCAAGGTCGGGTGATAGCTACCTTGACGTGCAACATACCGTTGGGGGCTATGCTGCGATTGTCAACCCACAAGCGAGCGAGACTATCCCACTATCTTGCACTGGGCTAGACTCCGCTCCCACGTGGATAACCGCGCAATTCCACAAGCGGAGCGAAACTGCAAACCGCGCAACTAAAACCGAGCGAGTTACGCTTGTTTGCGAGAGATTCCTAGGCGAGCGAGCTAGTCTAGCTCGCGAGGCTGCTAGCTCTGCTATCTCCGCTCGCGAGCGGAGCGGAGCGGAGCGAGACTATCTAGCACAACATCCGACGGTAACCGCGACTAGTCCCAAACCGTTCCAAGGGCTTGAGCGGTTTGGTATGCTCCGCTCCGCTTTTGAGGCTCGCGAGCTTGCAAGCTCCGCTCCGAGCGGGAGCGGAGCAACCTACGTTTCGGAGTACACTCCCGAGGGTTGCTACTCTCATGCTCGATTGGCAACCCTCGCAGATAGAGCAACCCTTGCTCCGCTCGCTCCCGAGACTCGGAGCGAGCTAGCAGAGTACACGGGAGCGGGAGTCAACGGGTTGCTTGTGGTGGCGGATTGCGTTTGCAATCGCTCGTTTCCCGCTCCCGATAGTAACTTGCTCCGCTCCGAGGCTCGCGAGCTTGCTAGCTCCGAGGCTCGCGAGACAAGCGGAGCGAGACTCGCTCCGCTTGTCTCGATTGACGTGGTAACCATGCAAGCTCGCGAGGCTCGGAGAATCGAGCAAAAGCGAGCTAGATTCGACGGTATAGCTAGCAAGCGAGGTAAGGCAACCCGTAAGCGCGGCAAGCGAAAGGGTTGCTCCGAGGCTGCTAGGTAAGTTTCGCTCGCTCGCTCCCGCAAGGGCGCTTGAGCTTGCGACGGGTAAGGAAACGAGCAAGGCGTTACCTTGCTCGCTCCGAGGCTCGCGAGGCTTGTCTAGCTCGCTCCCGAGGCTTTCCCTTGCTTGCTCCGAGGCTTGTCTAGCTCGCGAGGCTGACAAGCGAGACTCCCGAGGCTCCGAGGCTCCGAGGCTCCGAGCGAGCTAGCTCGCTTGTGAGACTCGCTCCGCTCCCGAGGTATCCTAACCCTCGGGAGCTAGAAAAACCGTTCCTAAGCGGTTTGGCGAAGTCCTAAGAGGCTCGGAGCGAGACTCGCGAGACTTGCTCCGCTCCCGCTCCCGAGACTCGGAGCATAGTATCGACTATTGCGGGAGCTAGATACCCCGTACCCCGTACCACGTACCCCGTACCCCGTACCACGTACCCCGTACCACGTACCCCGTAGTACCGAGTACCGAGTACCGAGTACCGAGTACGTACTACGGCGACCCCCTATAGCCAGCCGAAAAGGCTGGTCAAATTTGGGGTTTCGGGTATTTACCGCTCGCGCGTGGCTCCGAGCCAGCCGAGCTAGGCAAGTGCTTGCAAGCACATTTCGCAAAAAATTAAAGTGCTTGCAGGCTCGTTTCGCGATTTTTTGAAGTGCTTGCCGCCATAAATATAAAAAAATTAAGTGCTTGCCGAGGTTTTCGCGACCGATCATTTTCGGTCAGTCGATAACGCGGCGCGTCACTTCGCGTACTCCCGCGCGTACTCGGTACGCGTGGTACGTAGTACGCGGTGCACATATAGCGATCCTGATAGCCGGGAAATTTACAGGGCCAAATTTGGACCCTGTGGATTTACCGGCCTCGGCGCGGGCCTGCCAGCCGCGCGATCACTAAGACTGCAGCCAGGTGCACCAGCACTTCCGCCAGGTGCACCCGAGCAAGCAACCTGTGGAGGAGCCGTGCGAATTCCTTGCCTGTGCTGCGGGGCCGCCGCGATGGTCGAGCGGCCCGCCCACTACGAGGACGACCCGCCGGTCGCCCTGTGCTCGGCGTGCGATGCGGCCATGCCGCCGCCGCGCGAGCCAGACGCGGCCATCCTGTCCCGGCTCAGCTGGTTCCGCGACTACGCGGTGTCCGACCCGGCACCGCCGGCCACCGGAGCCAGGCGGATTGTGTGCTCGAGCCAGCCGGACCAGCCGTGCAGCTGGCTCGAGCTCGAGCCGCTCGCCACCACCCGGGGCTTCAAGTGCTCCGGCAACGCGGAGACCGGCACGCGGTGCGCGAGCGCCGCCGGGAGCATCGAGTAGTCTCGGCAGCCGGCTGTCGGAGAAAGCGGGGGACGCCCATCCTTTCCGCCATGCACCGCAGCCGGCTGCCTAACGCGCGATCACTGCGACCAAAGCCAGGTGCAGTCTGACCTGAGCCAGGCGCACCAAACCCAAGGAGGAACCAATGCTCAGCCTCAGCCAAGCATCCGCCGTCGCGGCTTGCTGCTACGGCAGCCTGCTGCTCATCGCCGCCATCATGCTCGCCGCCCTCCTCGCCGCGGTTGCCGCGCGCGTCATCCGCGACGCCGCGTTCGAGCAGGCCGAGCTCGTGAGTGACCTCATCGACCAGATCGCCTGGCTGCGGAACGGCGTCAGCCGCCCGGTCCTGGTGCGCGCCGCCACCAGACCGGCCAGTGCCAGGTCCGGCGTCGCCGTCCTGCTCACCCTCGCCGGCCTCGCGATCACTGCGACCGCATGCGGTGCAGCCGGAGCTGCCGAGTATCTGACTGCACCAGACCGAACCACCGAGCCGCAGACGCACACGGGATACCGTGGAAGCCGCGAGTCTCCTCGCGAGCCGCAGGTGCCAGCCGTACCAAGCTGGCCAAAGCACTATGCAATCACGGGGAGCCAGCGAAGGAGCCGCCGAGGTGCCCTGGCGCGCGACCCAAGGCGCTCTCGCGAGCCCCAAAGTGGTGGTTGTGGAGCCACCGAGCATCCGAAAGGCACCTATTGCGAGCGCTGGTGGCGCGACCACGGCCCCTTGCAGAGCCAAGCCAACGAGTTCGCTCGGCTTTGGGGGCTCCATCTCGCTGCGCCAGCCGCACCAGCCGTGCCGCCGACACAGCTCCGCTGGACGCTCTCGGCCATCTACGAGCTGCTGCGCGATGCGGTCGCGCCAGCCGGCCGAGCCGCCTGCCTCGGTGCTGCCGTGGCGCACCTGAACACGCTGGCCTGGGCCTCCGGCCCGAGCAGCCAGACCGCGGCTCGGCTGACCGCGCTCGCCACGCTCATCCGCGACCGGCTGCACGAGCCCCGGCTCGGCGGCGACTGCGACGCCGCGCTCATCGCGGTAGCCAAGTTGCGCAGCGCGTGGAGCTGAGCATCCGCCCACGCGATCACTGATACCGCAGCCAGGTGCAGCCGGCCCGAGCATCCGACAATCACTACGACTACAGCCAGGTGCAGCCGGCTAGTCCGAGCATCTGACCATACCGCAGCCAGGTGCAGCCGGAGTCGAGCCAGGTGCAGGAGCATCCGCACTGGCTATTCGACTACCTGCCCGGTGTGAGCAGAGCCACACCCTCCGGTGACTGGAACATCGTGTGCCTGCGCTCGCTGAGGGTGGGAGCCGGAGCTGCTGCTCGCTCCTTCTCCTTGCGGAGCCGGGCATCTGACGAGCGCCGCTTGCGCATCGAGGCCGCCTTGCTGGCCCGCCGCGTCTTGCTCGGACCCGGCATCATCCAGGCACTGCCCCAGAAGCCGGTCGGCAGCCTCGGCGCAGTGATCCTCGAGCATCGGCTCTCCTTGAAGTGTGCGACTGCCCGGGTCATGCCTGGTGTCCACACCAGTGCGAGCATAGCCCTGCCGTGTGCCAGCACCTCATCGTCTGGGCTCAGTCTCGACAAGCCCTTGATGTTGTTGCACCGGCTGCATGCCGCGACCAGGTTGTACGGCTCCGAGCAGCCGGCCTGGCACCTCGGGACCACGTGGTCCAGGACGAGCTGCTCGTCGCCACTCTTGCCGCCACAGTACTGGCACTGGTAGCCGTCTCGACTCAAGATGGCGTGCCTGGCCGCGGTCGCATCAGCCAGCAGCCGAGCGAGCATCTCACCTGCCTGAAGATGGCAAGCCTGCGAGCAGGTGATCGCCAGGTGCTTGGCCCGCTGTTCCGGTACAGCCTCGCCGCATGCAACACAGTGGACCATGACTCAGGCTAGCACCCCTACTCGTTTTTGTCCACCGGCTTATCCGCTACCCGTGTTAGGGTTACTGCTTCCACCACTTAGCCTAGTCGCAGCCAAGACTTACAAGTCTTACACCGGAAGCCACATACGTCCGATGTGAAACCGTTCATGTACGGTTGCTCAGCCGCCTAACCAGGAGAGATGCTTAGAGTATCTACTGGTGTTCCGCTGGGCAAACATCAATGTGTGGTAGGTAGTAGGATCAAAAGCGCGTGTGAAGCCAGCAACTCGTCCCGGGCAATGGTGCTCGGGACTGACCAAGGAGAATGCCGTGTTGTCCATGAACAGCAAGAACTGGGGACCGGTCCCCGTCCTGGCGCCGAAGCCGGCGCCGCGGGACAGGGAGCGGGAGTACGAGCGCGCCGCCAACGCCGTGGCCGTGGGCTTCGACTGCCACTGCCAGGCCATGAAGGCGCAGGCCGAGCACAACGCCCGCGTCCGGGCGGCACGCGAGGCCGAGGTCAAGGCCCGCAAGGAGCGCCGGGCAGCCGGCCGCGCCAGCCAGACCGGAGCCCGGAACGGAGCCCGGAACCAGGCCGGACGAGCCCGGAACCAGCCCCGCCGCCAGCCGCTGAGCTACTCGGCGCCGAACCCGGGCGCCTGGCTGAGCAGCCGGCTCAACCCGAGGCCGGAGCGCTTCCCGCTGCCCAAGCAACCGGAGCACATGGAGGTTCTCGACCTGATGATGTCCGAGTGCGTCGACCAGGGCGCCGCCGTGGCCGAGGCCGTGGCCGACCAGCTGGTCAAGGTGCTCTTCGACCTGACCGAGCCCGAGCCGTTCGAGCCCGAGCCCGACCCGGAGCTGTTCCTCCTGCCGGTCGTGGGCGTGCGCTCCGACATCGTCGAGCTGTTCGCCGACCTGGCCGTCAACATGAACGCCAAGGGCTGGGAGGTCGAGGACCAGCCGGACGGGGACGAGGGCCAGACCGGAGCCATCCGCGCCTTCGAGGCCGGGCTGCACAGCCGGGCGGGCGTGAGCTGGAGCATCCTGACGCAGCGCGGCTTCTGCTGCGAGGAGACGGCGACCAGCGCCCAGAACCTCGCCGAGCTGGCCGACCTGCCCTACTACTTCGAGCCGGCGGAGGGCGCCGTCGCCAGCCGCGCCGACATCGCCATCCTCGCCGAGGGCACCCCGGCCGCCCCGGGCAAGCCCGACAGGAGGTTCTAGTGGATGCCCTCATCGCCATCGCTCAGCAGGAGAACCCCGCCGTGGTGCTCGGTGTCATGGTGCTCGCCACCATCGCCCTGCGCGCGTTCCTCAAGCTGGCCCTCAGCTGATGGGTGCGCCGCGCTACGGCCGGCGTTCCCGAGGCCGCTTCTGGGAGCCGGGGGACGCCGGTCAGTTCCACTGGTGCGACTACTGGGGCATCTGGAGCAAGGTGCTCTCGGTGGAGATCACCGAGAGCGGCATGCTTCGGGTGCGCGAACAGGACCTGACCAGCGACTACCGTGGCCGGGTTCGGACCCACGGAACCGAGCTCGGACAGCGCGACCTGTTGGTCGCCAAGCTGCCCGAGGGAGTGGAGGACATCCCATGATCGCCATCTGCTTGACCCTCATCGCTGCCTGCCTCCTGGCCCTCGCCGTCGTGCTCGCCGTGCACTTCACCCAGGCCCGACGCGACGCCTACTGGCAGGTCAGGACCGAGCGGCTCGCCGACCACCTCGCCGAGAAGCAGTTCCGGGCAGCCGGCGTGGCCCAAGCCATCACCCTGGCCAAGGCCCGGGTGATCAGCAGCCGAGGGCGCGACCGAGCCAGCGCGAGCGGTAGCATCGAAGCCATCGAAGCCGAGCTGAACTCCGCCACGTGGACCCGAGGCTGACCATGATGACCAGCAAGGACGCCGAGCTGTACCTCGAGGACGAGTCGACGCTGCGCCGCCTGGGCTGCGAGAGCAAGGCCGAGCGCCGGGCAGCCAAGCGCCGGCGCAAGCAGAGCCAGGAGACCGTGCTCAAGGCGGGCAAGGGCTTCACCTGCCGCGACGAGCCCCCGGCCCTGGACGATGACGACGACGGCGCCCTGTACGGCGACCAGTGGGTGGCCGACGTGCTCGGGCCGGAGGTGCTGGCCGAGATGCGTTCCGGGCTGCCGGCCTGCCCCGACTGCGGGGCGGCCGAGCTGGCCTGGCAGGATGGCGCCAACGGCGTCCGCCGGGTGGTGTGCGCTGCCTGCGGCGCCTACCACGGCACGAATCGGAGCGGCCCGTTCGCTCACAGCAAGGAGAGGTAGCATGGGCACGCGCATGGACAGGCGAGATGCCTTCCGCATGGGCTTCGACCACGGCAACTACGCCGCCGCCTACAAGAACGTGCAGTGGGCCAGCGAAGCCCTGATCGCCGAGCGCGACGAGCGCATCGCGACCCGGACCTTCGACGTCAGGCAGCACTGGGTCGCCGGCTTCGTGCTCGGAGTCTACTCGAGCTACGAGCTGCACGAGGTGCCCGAGACCGAGCTGCCCCTGCTGCTCGCCGCCGTGCGCTTCGCGACCGAGCTGCAGCTGCCCGAGTACCGCGACATCTCCGCCGAGGAGCGCCTGGCCGCCGCCGATACCAGCCTCGGCCTGCTCTGCGTGCCGGAGGACTAGCCCCATGTACGACTTCATCGACATGCACAACTTCATCGACATCATGCGGGCCGTGGCCTGGCCCGTAGCCACCATGATCTCGGTCTGGCTCGTCGGTCGGGCCGTCAGCCGAGCCATCTTCTTCAGCAAGAGGATGTAGCCATGCCCTGCACAGCCCGCAACGTCGAGGAGGAACGCAAGCAAGCCGAGGCCCTCGAGGAGGTCGCCAAGCTCATCCTCGACGGCACGATCAAGGTGCAGCGGGCGCTCGGCGGCCGAGTCTCGCTGACCAACATGGGCGCGACCAAGGCCCGGGGGCTCAAGATGCAGGATGGCTGTGTGCTGTCGGGCATCATGAAGAACCCACGTCTCGCCGCCATGGTCAACTACGTGACCAACGTGACCGAGAAGGCGCGCGTCGTCGACTCGGTCGCTCAGCACGAGCTGAGCCACAGGAGAGGCAAGTGATCGCCACCAAGAAGCAGCTCGAGCTCTACAGCCGGGGCTACGACCGCGGCAACTACGCCGCCGCCTACGAGGGCGTGGGCGTGGGTGTCGGAGCCTGCGGCATCGGATGTCTGGAAGCGCTGCGCCTGCAGGTGAACCAGCCGACCGAGTACTTCACGGGCGAGGATGGCAAGGCTCTGGCCTTCCATCAGGTCCTCTGGCAGGCCTGGAACATGGGCTTCGTGCTCGGGGTCTACTCGAGCTTCGAGCGACACGAGATTGCCGAGTCCGAGGTCGAGCTGTTCGACCACGCCGTGGACTTCGCCAGGGAGCACGAGCTCGACACGCACAGGGACGAGGAGTAGAGCCGTGAAAGAGTTCACCACCTACGTGCGAAGCAAGCAGCCGGGCATCATCGGACTGACCAGCGAGGACGAGCGCGTCGTCCTCCAGGTGGCCACCGACGCAGCCAGCATGGACATGAAGGTCCAGTGCTGGACAGCGACCAACGGCTTCTACGATCCGACCGTGCTCGAGAGCGACCGCCAGTACGACGCCTGCTCGGACCCACAGGAGGCCATCGTCAAGGCCTCGGCGCTGCCGGGCAGGGCTGTCGTGATCTTCCGCCGGTTCCACTTCTACCTGGAGCCGAGCTACGGCAACTACATCCAGCTCGTGGGCCTGCTGTCGGACGCCTGCGAGATGCTCAAGGCGCTGCCTCGCGACGAGGCCAAGACCTTCGTGTTCCTGATGCCCCGACGCGTGCTGCCCGAGGAGCTGAAGGACTTGGTCGCGGTGCTCAACTTCCCGCTGCCGACGCTCGAGGACCTGAAGTCCTCGGTCACCGACATCGCCTCGGCGCGCAAGCTCAAGCTGCAGCCGGGCGAGCTCGAGGAGGTCGCCTCGGCCGGCCTCGGCCTGACCTACGCGGCAGCCGAGAACTGCTTCGCTCGCTGCCTCATCGAGGCCGGACGGTTCGAGCCGCTCACCATCAGCCGGCAGAAGAAGGGCATCATCGAGGCCTCGGGCCTGGTCACCTACATTGAGCCGGAGGGCGGGCTCGAGCTGGTCGCCGGGCTCGAGGAGGTCAAGCGCTGGGCGATGTCTCGCCGCCGGGCGCTCACGCCCGAGGCCGTGAAGTACGGGCTGCCGCCACCCAAGGGGATGGTCATCTCCGGCGTGTCGGGCTGTGGCAAGTCCAAGCTGGTCGAGTGTCTGATCATGGCGTGGAAGGTCGTGGGTGTGGCCTTCGACATGGGCACGCTCTTCGACAAGTTCCAGGGCGTGGCCGAAGCCAGGATGCGCGAGCTGATCGCGCTGCTCACCAGCATCGCGCCGTGCATCTGCCGCATCGACGAGTTCGACAAGGCCTTCTCGGGCATGGGTGGGGGCGGCGAAGCCGACGGTGGCGTCGGCAATCGCATGCTGCAGAGCTTCCTGTCGTGGTCCGCCGAGAAGAAGGTGCCGGTGTTCCTCGCCGCCACCGCCAACGACGTGACCAAGCTGCCCATCGAGCTGATGCGCAGCGGCCGGTTCGATGCCGTCTTCGCCGTCGACCTGCCTCACTACGGCGAGCGCAAGGATATTGTTTCCGTACATATCGGCAAGCGCAAGCGCGACCCGGAGAAGTTCAACCTCGAGCTACTCGCCGAGAAGTCGGACGGCTTCACCGGAGCCGACATCGAGCAGTCGGTGATCGAGGGCATGTACCTCGCCTTCGAGAAGGATGAGGAAGTCGCGACCGAGCACGTGCTCGCCGCCATGGCCAAGCTCGTGCCGCTGTCGGTCTCGGCTCCGCAGAAGATCGAGGAAGTGCGCAAGTGGGCCAAGGAGTGCGCCCGCCCTGCGTCCTCGCCGTATGTCGCCACGACGGCTGCCAAGAAGTCCGGCGGTCGATTCGCCGACCTCGGATGAACCGCTTCAAGTCGTAGTGCACCTGCTGTAGTCTCGGTGACTGGCTGGCTCCGGTCAGCCCCCAGGTATAGGAGATGACCATGTCCGCGAAGCGCAAGCCCCTGGCCAATGGCGAGAAGGCCGCCTGCATCAAGGCCGGCCTGACCATCCCGAACAAGCACCTCTTCGACAGCAAGGGAGTCGACAACACCCAGCTGCGCAAGGATGCCCAGGCCGAGGGCGCGGTGCACGACAGCAAGCTCGGCGTCTGGGTGTTCCCCGACTCCGAGACCCTGGTCAAGTACCAGAAGCGCCTCGGCCTCGGCGTGATGGTGCCGGCTCCTGCCAACTACGTCGAGGTGGCCCTGGCCACGCCGGGCGTCGCGGCAGCCACCATCGTCGCCGAGGTCAACAAGGTCATCGACGTCAAGCCGAACGTCCCGGTCGTGACCACGCCGCCCCCGCGCGCTGCCACCTCGCTGCCCGAGCCCAAGGTCGAGGAGCGCGAGCGTGAGTTCGCCGTCGACGGACTGCCGGGCGGCGAGTCGTTCCCGAGCAGCCCGGCCACGGTCGAGCCGCCCAAGCAGGAGATCCCTGTCAAGGTGCAGGCAGCCATCGCCGGCAAGAACATCCTGCCGCTGCGCCCGAGCATCCTGGTCGTCTACTCGGTGTCGCTCGATGCCGACGTGACCTACAAGCACCTCGACGAGCAGACCGAGGTGACCCAGGACGAGGACGACGGGACGCGCGACGTCAAGCGCACGGCCACCGTCGAGACCGAGGTGCGCAACGAGGAGGAGCACCAGGCCGCCAAGGCGCTTCGCAGCCAGATGTACGGGATGCTGCGCAAGCTCGGCTCCACGATCACTGGCTCGGCCCTGCTCGTCGACGTCGACCGGGAAGTCGAGCTCGACGCCGCCATCATCGAGGTGGAGAAGCTCGCCTTCGAGCACAACACCAAGGCGCGCAACCACTTCCTGCGCCCGGTCGTCACGCCCTGCGCCGTGCTCGGCACCAAGGCCGAGAAGGTCGCCAAGCAGGCAGCCTTCGACCTGCAGGAGATGCTCGGCAAGATGCAGAAGGCCCTCGACGACCAGAACGAGGAGCGCATCACGCAGCTCGCCAGCCAGCTCAAGGTCAAGGCCCTGGCCCTCGAGCCCGGCGTCGCGCAGGGTGCCCTGAAGGCCACCATCACCGAGGTGCGAGCCATCGCCAAGGTCATCCGCGACGTGGCCAAGAACGTCAAGGACAAGTCCGAGCAGATCGCCAAGGTCAAGGAGCAGCTGCGAGCCAAGCGCCTGACGACCACGGTCGACTCGGCCAGGATGATGTTCCTCGACTTCGAGATCCCCGCCGAGCTGGCGCAGGCGCGCGCCTCGGCCAACGCCGCCCGCTTCGAGGCGCTCGAGACGCAGGTGCCTGCGACCGAGCTGCCGCCTCCGGCCAAGGTGGCCAACGGCAACCGCTTCGACTTCTAGGAGGCTACCGTGGGAGCATCACCGCTGCTGTTCAAGTTCTACTGTGGCTGCATCGGCTTCGAGCGTCCCAACCAGGACGGCGAGCACCTGATCGTCGGCTGCTGCGATACCGAGGACAACGTGCCGGGCATCGAGCGGCGCAAGCTCACCAACCCTGGGCCAGGCGTGCCGCTGTCGACCGAGCGCGAGGCCGCCATCTTCAAGTCGATGAACCACTACATGGGACTCGGTGCGCGCTTCCTCGAGATCAAGAGCATCCTCGGCATCCCCGAGCAGCACTGGGCTGCCAGTTGCCGACCACCTCTCGACCCTCGCCTGCTCGAGTTCGCGGTCGCCGAGTGCGGCTCGGGCTGCGGCATGAAGCTGCCGCTCAGCCAGATGCGCATGGGCACGCGCATCCACGAGGGCAAGAAGTCGGTCTGCCCCTTCTGCCCGGACTGCTACGGGTTCGAGGCGCAGGAGGCCACGTCCGAGGAGCTTGCCGCCGCTGAGGCAGCCCTGGCCGAGCGCGAGCGCGCCGCCCGCGACTGATAAGGAGCCGTTATGATCGTCGCACGTCACAACATCGAGGACCTGGAGCACAAGCGCGAGCCGCTCTGGTGGCACAAGCAAGGCTTGTCGCCGACCGCCTCGGGCTACGGGCGCAAGCTCGCTACCGACCTGATGGTCAAGCTGCCGGGCTCGCCGCGCTGGCGTCGGGTCTACTGTTGCATCTGCTCGAACATCGGCACCTGCTATGTGCTCGGGCCGGACGGCAAGAGTTGGATCGTCATCTCCGGCTTCCCGAGGGTGTGAGCCATGGACATCGGACCCATGCTGCAAGCTCTGCCCGAGCTGCTGCCCTTGCCCTGGCAGCCGGGTGGGTTCTGCGCAGTCAGCCGGACGCAGGCACGCAAGATCGCCAGCCGGCTTGCTCCGGGCAGTCGACTGCCCAAGCCGGGATGGGAAGTCCTACTGTGTGAGGAGGCGACGCGCGACGGGTTCTGGCGCACCGAACTGTGGCTTGAGAACCAAGCCGACCCGAACAACCTGGAGTGGATCATGGGGATGGCGCCTGGCGGGCGCAGTCCTCTCGTCCTCAAGCTGGCCTGGTGCTACGACTGGCGCCGGGCGATGGGAGCCTGAGTCATGCGCAAGTTCATCCCCAAGGTCGGAAGCAAGGTCAAGCTGCACAAGTGGGAGCACTACCGGCTCATCGACCAGGCGCTGATCGATCACGACCAGCGAGTGCAGCGCGCCTACAACGAGATCTCGGCAGCCTTGCGCGTGGGTGAGCTCACCGAGGCCCAGGCCAAGGAGCTCGAGGAGAAGACCGTCGCCGAGCTGCGTAGGCAGCACGCCGAGTACGAGAAGACCCACGACCTGCCCTGCATGTGGGCGTGGTTCGAGGTGCTCGCGGCCACCGAGCAGACCTGTCGGCTGCGGCACATCGCACGAGCGGTCAACGCTCCGGACCCTGCCTGGGAGGGAGACGTGTCTACCGAGCAGGTCGAGGCACCGCTCGGCTGGAAGCCGGTCTACGAGATCATCTGCAAGGACAAGGAGCAGGCGGACAAGGTCGTCAGCGAGTGGTTCAAGCGCGGCATCCACGTCTGGACCTCGGCCGACCTGTCGTCCTGCGGACGCAAGAGCTTCACGCCCTTCGGCGCGGCGGGCGCGACGCAGGACGAGCCGGCCTCGCCGCACTGGCAGTTCACCAAGGAGCCGACCGAGAGCATCCCGCCCGAGCTCTGCCCCCAGCTCTTCGTGGTCAAGGTGCTCGAAGAGTGGGAGCCCAAGCTGCCCGAGGCCAAGAAGGAGAAGGCTGCCGCCGTCAAGGCGCTGCGCGAGAGCGGCGTCGAGGTCGAGTACATCAAGGGCGAGCACATGTGGGTGGCCTCGCGGGAGACGCTGGTCTACCAGCCGGAGGGATAGCCATGCGACTTCGTGACGCCAAGAGGCTGCACAACCGCGACGAGATCACACACAAGCAGGCCAAGGAAACGGGCTATGTGCTCGGCGAGCCGGAGCTGGTACCCGCCGAGGGCAAGCGGAAGGCGTTCCTGCGCATCCCGGCCCAGTTTCCGAGCTTGGGCTTCACGCACGTCACGCACGACGAGGTGGAGTGATGCCGCGCTGTGGGAAGTGCCAGAACTGCATCGATCTCGAGCGAGTGCGCCGGCGCGTGCTCGCCTGCGTCAATCCGCCCTTCAGCCACGCCATGAGAGTGGGATCGCGAGGCGACGACTATGGCGTGGTGAACCTCTGGAACACCGAGCTGGCACGCCTGCCCTGCACCGATCCGCCAGCTGAGCGTGCCCGACAGCCTGTCCGTCAGGAGTTAGCCATGACAATCGACGAAGCGATCAAGACACTGGAAGCCCTGCGTCTGCAGTCGCGACTTGCTGGCAGCACCGTGCTGGCGGTGTGCATGCAGGATGTTCCCTACCTCGAGGTGACGCAGTTGTCACTCGAATGTAGCGACGATGGAGTCATCGTGCGCATCGACGTGAAGGAGTAGATCATGAGCACCAAGAAGAAGACGACCGGAGGCCACCCGCCCGTGGGAGCAGCCGTCCTCGCCGAGCGCGTCGAGAAGCTCAAGGCAGAGCTGGCCGGCGTGGCCGATGAGATCGCCGAGGTCACCAAGCAACGCGACGTCGAGGTGCTCGACTGCAAGAAAGCCATCGACCTGGCCGAGGACGAGAGCGAGCGGCGCAAGCGGCAGCAGGAGGAGCAGCTCACTGGCATCGAGGGCAAGGAGCGGCAGGGTCGAGCCCTCATCGCCTCCGGTGAGAAGCTACTGCGCGAGGCCAGAGACGCCCGCGCCGAGACCGAGACCATGGACCTCGGGCAGCGTGGCATCGCCGAGGCGCGGGCCGCCCTGCGCTCGACCATCGAGAAGTGGGCCGGAGAGCTGGCCAAGGTGCAGGACAGCAAGACGCGACGCAAGCGCACCCAGCTCGAGCAGGCCGTGGCCAAGCTCGAGAAGCGCGTGACGCGCAGGGTCGCCGAGCCGGTGACCGGAGGTGTGGTGCCAGTCGTGCCGAGAAACTACGGCACGCCCACGCCGGAGTCGAAGCGGGAGAAGTGCACGAACTGCAACGGCACGGGCTTCGTGAACGGCGCCGGCTGCCCCAAGTGTCAGGGCTCGATGTCGGTCGAGGTCAAGGAGTAGCCGATGGAGTTCGTCAAGCCCGAGCTCAGGCTGCACACGAGCTACAAGGTCATCGACGTCAGGCGCGAGAAGAAGTACGGCAAGGAGTGCCACGTCCAGATCTACGCGCCGGTGATCCCGTCGCTGCATGCGTTCGACGAGGACCCGTGGCGCCGGTTTCGCGATGCGCTCGCCCGCATCGCCCCAGCAGCCGTGCTCGCCACGTATTACCGCGACATGTACACGGTCGGCTGGTACACCATCCACAAGGCATCCAAGCCGAGCGCCATCTGCCCGGACGAGGTGGCGCGCAAGGACCTGCCGAGTGACGAAGAGCTCCTGCTGCTCGTGCAGAACGCCTACGTCGATGCCTATCGTGCCTACCACCACGCGGTGACCGAGCAAAAGCTGCATCGCACGACCGCCGACCTGCTCACCTGGTACCGCGACGCGGTCTCGAAGAAGGCTAAGAAGGTCATGTGCTGGGAGCAGAAGCTCACGGCGCTGCAGGCCGAGTTCCAGGCCGAGGTCACGATCCAGGCCGCCGCGATGCTCGACGAGGCCAAGACGACCTGCGAGAACGAGCCGGCCCTGAAGAACGACATCGTGAAGTACGCCGGGGTCAAGCTCTTCGGCGAGCTCGCGGTGTGGTTCATCAACGAGTACCGGCCCCAGGGGATCCCCAGCTTCTTCCACGGCGCCGACGCGACAGCCGTTGCCAGCTGGGTCGCCAAGCAGATCGACGAGCAGGAGAAGAAGGATGCGTAGCCCCGACGACGAGGTGGTCAAGCTGCGCCTGGCCCTGGTCCACGTGGGACGGCAGCTCGCCGGACGCTACCTGCACCGGCTGGTTGCTTTCATGAGCCATCAGCCAGCTCTGGCTGAGCTACTCGTGCTCCAGAGCCACGTGGAGTCGACGACCAAGGCAGCCTGCGAGATCGAGGCCGGCTGGCACAAGCTCGCCGCGGCCATCTGCGACGAGGTGGCTGCCGTCTCCGCCGACTGCGAGGAAGCCTATGGCAAGCTCGCGAGGCAGAGCCCCGAGCTCCTCGCAAGCACAGACCCCGTGGAGTTCCTGAATGCGGTGGAGAAGAAGCTGAGGGCCATCCAGGTGCTCGTAGAATGGACCAAAGAACCCTGCCTATCCCGGGATTCCAAAGCCTACTGCCGGGCCATGGATGACGTCCTGGGCAAGATGCATCTGCTCGAGCTCGACCGCTGTCGTCAGATCGAAGACGCACTGAGCACGCTGCGCGAGTTGCTCAACGCGGTGGCCAATGTCGAGTCCGCGTGACCTGACCATCCGCGAGTCCGCGGCGCTGATCGTCCTGGGCGGGGGCTACACCCTGGCGCAGTGCCTGCGCGATGCCCAGGCCTGCCGGGAGAGCCGGCGCGGCAAGGGCGAGCCTTGCACCTGCCTGTGCTGCACCGTCCGTCGGATGATGGGCGAGGTACCCGGGCCGGTGACGACCAGACCAGAGAGGCCATGATGCCTGAGTCGAACGGTTTCAAGATCAACAAGGCCGGAGCTGCCGAGCTGCGACTCGACGAGAAGCACACGCTCATCGTGCACAAGACCGATGAGGGTGTGGTGCTGGACGTCTGGGAGGACGGCGGGCGTGAGGCAGTGTGGTCGACGTACCACTTCACCTCAGAGATGCTGCCGGAGGAGGACTAGATGACGACGACCATCAGCCGAGCCGAGACCAAGCACTTCCGCGAGGTGCTCGCTTCCATCCCGGAGAAGCGGGGCGAGCGCAGCCACTATCGGGACGACTCGACCAACGTCGAGACGCTCGAGCTGCTCAAGAAGCTCTACCGCAAGGGCGAGCCGTTCTTCATCACGGCCACGGTGAACGCGCCCTACGATGGCTGCTTCCACGAGCCGAACATCTGGCTCGTCACGCCGGTCGGCTGCGAGCAGCACGACGATCTGAACCGGACCTGGAGGCCGCGCTACGCCGACCCGAAGGGCCGGGCCGCCGCGCTCGCCGAGGTGAGCGACAGGGCACACGGGATCTGGAAGGCGAAGTGGGATCTGGAGCGGGCCATCGAGCCGCACAAGGAGCTGCTCGGCGGCATGGAAGCGCTCAAGGTCGAGAATCACGACGGTTCGAAGACCCTCGACGACATCACCGAGGAGCTGGACAACCTGCGCCTGTGCGCTGACCTGCTGCGGTTCATCGAGGCCGAGGTCGAGCCCGAGCTGCAAGCCGAGGACAAGGAGAAGCAGGTGGAGATCGAGCGGCGCTTCCCCGCACTGCCCGAGCCGCCCGACTCCATCGTCTGGCCACTCTATGCGTCGGGCCAGGGCGTCGCGGTCGATACCATCTACACCTTCACCGACCTCGTCGACTGGCTCGCCGAGGGCCAGCTGCCCGCCGAGAGCAGGCAGAGCAGGCTTACCGAGGACAAGTCCTGGTTCAGCCGGGGCTCGTTCGACTCGTTCGATGTCAAGCCGTGGGGTCCGATCTCCGAGACGAACCCGGCCGAGCACTACTGGGCCACGGCGGTCAAGACAGCCGAGGACAAGTGGGACATCTCGATCCCCTGGCTCTGCGCCAAGTGCGATCACGAGGTCGAGGGCACGGACGAGTCGACATGCGCCCCGCACTTCACCAGCTACCGCGGCAACGGCGGCATCGGCGTCTTCATGGAGGGAGCTCTCTGTGACGACTGCTTCGACCAGGGCTGCTGCGACGTCTGTCGGCACGGTGGTGGCAACGACGAGGAGATGTACGATTGCGATGTGGCCGACCATGGCGCGTCGCTCTGCTCGTGGCACACCGAGACGCTGCTCGATGATGCCATCAAGGCACCTCGCGGTGTGGCCGAGATGCTCGACGAGCTCGACGACAGCACGCCGCTCGAGCTCGAGCTGGTGCTCTTGAACGCACGGCAGATCTTTCTGCCGGGCATCAAGCCGCACCCCGAGGTGGGCTACCGTCTCTTCCGCCGCGTGCCACTCGAGGGTCCGCGGGAAGAGTGCGGCGTCGGATGGGTGCTTCAGCCCATCGACGGAGTGGTCATCGACAGCGAGGCCATCGAGGAGCGGGCTCACAAAATGGATCTCGAGATGCACATCGAGGCCAAGACGGTCGAGCTGCCCAACGGAACCTGTTACCTCGAGCCCGGCTGGAGCCGCGGTCTGACGCTGCTCGCCGAGAACGTGAGTCGTCAGGTCAAGGAGATCTAGGAGGACTAGATGGAGATCGACCAGAACGCCCTGGGCCTCGAGGCCCTGGCCATGGAGGACTACGAGAAGGTGCGCGGCAAGGTGGTGCGTGTGAACCACCTCGTGTACACCGACCGCGACTTCTCCGAGGAGATCTACGGCGACTTCCTGGTTCGCGTCGACGAGACCCCTCGCCAGGACATCCTGCGCTGGCTGGACGACTGGCTCGACCCGGTCTACAACGTGACCGTCCTCGAGGCCAACGGGCTGCCGCTCGAGGGGACGGGCCCGCTGCACAGCTGCTGGATCGACGGTCGGTCGTACCGCCGCGGCCTGGGACACGAGACCCAGCCGGGCTCCATCGTGGCCGAGACGTGTGAACACGAGCCGGATCTGGCGACGCTGTCGCTACCTCAGGACGTGCACCCCACGACGAGCGACGGGCACATCGAGTGCATCATCGACGTGGTGTGTAGCAAGTGCGGGACCTCGGGCTCCTTCGCCGTGACGGTGGACCCGAACGACATCAACTGGTGAGGAGAGCCGCGATGAAACTCCGCATCGAGCGCGACGACGACCCGCTGTCCCCGCGAGACGACGACAACCTTGGGTGTCTGGTCTGCTTTCACAAACGGTACAACCTCGGCGACAAGACCGAGCTCCGCTCGAACCAGTTCGATGGCTGGAGAGAGCTGCGCGAGTACATCGAGAAGGAGCTCGGCGGCGTGGTCATCCTGCCCCTCTACTTGATGGACCACAGCGGGATCACGATGCGCACGGGCTCCGAGCAGTTCCGCGCCTGCGATCCGGCCGGCTGGGACTGGGGCCAGGTGGGCTTCGTCTACGCCACTCGCGAGGCCATCCTCAAGAACTGGATGAAGAAGCGTCTCACCCTGCGACTGCGAGCGCAGGCCGTGGCCCTGCTCGAAGCCGAGATCAAGCTCTACGACCAGTACCTGCAGGGCGACATTCATGGCTACATCATCGAGGACGATGAGGGCAACCACATCGACTCGTGCTGGGGCTACTACGGCGAGGCCGAGGCCCGAGCCGAGGGCGAGAGCGTGATGAAGGCTCTCGAGAGAAAGGCGAGCTGATGAGCCACTCGTACCGGTTGGTGGTGTGCATCGACGTGGGCGCCCAGTCCACCCTCGAAGCCTACGGCAAGGTCTACGAGGCCATGGCCAAGATCACTGGTGCAGGGTCGGACATGGACTGGGAGTCCTCGGACGAGGCCTACACGCCCAATGCCGAGCCGATCAGCGAGGACGAGCTCTCGAAGGTGCGCATGGCGTACCTCGACAAGCGAGGTCAGGGATTCGAGGACAAGCCCGCCCTGTGGGACAACGACCTCATCCAGTTCGCTCGCCTGCTCGACGAGATCGGGGCAGCCCTGGACGAAGGGCAGACCAAGGACCTCATCATCGACCTCTGCCGGTCCATGGACCTGGGACCCGAGGACGTGAACAAGCTCTTCGACCGCGCCGAGAAGGTGTGGGCAAAGGCTAAGGAGGAGCACGCGTGACCAGACACTTCATCCTGCCGGTCTACACCGACGGCGACTACTACAACGTGCCCAACTTCTTTCGCATCTCCTTCACCACGCTGGAGCTGGCCACGCTCGCCGGTTATCGCGAGATGGCCATCGGCCTGCGCGAGAAGCTCAAGTACGAGGGCGAGGCGGCGGGCTCGAAGTTTCGCAAGCTCGTGCTCTGGGACCACCAGCCGACCTTCTTCCACGGCTACGGTCTCGACGAGCACGACCTCGACGTCAAGCACGCAGCCATCAAGGAGCGCCTGCAGAGCATTCTCGACGAGGCCTGCGAGCAGCCGATGGAGATCGACCAGTTGACATCCGAGCAGCTCGATGCCCTGCTCGACGAGGACATCGCCGATCTCGGCTTCCAGCGGATGGACTACGTCCTGATACAGGTCGACGAGGACAGCATCAACTGGCGCGGCTGTCCCAAGCACGCGAGCTACGAGTGCACGACGGGCGAGCTCTCCTGGGAGACGCTCGGCCTGGCACCGAAGACGGAGTAGCCCATGCCCAAGTACCGACTCTATGGCGACATCTGCCGTGCCGCCATCATCGAGGTCGAAGCAGCCAGCGTCGAGGCGCTTGTCAAGTTGATCGAGGGCGACCCGATTGACCTGGATGCACTCCCGCACTACGTCGTGCAGGATGAGGACAAGTTTGCCACGTTCGACTGGAACGGCGGTCTCTTCGACGAGGGCGGAAACGAGATCGAGCTCCCATCAACCGACTACCACGGAGATGACCAGTAGCCATGACGAATAGCAAACAGCCATCGTTTCAAACGGCAGGTACCGAGGTGCGCAGCCGCGACTTCCAAAGTCAGGGTCACACCACTGGCTCGACACACCGCTGTCAGCTCGAGGGCTGCACCGGAATACGCGTCACGGTGCGCTGGCGGGACGGCAAGCACACGCACCCCTGCTCCAAGGGACTGCTGTGGGACGACAAGAATCACGTCTGGAGGATCGCGTGACCAAGCGGTTCACAGTCGAAGCCGGCAGGCAGATCTACCGCGATGGCAAGCCGTTCATCAGTATCGGACGCGAAGGAGATACACCTCCGGTTGTCGCTGACGAGATGACACACGCCATTGCCACGTTGCTCAACGGAACCCGCGACATGCGCGAGGAGCTGCTTGGCAAAGGGGAAGAGGTCTAGCATGCTGAACGTCAAGTGCGAGGAGTACCTCGCCGAGGTGCGCAAGAAGGCCGACGAGATGGGCATCCGCGACAGGCTCGAGAAGCAGCTCGAGTACCTGGCGCAGTACGCCTGCGTCGTCGAGGACGACGGGCCGCCGACCAAGGGAGACCTGTGGTCGGGTCCCCAGTGGCCCAAGCGCCTCGAGCCCGACCGGACCGAGTGCGTGCTGATGAGCGACCACGCACCGCTCTCGTTCTTCTTCCACATGAACCGCAAGCAGCCGGACGGAAGCTACCGGACCTGGTTCGTCGGCGGAGTGATCTGGTTTGACGCCGGTGATACTGGAGTCGGAGCGCCGCAGTTCAGCGTGCGCTTCGGCGAGGACACGACCAAGAGCGATTGGTCAATACATACCTAGTTGGTCTATCACACCTAACTAGACCGACGACAAGAAGGTGAGCATGGACGCCAAGACCAAGCGTCGACTCAAGCTGCTCGACGACGCGCTCGACATCCTGCTGCGCATGAGCTGCCAGTTCTTCGCCTGCGACGGACCCGAGGCACCCATCCGAGACATGTGCACGTGCGCCCGCTGTGCTGTCCTACACCGAGCCCTTCAGATGGGGCTGCTCAAGCCCTGCCCGGAGCAGTACGTGCGCAAGGAGACAGGCATCGGTGGCTGCCAGAGCGTCGTCGAGGAGGGCGTCCTCGAGCAGTTCTCGACCGTCGATGGGAGACAGATCTGATGGACGCACACGAGATGATGACCCTCGGGCTCGGCGAGCTGAACCGCCGACTGGCCCAACACGACGCAATCATCTGCGACTGCGGTCTGCACCCAGGCGGGACCTGGACGTGCCGCATCGCGAACTTCACGCGCAGCGTGCTCGGCGAGGGCAAGGACCCGGGCTCGGCCATCCTCGACGCGCTCAGCCAGTGGGAGACAGTCGGGTAGATTGTTCTTGACAACCTGACTCTGTGTCCTCTATGGTGATCGGCGGTGCGGGTGGGTTGACATTGCATAGCTATGCTATTCGGTCCACCGCATCCACAGGTACAGGAGGCCGACCATGCCGGCCAAGCTCTCTGGTCTGAGCTTGCAGTTCGAGCTCGAGCGACCACTCTCCAAGGTGTTGGTGTCTGGCACGGTCGAGGAGCCGCAGTTCATGCTCTTCCTCCCAGGCTTCGAGCAGCCGAGCGCCGTCTGCTCCAGGGCCGAGCTCGTCGCCGTGGCGCATCAGCTCATCTGGGTAGCGCAGACCGTGGCGAGTTTGCCCAAGCAGAGCAGCCAGGAGGCTGCTCCCCCGGCCCCTTTCGTGCCGATGGCGCCGGCGCCGCGCCAGCGCTAGAAGTCGACGAGCTGACACGAGCCCTGCTGCAGGGCACGCTCGGCATCGCGCAGAATGGCATCGCCGAGGTGGTTGCGCCTGCACCCGCGCGTCGTCGCCATCGACCTCGCACGGAGGATCGCGACATCGTGGACGCTGTGCTGTACGCGAGAGAGGTGACGCAAGCGCTCCTCGAGCCAGAGCGCCAGATGCAGGCGCAGATCGAGGATAACCGCCGGTTGGCCCGTGAGCGAGAGCACGCTCGCATCGAGCGGGAGAGGCGCCTCCAGGCGCAGCACCCGCCGGTCATCCCGCCGCCGCAGCGGTTCGTGCTGCCGACGCAGCATCCGGCGATGATCGTGTCGCCGGTCGGGCAGTTTCAACAGCCGGGAGCCGTGACGCCGACGATGCCCAGGCTGCCACCGCCGCAGCAGCCGCTACCGTGGGAGCGCAGGCACGGCGCCTGCGCCACGTTCGACAACGACATGGGTGCGATGCCCGGAACGCTCGCGCCGTGGACTGTTTGCGCGGGCTGCGTTGGCTGCGGCGGTCTGATCGGGACCGAGGTCGCCGACCTCCGCTGCGACAGCCGGATGCAAACGCGGCTCGTTGCACACGTGATGAACCGACAAAGCGGTCTGCAGCACGACGCTGCCGTCGGGTTCATCCGCGCCTGGCTCGATAGGATGCGGCATCTCTTCTCCCCAGACGACTTCACG
>Ga0315273_10000166_pt1 | contig 60963 bp, 58 predicted proteins | sample YL17G02_0_MG_FD_205753 | JGI IMG/M metagenome (GOLD analysis project Ga0315273, IMG submission 205753) | Sediment microbial communities from Yellowstone Lake, YNP, Wyoming, USA - YL17G02_0 | ecosystem: Environmental > Aquatic > Freshwater > Lake > Sediment | place: USA: Wyoming | collected... | reverse complement strand
GCACCGAAACGTAGACGGTCGCCGGGGTACCGAGCGTTCCCGCTCCGGTGTCGGCCTGGTAGATGGAGAGTGCCTTGTTGATGGTCGCGAGGTCGGTGAGGCGCCGGGAGTCTCGGGCCTGTTTCAGGAGCTCTGTGGGGTTCAGGGTTAAGACCGCAACGGCCGAGAGCACGGCAACGATGCCGATCACTATCAGGAGCTCGATAAGGGTGAAGCCGGTGCGGTAGGACTTATGCATTTCATTGATTTTAGCACGTGTGCGAGGTGTAGCAAGTGCATAAAGTGCACAACGAGAAGCCGGTCGGGGTGGTGCGTTTCCGCTCTCGCTCATATGAATCCCGACCAAGAGTTCGCTGGCGTGACAGTATCTCCTCTAGGTTTCGAGGCGCCGCCCTGCACTGAATCCACCAGCCTCCCGCCGCTCGAGCGACGGGACCGGATCTGACCCGAAGTGTTTCGCCGGTTTAACAGAGTAATTCGGATTACCTCCTCCGCCTTCGCCATTCGGTTACCATCGGAGGATGGCGATGATTGTAATGACAATCACGAACTCCAAAAGTGTGAAGTCGTGGTTGGTTTTACGCATAGCGGGGCACGCGAACAGAAGCTCGTCCTTTTATTAAAGACACCGGACCAGTTGCTCGCAGGGGCGTATCGCTACTTCGTCCCCTGGTAGATGGCTGCTATCTCGGAGCCGGAGAGAGCGCGGTCGTATACGCGCACGTCATCCATGGTTACGTTCGCATAACTATCGTTGTAGGAACTGTAACCGAGGGATGACGGAGAGGGGGGCAGAGCGAACGCCGTTTTCACCGGTCCGTGGTTCTCGAAGCTGATAGGAGCGCTCCGGCTGCTCGTTGCAACCTGCGTGCCGTTCACGTAGTACGCAAGCAGACTGGCGGAGGGGTCATAGGTTACGGCGATGTGCGTCCAGGTCCCGAGCGGCGTTGCGTAATTTGAGGTGTCCTCGAACGTGCCGGGAATGCCGAACGACGGGGCGGTGTTGTTCAGGTACACGTACCATCTCGTGGTTCCCGTAGCCCACCGAACGAACAGCGGAGCAAAGGCGCTCGAAGCACCCTGATTCACCCATGCAGCGAAGGTCATTTTGTTCATTGTTGCTTCCCAACCTGTCAAGAACGCGGCATCGTCAACACCGTCAAAGTGGACCGCCTTTGGTGAGTTGTAGCCGGTCACGTGAAGGTCGGCAGGGCTCCAGTTGCTCGTCAAGTCTACGGACATGCTGGGATTTGTAATGTTTTTCGCAGATGTGGTGGAGACGTCGTCGAACGTCCAGTAGCCAACGAGGTTGCGGTCTCGTATGCCGGGCGTTACGCCAATGGTCGGGCCGGCTCGATAGACGCCGGGGTAGCCGTCGCCGTCGTTCACCGCAATGGGTTGATCCTTGGCCGATTCGAAGACCGTGGTGTCTTCCCACTGCTTGGGATATGCTCCCGTGACGAAGGTGTAGTATCTGCCCGAGGTTGTGGTGTTTGTCGGGTCGACGGGGAAGGTGCCGAGGGGACTCTTTGTCGACATCTGGGTCAGGTTGACGGGTATCCAGCCGGTGCCGTCCACATTCTGGAAGGTCGAGGAGGCGGCGCAGTGGTAGGCGTAGCCGGAGGGGAGAACGGGAAGTCCCATGCTGGTGCAGTTCGTTCCCAAAGTCGAGGTCGCCGTCGGATCGGGCACCGAAACGTAGACGGTCGCCGGGGTACCGAGCGTTCCCGCTCCGGTGTCGGCCTGGTAGATGGAGAGTGCCTTGTTGATGGTCGCGAGGTCGGTGAGGCGCCGGGAGTCTCGGGCCTGTTTCAGAAGCTCTGTGGGGTTCAGGGTTAAGACAGCAACGGCCGAGAGCACGGCAACGATGCCGATCACGATCAGGAGCTCGATAAGGGTGAAACCTACGGCGCGTTGATGCACGGTACGTACTAGTATAGCAGCTACGTAAAACGACACAAGACACAAAGGGCTTGTATATTGAGAGAGAAGAACAGGGGGACACTGTCCAGGTCCGCGCTGACCTCAAAGCGGCCCCCAAGGCCGGAAGCGGCGCGACGAACGCGACTGGCACCCCAACAGTGACCCCGTAGTTTTTCCGTCGGATGCATTCCCGAAACCCCGCCTAGGCGGGGTTTCGTTTGTGTTGCAACGAATGACGCACTCCGTCACAAACTTGACAAAATTTAAAAATCGTGCTAACGTGTAAATAGAAGCTGAACAGGAAAGTCCTCCTGTTCTCTACCTTGAGAAGGAGAAATCATGAACGACTGTTTGAAGAGCTACATTATGCTGTCTGTGTTCACCGCCACCATGAAACTCGCGAAGGATAGTGGTGGAGTACGACCAGATGGGATGGACCAGGCGAACTTCGAGCGTTCTATTGCGCGAGAGATTGCCCAACAGGCAACAAATCTGGCGCATTTGGACGACCAAAGTTTGGACATCGTCCGCAAGGCGATAGTAAAGTAGCAACCTACGAACCAGGAGCGTAAGCTCCCGAGACTTGAAGGAGTCGCTCGTTATTTACGAACCTTCACTAATTTCTTCGCACAAAAGTGCAACGTCCTATTGTTACGAGAGCTCACGGACGTAAAACTTAGAACTCTCAAGATTTTTCTCGCAGATGCGGGAAAAATAAATTCTCACTCATTAGATCTCCTAATGGTGAGCAATAAAATGAAGGTTGACTCATAATCTTTATTTTACTGCCCATACTCGGGGTGTTCCGCCTTCGCGGGCGCGGCCGCTTCGGCGGGCGAGGCCCGCGCAAAGTGGAAAAACTGGCGGCGGTTTGCTAGGCTGGAAACACCGCGCGCTTAGCTCAGTGGCAGAGCAACTCGTTTACACCGAGTGGGTCGGGGGTTCGATTCCCTCAGCGCGCACACTTGACGAGAACGTGGTATACTAGCAGCACTATGGCCGCCCAGAAGGACAAAATCTACGATGCGAAGGCTCTCGCGAAATTCTTCGGCGTGACGGAAAAGACCATTTGGGAGTGGTGCCGCGAAGGCCGCCTCCCCGCCTTTAAGATCGGCAAGGAGTGGCGCGTGCGCGCCTCCGATCTCGAGAAGACCATTAAGCTCAAAACGAACGCACCGAAAGACAATCGCGCGAAGTTGTTTTAACCTGTACCCCGCCATCGGTGGGGCACATTTTTTGGCTTGTCTAAACCCTAATCCCTAAGCCCTATTCCCTACCCTACGACACCTCGCGGCGGTAGCAGTCCTCGCAGGCAATCTTTTGGTATCCCGAATCAGGCGGATAGTAGTGCGTGGTCTCTTTCTTACAAAAAACGCATGTGCCCGCAAAGGGCGCTATCCAGGTGAGCGGCCCGAAGAGCTCGAGGATGCGCACATCGAAGTGGCATAGAGGAAGCGGGATGCCTTGCCTTTTATAGAACTGGAGCTCGCCGGGAGCGATATTAAAACGCCAACCCGTCTTCGGACAGAAAAGCTGCTGTTGGGGCACGTCGTCCCCCGCGTCATCGATGCGGTCGGGCAGCGCATCCGCCGATATGCCTTCTCCGGAAACGGCCGGGGCGGCTTCGCGCGGATCCCTCCAGATCCCTCCCAGCGCTTCCACTTCTTTCTGCGAGGATGGAAAGTACATGTTCGCCGCGGAAAAGTTATACCCGCCGTATGCCATGGCATAGGGGAAGAATTTTCCCCACTCCCCCGCTTCTTTCATATCGGCTTTGATCTTTCCAAGCACGGAGCGATACTCCACCTCCGAATACTGCTTGTTCAAAATGCAGTATTTCTTTTTACGCAAGCTGACGCAGCCGAAGCAGTACTCGCATTCTTCGCAGTAATCGAGGTACGAAGAGTAGCGGCAACTGTCGCAGTGCAGCGTTGCCATAGTATCGTAACTTTTGTTATCGACGACCGAATAGAGCCCTCGCTCCACGATGGTGCCGATCCCGTAGAGCGAGTCTTTCATAATGCCGCGGAACATGTGCCGGTTGTTCTCGGAGTACTCAATAAAATAGCAGTCGGCACAATTTTTGCATTCCTCGAGGAAATCGCCGGAGGAGTTCACCGTCTTCACGTTATGACTTGCCCGGTGGACCGCCTCCTTCGCCACGATTCCCGCGAACTCTCGCTTGAGCGCTTCGACGCTCTTCCGCGAACGGATATCGTACTTCTTGAGCTCTTCGAAATACGCTTCCTTCGAATACGGCCGGTTCAGAATGTGGTACCGCTTGTTGCGGAGGTTCCAGCACATGAAGCAATTTTGCACGTTCCGGCAATCGTAGAGGAACGCACTCTCGATGCTGTCGCGCGCATCAAATGCACACCGGACGTTATAACACTTGAAACAGTAGAGGCAGCTGTAGCAGAGGTCGAGGTCGAAACAGAACACGACATCCACGGAGTTTTTGCAGCGGAGGTTCCGGTAGCCGTAGAAAAGGTTTTCGCACTCGAGGAGCGAACGGACGAGATAGCAATCCTTGGAACTCCATACGTCGTCGCACCAGTCGGAACGGACGTTGTTCGTGCCGGATTGCTGGGGGTGCGGCACCTGGTCCTGCAGTTCTTTGAACTGCTCGAAGAACGGGCGCGACGGGTCGTATGCCCGTCCGTAAGTAAGCGGGTCCCAAACGTCGGAAACCCACTCGGTCCGCTCGTAGAGCGGGAATTTTATTTCCTCGCCGAAATTCGTAATGATCGTTTTCCCCGAGAGCGCTGACTTCGTCTTCCGAAACTTGCCGAACACCCAAAATGCCAAGAGCCGCCGCCACACGCAGCGCGCACATTCCCCGGGGTGCGGTGCATCGAACTTTGCGAGAAGCGCGATGTCCTCCGACTCAATGGCGAACGGCTGCTTACAGTTCTGACACGTTCTCGTTTCCTCATTCATAACTCATGATTCGTGATTCATAATTCATGATTCACGCCACCTCGGCATTGTAACACTGCTCACAGTACACGATTTCCGGCCGTTCCGGTGCGTAGGAGGTTTCAAATTCGTTGAGGCACTTCGCCGTGCCGTGCAAATGTTTAGCAGTGTTCTGATAAACGCCATTCTGCGACCGCACACCGGCGCACTGGCACCCGCGATGCCAGAACCGTGGACCGTTCCGCAACGCTACCCGCTCGCCGTGGCGGCAGTTCGGACATCGACGCGGGAGGGGTAGCGACAGCCGCTGCAAAAATTTCAGCTCCTGCGGAATGATGCGGAATGCCATCGTGCACTCGTGGCCGCAGCGGCCACCGTCGGAACACGCAATGACCTCGTTGACGATAACGCTGTCAGCTTCACTGCTGCGGTCGGGCAGGTCGGTCGCGGCCACCGTAGGAACATACTCACGCTTCTCGTCCTCCTTCCATGAAAGTCCCATGTTCCGAACCTCCTCTTTCGTTTTCGGAAAGAACTCGTGAGCCGCTGTCACGTTATAGGGATACGGCGAAAACTCGAGCGGGAAATAATCGCCGTAGCGATAGATGAGCCCGCGCGTCCCCTTGTACGGCATAGCATTCATGTGCTCGATGAGTCGCGGCACCAGTTCCTCATATTCCTCTTTCGAGTACTGCTTGTTGAAGATGCAGTACTGTTTCTTCCGCAGACTGACGCAGCCGAAGAGATCCGCCGAACTGGCGCAAAAAACGCAGTACTGGAGATTTTTGTTGGCCGGAAAACAATTCCAACAGCATTTACAATTGTAATTGTGGTCGCCGCAAACCAAGCATTCGTACATAAGCTCGCAACCGGCACCCCAGTTGGCATAGTCGTAACAATCTTTAACCGGAGCATCGAGTACATTCATGCAAAATTTCGAGTTCTCGGCTCCTTTGACCCGGTAGCAGTGCGCTGCGTTCTTTGAGTTGTAGATGTAATCGCCGCTCACGTTCATGTTCTGGAGCCCGTGGATATACTTGACCGGGAACGAAAGCCAGACCGCATATGCCTTTCGGCGAGTTTCCTCGAATGCTCGGGAGGAGCCGAGATCGAGCTCGGCGATTTTTGCCTCATACTCTTCCCGCGTGTAGGGTACATTGAATATGCAGTAGGACTTGCTCCGCAAGCCGACGCAGCCGACGCAGTTCGAGCATCCGACGCAATCCATAGAAAGCGTGACGTTCTGGCAATCCTCGCAACTCACGGAAAAGAGCGTCTTGTAGCAGCGGTCACAATTGACGTTGCCGTAGCCGAGTTCGCAACGATCTGTCATATGGCTGTCCATGCAGTTCTTCGATGCCGTGTCCCAAATGACGTACGCGCAGTCCTCGGTGTGGGTAAGCCCGCGGCTGTAGTAACAGTTCTTAATGTAGGAAGCATTAGTGCAGAATTCGCTGTTCACGATGGACTGCATCGAGTGCGCCGGCAAGGGAACCTCCTCAAGAAGCTCACCGAACTGTTCGAAGAACGGGCGTGTCCAGTCGATGTCCCGCGCATAGCTCCCCGGATCCCACGCATCGGATAAATAGTAATCGCGATCATAGACCTTCACCGGCGCCTCTGGTGTGAAGAAAGAAAAAATCGGCTCGCTCGTGCGCGCGTCCTGCTTCTTGAACAGATGCCAGTCATTCCGCCACGCCATGCGCCGGATGATCCGGCACTCCGGACACCACGTCGGCGGCGGGACCCTGATTTTTTCGTAGAACGAAAAGTCATCCGGCTCTATTCGGAAATCCTGCTTACAGTTTTGGCAGTTACGCGTTTCAGGTTTCATGCTTCGGGTTTCAGGTTCTGGGCCGTTTCCCCTATCTTGCCAGAAAAAACCCCGCCGCGGAAGCGGCGGGGTTCGTCATGCCTCTCGGTCTCGGTATAGCGTGACTACTGCGGCGGGCCGTTCGGAGCACCACCGGCTGGCGGTCCACCCTGAATGCCGGCGGGAGGACCCATTTGAGCACCGGCGGGCGGTCCCATCTGGGTACCTGCTGGAGGACCCATCTTGATGTTCGCCGGCGGACCCATCTGCTGTCCGGCTGCCGGACCCGTCGGAATGTTGGCGGGTGGGCCTGCCTGGCCGCCCTTCTGTGCGGCGTCGGCTTTCATCATCTCCTGGATCTTTTTTTGGATCTCCGCCTTGACGCTATCCGGCATTTCGGCAGGAAGGGCACCACCCTGAATGTTCGCGGGTGCGCCTGCCTTACCGCCGGCTTTCATTTGCTCCTGAATCTTCTTCTGTATATCCGCCTTCATACTTTCTGGTACGCCGGCAGGAATCTGGCCCTGAAACTCCTTCGGGATGTTCGTCGGCGCACTGCCCGGCATGCCGCTCGGTGCACCGCCCGCGCCGCCGGCACCCGGTACACCGCCCGCGCCAGCCGCGCCCTGCTGCATCATCTTTTGCGCGTAATCCTTCATCGCGTTCTCGAAGCACGGCCCGATCTTATCACCGACCGCCTTGGTAACGGTGACCGTGCCGTTCAGGTAGGTGTCGTACTTATCGGCGCCGATGACATTCTTAAGACATGTCTCGACCTCCGGACGTACATCAGCCGGGATCTGCGTGAGGCCGGTCTTTACCTTCTGGGCACCTTCCTGTATCTGTTTCTGTTCCGCCTCGCTCAAGAGTCCCTTCGAGGTGGCGAAGTTCAGACACTCCTGGGCGTTCGCATCCTGGTTGCAGTAGGCCGCGCACTCGTCCTTCCTTTTGCAGCCGCCGGGGCCCTTGCCGCCGACCTTCTTGGCTATCGCGGCATCGTCCGCCGAAACGAATCCCGCCTTTTGGGCAAAGCCGATGCACTCGTCGAAGTGCGCGTCAACCGTGCAGTACGCGTCGCACGCATTTTTCGTCTTACAGCCGCCGGGCGTCTGGCCCGACTTCACAAAGGGCGCGACCTTCTTCGCCTGGGCGAGCTCATCGGCCGGGATCATGTCCGCCGCCTCGGCAAAGTTGAGGCACTCGTCGATGTGCGTTGCATCCTGGCAGTATGATTCGCAGGTCACCTTGTTCGTGCATCCGCCGGGCATCTTCGCGCCGCCCGCGAGCGCTTTGGCAACCCGCTTCACCTGGGCGAGCTCCGCAGGCGGCAGTGCACCCACCTCTTCGGCGAACGAAATGCACTGGTTGATCTGGTCCACATTCCCCTGACAGAACTTCTCGCACTCATCCTTGCTCTTGCAGCCGCCCGGGGTGTTACCCGAAACGATGCGCGGTATCGCTTTCTTGGCGACCGCAACCTCCGCGGGTGGGAGCATCCCCTTCTTCTCGGCGAAGGTGACGCAGGAGAGCATGTTCTCCGTCTTGTTGCAGTAGGCGGCGCAATTCTGTTTGTCTGTACAGCCGCCGAGCTCGGCGATGGGGTAGGTTACGCTCGAGGTGTTGAGCGCCGCGGGCGTGTTTGTGTTGGCGGTAGCTGGCGCGGCAACCGGCGCCGTCGCCTGCACATGCGCCGCTGGCGCGGCACCGTAGAGCATCACACCGAAAATTGCGATCCCTAAGAGTAGGTACACGTGTCGTTGTGTGATCATATTATTGCGCGAACGGGTTTTTGTACCCGCTATACGGATTGACCTTTACGTCGAACGGATTCACCGCTCCGACCGAAGCGCCCGCCGCCGACTTGGCGGTATCCGCGGTTCCCGCGGCTTCTGTAATACCAGCCGCGCCCGGCGCAGCGGCGGCCGTACCGCCCGCGGGGACTGCCGGCGCGTTGCTGCCCGCCGTCGGCCCTGGTACTGACGGAGCTCCGCCCTTCTGCATCATCATGTACACCACGTACCCAACGATGAGGAGCGCAATGACAACGATGATGGCAATGACTTGCTTGCTCATGTGTGTTATTTGGTTGTTGACTTTTTGCCCCAGTATACCCCGTAGCAAGAACAGGCACAACGTTTTCAAATCACACAGCGTGTGAAATGAAACATGCTGTTCTGCAACGGGGCACGCACTAAGCCACCTCGGCGTTGTAGCACCCGCCCGAACGACTAACATTGTTCAGTCGGGCGGGCTGCTCGTCCGCCTCCGTTGAAGCTTCGGCGGGACTTCAACTGCTCTTTCACACAACCTCGCTGTTGTAACAGCTTTCGCAATAAATTATCTCCGGCCGCTCGGGTGAGTAGGAGGTTTCGAACTCGTTCAGACACTTCCCTTCCCCGTGGGCGTGCACTGCGGTATTTTTGTAGGCGCTCTGTGCTTCGCGCGGTGCGCTATGCAAACCCGCGCACATGCATGCCCGATGGTACAACCGCGGCGGATTCACCTGCAGGAACCGGTTCCGGTGGCGGCACTCGACGCACAGGCGCGGCAGCGGTATCCCGACGTGGCGCAGGAAATCGAGTTCCTGCCGTATGATGCGGTATGCGCGGCCGCACGCCATGCAGGCGACGATCTCGTTGTAGATATCGTCCTTGACATCCGCGATGTCGTCCGGCAACTCGGCGGCTTTTCTGGTTACGGCGTGTGCCGGTCGTTCCGGTTCCCGCCATACGTACCCTTTCGCTTCCGCCTGTGCGGAAGTGAGCGGGAAGTATTCCTGTGCGACGCTCTCGTTGTACGCGAATGGGGAGAGATTCATAGGGAAGAATTCGCCGTAGCCGTAGCGGATGCCGGCGGGGTCGATGTAGGGCACCCTGCTCATGTGCTCGATGATCCTCGTCCTGAGCTCGTCGAAGGATTCCGGCGAGTACTGCCGATTGAAGATACAGTACTCTTTGTTCCTCAAGCCGATGCAACCGAAGAGGTTACTCGAGCCGTGGCAGTTCAACGAGTAGAAGATGTTCGCGCCGCCATAGATGGTCCCGACGAAACACTGCCGCTGCCCCTGCACGCCGGAATCGAACGCTTCGTACTGGAGCTCGGTATGAGCGCCGACGCCGTAGCCGTCGTAACTATCGGTCATCTGCTGGAGCGCGTTAATGAGGTACTTGCAATCGCGCATCGTATCGCATATGTCGAAGCACTGTGTGCAGTTCGATGCGTTGTAAATACGGTCCCCCGTGCACTGCGGCGCGTTGACGTTGTTCGCATACTTGCGGATCGTTTTTGATTTGAGCGCTTCGAAGCGCGCGCGAATCTCCTCGAGCGCTCGGGCGCTCCCGAGGTACAACCCGTCCACCTTCTCGCGGTACGCCTCCTTGGTGAGCGGCTCGTTGAAGAACCAGTACGACTTGTTGCGCAGGTTCGTGCACCCGAAACAGCTCGAGCATCCCTTGCACCCGTAGAGGAACCACGAATCGGTACAGTTCTCGCACTCGTCGGAAAAGTGGGTGCGGTACATCTTCTCACAGCCGACGTCCTCGTAGCAGAGGTTGCAGTGCTTCACCTTGTAGACGTCCACGCTGTCCTTGGTCGAATTGGCCTGCGAGGCGTAGGCCACGTTCTCGCCTTCCCAGGATGCCGACACCATGTAGCCGTCCTTGTACTCCCCCGCGTAGTTCGCGTAGAGCGTGTTCGTCGTCCGCGCGTTAAAGACGGCGGGCATCGGCACCCGCTCCACGAGCTTCCGGAACTGCACGAAGAACGGCTGCGAAAAGTCGTAGTCGGCGCCGAACGCGAGCGGGTCCCACGCGTCGCTCCACCAGTAGTCGCGGTCGTAGACCGTGATGCCCGATTCGGGCGAAAATCCCGCGATGAGCTTCTTACCCGTCGCGGCACACGTGTTCCGAAAGAGCGTCCGTTCGTTACGCCACGCGAACCGCCGCTGCATCCGGCACTCGGGGCAGAACGTCGGCGGCGGGACGGCTATCTTTTTATAGAAATCGAAATCTTGAGCGTCGATCGTGAACGCGCTCATGCAGTTCTGACAGGTCTTTGTGATAGCGTCAGGCATGGGTTAGGAAATATCACCGAGCGAAATCCTGAGCGAGCGGAGCGAGTCGAAGGGCTCCAGTTCGACAACAAACTGGTTCTTACAATTCTGACAATTTTTGGTTTCAGAAATCATGGCTCGAATTACTTCCTACCACCTACCACATCCCGCCTACTACCTACTAATTTTATACCACCTCCGCATTGTAGCACTGCTCGCAGTAGATGACCTCCGGCCGCTCCGGCGCATACGGCGTCTCAAATTCGTTCGGACAATGTGCTGCACCGTGTACGTGCTCGCCGGTGTTCCGGTATGCGCCGCCATCCGATGCGCCACCCGCTTGCGGTGAGCTTGTCGAACCCGCGCACTGGCAGGCGCGGTGCCACAGTCGCGTCGGATTCCGCTGCTTCAAACGTTGGTAGTGCCGACAGTTCGGGCAGAGGCGCGGGAGGGGCAGATTCAACTTACGATAGAACTGCAATTCGGGTGCGATGATCTTAAACGCAGTCGTACACTGCTCATCACACGTGCCCGTGTGAGCGCAACCGATGACATCGTCGAGGATGGAGTCGGGAACGTCCTTAATATAATTAGGCAAGGTACCCGATGCCTGGGTTACCGTGTAATTGCGGGATTCCGGGTCGCGCCAGCGGAAGCCTCGCTCGTCCGCCTGCTCCCTGGTAAGCGGATAGTATTCCTGGGCGATGGTTTCGTTGTAGGCGAAGGGTGAAAGTTCGGAGGGAAAGAACTCGCCGTACCGATAGGCTCTTCCCTGCCGGTCGGTGTACGGCATCGCCTGCATATGCTCGATGATCTTTGTCCTGAGCTCGTCGAAGGACTCCTTCGTGTACTGCTTGTTCAGGATGCAGTAGGACTTGTTGCGCAAACCGATACAGCCGAAAATACTCGTGCAATTTTCACAATTGTAGCTGTAGAACACATCCCGTCCTCCCCACACGACGATACCGAAGCAGAGGAGGGAGCCGTTCGCGCCGCTGTCGACCGATTCGTGCAAAAGCTCGGCGCCCGCGCCCGCGCCGTAGCTGTCATAAGTGTCGTAGAGCTTCATCCCGCCGTTGTTGATGAACTTGCAGTTGCGGACGTCCTCGGCGAGGTCATAGCATTCCGTGCAGGTATCCACGCGGTAGAGCATATCGCCCGTCACGCTCTGGCAATTCAGTATGTTGGCGTATTTGCGAACGGAACGCGTTTTGAGTTCCTCAAATTTCCGTTTCGCCTGTATGAGCGACTCATGGTTTCCGAGGTCCATTCGCTCCAATGCGGCGAAATAATTCTCTTTCGAATACGGTTCATTGAAAATGTGGTAGGACTTGCTTCGCAGGTTCACGCAACCGAAACAATTCGAACATCCCCGGCACTCGTAGAGGAAATACGAATCCGTGCAGCTCTCGCAATTCTCGGAAAAGAGGGTGCGGTACGCTTTTTCGACGGCGATGCATTCGTAACACAGCTCGCTGTCCTTGGTGGTCAGAAGGTCGGCTGAATCTTTACACCGCATTTCTTTGCCGGCATAGAGGATGTTCTCGCCACCCCACGAGGCGAACACGAGATAGCAATCCTTCATGTCGCCGGTGTGGTTGGTGTAGTTGCTTCGGACGGTGCGGTTGTTAAAAACCGCAGGCATCGGCGTCTGCTCGAGGAGCTTCCGGAATTGCACGAAGAATGGCTCGTTGAAGTCGTACGGCGCCCCCGAGGCGAGTGGGTCCCACTGGTCGGACCACCACACGTCGCGGTCGTAGACGGTGATGCCCGACTCGGGACCGAAGCAGCTGATGACATCCTTACCGGTCAGGGCGCACCGCCGCCGGTAGAGCGACCGCTCGTTCCGCCACGTCATCCGCCGCTGCGCACGGCACTCGGGGCAGAATGTCGGCGCCGGAACGGCTATCTTTGTATAGAAATCGAAATCTTGAGCGTCGATCGTGAACGCGCTCATGCAGTTCTGACAGGTCTTTGTAATAGCGTCAGGCATGGGTTAGGAAATATCACCGAGCGAAATCCTGAGCGAGCGGAGCGAGTCGAAGGGCTCCGGTTCGACGGTGAACGAGCCGTGACAACTTTGACACTGTCTAGTCTCGGAGATCATGGGTTTTATCCCGCCGATGGCGGCCGCGCCTGCCGGCGGGCAGGGATCCTCGAAACAGCTGGTCGCTTGCGCTCCGCTGTTTCGGGACAATTCTGGCAGGTTTTCGTTTCGGATTTCATACTCTTCCGTTCTTATGTCCCTTATTCGTGCGAATAAGGGGTACGGGGAATATCAAACGACTTCGGCGTTGCAACAGTAGGTATGCCTCATAGTATACAATCGTCTGTCCGTTTCGGATACCGAAAACTGAAGGAGCCCACAATGATGGGCTCCGTTCGAACCGCGGTACAGCGCGGTTGGATGAACGACAGGCGATGGAAGTCTAGAAACCAACGAACATCGCCGCCTGGTCGTAATCGTGGGCAATCTCCTCGTCGAGCTGCGCGATAATCCGCTCGATGGCCCGTCCCCCTGCAAAGGTGTTGCTCCACCTCCTCAGGAAGTCAGTACCAACGCCGAGTTCGACGGCGGCGAGTACAATGAAATCACCAATCCCATCCCTTTCCAATTGCACAAGCTGACCAGAAAGGGCAAGCGCTTTGAGGATAAGCCCTTCAGGGCTTTCATCCTCTGGTTTTTTCACGGATACCAATATCCCCAAGAATGCCAAACCAACAAGGTCGGCCGCGAACAAACCTCTACCGCGATCCTCGACCCCGACGGCATCGACATCCGGCGTGACGTTGGGTAATGCGAGCGCAAAGCGGAGCCACCTGGTGAACTCGGTGAGCGGTGTTTCGCCCCCCGTCCTAAGAATCTCAATCATATGCACCCCCACTATTACAAAAACCCCACCCACGTGGAGACCACTTTCGTTATACGTCCGGAAATCGGGACTGTCAACGCGCGGCGGCGGGAACCCGGGCCGTTGTGCACCGACCGCGCGGTTAGGGCGCTGGCCGTTCAGCGGTGCCGACGCGCTGGCGTGCTTCCCGCACTTTAGTACACTAAAGCGCTGGAAGATAGAAGATAGGAGCGAGCGAGAGGGTGAGTGGGGAGATGAGCGGGGGCGGTTCGGCGGGGGCGGTCGGCTCAAATGGTGGGAAATGAGCCGACCGATTCAGGAGACCGGCTCATAGCGGGCCGTGTCGGTCGTTCCCGTCTTTCGCAAGCGTCCCTGCCGTGCCAGTTCGGAGAGGTAACGGGCGGCCGTGGCGTCCGAGACGCGGAGCAAAAATAACTCGCCGCCGCTCGGCGGGGTATAGTTCGGGGGCGACCGGAGGTCGCCCCTGTTTGGAACCGTTTTGCTATCAGGGAATGAAGGGAGCCATCAGGCGGCGTCGAAAACCACTTCCCCGCCCCAGACCACCTGGTCATCCGAAACCGCCGGGTTTCGGACCCACGCCTGCGGTTCGCCGCCGTGCAGGATATGTTCGATGAATTCCTGCTCGGGGTTCGCCGACCGGCTGCCCTCGAGCATGTAGCCCTTGAGGACAAATTCGACGAACTTCCTGTGGTTCATGTTCGACATATAGGCTTCGCAGGCCGCGGAATCAAGGAATATGATGTTCAGCAACACATCATATTCACTGTTACCTACGGCGCGTCCGGTGTTCAGTATCTTCGCCGCGTGAAAAGTATGGATGCCGGGAATAATGGAAAGAAGCCGTGTTGCTACTTCGACGATCTTCGCTGCAGCATTGGGGTTTCCGGCGTAGGCCTTGTACACCACACAGTGGGAACGCATAGCGTAGGCCTTGTACACCACATAACACATGTGCCTCCTTCTCGGCGTTGCGCCGAAATGTTGTTCAAAACTTCCGGCCGTAGGATGGCACAGTATCGCGAAAAGTCAATGTTTTGCTGTGGTTACAAGCTATTGAACCACAGCAACCCTTTGACGCCACCGCAGGGATGACGTATTGTCACACCGGCAGGCAATACTGTCGCTTGATAAAAAAACATCGATTATCCGTGATGAGAAGGAGGACCTATGCGGAAGATTGGCATTTTGTTGGGCGCGATGGCTTTCTGGTTCGTGAGCATCGCGGGAACGGCATCGGCGGTCTCGTTCAGTGTGAACGGCAGCAGCTACGCGAAATCAGCTGTCGGCCGGACATGGACGCTCTCCTTGACCGATGCAAAGGCACGAACGACCTTTTCGCTCTGCATGAGTAAAGAGGGTGTGAATATTGGCTGCATTCCCGCTTTCGGCGAAACCGATTCGACCGGCGCGTGGACCAAGTCCGGCGCGTTCGGTACGAATGCCGTCGGCTCTTGGCGCGAGTGGTTGCGGTTCGCATCCGGCGAGGAGTCGACATCGGTTTGGATCACCGTCTATGCGAAGATCTGGATAAAGTTCGACATCAGCGATCCGGATACGTATAGCTACGACGATTTCATCAAGATCGTCGGCGATCAATGGAAGCTGACGCTTTCGGAAGCGCCGCCGCTCACAGCGTTCTCGGTCTGTATGGAGTACAACAATGGTCCCGGGCAGTGCATTCCCAAGTTCGGGACCACGGACGCGAACGGCACATGGTCACTCACTGGAAAGTTCGACGGCTCGACCGTTGGCAGGTGGAAAGAGTGGCTACAGTTTCCGTCTGGCGAGGTATCGACACCGATCGTTTTCACCGTCTACGATCCGACACCCATCCTTGTGGTTGGTTCCCCGTCGCCGACCGCGACCTTCACCAGTCGCGACGGCACGGTATACCTCGGTGGATTGGTCGTCGATTGCCTGGCCACCTACAGCAGCCGGCCGACCATGAGCTGGACGGACGACCATGGCCGTTCGGGCGATCTCGGCGTCTGGTACTACGACTCCCCGACGTACCTGTGGTGGTTGCCGGACGGTATCACCGACATTGTCGTCCCCACAGGCAACACCACATTCACCATTACCGCAAAAAATTTCAAAGGGGTTGCTGCTTCGAAGAGCGTGACGGTGACCTACGCGCCGGACACGTTGGCGGTGCTCATCACCGATCCGACCTCCGATGCGGTGTACCCGACGAGGGATAGCGCCGTGCGGTTGAGCGGGTCGGCGTACGGGAACGTGGCCAAACTCGACCTGACCATCAACGGCTCAAGCGCCAACGGTTCGCTGAGTTGGGCAAGGTCCGGCGACCGGTGGTACTCCTGGTCGGCGTACGCGTCGTCGCTCCCCATCGGCGCAAATGCCATCAAGGTGGTAGCCTCCGACAAGGCGGGGAACACTGCGGAAGTGGCCCTAACCGTCGATCGCATCCTCACGGGAACGATTCCCGGCGGACCCGGAAAGCCGGAGTTGTTTCTGACCAAGACGCCAGACTTCGGCGCGTACCCGTCGCACCTACAGGGTGTTGCGCTGCACGTTGACCCGGACCTCTATGAGGTGGTCGGGTACGTCGGCTTCGACGTCATGTGCATAAACGGCGACGCGACGATCCCGTGCTTCTGGTGGTGGATAAAACCCTATGAAGCCACGCCGCGGACACCCATCGGGCCCGACGGCACGTGGGATTTCAACACGGTGACCGGTGGAATAGATCGGGTAGCGACGTTCGTTGTCGCATACCTTATTCCGAAAGGTGCCCCCATTAATGACGCGTTGGGGGTTACCGACATTTCGGATATGGACGGCGTCGCGATTGCCAAGGCCATCGCATTCCGTCTTCCCAAAAAATAGTTTGATTTCCAAGGGGGACCGTACCATCGGTCCCCCTTACCCATTCATGCTTTACTGCAGCAAAGTGCGCGGACCAAAAACAACTCGCCGTCGCTCGGCGGGGCAAGCTGGCTCATTGGTTAGCTCTTTAGCTCGTTAGGATCACTAGCTACCGTTCAGCGCGTAAAAATTTTCGAAGAGCTTCGCGACGAGGACGGGACCGGTGCCGCCCGGCGTCGGCGTGTAAGAAACAACATGTGACACTTGACCATTGGCGATCGACGAGGGGTCGAAGTCGCCGAGAAGTTTCCCGTCGACGGTGCTGTAGCCGAAATCAACGACGAGCGCGCCCTCCTTGAGCATCGCGGCGGTCACGATGCCGGGTTTTCCGACACCGAGAACGACGACGTCCGCGTCTTTGAGGACCGCCGTGTCGCTCGTGCGGCCGAGGAGCCACACGCCCTTCGCCTTCCCCATGAGCCACGTGGCGACCGGTTTGCCGATGAGCGTTCCGAGGCCGACGACCGCGACACGAGAAGCTTCCAGCTTATAGCTTTTGGCCTTCAGAATTTCTTGGAGCGTTTCGACGGCGGGCGGGGCGACCGAGTTCCGGCCGGCGTAGAATGCGCCCAAGGCGCGCTCGCCCAGCACGTCAACATCCTTCTCCCGCGGCACGGCGTTCAGGACATACTGCGCGTTCACACCCTCGGGGAGCGGCAGCTGTACCACAACGCCGCCGCAGGTCGCGTGCGCCGCGATGCGGCCCACCTCGCGGCGCAGCTCATCGTTCCCGCTCGCCGCGGGAAGTTGATGGAGGCGGAAGTCTACGCCGAACTCCTTCGCAAGCTTCTCCTTCTGCTTGATGAAACTCACCGACGCCGGGTCGTCTCCCACAAGCACCACCGCCAAAAATTTCTCCGGCTTCGGGAGCTCCTTGAGTCGCGCGAGGATTTCAGCCGCGATCTGTTTGCCGTCGATAATGGTCATGCTGGACAAAAAACTTCTTCGCCCTCGCCGACCAGTCGATAGGTATTCCCATCGACCAATATGCCCTGTCCGTTCCTTAAGATTCTGACGGGGAGCGAGCACGACTTCGCTTTTCTGCAAACCAATTTTTGCATCTCATCGGTATAGTGCACTTTTAAGAGGAAGGGGACAAGGTTCAACGCAGTAAAATCTTTAACACCGTAACGGTCTTTAACATCTGGGCCCCACGCGGAAGTTTCGATGGTCGGACATGCAAGGTACGCACCTGCACTCGTTCCCACATACCACACCCCGCGGTCAACAAGTTCCTTAAGGATGACTCCAAAGTTGTTCTCCTTAACCGCCTTCAGTAAGTAGAATGTGTTTCCCCCTTCCACCTGAACGACATTCTTATCGTCAAAAAAATTAGAAAGTTCCCGCTTTGTCTTTCCCTCAATATCTATCTCCTCAAAAGCATAGCCCTGTGCTGTCATTGCCTGCATATGACGGTTCACGTAGCCCCAATCTGTCACGCCCTTCTTTGCCGTCGTGACGTACCCGATGTTAAGGTCCTTGGTCGCTATCCCGAGCAGCTTATAACCTTCGTTGATGAGAAATCCGCCGTCCGATGCCAGTAACAATTTCTTCATAGGCTACTCCTCTATCCCCGGCACCGGGAACTGCGTCGCAAGTTCGATGACGGCGGTTCGCACCTCGGCGATAACCGGATTCGTGGCGAGCGCCGCGGTGAAATCCTTCACCGCCGGCGCGCGCTTCTCCTTTTCCTCGGGGAGCGGCGTCTCCGCGGCCATCTTCACGACGCGCGCGACGAGCTTCCCGACCTTCGCCATATCCGCCTCGAGCATGCCGCGGGAGGTCAGGGCCGGCGAGCCGAGCCGAATGCCCGACGGATAGAACGGCGAGGACGGCTCGCCCGGGATGGTATTCTTGTTCACCGTAATGTGCGCCGCTTCGAGCGCCCGCTCGACGAACGCGCCGCGGCCCGGGCCGAAGGACGTGAGGTCGATGAGCATTATGTGGTTCTCCGTGCCGCCGCCGACGAGCTTAATTCCCTCGTAGAGGAGCGCCTTCGCGAGCACCTTCGCGTTCGTAACGATCTGCTGGCCGTACTTCTTGAACGACGGCTCGCTCGCCTCTTTGAGTGCGACGGCGATGGCGGCCGTCGTGTGGTCGTGCGGCCCGCCCTGAAGCGCAGGGAATATCGCCTTGTCCACCTTCTCCGCAAGCTCCGCGTCCTTCTCGAGGCCGCGCTTCGTCACCATGATGATGCCGCCGCGCGGGCCGCGGAGCGTTTTGTGCGTGGTCGAGGTGACGATGTGCGCGTACGGGAAGGGTGATGTGTGCACACCCGCGATGATGAGGCCGATGACGTGCGCGATGTCGGCGGCGTAGTACGCGCCGACGCTGTCTGCAATCTCCGCGAACTTGTCGAACTCGTACTGGTAGACGTAGGCGGTCGCGCCGGTCCAGATGAGCCGCGGCTTGTGCTCCTTGGCCAGGCGCCATACCTCATCGATGTCGACGTGGCCGTCGCTCTTCACGTGGTATGGAAAGCTTTTGTAGAACAAACTGGTCGCGGACGCCTTCCAGCCGTGTGTGAGGTGTCCGCCGTCGGGGAGGTTCAATCCCATGATGGGGTCGCCGGGCGCGCACGTCGCAAGGTAGACGGCGAGATTTGCCGGGCTTCCGGAGTACGGCTGGACGTTCACGTGCGGAACGCCGAAGAGCTTCTTCGCACGCTCCTGCGCCAGGAGCTCCACCTCGTCGGCGAACTCGTTGCCGCCGTAGTAGCGCTTCTTTGGGTACCCCTCCGAGTACTTGTCGGTCAGGATGGAACCCATCGCCTCGAGTACGGCCGCGGACGCGTAGTTCTCGGAGGGAATGAGCTCGAGCCCCTCCTTCTGGCGCGTCTTCTCGCGCTCGATGATGCCGTAGACCTCGGGGTCGTCTTGTTTGAGAGTGGGGTTGGTCATTGGAATGAAAGCGAATCTTAAATTAGGAATTATGAATTATGGTCAAGGAAAAGATGTGAGAGATTATTTTGCAACTCATGATTCATAATTCATACTTCATGATTCAGGATTCCCGCACTTCCCAATCCAGGTGCATCCGCGGGAGCATCGTTTCCGGCTGCCACGTCCGTTTCAGTTCTTCGAGTTGCTGCGAGGCCTGGTACTTGCCGCCTTCGCCCACGTAGTCGATCTCTTTTTTCTCGAGCGGCGCGACCTCGTAAAATATCATCTGCGCAATGCGCCGGCCGACGACGAGGGGAATGGTGTAGTGCTGCGAGTTGTTCGTCACCTCCATCGTCCAGCGGTTGAAGTAGCCGATGTCGCCCCAGCCGGCATCCTTGCACACCTCGATGAAGTTCCGCCCGAGGGACGAGCGCGCGTACATCTTCGCGACGCAGATGTCGCGTCCGCCGATAAACTCGTCCGTGTGCGCGAGGATGGTCTCGCCGGGCGCGAGGAGTATGACCTTCGCGTCCGCAGGAACATTTTTAAAATCAACACCGAGGTGTTTGCGGATATCGGTGACCAGCTCGGCCCGGAACGGGCCTGACCACACCGCGTCCGTCGAAGCGTCGTCGTAGACGTTGTGCACGGTCGCGCGGCCGTTGGGCGCCCGCTCGCGCCAGAACCACTCGCCGAGCGTAACATCGTAGCTCGTGGTTTTGAGCTTCCGCTCGTCGAATGGCTCAATGACGATGGTCCCCTGCTTGTAGTGCTTCAGTATCTGGTCGCGGGAAAGCAACATGGCTCATAATCTACACTACCGCCTCGCTTTTTACAACCGGACTTTGACTTCGGCCGCCGCATTCAGTATGTTGAATGTGTTACACGGCCCTGTCGTCTAGTCTGGCCTAGGACACAAGCTTTTCAAGCTTGGTACACGGGTTCGAATCCCGTCGGGGCTACACTTCGACTCGCTTCGCTCACTCAGTGCGAGCGATTTGGGTTTATGCGACAGGATTCGAACGAGGGGTGGGTCGTCCCGCCTAGCTGGGCGTGTAAGAGATTATTCAGAACTTAAACTGGAACCGTTCAACCCTTGGCGCCGCAGACCTTGACACGCCGACAACAGCGTGCAATTGTGGCAGCAGGAAACGGACACCAAAAAACCACGGAGGACATATGAGCCTTGCTCGTTCAGTTTATGGCGTTGATGTCGAAAGTCTGGTGATCGGCGATACCGTTATGATTCAGCCGCGGCGTGACGATGAAGGGTTTGAAGCAGAGATTATTGATGTCATCGACATGGTTAGGGTCGCGGGTGCCGTCACCCCAGACGACCTGACCGGCTTGGGTGGAACAATAAATCCAACTGACGAAACCTATGTCCTCGATGTCGAAATCGAGGAGGATGGAGCCCGCGTCAGAAGGATTTTCCCTGCAATCTGGGTCTCCGCAATCATCTCACCGCAGGCCGCCGCCTAGTCGCCACCCATCAGGTTTGAACGAATGCTCTGCGCTCTACGCGGAGCATTCACCACATTTACGCGCACATTGCGCTGATACGCGCGTTACACATATAATAGAGAGCACTATGACCGCCACTATCGTCGCCCTGCTCCAGCTTGCCCTCGCCGTGCTCACTTCGGTGAGAGGCGTAAGCGCGCTTCCGGCGGAAACGAGGAATCAGGCGCTCCAGGCCGTCTCGCAGGCGGTTGCGGTCGCCACGGTCGCGATGAGCACATCGCCACGGCTGATCGTCGAGGTGCTACCGACCTCGAACGACTGGCCGACCGTTGAAAAACTCCGCGCGGCCTCCTACCGGACGAGTGACGGGAACACCGTGCGCCTCGTGGATGGCATCTACTCCTACCCGACGAGCGGAAGTGCAAGCGACCCTGGTCACTTTGTAAGGCTCATGGATTCCTATACCTCCTTCGGCGACCTGAACCACGACAACTTCGACGACGCCGTTGCAATTCTCAAAACCCACACACCGGACGGCGCCGAAACGTATACGCTCGCCGCGATGGTGAACCGCGGCGGCGGTGTTCTCTCGAACGTCGCGACGGTGGAACTGGGGGCGCTCGCGAACGTCACCTACCACCGTGTCGAACGTGCGCAGTACGTCATTGACCTCGAAACGGCGGCTGGCACGCGGAAGACCCTTAAGTATCACCTCGCGGGCAACCGGCTCGTCGCAGAGTAGTCGCGTCCCGCCTGCGTAGCGTCGCGGTACACTCCGACCGTGCCAGGTAGCGAAAATCCGACCTGGCGTAATGCGTAACTAAGTCGAATTTCTACCACCTGACATGGGCATTCTCTTCGCATTCCTCGCGCTCGCCTCGTGGGGTATTGGCGACTTCCTCATCCAGCGGAGCACACGCACGTTCGGTGACTGGGTGACGCTTTTCTACATCACGGCGTTCGCCACGGTCGTCCTCTTCCCGTTCGTCTGGCGTGACCTCGGTACCCTCTTCTCGTCGCAGCCGTACCTCGCCCTGTTCCTCGTGGCAGGAGTCGCGATGACCATCGGCGCACTCTTCGACTTCGAAGCGCTCCGCGTCGGCAAGATATCGGTCATCGAACCCATCTACGCCTTCGAGGTGGCCATCACCGCATTCCTCGCTGCGGCACTCATCGGCGAGCAGCTGACCGTGCTCCAGGCTTCTTTGGTTATCCTGCTCATTATTGGTACATTCCTCGTCGCGACGAAACACTGGCAGCACTTCCGCGGCATCCACCGCGAGCGGGGTGCGTGGTACGCGGCCATAGCAGCGGTCGGCATCGGCACGGCGAACTTTGTGGTCGGTGTCGGCGCGCGCGAGACGAATCCCTTGCTCATCAACTGGTTCGTCGGTGTATTCATCGCCGCGGTCACGTTCGTTTACCTCGCGGCAAACCGGCGGCTCGGCGAGATCGCGACCGGCTGGCGCGCACACCAGCGACTCATCCTCGGCGTGAGTTTCTTCGACAACGCCGCGTGGGTCGCCTTCGCCTATAGCATGCTCTCCATTCCCATCGCCGTCGCGACCGCCATCAGCGAAGGGTACATCGCGTTTGCCGCGCTCCTCGGTATCGTGGTGAACCGCGAAAAGTTGGAGCTACACCAGAAGGTCGGCCTCGCGCTCGCCGTCCTTGCCGCTGTCACGCTCGCCGCCGTCACGAACGCGTAGCTACTGCAGCGTGAAGTCGTTCGCGTTGTTCCCGGTGTCCTGTATAACACCGCTCGTAAACTTTCGCGTGAGCGCCTGACCCGCGGCGGGATTTTCGGAGAACGCCGTGCCCTCGACGAACGGTGCCGTGTGTCCTTCGCCCCACGCAACGGCATCGACAACGGTCCCATCTGCATTCTCGATGGCGACACTGTTATTCGCCGCCAAGGTCTGCGTACTCATAACGTCCGCGCCGAGGCCTGCTGCGAAACCGTCCGCCGAATTCGCCCACGTGGAGTAACCGCTTGCGACGACAATACTGCCATTGGGGAAGACACGAATCGATTCTTCGCCGCCGGTCTTCGTGCGTTTGCGCAATTTCCAGCCACCGAGATCGATTGCCGCGCCGGTCGGGTTAAACAGTTTTATGTAGTCGTGGTCCGACACGCCGGCACCACCGGTGATCTGCACGTGGCTGATGACGATGTGGTTTACGCCGTTCGCCGGCGGCGCGACAACCGGCGCCGCATTCACTGGTGGATTTATGAGATAGAATGTCGCCGCCACCGACGTGGCCGCCGTGACAGTCACAGCACACAATGCTTTTCCTGTGCACGCGCCTGACCAGCCGTCGAAACGAGAACCGGGGGTGGCGGTCGCCACGAGCGTGGCGCTCGTTCCCGCCGCGTACTCCTCCCGACAGTCGATGCCGCACGAAATGCCGGCTGGTTCGCTCGTCACAATCCCGTCGCCGTCGCCCAGTTTCGAGATTCCCAGCAGGTGAAGCACCGGTACACCCGTCGCCTTGGACGCCGACGTTGTGCTCGCGGGGGGCGTAGCGACCGTCGTGGTTCCCGTTCCACTATTATTAACGGCCGGAGCCGCGACCGGTGCGGATACCGCCGCTGCCTGCGGCGCGCTTTCCGGTTCAACTTTCGGTGCAGCGATCTGCTTTAGAGCCGTCTTTGCCTTACCCGCCGCTTTTGTTGGTGCTTTTTCTGTGGCAGCAGGAGCAGCTGGCGCCGCCTGCCGGTTCCGGAGGTCAACCTCAAGGACCGGTTGCTGCTCTTGTGTACCCAAGAGGCCATCAACGGTCTTTTGTGTTGCGACCTTCATATCGGCGAGAAAACCTCCCCGTCCTGTCTCTCTTGAGGCGGACCCAGCCCCGCCCGCCGGCGGGGCAGTCATCCGGCCCGCAAGAAAGGCCCCGGCAACGACGCCGAGACCCACAAGAACCAACAAAACCGGTACGGCGGCAAAACCGCGTTGATCGACCGACCGCCTATATACTGTTTCTCCGCCGGTCCTTCTATCCATAAGGAATGGCACCCCGTTCTCCTTATTTTTCTCCTTCTTTCTGCCGTTGTCGCTGTTTTCCGGCCTCTCGCTGGGCTTCCGCGGCCCGCTCCAGCACCTCACGACGCAATCGTTCCTGTTCTTCGAGAAATTTCTGCGCCGTGCCACCCGCCGGAACCTCAAAGCCTCCCATATATGTATATTAAAACATCCGTTTATTAAAATCGACGTCATTAGTATACGCATCGGCAGGTTTTCCGGCAACGGCTGGTGTCGAAAACCTCCCCGCGCAGATTACCACTACACAGTTCCGAAATAAAAGATTGAGTCTGTCAACTGTCGCCTTGCCTTTTACGGCAGGCGTGACCTTCTTGGGTTTTCTGGGGACAACAACCGGCTTCCATTCCCCTAGGGATGGGGTATAAGATTACGAGGCGAAAAAAACGAGCGTCGTCGAACCGAAAAATCATCATCACTCCATGACCGTCGAACAGCACCGCTTCGCGAACGTCCGTAAGAGGGACGGAAGGATCGTTCCTTTCGATCAGGCTCGCATCACCAACGCCGTGCGCATGGCAATGCTCGCCGCCGAAGAAGGTGATCCTGCGAAGGATGCCGAGGTGGTGTCCGATGCCATCATACACGCGCTCGAAGCGACGTTTCCCAAGGGTTCAGTACCGACGATCGAGGAGATCCAGGACACCGTGGAACAAACACTCATTGCCAAGGACTTTGCGAAAACCGTAAAGTCCTACATTCTCTACCGCAACGAACGCGCGAAGCTCCGCGTGCAGCGCGCGGAGGTCCCCGCCCGCATTCATGCGCTCGCCGAGGAGAGCAAAAAATATTTCCGCAACGCCTTGGCCGAGTTCGTCTACTACCGCACCTACTCCCGCTGGAACGATGACGAGGGTCGGCGCGAGACGTGGGTCGAGACCGTTGATCGTTTCGTTGGCTACATGCGCACGAAGCTCGGCGACAAGCTCACCGATGCCGAGTACGCGGAAGTACAGAGCGCTATCCTCCACCAGGAAGCGATGCCGGCAATGCGGCTCGTCTGGAGTTCGGGCCACGCGGTCGCGGTGAACAACATCTCTGCGTATAACTGTTCGTTCGTCGCGCCGGCGCGTATCGAGGACTTTGCGGAGATCATGTACCTCTCGATGTCCGGCGCAGGCGTCGGTTTCTCGGTCGAGAGCCAGACCATACAGCAGCTCCCCATCGTGGCTCGGCAGACCGGCAAGAAATTCCAAACCTTCGTCGTCCCCGACAGCAAAGAGGGGTGGTGCGACGCGCTGAAGCTCGGCATGAAGGCGTGGTATGCCGGCAAGGACATCTCGTTCGATCTCTCCGAGCTTCGCCCCGCCGGCGCACGTCTCAAAACGATGGGTGGCCGCTCATCGGGTCCCGAACCGCTGCGGCAGGTCTTGGCGTACACGCGAGAAAAAATTCTCTCACGCCAAGGGAAACGCCTCAAGAACATCGACGTCCACGACATCATCTGCAAGATGGGTGAGGTGGTTGTGATGGGCGGCGTGCGGCGCACCGCCTTGATCTCGCTCTCGGACGTGGACGACGACGAGATGCGGAAGGCGAAGACAGGTCAGTTCTTCTTGAACGAACCGCAGCGCTCGCTCGCCAATAACTCCGCGGCCTACAATACGAAGCCCTCGAACATCGACTTCCTCGCCGAATGGCTCTCGCTCGCCACGAGCGGCACCGGCGAGCGCGGCATCTTCAACCGTGGCGGCCTCATCGCACAGCTCCCTGCGCGCCGGACCAAACTCTCAAAGAAGTACCTGGGGACGATGGGAACGAACCCGTGCGGCGAGATCATCCTGCGCTCACGGCAGTTCTGCAACCTCACGGAGGTCGTTGCCCGCGCCGAGGATACCGAGGAAACGCTCCTCCGAAAAACCCGTGTTGCCACCATCCTCGGCACCTACCAATCCATGCTCACCGATTTCCCATACCTTTCAAAAGACTGGAAGCGGAACTGCGAAGAGGAACGGCTCCTGGGCGTCTCCATCACCGGCCAGTGGGACTGCCCTGCGGTGCGGAATGCCGAAACCCTCGATAAAATGAAGGCGGAAGCGCTCCGCGTGAACGCCGAGTACGCGAAGCGATTCGGCATCAACCCGTCCGCCGCCATCACGTGCGTGAAACCGTCGGGCACTGTTTCGAAGTTCGTGGACGCCGCGAGCGGCATGCACCCGCGGCCTGCGGCGTACTACATCCAGCGCATCCGCATCTCGGCGACCGATCCCCTCTTCCACATGCTCCGCGACCAGAAGTTCCGCCACTACCCCGAGGTCGGCCAGACGCTCGAGGATGCGACGACCTTTGTGCTCGAGTTCCCGGTCAAGGCGCCCGAGGGCGCGGTCCTCAAGAACGACCTCACGGCGCTCCAGCAGCTCGAACACTGGAAGCTCGTCAAGGAACACTTCACGGAGCACAACCCGTCCGTCACCGTATCGGTCGGCGATAACGAGTGGATCGATGTGGCACACTGGGTCTACGGGAACTGGGATCTCGTCGGCGGCCTCTCGTTCCTGCCGCGCGATAAACATGTCTACAAGCTCGCGCCGTGGGAGGAGATAACGAAAGAACGGTATGAGCAGATGGTTGCGGCGATGCCACCCGTGGATTTCTCCGGCATCGTTTCCTACGAGCGCGAGGACGGCACTTCGGGCGCGAAGGAGCTCGCGTGCGTGAGCGGCACCTGCGAGATAGATACAACGCCCGTCGAAGTTTCCGCCGTCATTCCCCAACCGGCTTTGTAACCAGCGCACTGACCATTGCAACAAAAACCCCGCGACCACGGGGTTTTTGTTTTCTAAGTGGGCGAGCTTGAAGTTTGCCGATTTCGCGTTATACTGGCTTCCGTGCTCTAATCGGTGTTTGATAACTCCATATTCCGCGGTAGCTTCCGCCAAAGGCGGATCCGCCTCGGGCGGACAATGGCCCCGCACCAAACTTTCGCTCCCCGGTAGCTCAATGGTAGAGCGCTCGGCTGTTAACCGAAGGGTTGTAGGTTCGAGTCCTACCCGGGGAGCGAAAAGTTGGTGCGGGGTAAATGCCGCGGCGCCCTGTTTCAGCCGAAGGATGATCCGCCTCGGGCGGAAAGGATAAGGTTCCAGGTTCGAGTCCTGGCCGCGGAGCGAGCAAGAGAAAAGCGCGTCTTAGGGACGCGCTTTTCTTGTCGCGAGCAGAGCGGACAGGACTCGAACAGCGGATGGGGTCGGGAAACCACGATTGGTTTCCCGTGTAGGAGATTATTCAGAACCGAGGGTTCTGAAAAGCGAACGGAGTGAGCGTGTGAGATTGTCCTGGCCGCGGAGCGAAATTGTATGTTGCGAGTCTTCCTCCCCCGCCACGGCGGGACGAGCCAATGAGTTTTGCTCAAAATCTTTCAATTTCTCTTAAAAAATGGGATAATACTGGCGTGCAGGAAAACCGGCGAAAGTTTACCCCGTAGGGAGCTTTGCTCTCCTTCGGGGCCCGAATCCTACCGTGGACACATTAGAAACCTGCCTGCCTCCGCCCAAGGCGGATAAATCTGGAGAGGCGTGCTTGCCCACCCGAAGCCAATAAGCGTAGGAGGGCCAACGGCTGAATTGTTTAAATAATATGCAAAAAGAAGCAAAAGCAAGATTAAAAATAAACGCATTACTCCAAGAAACCGGCTGGAGATTTTTTGATGACAAAACAAGCGCTCGAAATATTGAAGTTGAGGGCAATGTTAATTTAGAAAGTTTGGGCGATGATTTTGAACACGGGCAAGGTTTTATTGATTATGTGCTCCTAGACACAAAAGGATTTCCTCTCGCCGTTTTGGAGGCAAAATCAGGAAGCAAAGACCCTGTTATCGGTAAAAAACAAGCCGAAGATTATGCCAAAGCAAAGAGGTGCCGTTTTGTCATTTTGAGCAACGGCGACACTCATTATTTTTGGGACTTAAACCAAAGTGCCGAAAAAATCATTTTGAAATTTCCGACACAAAAAGATTTAACGAAGTTGCTAACCGCAACAACCGCAATGTCTTTGTCCGGTATTGATATAAAAGATGATTGGATTGTACAAAATCAAGGCGCTGTTGCCGAAGCAGACAGAAAATTTCTGCGAGATTATCAGCTTGACGCTATTAACACCATTTCAAGCAAATTTGATGAAGGCAATCGTCGTTTCCTTTTGGAAATGGCTACCGGAACCGGAAAAACTTTGCTGGCGGCCGCGCTTATTAAGCTATTTCTAAAAACCGGCAATGCGAGCAGGATTTTATTTCTCGTTGACCGCATAGAGCTTGCCGATCAAGCCAGCCAAAATATCAGCTCTTATCTTAAAGAATATAACATCGCTATTTTCAAAGAAAACAAAGAGCAGGCGCTTCAAAATCAAGTCGTCATCGCGACAATTCAAAGCTTGTCCTACAATCAGAACTTTTTGAAATACTTCAGCCAGTTTGATTTTGATTTGCTTATTTCAGATGAAGCTCATCGCAGTATTTACGGAAACAATCGGGCAATTTTTGAGTATTTTCATGGCGCGAAAATCGGCCTTACCGCCACGCCAAAAGATTATCTCAAAGGAATTGATGAAAAGAAACTGATTGAAACAGACCCTCGCAAATTAGAAAAGAGAGTTTTGCAAGATACTTACAAAACTTTTGGCTGTGAATCGGGCGAGCCGACTTTTCGCTTTGATTTGAAAGACGCTGTTACTCATAAACCGCCTTATTTGGTAAATCCTGTCATTTACGACAAGCGAAGCGATAAAACCAATCAAATGCAGTCAGAAGAAGGTTGGCAAGACGCGTTTATTAATGAAATAACCGGCGAGCAAGTAGAAGAAACTTTCAAAATTCGTCAGCTTGAACGCAAAGTATTTTCCGACAGCTTGAATCATTTAATTGTTGATGAGTTTTTGAAAACTGCGAAGAAAGATCCAATCACCGGAGAAATCGGCAAATCAATTATTTATTGCATATCACAAAACCACGCCTCAAAAATTGCCCGCATTTTGAACGAAGCGGCCGACAAAAATTGGCCCGGAAAATATTCCGGACACAGCGGAGTTTTTGCCCGTCAAATTACCAGCAATGTTGTCGGCAGTCAGGAACTTACGAAAAAATACCGTAATAATCAGCTTGGAAATACTCGTATTGCCGTAACAGTAAATATGATGACAACCGGCTATGACTGCACCGACCTTTTGAATGTTGTTTTAATGAAACCGATTTTTTCGGTGAGCGATTTTGTGCAAATCAAAGGCAGAGGCACCAGACCGCACGCGTTCAAAAATGAGCTAACCGGACAAATAACACAAAAAGACAGCTACCATCTGATAGATTTCTTCGGTGTTTGTGAATACTTTGAAGAAGATTATGACTATACCGAGCCGTTAAAAATTCCGGCAGGCAAAGGCACATCGCCAAAACCAATTCCTGAACCGCAACCTACGCCAGAACCAAAACTCGAACCAGAGCCGGGCGATCCGCCAATCGCGGTCGCTCACGGCAAATTTATGTATATTGGTACGGATTTCTTGGTGCGCGACAACCAAATCCAAATCGGCGAGGATTGTATGAAAGTTGATCGCGAAGCATATCGCAATCATTTTGAGCAATCCGTCAAAGATTTAATGGGGACAGATAAAGAATTTGAATCGGCTCTTGAAAATAATGATGTGGACGAAACCGAGCGCATTGCCAAAGAGAAACTGCTTGAAAAGCCAAAATACTATTTCTCCTTGGAATCGCTACGCAAGGCATACCAAACCTCAAACGGCCTCGCCGACTTCCTGCGCAAAGCCGCCTTCTATGGATGATCTTAAAAAATTCAAACAATATTTCAATCGTGATTTTTGGCGCGTATTTCAGGACAAGCAGTCTTTTTTTGATATACCAAAAAATATGTCGCGAATGATAAAAAGTAAGAATCAAATGTAGAAATGAATATCGGTGATTTAGTAAATAGGCTACAAAAATTAAAGATTCCAAATAGCTGGTTCTTAATTGGAGGTAGGGGCATCACAGATAATAAAACTTGCCTTAGATTTATCGATAATCAATGGGTTGTTTATTATAGTGAGCGCGGTGGGAAATATAAGCTAAAAACTTTCGGATCCGAGGATGCAGCCTGCAAAGAATTGCTGGTTCGTATGAAATTAAAAAAAGGCCGGAAAAAATAATTACGGAAGTGCACACCGGAAAAGCCCTCCTTTACCTTTCGGCTTCGGACGGGCACAACAAAACTGCGGACGGGCAGGTCGAATTTTGTTCCCACCAGAGGCAGGCAGCGTTCGGAACAGAGAACTACTACCCGCGTTCACGGCGAAGCACTACTGCGCCGCCTCGACAAAGGTTTCGTTACTGATCTCCCCGGCCTTCCAGAGCAATTGGAGCGCTTGCTCCATGGTGTTCATTCCCTGTTTGCCTGATATCTGTATTATGCTTTTGATCTGGCTGATCCTGTTCTCGCGGATGATGCCCTGCACCGCCTGCGTATTGATGAGCACTTCGTAGGCCGGAATCCGCCCTCCCGAAACGCGGGGCAAGAGCCGCTTTGCTATGGTCGCGCGGAGCACCGAGGCGAGCGTGAAGCGCGCCTGATCCTGGTGGTACGGCGGAAACATGTCGACGATACGATCGATCGCCTGGATTGCGCCTGGCGTATGGAGTGTCGCGAGCACGAGGTGCCCGGTTTCGGCGAGCATGAGCACGACGCTCACCGTCTCGGCGTCCCTAATCTCGCCGACCACGACCACGTTCGGATCTTGGCGCACCACGTGTTTCAACCCCTCGGCAAAGGAGAGCACGTCGGTGCCGAGCTGCCGCTGGCGGATCACCGACTTCTTCGGTTTGAAAACGAACTCGATGGGGTCCTCGAGAGTGACAATGTGCTCTGCGCGCTCCTGGTTGATGTAGTTCACCATTGCCGCCAGCGAGGTTGACTTGCCGGCGCCCGTCGGTCCCGTCACGAGAATGAGGCCCTGCCGCGCCTGGAGGATGTGCGTGGTGATTTCCGGCATGAAGAGGTCGTGCAGCGAGGGAATGTTTGCGGTAAGGAGGCGCGCGACGAGGCCGGCGGTGCTCTGCTGCCAGTGGAGGTTCACGCGAAAGTGCGTGCCATCCTGAATGACGTAGCTGAAATCACATTCCCGAAGGTCCCGAAAGACCCGCTGCTGTTCGGCAGTCGCAACGCTCGAGACAATTTCCTCCGCTCCTTCGGGGGTGACTATGGCGAGGTCTGTCTGAACCTCGAGAACCCCCTGCACGCGCAGGATTGGCGGCTCGCCGACAACGACGTGGATGTCGGAAGCCCCCTTTAAAATCGCCAGTTGGGCTAATTCTTCAAAGGTAAGCGCCATTCCGATTAATGGTTTTTCCCAGTATACCACAGTCCGTCTGTCTATGCACATGTGGTGGAAACTCACGACCGACACCCACCCGCCGCGGGTGGCGTGTTACAATGAACCCATGAATATGCCGCCGATACGGTGGAAAAATGTGTTTGTTGCGGCAGCCGTGGTGGCTGTTGTCATCGGAACAGTCGCGTATGGCGGATATTGTGTGTGGAACCTCACGAAGGAAAACACCTCGCTCCGCGGGACGGTCGCGGAGCTCCAAAAAGAGACCGCGGGGCTTGAAACGGCGCTCTCCTCCGCGCGGACCGACCTTTCTGCCGCCCGAGCCGACCTTGCCGCCCTCCGCGGCGACCTCGCAAACGCCACAAGCGAGAACGCCGCACTGAACCAGAATCTCCGCGCGGAACAGAACCGGAACAACGCATTCGAGTCCCAGATCACCGACCTCTCGGGCACGGTGGGCACGCTCCAGAAACTGGCCCAAACCGATCCGGAGCTCCTTAAAAAATATTCGAAGGTGTACTTCTTGAGCGAGAATTATGCACCCTCACAGCTTTCGAGCATCGGCACGGCATATCTCTTCGACACGAAGCGGCCGCAGCTCTTCATCCCGGGCGCGCTCCGTTTCCTCGAAGCCATGCTCGCCGCAGCAGAGCGCGATGGCATGAAGCTCCAAGTTGTTTCCGCCTACCGCTCGTTCTACGAACAGGTCTCGCTCAAGCTTGGCTACAACGTGACCTACGGATCGGGCGCCAACAAGTTCTCCGCCGACCAGGGATACTCGGAGCACCAGCTTGGCACCACGGTCGACCTCGCCGTCGCCGGGATGACCGACCCATTTACGCAGTTCGAGAAGTCGGTCGCGTACACGTGGCTCACGGACCATGCCTACACCTACGGGTTTGCCCTCTCGTACCCCAAGGACAATTCGTACTATCAGTTCGAGCCGTGGCACTGGCGCTTCGTCGGCACCGCCCTCGCCGGGAAGCTCCACGCGAGCCACGAGTACTTCTACAACCTCACCCAGCGCGAGCTCGACGGGTACCTCATCTCGTTCTTCGATTAGCGACGGTGCGGTCACACGCACCATAAGTGGCCGTTCCGAACTGCACTGCCGGGCGCGGAGCTTATCAAGTCACATATCTGTAATAAAATGAGCACAAACCTAATGGCTCATCGTTTCGCAGATTCGGATACGCTGTCATGCCTCCCCCCGCTGACAGGCAAGCGGTGGGATAGGGGTTCGAAGCAATCGGGTTTCACTCTCATCGAGCTCATCGTCACGGTCGGCATTCTCGCAGTCCTCACGACGATCGTGGTTGTCGCCCTGAACCCTGCTGAGCAGCTTCGCCGGGCGCGGGACGCGAAGCGGGTCGCCGACCTCGATGCCTTGAAGAGCGCTCTAAACCTTTACATGGCGCAGGCGACCACGACGGTCAACTTGAGCGGGGATACGACGGCGAACGACCGATGCATCGGGGGTAGCAGCACCTCGACGTACTTTGCGAACACCACGGGGATATCCAAAACCTATGGCTCGAGCAGCAATCTACCCGCAAGCGCTACGAGCGTAGCGCAGCTTGTAGCAACGAGCAGTCCGGTTCTTCCCGCGGGGAGCTGGATGCCGGTGCTCTTGGGCCAGACCGCGGGAGGTTCTCCGCTCGAGAAGCTGCCGCTCGACCCCTCGAACGGCGCAGGCGATTCGATAATCCTCTACTACGGCTACGCGTGCCGGGTATCGAATAAGACCTTCGAACTTACTGCCCGACTCGAGAGCACGTACTATCTAAGCGACCTCAACCTCTACAACATCGATGGCGGCAACTCATCGTCTACCTACGAAGTCGGCACTGACCTTACCATTATTCCGCCGGGGGAGCCGACGGTTGGCGCACATTATGCAGAGCCGTAATCGAGAATGAGCCACAACCGACGTTTGCCACTGCAACGCCGGAGTGCAACAGCTCTCTAATTATTCATACTCGCTTTGCCGTAAACCACCAGAAACCCGAGAGCGGCGCGAAGACGCTAAAGACAGAACCGCCGGCGGGTTCGCTAATCGGCGGCGCTCCTCCGCCACCCGAGGGCGGTGGAGGAGATCCGCCTCCTCCCGAGGGTGGGCCTATATTGGTTGCCGTACAGTGAACATTAGTTACCCCCTCCCGACGCAAATGGTTACGGTGTGATGTTCACTGTACATCCCCTTGACCCGGGGCCGTTTTTGGTCTAGACCGAAGGCAGTGTTTCTGGTGTTTTAGCGGTTTTATAACCTGTACATATGATATAGACAAAGGGAGGTTTACATGGACCGACGGACATTCGGACTGCTGGTCGCCCGCGCGCTCGCTGGCGGCGCGGCAACCCACGCTACGACCGCCCGTTGGCTCACGGCCTCCGCGGCGACCCCGTTCGTACCTCAGCTTAGACCGCAACCCATCGACGGATACGGCCTCAATCCGTACCAGGCGATCATCACCATCGATGATGCGCCCGACGAGATCGGACCCGACGGTGAGAACCAAACCATAAAAATGGCCCGGTACCTCCACTCGTACCGTGATGACCGCCATCCGAACGGCATCAGCGCAACATTCTTCGTCGTCGGCTGCCACTTCCTCGGCCAGCCGCCGCCGGACCCGCGCTCGTGGATATGCGGCGGGAGGATCGGCACACAACCACTCCGTTCCCTCTGGGAACTCAACGCCCTCGGACATACGGTCGGGAACCATACCCAGGACCATATCCCCCTCGTGGGACTCACCGGGGACGAAGTGCGATACCAGGTCGGACACTGGCAACGGTTCCTGGACCGATTCCAGCGGAATGGTCTGCGTCTTCTCCGTACGCCCGGACTCGGCTATAGCGAAGATACTTTCCGCGAACTCATCGCCGACCCAGACCTATGGAAACTCACCGGTCCCATTGACCAGGATGCCGGCGGGCAGGGGTACATCGACGGGAAATGGATCCGGGGCGACTGGGACGCCTACCGACTCGGATACAGCGCCATAAAGAGTTCCGAACTCTATGTCCGCGCCGCCACCGAAACCACGATCTGCAAGGGACACGGTCCGGTCATTTTGTTCCACGCCCGCACCGAGTATATGGACGGGTCGGATGGGAGCGGGAACTTTCCGCTCGACCTTCTCCGGAATACCGTGGAGCGCCTTACGGGAATCGGATACGAGTTCGTCCCCATTACGGCGATCCCGGGAATCCTGCCCGAAGATGACGACGAGCCACCCTCTCCTCGCAAGAAGGATAGGAAAGAACCCTAGTCGCCCCCGTGGCGACAACAGAAAAAATCGCCCCGACGTACGGGACGATTTTTTTGCGAACGGAGGAATATTCTACCGTCGGGCGCGCCGTGCGCGGCGCCGGGCTTCGTACTTCCGGAACGCCTTCGCCACAGCCGGCTCGACCTTGTCGAGGTTCGCGAGCACTTTTTTCCGCAGGATGGCGATGGACACCGTCTTCCGCTTGGCGATGGCCTTCAAAACCGCGCGGGATACTTTCCCGACGACCGTCTTCGCGCGCGTGGCCGGGAGATGGATGTCCTTACACGCCTCCTTAATGGACTTCACGAGCTTTGCCGGCCGGAATGTTTCCTTTTTCCCGCCCCGCTTAATGACTTGCTTGACCATGAAAATGAGTATGAGCTGAACGGTTTACGACCTTTGGTGCTAGTATACCATGTTCCACAGAGCGCTACGAGAGCCGCGGCCGGATGAAATAGATGCCGTACAAATGCGGTAGTACATACGGGGTATATTTTTCCGTTTCCAGCACTACGACTGGCGGCTGATTCCTTGCCAAAAGAAATGCCACGTTGGTATACTATGCGGGCAATGCTAAGGAGATTTTCTGAAATTCCGCCGGAGAACGACGACCCCCTCCGTGATGACGAAGCAACTCCGAACAGCGCAGGAAAAACACTCACCGGCGACGAAGTGGCGAAACGGCGGCTTGAAGAGGCGCGGCTCGAAGCGGAAGGAAAAAAGTCAGAGCAGCGCGTGGAGCGTCTCAAAGAGCAAACGCGGAGCGACCCGACCGGTCGGAACTTATATCGCACGGCGGACGAAGCTGCTCAAGCGAGAATATCCGAAGAGGAGGAGCGGCAACACCGGCTCGCCGAAATAAAGAAAGGGATCCTCGGTTCATAAGGTACTTCGATCGCCGCTGCCCAGGACCGTGAACAACGAGCACGGAACGGGAAGGTGTGGTGCACCAGCATGTGGTGCATCGAATGGCGTTGTAATTTATTCCTCTCCATGCAAAAAAATAAACTGATACCCATTGTGCTCGGTGTTGCCGTCGTCGGTATCGCGGCCACCGTCGCACTTCTGAACCAGCCGTCGGGTGCCCGACAAGCGAAAGCACCGGCGAAGAACGCTTTGCTTGAAGCGAATACAACGGTGCCGCGCACAACCTCGTCGGCCGCCCAGACGCTGCCCGCGAGCGGTACCTACACGCTCGCCCAGGTCGCGACCCATACCGACGCTTCGAGCTGTTGGAGCGCCATTAACGGCGGCGTCTACGACCTTACCTCGTGGGTAGTACAGCACCCGGGCGGCAGCGAAGCCATTCTCCGCATCTGTGGCACAGACGGCTCGACTGCGTTCAATAATCAGCACGGCAGCAGCCGTAGGGTGACGGCGATGCTCCAGCAATTCAAGATCGGCGACCTCGCTGTACCCACAACCCCATGACCACCTCCTCGAGAGAGCGCCTCGCCGGCTACGCACCAGCGGTTCTCCGCCTCGGCCTCGCCGCGGTCTACGCGTGGTTCGGTGTCTCGCAGCTCACGAACCCGAACGCGTGGACCGGCCTTGTCCCCGGCTGGGCAACCGCGCTCTCTGGCCTAAACACTCTCACCATCGTGCACCTGAACGGCTGGTTCGAGCTCCTCGCCGCCCTCGCAATCGGCATCGGGGTCTACGTCCGTCCTATTGCCGCACTCCTCTTTCTCCACCTCGTCGTCATCACCACCCACCTCGGGCTGAATGCGATCGGCGTACGCGACTTCGGTTTAAGCATCTCTACGCTTGCCGTCGCCCTCTTCGACACCGACCGGTATTGCTTCTCGTTCAAGGAAACGACGACGGAATAGTGAAGAAAATCCTTGCTTCGTATCCCCGCGTCCTACACAGCGGGTGTGTGGACAACGCGTTCGCCCCGCGCGGCGGGGTCGTGGTATACTGATGTACGAACTCATCAATAAAGGTCGCGTAGCAACCCACGAAACAAAAGCCCACATACTTTCATGAAAGCGCTCCACATGATCGCCTTCATTCTCCTCGTCGTTGGCGGGTTGAACTGGCTTCTCACTGCCTTCAACTACAACCTCGTCAAGATGCTCCTTGGCTCCTGGCCGATGGTGGAGAATGCGGTCTACGTCCTCGTCGGGCTCTCTGCGATCCTCTTGATCTTCACCCACAAGAAGGACTGCAAGACCTGCACGGCCGGTACGCCGACCGCGACGATGTAGTCCTGCGCCTTCGGGCGCACGCTACAGCAACCCCCCGCTCAGGCGGGGGGTTTTGGTTTGCGATATTTTCTTCCCGGGTACAGTTGACTACCGCTCGAAGCCCCTTCGCCGATACGCGAAAACGAGGAGGAGAACGACCGCGAGGCCGACGAGGAGACCGATGCTCACACCGATGCCGCTACCGAAGAACGTTACCGCCATTGCTAGTCCCGCGGTTCCTTCCGTCGCAACGACGTGGAACGGCACTTTGACACCGGCACCGGCCTGGAGGCCGAGTGCGGCGAGCGGCCGCGCCGTGAGGGCGACGGCCGTCTCGAGCCGGCCCGCCTCCCGCGGGCGGACGCGGACCACGACCGTCCGCTCCTCGCCGCTCTGGAGCGTGAAGCTCGCGGGTGCGACCGTAACTGGCGAGCTCGCATCATCCGGGTATGCCTCAAAGAGCGCGACGTCGCCCGACGGATTCCGCGCGACGAGAGAAACCGTTCGTTCCTCGCCGACCCGCGCGGTGACGGTAACCTCGGACGGTTGGACGAACAGACCGACGGCGCGCGCGACGGGCGCAAGCGCCACGATGACCACGGCGACAACGATGATTGCTCTATACTTCATACTTCATACTTCATAATTCATAATTCATAATTCGTGATTCGCGCTCATTGCACGGGCGTCGCCCAGATGATGAGCGTGCCGCTCTTTGCGCCGCTCCCGACGTAGAACGACGGCACGGAGAGCTCGGCCTCGGCGCTCTTCGTGCTGCTCGCCTCGAGGGTGACCCCGTACCGGCGCCACACCGCGTGGTCTATCTGAAGGTAACTTCTGAAGACATCGTCACCCGTGACCGACGTCGTCACGACGAGGCGCGCCGTTCCCTGGTTCCGAAGCGTGAATGGTTTGGTCGCGACCGCGCCGGGTGCAACCGAACCGAAGCCGAGTGACGAACCGCCGCCCTGCGGCTCGATGGAGAACGAGACCGCTCCGCCTCCGCCAGCCAGCGACCCACCGCCCCCTCCGCCGCCCGGCGAGCTGCCACTCCCCTGCCCGATGGTCGCGGTGAGGCCGAGCGACGTTTGGGTTGTGTTCCCCACGACGAGCGCCGCCTGTCCGCTCCGCACGTAGCCGGTCTTTTCGGCGAAGGCGCGGTACGCGCCATCCTGGAGCGAGAGCGTTGCCGTGCCGTCCGCGGCCGTCGTCGCGGTGCTCGAGCCGGCGCGGACGGTCGCGCCGGAGAGTCCCAACCACGTTCCCGATACGTACGCCTGTACCATCACGCCGACCGGAACAGCGGAGGACGCGTTCGCCGCGGCGAGCGAAAGCCGCGTCGGAAGCCACGAGAAGTCACCGTAGTACCAGAGAATGTCGTCGCCGCTTGCGAGCGCGTAGTCCGCGGCGCCGACCGAGGGCGAAGCGGTGTTCACAAGGTAGAGCCAACCCGTCATACCCGCGGCCGTGTCGCTCCCGATCTGGTCGAGGTACTGCCCGAAAGACATGTTCGTGATGTGGTAGGTGTACCCGCAGAGCGATGCGGCGTTCTTCACGACGTCCAAGGCCGTCACCGCATCGACCGTACCGGCGCAGATTTCGGACGCCGCGCCCTCGATGCGAAAGCTCACCTTGACTGTTGCGGCAGCTGTCGCGGTTATCTTCCCCACCGGAAAGGTCTTCCCGAGGAGCGCGATAACGGCGTAGGCGGTCGTCGTCGGTGTAAAAGAGTCCTCGGCGCTCCCCACCTGGTACGCCACAAAGCCGGCCGGCGCCTGGAGCGAACGGAGGTGCGCCAAGGGGTCGTTCGCCCCCTTCGTCCACATCGTCGGATCAATGCCGAGCTTATTCAAAGCCGCGATGACCCATGCGTCCGACGAGGCATCGGAGGTCGCCGCACCGCCCGGCGCGTACGGGAAACCGCCGTCGGCGTCCTGTGAACTCTTGAGATATGCCACGGCGTTCGCGATGGGCTGGTCGCCAGCCGAGGCGCTCGCCTCGAGGAGTGCCATGATTGCCGCAGCGGTCGTGTTCGTGTCGCTCGTGCCACTAACCGAGAACGACCAGCCGCCGTCGGCATTCTGGTGCGCGAGGAGAAAACTCTTTGAGCCGGTTATCGCCGCATCGGACGACGCCACACCGGCGGACGAGAGCGCGAGGATGCCGAAGACGTCGTCGTTCACGAGTGTCGCGTCCCCTATCTGTCCGCCGCTCGCGAATGACTTGAGGGCCGCCACGAGGTCGCGGTTCGGGAACATACGCGGGTCCTTGCCCGCGGCGGTCAGAGCGAGGATGGGCGCTTCGGCCTCGATGGCCGACGCGGGGTTCGTCGTCTTGAGGTAATCAACGTTCGGCGACTGACCGGCCGCCGCGAGCGCCATCGAGATCCACGGGTTCGCCGTTTTCCCTTGGAGGTACGTGACGGCGGCGTTCGTATCACCGCGGGCCGTGAGGAGCGGCGCGAGCGCCACCGTGCCGACGGCGACGAGCGCAATGATGGACGTCAGAATATTTTTTTTCTTCATCATAGTTATGGATAACAACCCTTCGACTCGTCCCGTCGGTAAGTAGTAACCCTTCGGCAAGCTCAGGGTGTCCCGCCATGGCGGGACAAAAATCCCGCCTCTCGAGGGGCGGGCTCATAGCGCGGGATAGACCCGTGCCGGCAGCTCGTCTCCTGTGCTCGAGGAGCGAAACGACCTACTTCACATCATCGGCATTCGGACTTTCTCGCCCCCTGGCGGGATTTACCGTAGCGGCACTGTGCAGGATTTTCACCTGCTTCCCCAATGATGCGAACCTGACGTTTCAAGTTGCGCGGGCGATACCTCCACCGCGCAGGAGGGAGTATACGCCCGCCGCCTAGGGCGTCAATGTGGATAACCCCAAACTTATCCTCTACACGGTATATGATCAACGAATGAAAAAAGGTCCACAAGAAAGCTGCCGAGCGAGTGAAGAAGGGCACGTGCAGTGGCGCGAAGTGTGTTTGCTAGGTAGTGAAAGTGTTTGTCTTGCGGCCCCGCCGAGCGGGGCCGTCTCTTTTTTCCGCTTGACACCGCTCCCGGCGACGAGTACAAGGAACCTATCAGCTCTTTTCCATTAACCACATCTCTATATTTGACGGAGGCACTATGCCCATATCTGCGATGTTCATCGGTGGTGCGCTTTTGTGTTATACCGGAGCGATCTGGTCCGAGAGATTGATGAAACGAGGATTGCTGCCGCCGATGTTCACCGCCATGCTCGTGGGCTTTGGCTGCGACCTCGTCGGAACGGCACTCATGGCCACAATGGTGGTTTCTAGGAACACACATCGGAGCCCACACCATCTCTCAATCCACGGGACCTTCGGCGTTATTGCGCTCGTTATTATGTTCGCCCACGTCCTGTGGGCGGCGAAGGCTCGGCGTGACGAGCGATACGCGCGCCGGTTCAGCCGTTACTCCCTCGGCGCATGGTGCCTATGGATGTCGGCTTTCCTGCTCGGCATCCCGAAGTTCTTGTGACTGAATTCCCTATTCTGCTTGTAACCGGCGCGGTGCTTCATCGCGCCGGTTCTTTGTCGCCCTATGGAATCTGATATAATGTAACAATGAGCCGCCTCCGTTCCGTTCTCCACTGGACTCCGCGCGTCCTCGGTATCCTCTTCGTCGCCTTCGTGAGCATCTTTGCGCTCGATATTTTCGATGAGCAGCTCGGATTTTGGGGAACGTTCGTGGGGCTCTTCATGCACCTCATTCCCTCCTTCGTACTCATCGCCGTCCTCTGGGTCGGTTGGCGCCGGCCGCTCGTAGCCGGCGTGGCATTCCTCCTCCTCGCCGCATTTTACTGTTACTCGTTTTCGTCGCGTGGCGGCTTCCTGTTCCTACTCCCCATCGCCGGCCCGGCCATCCTCATCGGGCTGCTCTTTCTTGCGGAGTACACTCTCGAACGGCACGGCTAACATCCTATGCTTGGCATCCCCTTCCATATCTTCGCCTGGATCGCGTCCGTCATGTACGGACTTGAGACGATCGTCGGGAAGCTCACGAGCCGGCACGCGATACAGAATCCATGGCTCTTCAATTTCCTGTGGTCGCTCTTCATCCTGCTCCTCATGGTACCCGTCGCTCTCGCTAATGGGGCGGGCATCCCGACGCACTGGCTCTTCATCATCGCCGCTTCCTTCTTCTACGCCGCGGCGAGCGCTCTCTTCGTGCTCGCCCTCTATAAGCTCGATGTCTCGGTTCTCGCGCCGCTCTTCAGCTTCCGAACCGCAATGGCGGTCATCCTCGGCGCGCTCTTCCTGGGTGAGGTGCTCACGCTCCACCAGTACCTCCTCATCGGCGTCATCTTCGTCTTCGGCATCTTCGTCGCCGTTGACGAGCGGTTCAACCTGCGGTCGTTCTTCACGCGGGGTACCGCGATCGCGCTCCTTAGCATGCTCGCCCTTGTGCTCATGGCCATCTTCACGAAAAAAGCAATTGCCGAAACAACCTTTTGGGATGCCTCTATCTGGATAGCGCTGCTCGGCCAGCTGTGGCTCCTGCCCACCATTGCGCTCTTCAAGCGAGAACTCGCCGCAACGACCGCGAAACAGTATGGTATTGTGTTCGCCACGGCTCTCGCGGGCGTCGTCGGAACCCTCGCCGCGAACGCGGCCTATGCGGCGAACGTGAGCATCGCCGCGACCATTATCTCGCTCCCGTTCTCGATGGTGCTGGCCTTCCTCTTCTCGGTCTTCGCTCCCGAACTCCTCGAACACCACACGCTCAAGGTCTACGCCGTCCGCTTTGTTTCGGCCACCATCGTGATCGTCGCGGCGCTCAATTTGTAGCGCTTTTCATCGCACTATCGGCGCTAGCACCGCGTCCTGCATTGTGTCGCAGCCGCCGGTGCGCTAGAGTAATGCAGTGACCTTCCGCCTCTATAACCGCAACCGCAACCTCCAGACGATGGTGCGTGAGATCGGTTACAAACACATTGAAACCACGGAGAAAGGCGAACTGAACTGTGTGCGACCCCTCGGCGCCAACTACCCGCGCTTTCATATCTACCTTACGGAAAAGCCCGACATCATCACGATCAATATCCACCTCGACCAGAAGAAACCTGTCTACGAAGGCGCGACCGCGCACAGCGGCGACTATGAGAGCGACGTTGTGAGGGACGAGGTCGAACGCATCAAGGACATCCTCTTTCGGGATTGACTGCCATGCGGGAAGTACCCGGCAACGAGCGAAGCGAGCCGAAACCATCCGTACCCGCGGGAGAGGAGGAACTCTACCGTCGGCGGCGCGAGGAGGCCAAGGACACCGACGTCACGGATCGGACGCTTCAAGAGTACTGTGACGTCTTCGGCATCACCCCGCAGGATCTCGCCGGCAAACGTATCCTCGATGCCGGCTCCGGATTCCGCGAGCGTTTTTCGAAACAAGCGAGCGCGTTTGGCGCCGAGGTGATCTCGCTCAACCCGAACCTCGACGGCCCCGATAACCGGGCTGGCAGGCGACGACGGGCGATGATCAAGAAGGCGTTCGATCCCGACGAACCGGCCTGGCAAGGTCGTTCAGTCGCCGGACTGGCCCAGGAACTTCCGTTCAAGGACAAACCGTTTGACATCGTCACCGCGCTCGGAGCACCTCCGGCCCGCTACCTGCACAATACCGAGGAAACGCTCCGTGTCATCAAAGAAATGGCGGCGGTGCTCAAACCCGGTGGCGTCATGTACATCTCGCCGGGAAGCAGCACTAGAAACGATACCCGCGATTTCCTCGACGCCCGTACCCTCGCCTGGCTCCGCGAGAACGGCTACGAGATCAACCTTGATCGGAAGGATGCCGTCACCATTCGGAAACCCGGCGGCGCAGGCCAGTAATTTTGATATACTGAACGCACCATGGGATTTTTGAAACGACGTTTCTCGCGGCACGAGCGCTACGGTCTCTCGTTCACCATCGGCCTTTTTCTGGTCGTGCTCTTCTGCGTCGCCTTCGCCGGCATCCTCGAGAGCATCCTCGACCGCGGCTTGGTCGCGGAGGTAGACACTCGCATCATGAACCTCGTCACCATGCGCCGGGATCCGGCCGGCTCGGGCGTGCTCCTCTTCTTCACCTACCTCGGGAACTGGCAGACCATCGTCTCGGTGGGTGTCATCGCTCTCGTCATTCTCCTCTTGCTTCGGAAGAAACGCATGGCACTTTTCCTCGTGGGAAGCGTCGCCTCGAGCGAACTTGTTTCGAACCTCTTCAAGTTCTTCGTCCACCGCGCGCGGCCCGACCCGTCGCTCGCGCTCATCCCCGCGACGAACTACGCCTTCCCGAGCGGCCACGTCATGAGCGCAATCGCCCTCTACGGCTTCCTCGGCTACGCCCTCTTCCACACGCTCCACCGGCGCCCCCTGAAGCTCGCCGCCCTCTACGGCGCGCGCTCGCTCATTTTTCTCATTGGCATCTCGCGCATCTACCTCGGCGTCCACTGGGCCTCGGACGTGGTCGCCGGCTGGCTCCTCGGCTTCGCCCTCCTCACCATCTGGATCGAGTTCTTCAGCCAGCGCGAACGGTACCACCCGAAAGCGCTCCAGCCGTGCTTCCTCCCACGCTGGGGCATCGCAGCCATCTCGCTCGCCTTACTCCTCATCGAGGGCGGCTATGTCTACGCCTACTACCAAACCCACCCGGCCCGACCGGTCGAGGGCACCTTCTTCACAATGATTGTGCCGCCGTCGAACGAAAGTTTGCAGGACATCATTTTGAGCGACGCTTTTCCGAAGTTCAGCGAGACCTTGACCGGCAAGCGCGCGAATCCGGTGAGTATCATTGTCGTCGGGTCGAAAGAGAACCTCATCGCGGCTTTCAAATCGGCAGGCTGGTTCATCGCCGACATTCCGACGCCGTCGACCATCTACCGCCTCGTCAGGTCGGCGGTCGTCGGCCAACCGTACCCGAACGCCGCCGTCTCGCCGGCGTTCCTCAACAAAGAACCGGAGACGGTCGCGTTCGAACAGCCGACCACCGAAAACCGTGTCCAGCAACGGCACCATACCCGTTTCTGGCTGTCCGGTTTCTCGTGGCAGGGACAGCCCATCTGGGTAGCGACCGCGAGCTTCGACGACAGCCTTCGCTACGTCGTTGCCCACAGCATCAACCCGGCGATCGACGAGGAGCGCGACTACATCAAAGCCTCGCTCGACACGACCGGTTTTGTGGAGAACGACAAACAGATCCAGCTCGTCCCCCCGTTCTTGGGGAAAAATCCTGTCGGCGACCCGTTCTTCACCGACGGCAAGGCACAGATCATCGTGCTCCGCGGAACGGCGTAGTGCCTCACGAGAGGACGTCAGGTTTCTAGTATGTTATCCTCACCTTCTTTTCGTTCGACGGGGTCGTGCTCGAGGATACGAAGGAGCCCCCCGCACGAACGATGCACCTTGTTTATGTCGGGCCCGGAACGCTCAATGAGGTGATTCTCACACTTCGCGCAGTAGTAGTGCGTCTTCATGAGATAAATCCCGCTGCAGCGGGGAGATGCACTATTCTAGCACGAATGCGTCTAGTACAACTATCGCCAACTGGGGACAACTAGGCACCTATCACGTCATTCCTGCGAAAGCGGGAATCCATGCCGTAAAGTATTGGGAGTATGTCGTCGCGGGATGGGTAGGTACAACTACCATACGGCGATGGGTTATACTCGAGGGATGACCGAACCGCCTTCGAAGCGCGTCTTCGTCGCCCTCGGCACCACGCCGGAACTCCAGGAAGCGGTCGCCGCGTGGGCGGCGGCGCATGGCACGCTTCCCGTGCGGTGGCTCTCGGGAAAGAACTTGCACGTGACGCTCGTACCGCCGTGGTACGAAAACGACCATGGGGCAGTTGCGCGGCAGCTTCAGCCGCTCGGGCGCACAAAGACGTTCACCGTTCAATTCGATCGGGTTTCGTATGGCCCTTCACTTCGTGAGCCGCGGCTCATCTGGGCCGAGGGCGCGGCGCTGCGGGAACTTGTTGAGTTGAAACGACAAATCGAATCACTCCTTGGCGCCTGCCTGCCGGCAGGCAGGCGCTCCGAGACACGCCCGTTCCGACTCCATCTCACACTTGCCCGCTTCCGGCCGGAACAGTTCGCCTCGTTTCCGGTGAAGCATCTCGACGAGAGAGTTTTGTGGACCGAAGAGGTCCGCTCGGTACTCCTTATGGAGTCGCACCTCTCCCCCTCCGGCGCCGACTATAAAGTGCTCGCGGAGATACCGCTCCGATGAAGAATTACGCGAAGGTTGGCAACCGCCCCGGACGACCGGCATATCGGACGGCATCGCGGTTCAGGTACAAAAAATTCGCTGAGGTACAGCGAATAAAAAGCAAAAGCCCCCTGAAATCTAGGCAAGACACTTTCGGCTACAAATGAAGTTAACTCGCTTACAAGCGATATTCCTAAGAACCTGCATGCGGGTACATGCAGACCCGGTCTTAGGCTAACCACTGAATGCTGTTTCGCTTATTCATTCCCGCCGCCGACCCACCTGCACCCCCATGGGGTTGCGCAGATCGGGCTAGTGCCACAAGTCGGGCGTCAGTTGCCTAGATATCTCAAAGGGCGAGTACATTGTACTAAATAGGCAGAAGTTTTGCAAATTCACGAGATCTAAAAGTATAGTATAATTGACCCATGGAATCCGCCCTCCTCATCATTCTCCTCATCGCCGTCGCCATCGGCTTTTGGCTCCTCTGGAATCTTTTGAAGCGCCAGGGTGAGTCGAAGCACGACGACCAGTCGCTCCTGCTCCTCCAAAACCAGCTCCAGGAGCTCACCCGCACGCTTGATTCAAAGCTCGGTGAATCGAGCCGCACGGTAGCGGATTCGATGCGGAGCCAGTTCGCGGAGTCCCAGCGGCTCGTCGGCCAGTTCCTCGGCGAACTCGGCAAGATGACCGAGAAAGTGACGCGCGTCGAAGAGACTGGCAAACAGATCGTCGGCTTCGCATCCGAGATACAATCGCTGCAGAACATGCTCAAGAATCCGAAGCAGCGCGGTATCCTGGGCGAGTACTACCTAGAAACATTACTGAAAAACGTCCTTCCGCCCGGGAGCTATGAGATGCAGTATCCATTCAAGGACGGGACGATCGTCGATGCCGTTGTACGCGTGAAGGACAAAATCATCCCGATTGACTCGAAATTCTCGCTCGAGAACTACAATCGCCTCGCCGAAGAGCGCGACCCGGTTGAGAAGGAACGACTCGAAAAACTTTTCAGATCGGATCTCAAGCTGCGCATTGAGGAAACCTCGAAATACATCAAGCCCGCGGAGGGCACCATGGATTTTGCGTTCATGTTTATCCCGCACGAAGCGATCTACTACGACCTCCTGATCGCCCAAGTCGGCGCCGTGAAGGTAGACACACGGGACCTTATAGAGTACGCCTTCAAGGAAAAACACGTTATCATCGTTTCCCCCACCTCGTTCCTCGCCTACCTGCAGACGGTGCTCCAGGGGCTCAAGGCACTCCAGATAGAGGAATCGGCGAAGGAGATACGAAAGAACGTCGAACAGCTTGAGAAGCACCTCTTGAGCTATGACTCGTATATGAAAAAATTAGGGAACCACCTCCAAACGACCGTGAACACCTACACGGCGTCGTATAAAGAGTTCAGGAAAGTTGATAAGGATATCCTGAAAATCACCGGCGAGGCGATGGAGATCGAACCGATGGCGATTGAGGGACCGAGTGTAAGCGACGAGGACTAAAAAAACCGCCGTGCGGGCGGTCCCAATCGCGCCATCTGGTGTAATTATTTTCTCTTCCTCCTTAGGAACGTCGGAATATCCCACACGTCGCTCTCCGATTTCCTGCCCCTTCCCTTCTCCGGCTTCTGCTGGAGCGGGTTCATGAAATCGTTCGGCATGGCTCCCGAGAGCTTCGCCGTGCCGTCAACGCCGCCTCTCTCTTCCGCTTTCTTCGTGCCGTCCTCGTGCGGCTTCGCTGCGGATTTCTCACCGAAGAGCGGCTCTTTGCCAGCGGCGAAGTAGCCGCCGAAGAGCGAACTCGGCGCCGAGCTGCCGTTGAAACCCGTGGCGACCAGGGTCACTTTTATCTGGTTCGGCTTCAGACGGCGGTCGTGGTAGGCGCCGAAGATGATGCGCGCACCCGGGTCGGCGGTCTGGGCAACGAGCTTCGCCGCTTCGTTGATCTCGTTCATTTTCATATCGCGGCCGCCCGAGATGCCGAGGACGACGCCGCGCGCGCCCTCCGGGCTCACCTCGAGGAGCGGCGAGTGGAGCGCCTGGTTCACTGCCTGAAGCGCCCGATCTTGGCCGGCGGCGATGCCGACACCCACGATGGCGGCTCCCGCATCCTGCAGGATGGTCTTCACATCCGCAAAGTCCACATTGATGATGCCCGGCGTCACGACGAGCTCGACGATACCCGCGATGGCTTTCTTCAAAACGTCGTCGATGGCCTCGAAGGCCTTCATCATGGACGTCTCCTTGCTCACCACGGTGAAGATGCGGTCGTTCGGCACGACGATCAGGGCATCCACCTTATCTTTGAGTTTCATAAACGCCTCCTCGGCAACGCGCTGGCGCTGGCTCCCCTCGAAGGCGAACGGCTTCGTGACAAACGCGAAGGTCAGTGCTCCGCTCTGCTTTGCAACCTCGGCCACGACCGGCGTGGTGCCGCTCCCCGTGCCGCCGCCCAAGCCGGCCGCGATAAAGACGAGGTCGGCGCCCTTCACCGCCTCGGCGATCTCCGAACGGTTCTCCTCGCCCGCCTGCCGGCCGAGGTCCGGGTTCATACCGGTGCCGAGTCCGCGGGTGAGGTTCCGGCCGATGTAGACCTTGTGCCGGACCGTGCACTGCTCGAGGTCCTGGTGATCGGTGTTGATGGCCACGAAGTCGACGCCGCGGATGAAATCGCGGCTCATGCGCGACACAATGTTGCCGCCGGCACCGCCAACGCCGACGACCTTAATACCGCCCGCGAGCGGGTACTCTTTCTGGTCTACCTTGACTGGTTTTGGCATGAAAACGATTACGGTGCGAAGTAGCGGAACAGATTCTTCAGGTTCCAGGGCGACGACGACTTTGCCGAACGCCATGCTTCCTGGTCGGTTCCCGAGAGCACGAGGCCCAGCACATTCACATACTCGGGATCCTCGAAGGTCTCGGTGAACTTCGCGGTCCCCTCGCCCCACTCCTCGAGGCTCGCGAGACCGATCTGTGAAAAGAGCTTGAGCTCCTGCTTGGCGAGCTCGGTCAAACCCGGGAGCTTGGCACCCCCGCCCACCAGTATCACGCCACCGGGGAGCTGTCCCACCTTGCCGGCCAACCGTAGTTCATTATTGACGAATTCGAAGATTTCCGCAAGCCGGGACTCAACGATTTCCGCGATGAAGCGGCGCGAGATGGCACCCCGCCCGTCCGTAATGTACTTTTTGAGGTCGACGTTCTCCTTCGCGTTGATGTCGTGGGCGACGGCGTAGCCGTAGTGCACCTTGAGGCTCTCGGCGGCCTCGACGGGGATGCGGAGGCCGACCGCAAGATCGTTCGTAATGTTGCCCGCGCCGACCGGGAACACGGAAACGTCGACGAGCTTGTTCTCTTCGTAGACGGTCATGCTCGTTGTTCCCGCGCCGATGTCGACCAGGGCGACGCCGAGATCTTTTTGGCTCCGCGAGAGTGCCGCGCGGCTCGCGACCAATGGATCGAAGAGCAACCCCGCGATACGGCCGCCGCCGAGCTCGACGACGCGCATGATACTTTTGACGTGCGGTGTGAAAGCGTCGACGATGAGGCTCGCCACCTCGAGCCGGTTGCCGGAGAGGCCGAGCGGGTCGATGATGTCGCCCACGCCGTCCACGATGTACTCCCTCGTGATATTGTGAACAATCATCCGGTTCGGCGCGATGTTCACCGCCTGGCTTGCCTTGATGACGCGGTCGATGTCGTCCTGGTAGATCTCGCTGTCGGCGCGCGAAACCGCGACGATGCCGCGGGAGGGCTGCACCTTCACCTGCGGCGTGCCGATGTTCACATAGATGCTTTTGAGGGCGCCCTTCGCCACCTTCTTCACCTCGGAGAGGGCGCGGGCGACCGCGGGCGACGCGTCCGCGAGGTCAACGATGGCGCTCTTTCGGAGGCCGGCCGACGGTTCCTTGAAGATGGCTCGGAGTACGGGGCGGCCGCCGGCGTTCTCCGCAACGGCGACCTTGATGGATGAGGTTCCGATATCGAGGCCGGTGACGAAACGGGAGGACATGTGATAAAAATTCCTGATTCCTAGAACCTGATTTCTACATCAACCGTTTCCGCGGGGTGAGCTCGGCGCTGAGTTTCCGCTCGAGCATTTCCATTGTTATCGTATCACGTTTTCGGTCGTGCCGATAGCCGATGAGGTGGAGCGTGCCATGGACGAGGAGCGCGTCGAGCCGTTCCCGGGGACCCTGGAGCAGCTTTTCGTTCAAATAGACCTCACCGAGGGGCGGCCGGCGACGGCCGGGGTGCGGAAAACGGTCTGGTTCGGGGAATGACAGAACGTCGACGAATGTTGGCAGGCGACCGCGGCGCCCGGGGAGCCGCCGGATGCGATAGTTGAGTTTGAGATACCGCATTGCTGCCGGCGGCAAAAAAAAGACGGCAACGCCGCCCGCACGCCGGCCGCGGCATGCGCGCCGGACCACGGCAGTCGCCAGCCGCTCGAGCCTGGTGTCACGTCGAGCACTGAACCTGCCGAGATGCCCCAGTATAATGCCGTCGGTCAGGGAGTGGTTTTCTGAACTTTTGGATACTAAATGACGGCGGGTACGTCGCCGTGGTGCTTGAGTTGACAACCGGGCGAGCCGGCGTGCCGTCCGCTTCCGCGCTGCCGTGCCTCCCTCCATACTCTTCACTTCCCGAGCTTGGCTCGGATGATCTCTGAGACCAGTGACCCTTCGGCCTTCCCCTTGAGCTGCTTCATGGCTTCGCGAATGACCGTGTTAAAATCGGTGAGTCCTCCCGCAACAATGCGATCCACGACCGCCGCAATCTCCTCGCGGTTCATGGCAGCCGGGAGGTACGTTTCGATGAGCTTAAGCTCGCCGGCTTCGCGGTCCCGAAGGTCCGTGCGGCCGCCGCGCGTGAAGAGCTCGATGGCCTCACGCCGCTTCTTCGCCTCGCGCTGCAGCACCTCTTGAACCTCTCCGTCGGTGAGCGTCGGCTCCTTTCCCGCGCCGCGCTTCTCTATCTCGCGATTGTGCAATTGGGCGAGTAGGAACCGGAGCGTGTCGAGGCGCCGAGCATCGCCGCTCTTTTGGGCGACGGTGGTGTCACTTTGTAAGCGAGCCTTGAGGTCCATTAGGCGCGTCCGAGCCGCCGGAGCCGATCCATTTCGAGGCGTTTCGCCGTGCGGTACTGCGCCGAGAGCCGGCGCTTGTTCCGGTTCACCGCGCGGGTCGTGAAACGGCGCTTGCGCGCTTCGCGGAGCACGCCGCTCTGCTTCACCCGCTTCGAGAAGCGGTAGAACAAACTACTCGTCGTCTCGCCTTCTTTTTTTCTGACTTCGATCATTGAATGAGCGGAGGGTTTAGGGTTTAGGGTCTTAGCTCATCTTAAGGAGGGCATACAGTTCCTCCATTGATTGCGTGGGCGGGTTGTGGACGAGGGACTGGATGGCGCTCCCGCCGTCGCCCGTGAATCGGGGCATGACGTGGATGTGCAGGTGTTTTACCACCTGGCCACTCACCGATCCCTGATTGATACCGACGGTGAGACCGTCCGCCTTGAGCACGCTCGTGAGCCGCTCGGCAACCTTTTGCACGGTCTCGAAGAGCGGTGCGAGCTCCGACTTCGGCAGATCGAGCAGGTTCTCGCTGTGCTGCTTCGAGATGACCACGGTGTGCCCCGGCGCCCGCGCCATGATGTCGAGGAAAGCGAGCGTCCGCCCGTCTTCGTAGACGACAGCGGACGGGCTCTTTTTATCCCGTATCCGACAGAAAAGGCACTCTTGTTCCATAGGTTCTGCGGCGCCGTTACCCCCGGAGCCGCTTCTTGATCTCGGGAATCAGTCTATCCAATCGCACGTTCTCTTGCAAGCTCTTCCGGAGATCGCGGATGATGATGCTCCCCTCGAAGCACTCCCGCTGGCCGAAGATAAGGGCGAGGGCGATACCTTCCTTGTCGGCCGTCTTGAGCTGTGCCTTGAGCGATTCCCGTCCCAGCGACTCGGAGACGGCGATGCCGGCCTTCCGCAGCTCCTCGATGAGGGTGAGCGACTTTTTCTTCGCGAGGTCGCCGACGTGGATGAGGAATACCGTTTTCTTCTGCCGCAGCGCGAGCTTCACACCCTGCGCCTTCATCACGTGGATGAGCCGCTCGACGCCGCAGGCGCCGCCGACCGCTGGCGTCGCCTTGCCGCCAAGCATCTCGGCGAGGTAGTCGTAGCGGCCGCCGCCGGGGAGTGTGCCGACCTCCGAGCCGGGCCCCTCGACGGAGAATTCGAATACGGTCTTTGAGTAATAGTCGAGACCGCGTACGAGCTGGTTGTCGAGCGTGTAGGAGATCTTCGCTTCGTCTATATACTCAAGTACCGACTTCAAGTGCGTGCTGCACGTCACGCAGAGCTTGTCCAAAATGTTCGGTACGCGCACCTTAAGCTCGACGCAGTGCGGCTCCTTGCAGTCCAAGAGGCGGAGCGGATTCACCTTGAGCCGCCGGAGACAGTTCGCGCAGAGCTGCCTCTCGTGGCCCCGGTAGTAGTTCTGGAGCTGGCGCTTGTAGAGCGGGCGGCACATCCGACAACCGATGGAGTTCACCTGCAGGTTGCTGTTCTGGATCTTCAGCTCCTCGAGGAGGCGCTGAAATATGATGATGACCTGCGCGTCGTAGATGGGGTCGTTCGTGCCCCCGATGGCCTCGTAGCCTACCTGCGTGAACTGTCGGAAGCGGCCGGCCTGCGGGTTGTCGTGCCGGAAGAACGGCCCGTCGTAGAAGAACTTCTGCGGCTGGGGCGCCCGCGCCATGTGGTGCTCGAGGTACGCGCGCATGATGCCGGCAGTATTCTCCGGCCGGAGGGCGAGCACGTCGCCGCCCTTCGTCCGCACGAGGTACATCTCCTTCTCGACGATGTCGGTCGCCTCGCCGATGCCACGCTCGAAGAGCCGCGCCGATTCGAGAACGGGCGTATCGATGCGCAGAAAACCGTAGAAGTCGGCGAGGGTGCGCGCGACCGTCCGCACCCGGTCCCACCAGGGTTGCTCCTCGGGGAGAATGTCGTGCATGCCGCGCGGCGCCTGGAGCGCTGCCCGGTCATCTCCTCTCGGTTTTCGTTTCGCCGGCGTGGAAGGCATGGTAGGTGGTAGAAATTCGGTGTATTCAATAACTACTCGACCACGGAACGTACTACGTCGCTGTGGTGGATATCTCGTTTAGAACGTATGGCGTCTTCCAGCAATCGGATGTTCACCCGCTGGCGTGTGCTAGCGCGGGTACTGCGGCGCGGCGAAGACGGTGAGTCCCGAGACCGGCCAGAGGCGGAGACGAACGAGGCCGACGACCTCTTTCGACCGGAGTACACCCCAATCGCGCGAGTCGTAACTGTAGGAACGGTTGTCCCCCAGCACGAAATACTCACCGGGCTGGAGCGTCACATCGGTCGGCCCGTTGCCGCGGCTCGTGGTCACCGTCCCGGGTTCGAGGTACGGTTCGTTGAGCGTCTCGCCCTGCGGGTGCGCGGCATCAACGACGGTCACCGCGCCGTCCTTGATAAAAACCTTGTCGCCGGGAACACCGATGATTCGCTTGATAAAGTAGGTCGATTCGTCCTGGGGGTAGTGAAAAACAACCACCTCACCCCGCTCCGGCGGGCGGAAACGGTACGTGAGCTCGTCGACCAGCAGATAATCACCGTTCTCGAAGCTCCGCACCATACTCGCGCCGCTCACGAGGAACGGCTGCACGAGGAATGTGCGAATGACGAAGACGGCAACCAGCGCAACGAGGACGACCTCGAAGACCTCCAGGAACGAGATGAAAAACCGACGCATAGTGCGTAGAGCATACCAAATCGTCTATACTATGTCCAATGCCTATTTGGCTACGAACTACGCTGATAGCTACAAATGTGGCTACGAAATACGAATCAGTACGAATATACGAAAGTGAAAAGAGGTTAATTCGTATATTCGTAACACATTCGTACTTCGTAGAGAAACTATTATAGAGTATAGCCATGGACACACCTCAAACTATTTCGCTCGTCGTCGGCCTCGGCAATCCGGGGGCACGATACGCACACACCTACCACAACGCCGGCGCCGCCGCACTTCGCGCATTCGCGGATCGGACGACTGGCACGAACAAACGGACCGCGCTCTTTGAGTACGCGCGCCGCGGAGAGCTTACGCTCGTTTGGCCACGCACGTTCATGAACGAATCCGGAGCCGCGGTGGCACGGGCACTCGCTTTTTTTAAGGTGCCGCGGCGGCAGCTCCTCGTTGTCCACGACGACAGCGACCTCCCCATTGGCACCGTGCGCCTCGCTTTCGGTCGCGGCGCGGCCGGCCACCATGGCGTTGAATCCATCATCGCCGCCCTCAAAACAGCTGACTTCTGGCGGCTACGCATCGGCGTGCGCCCGCTCGCCACCGCGGGCGCTGTAGGAAAAATCGTCCGTCGCAAGGCTGGCGCGTTCATTCTCCGGCCAATGCACCGAAGCAACGCCGAGGCCATTTACCGCGCCGCGGCCGGTGCAATGGAAAAATTGATGAGGAACGAGAGCCCGCACTCTTCTGACCTTATTTCCGAGAGCGGCAGCGTGACACCTTGAAAACGCGGGTCGGCGTCAAGCGCTTTCTTGAACTGCAGTATTTGGTTTTCCGTTCGCGCGCAACCAGTGAGACTCGTTGCAAGCTGCGAACTCTGGACGTAGAGGTGGTTCAGGGTGAGGTCGTACGAATGGAGGAGTGTGACGATGTTCTCGAGAAGCGCTCCCTTGTCGCTCGCGGCAACGTCGGCTTTTCCAATGAACGCTACTGACTGATTGAAGGCCGCGAGTTGACGGTTGAGGTCGGTGACGCTCTGCACCTGCTCGGTGTTCATGGCAAAGAACGCGTTTGTTTTGAGCCCACGCTCGAGGCGGGTGAGAAACACATCGGCAATGCCGAAGACCATGAGGAGCACGCCGAGGGTGACGGGGACGAGCACGCTCCAAAAATCGAGGAAATCCACGAGCTGCCGGCGACGGAATTCATCCTGTGCATTCACGCCGAGGAGGCTGATCTCGGCATCCTCCCGGCGCGGCACGAGGCTCCGGAGACCCGCCCCGAGGGCGACGAACCAGTTGGGACTCACCGGCTCCGAGAGGGTGAGTTGCAGTTCGATGGGCCGTATCGAAAAATTGTCGGCGATGATCTGCGCTACCCGCTCCTGCATGCTACCGGCAGAGATGAAGATGCCGGAGAGAAGCTCGGACCAGTGCGCATTGTAGAAATTCATTACCTGGTGGAGGCTCCGCACGACGACGGCCTCGAGCGCCTCGGTGGACACCTGGCGCTCGCCGCCGTAGAGATCCTTCCAGGTGTTGAGATACTGGAAGTAGAGCTGCCCCCGCCGGATAATGAGGAATTCGATGCCGGCGGCGTCCAGTATGAGCGCGAAGTACGACTCGCGCCGATCGAACCCGGCGGCGAGCTCGCGGGTGAGCCGCGCGAGCGAGAGCGCACGGGATTCGACGGCGTGCGGCAGGAACCCCGCCTCCTTGAGTGCGCGACTCACACCATCAACCACCGACCGATTAATGAAGGCGCCTAAGACATCGAGCCGAACGGCACTCTGATCCTGCGCCATGAGCTGCCACCCCGAGTAGGCCTGCGATGACTCGACCGGCGAGACCATTTGGATGTTCAACTGTACTGCCTTCTCGAGTTCCTCACCCCTGATGATGGGTAGACTGAAAACCTGGCTGTAAATGTTCACCGAGCTCAGGGAAACGATCACGTTAATCGCGCGACGGCTGCCCCTTGGGCCGCGCACCTGTGCGGCGAGTTCGCGGAGCGCGGCCACGAGCTGGTCGTGGTCTTTAACGGTGCCGGCTTCGATGAGCCCGGGCGGCAGCCGCAGGCTCGCCGTCCGCCATGCCCTACCGTCGTACCGCACGAACCGGAGCGCTGTGTCGGTTATCTCGAGGCCGCCCATCATTGACCGCACGCGGAGAGTGGTCAAAACACGCTGCCAGGCTGCTCGGATGCTAAATTTCGACATGGTGTTTTCGTTGCGCTAGAGCGCGACTTCCCCCCACGACACCTGGCTCACGTTGCTGGTCGTCTGGTCGACGGCGATGATGGCCTGAACCTTTCGCTCGTGGCCAAGCACGATCGCATCAGAGGTGATGGTGACACGCCCGGAGACCGGCACGTTCTGGGCCACGTTGACCTGTGCCGCGTAGGTGCCGAGAGTTGCGGTGTACGTCGCCGAGAAGTCCTTGTTGCGGGCGAGTTGGAGAAGTCCATCCTGTACACCGCCTGCGGCGACGGCGAGCGCCCGATTCGCTGCCTGGTAGCCGAGGCTGGCGTTCAAAAAGCTCACCACAACGAAGGCGAGGGTTGCACCCGCAAGCACGATGACGGTGCCGATAACGAAGATGAGCGAGAGGACGGCCTGCCCCGAGCGCGGAATCATGAATGTCGAATTATGAATCATGGGGGGGTACGGGTCGCGGCGCTAACTCCCCCCAGAGTATAGCGCCAACGAGTATTTATTCATACTTCATGATTCATGCTTCATTATTCCAACCACTACGGGCTCCAGTTCACGATGACGTCGTCGACCCGAGGACTTACCGTCTGCGCCTGGTCCGAGACGAGCATTACACGGTAACGGAAGTAGCGGCCGCCGTTGTGGAACGTGTAGTCGAGTTTCCGCGAGGTGTCGATGGTCGCGGTGTAGATGCTTGCACTCGTGCCATCGGGGCCCATAAAGTTCCAGGGACCCGTCGGCGAGTTCGAGACCGCGAACTGGAACCGCACCGACGTCCCGCCGGGCTGGTTGCCGTGCCAGAGAACCGAGTTCAGCTGGGCACCGGTCACAACGCCGGTATCGAAGGTCGTCGACTCGGCGATACCGGATGTCGAAGTCGCGATCCAGCTCGTGACCACTTTATAGTTCGAGGTACCGCAGCCACCATGGTTCGTGCAGTTAAAGCTTATCCAGCCGATCACGTCGTTCCAGGCATAGTCCAGAGAGGAGCCGAAGGTGCCTGTGCTCGGGTCAATCCAGACGCGATAGCTGTAGGGCGTCGTCGGACAGTCTGGCGTCCCGCCGCTCGTCCTGCCGCAGAAGCTTATCCAACCGTAGGTATCGTTCCATCCCCAACCAGAAAGGTCACCGAGTCCGTTGTTCGTCACCTGGTAGTTCGAGGTGCCGCAGATGTCCCCGCTGCGCGTCGTGTGGCAGTCGAACGAGATATCTCCCACCGACGAACTCGCGTAGCCGGCGAGGGTCCACGAATTCACTATAACGGTGTCCGTGCCATAGAAATCGATCCAGCCGATGAGGTCGTTCCATGCCCAGTGATCGGTAGGCACGGCACTAATATTGGTCGCGGCGTGGGCAGTATGGGGCAGTGCTCCAGCGAACACCGCAATGACGACGCAGCAGAGGACACCAAGAATGTTCCTAGTACAACGTTGATTAATCATGTGCGTAACGAGAGGGGGTCCGCTATAAGCTGATGATGAGAGAACCGGTCGTACTCGCAAAACTGATGTTCGACGAGCTCGCGAACATACTGTTCGTTGAGGTCATGGGGCCGTCCTGACCAGGGCCGCCCGCCCAGCCACGCTGCCACAGGATCCGCGTCTTCGACCGCGTGAGGTAGGTGGTGAACGCGTTCGCCACACCAATCGGCCACAGGTAGACGGTGGTCAGCTTCTTCGTCGAGGGATCGTTCGCCCCGCCGCTCGGGACGATGTTGCCGGCCGCGTCGCGGCCGACATTGTCCACGTAGAAGTAGCGGGTGAAGGTCGACGTCGCAAGCGATACCGTCTCGTCACCCGCGATGGCCGTAAAGGGCGTGGTCGTCGAGAGGTGGTAGTGGTTCGCCGAACTCGTGGCGAGCGACGCGACCGTGTTCCAGTTCGCCTCGGCGGCGATCTCGACGTCGCTCAAGAGCTCCTTGCCGAGCGCCGCGGCGACAGCGGTGCGGTTCACAGTGGTACTGCTCTTCAAAACCGGCACGATGATGGAAACCGCCGCAATGACCATGACGGTCCCGATAACCATCGCTATCAAGACCTCAACGAGGGACTGGCCGCACCGCTGTTCGCGAAGTGCAAATCTCGAATCATGAATTATGGCTGTTGTTTTATGTTTCATGATTTATAATTCGTGATTCATAATTCATAATCCGTGTCTAAAAGCTCACCGCGCCCGATGAGGCGACCTGTATCGTTGATGAGAGTGCGGGGTTGCCCACGATGTAAAGGTTGAGCGAGGTCGAGGCCGAAGCGAGGCCGGTGAGCTGTGCGAAGGTCACCTCCTTTACAGTGCCGCCCGCGAAGGTTGACGTCACGTAGACCAACTGTGCCGGCAGGCGGTAGTAGCCGGTGCGCGACGAGGTGGTGTAGACGGGTCCTCCGAAGAGCGCGTAGAACGGCGGCGCCCCGGTGTTGCTCTCGAAGTGGACACCCCAGCTCATACCCGACGCCTGGGAAACCGACCGGGCCTGCGCTTCGCGGAGGAGCGCCGCGATCTGTTTTGTTGTGTTGTCGAGGTAGCCGCTCTTATCGCGCCAGCCGTAGAGGTTCACCACCACGACGACAGCAATGATGATGGAGATTGCCGACGAGACGAGCAGTTCGATGAGCGTGAACCCTTTCGTCCTGAAACCTGAAACGTGAAACCTAAAACGTGGCATGTAAATATAGTAGAGTGTATCGCGTTCCTATCCTCTAAGTGTGTCAGGTAGGTCGTGCTCCCCATTTAAAAAAGGTTTCTTCAGGTTACAGGCTTCACGCTACGGGTTACAGGATCAGAACTGCGAGGTGAGTTGGTAAATCGGCACGATGATGGCGATGGCGATAACGCCGACCATGAGTCCCATGGTGAGGAGCAGGATCGGCTCGAGGACCGAGACAAGCGTCCGGAGGCTCGCTTCGACACTCGAGGCGTAGAAGTCGGCGAGCGTTCCCATGACCTCGTCGAGGTGGCCGGCGCGTTCGGATATCGCCATGAGGTTCGTCACCACCTTCGGGAACGCTGTCTCGCGCCGGAACGCCTCGCCGATGGTGAGCCCTTTGGCGAGCCCCTCCTCTGTCACACGCCGGATGCTCACGCGGTACTCCTCGAAGCCGACGACGTCGCCCGTGATGTTCAGGGTTTGGATGATGGGGAGACCCGCCTTAAGGAGCGCACTCATGGTCGACGCGAACCGCTGTATCGCGACTTCGCGGTACACTTTACTGATGACAGGGATGCGGCGGACGGTCTGGTCGAGCATCCGCTTGCCGAACGTGTTCTTCCAGAAAAAGTACACGCAGAACGCGATGATGGGGACGACCGTGATAAATATCGTCTTCAGGTTCGCTCCAATGAAGAGGCCGATGCCGAAGACGACGCGCGAGAAGAACGGCGGCTCAATGCCGGTCTGGGAGAACGCATCGGCTATCTTCGGGAGAGCGAACGTTGTGAGGAAGATGACGACCGCTCCCGCTATGGCGAGGAGGATGATGGGGTAGATGAGCGCCGAGGTCACCTTGCTCCGGAGGTCCGCTTCCTTCTGGAGCGAGGTGCTCAGATCTTCGAATGCCCCTTGGAGGTTTCCTGACGTTTCCGCCGCGCGGATGAGGCTCACAAACACTGTTGAGAACGATTTTGGGTGGTTCGCGAACGCCTCGTAGAAGGGGCGGCCCTTCGTCAGGTTCTCCCGCAGCTCGAGGAGCAGGCTTCGCACCACCGGCTTGTCGAAGTCGGCGATGAGGATGTTAATGGCCGAGAGGAGATCGGTCCCCACCTTGAGCATGAGCGAGAGGTACTTCGTGAGGAATACCTTGTCGGCAACGGTGATGCCTCGCGTAAGGAACGGTATCCCTCGCCGAACCTTGTACGGCTCGACGGTCACCGGCCGCAAGCTCTTGGTCGCCAGGAACTGGAGCACCTGGCCCAAGCTGTCGGCGTCGATGTCGCCGTCAACGGCTTTCCCCTCGGCGGTAGCGGCAATGTAGTGGTAGAGCATGTCTTAGCTTATGGCTTATGGCTTATAGTTTATAGCATATAGCTTCCAGTGAATAGCGCGATTTCGAACGATGGTTTCTTCATTTCTCGCAATTTGCCATACGCTATATGCTATATGCCATATGCTACTCTCGCACCACCCGCAGTACCTCCTCGATGGTGGTCATGGCAAGTTCGACCTTCTCGAGGCCATCCTCGAACATGGTCCGGAATCCTTCCCGGCGCGCTTCGGTCTGGAGGAGCTCGAAGGTGAACTTCGGATCGCTCACGACCCGCTTCAACTTCTCGGTGATGGCGAGCGCTTCGTAGATGCCGAACCGACCGCGGTAGCCCGTCCCGTTACAGGCAGGACACCCCTTCCCTTTATAGAAAAGCTTGGGGAGGACGACGGTGGTGACTCCCGACTCTCCTGCAAGTATGGCGAGTTCGTCGTTGACCACTTTCCGAACATCCGCCCCGGGCTCGTACGAGTAGATGCACGACGTACAGATGCGCCGGACCAGCCGCTGCGCGACCACGATATTCAGGGTCGATGCAACCAGGAATGGAGGCACGCCGAGATCGAAGAGGCGCGGCACCGCGGTGGGTGCGTCGCTCGTGTGAATCGATGAGAGGATGAGGTGACCTGTCAGGGCCGCCTGCACGCCGATCTCCGCCGTCTCCCGGTCGCGGATCTCGCCGACCAAGATGATGTTCGGATCCTGCCGGAGGAACGCCCGGAGACTGTCGGCGAAGGTCACCCCCGCCTGGACGTTTATCTGGGTCTGGTTCACATACCGCATGTTGTACTCGATGGGGTCCTCGACCGACACGATGTTCACGCCCGGCTTGTTCAGGATGTCCATGATGGCGTAGAGGGTCGTCGTCTTCCCGCAGCCGGTCGGGCCGCAGACGAGCACCATACCGTACGCCTTGCTGAGCTCGCGACGGATGGTCTCGGCGACCCGAGGGAGTATCCCGAGCTCTTCGAGGGAAAGCGGCTTCTGGCTCGCCTCGAGGAGGCGGCACACGATCTTTTCTCCGTAGTAGGTCGGCATGACGGCGACGCGGATGTCGATCATCTGGTCGACGAGCTGGTACCGGAACCGCCCGTCCTGGGGAGTGTAGTGCTCGTCGATCTTCAGGCCCGACAGGAGTTTGATGCGGGCAACGATAGCGGAATGGATGGCTTTGGGTATTCGCAGGATTTCGTAGAGAATGCCGTCGACGCGGTACCGAATGAGAATGGTTTCCTCGAGTATCTCGAGGTGGATGTCGGAGGCGCGGAGCGCCATCGCATACGAGAGGATATTGTTAACGATCGAGACAATGGGCAGGTCAGCCGCGGCCTCCGCCGCCGTCTTGGTCGAGCTCCGCAGCGATTCTTGGACGTTTTCCTCGATGATGTGCTTGAAATCCTCGGTGGAGCGTGATCCGTAGATCGAAAAGCCCCGCCGTAGGTCGTCGATGGTGGCGAGATAGGGCTTCACCTTCACCTTGAGGCGCTGTTCGAGGAACTCGATAGTTTCGAGGTCCGACGGATCGGCCATGGCGACGCCGAGCGTGCCGTCGGTTTCGCGGCCGAAGACGATGACCTGGCGCCGCCGCGCGAGGTCCTCGGGGAGGAGGCGGAGAGTCTCCTCGTCGATGGTGCGAACGCCGAGGTTGGCAATGGTGACACCGAGGGCCTCGGCGATGATGCTCTCGAGGTAACCGGCCTCGACTAACCCCTCGGATACGAGGAGGTCAATGATGCTCTGGTTCTTCCGGTCGGCCTCCTCCACAAGGGCGTCGAACCGCTCCGCGGTGATGAGGTTCTCCTGGATGAGCCGCTTCTTGAGCAGCTCCGGGGGTAGTGGAAGTCGCATGGGTGCGGGAACAGCGTTGTTTCCTTAAGTATAGCAGACGTCGCCGCCGCGACCAACTGGGGTTGCTAGTCGCAAAAAGCAAACGAGGCACGTTGCCGTGCCCCGTCTGCTGTTCTCTCAACTGCGACGCGGTACCTAGAGCTTGACGTTGGTCCCCACCTCGTACGCGTTGTTCTGCGTGCCGCCGTCGATCGTGTTCCCCTCGACGTCGGCAGCGCCGCCGCCGAACTGGAACTTCTTGCTCTCCATGTGCACGGCAAACTTGAACGTCTGGTTGGTGATGTCGGCAGCGTAGGAGTAGAAG
>Ga0315273_10000164_pt1 | contig 61020 bp, 52 predicted proteins | sample YL17G02_0_MG_FD_205753 | JGI IMG/M metagenome (GOLD analysis project Ga0315273, IMG submission 205753) | Sediment microbial communities from Yellowstone Lake, YNP, Wyoming, USA - YL17G02_0 | ecosystem: Environmental > Aquatic > Freshwater > Lake > Sediment | place: USA: Wyoming | collected... | reverse complement strand
TTTGAAGCTGGGCCTGCTCATTGGAGGGATCGCTTTCCTTGTCTTTGTTCCGGGCTACATCCCAATGGCGGAATTGCTTTTCAAAGGAGAAGGCCTGACCGTTGCCAGGGTGCTCCCGTGGATTCCCTTGCTGCTGGTCACCGTTCTGGCAAACGGCGCACTTGAAGAGGTTTTGTTCCGGGGTTTGTTCCTGCGCAAGTTGGAACCGTTCTTCGGCAAGTTCCTCTCGAATTTCCTGATCGCCCTGGTCTTTACCGTGCTGCATAAAGGATCGGCTTATACGTCAAGTGAATTCATCTTCCTTGCCGTCCTGGTCCCGCTTGCGCTGGTGTGGGGATACGTCATGCAAAAAACCGACAGCGTCTGGGGCTCGATCCTGTTCCACGCCGGGATGGATATCCCCATTTTTCTTGGCATTTTCTCAAACCTTTAGCAGTCTGTTCAGGTTTACCTAAGGAGCTCTGATATGAACGCAATAAGCACGATTGTTCCCAACAGCGAGGTTGCCCTGCAAGTACAAGGGCTCACCAAGTCCTATGGCAAGGTGCGCGCCCTGCGCGGCATCGACCTGGAAGTGAAGCGGGGGGAGATCTTCGGTTTTCTCGGTCCGAACGGGGCTGGCAAGACGACCACCATCCGCTGTTTACTCGATATGATCCGCCCCGATGGAGGCAGTGCCCTCCTGTTGGGACTCGATCCTCAATCCAACCCGGTGGCAGTCCAGGCTCGCACAGGTTACCTGCCCGGCGAGATGCAGTTCTTCGACAACCTGACAGCTGAACGGCAGCTGCATTTCTTCAGCGACATGCGCGACGGGCGTGCAGAATGGAGTTTTGTGCGCGAGCTGGCCGGGCGCCTGGATCTGGATCTGAAACAGCCGATCAAGAACCTGTCCAAGGGCAACAAGCAGAAGGTGGCTGTGATCCAGGCCTTCATGCACCGCCCCGAACTACTGCTGCTCGACGAACCGACCAGCGGCCTGGACCCGCTCATGCAGCAGGAAGTGCTGGGCCTGCTGCGCGAGGCAAACGCAGCTGGCGCGACCATCTTCTTCAGCTCGCATATCATGAGCGAGGTCGAGAATGTGGCGGGGCGGGTGGCAATTATCCGCTCCGGGGAAATCGTCGAAATGGCTGAAACCGGGAGCCTTATCCGCCGCACGCTGAACCGGATCACGGTCCGCTTCAAGCAGCCGGTCAAGGTCGCCGAGTTTGCCAGCCTGCCGGGGGTCGAGGTAATATCCCAGTCCGGGGGGAACAGTATCACACTCCAGGTGGCCGGCGACATGGAGATGCTGGTGCAGAAGTTGGGCCGCCTTCCCGTCCTGGACCTGGAGACGGACCGCCCAAGCCTGGAAGAAGTCTTCCTGACCTACTATAAAAATTGATCGTTGAGCAAGGAGAATTCAAAAATGAAACGCTTATGGACCACGTTCCATTACACCTATGCCGGCCTGCGGGGCCAGATCCTGGCCTGGGGCCTGGGCCTGGCAATCTACGGCCTGTTGATCGTGCCAATGTATGACAGCCTCTTTGCCAAGCAGGATACATTCCAGAAGATGCTTGCCAGCTATCCACCCGAGTTCCTGGCCTTCTTCGGTGCAGAAACGACCAGCATGCTCACGCCAGGCGGTTTCCTGGGGATGTATGCCTTCTCGATGATGCCGGTCATCATCGGCATCTTTGCCGTGATGGCAGGCAGCAGCCTGATCATCGGCGATGAGGAACGCGGCCGGCTGGACCTGATCCTGGCGCATCCCGTCGGACGCACATCCTTTTTCTTTGGTCGTACACTGGGTATCCTGGGCGCAACCATGTCGATCATGGTCCTGGGCTGGGCGGGTTTCTCCATTTTACTTGGCGGGTCCAGCCTGGGCTTCAACTTGGCTCAGATGGCTGTCCCGTTCCTGCCGCTCCTGGTTCAGATCCTGCTGTATGTCACGCTGGCCCTGATGTTGAGCCTGCTGCTGCCCTCGCGCAACCTGGCTGCAATGATTGCCGGCGCGGTGATGGTTGCCAGTTATTTCATCTCATCCATGGCTTTCATGGATGAGCGCGTGCAGGCTGTGTCGAATCTTATGCCTTACCACTATTTCCAGACCGTCCTATCCTTCGATGAGTTGAACCTGACCTGGCTGGCTGCCTTGCTGGGGATCAGTGCTGTCATGACAGTGTTCGCCTGGCTTCGCTTCCTCCGGCGCGACATACGCCTGACCGGGGAGGGGAGCTGGCGGATGGCGTTCCTGTTTAGGCGCAGAAAAAGAGTGTAGTCCGCCCAAGGTGACGAGTCCACCGGAATTTGCCGGGATGCTAAAAAGCGGATTTTAAAGCGGCCAAAAACCTGGAGCGCAATTGTTCGCTTAACAATGCTTTTTTTACCGGCGGAAGGCGTAGAAAGGCACCGACGAATCCACGCAGAAACTGTTGACTGACGCTCTGCGGATCATCAAAAAGCTGGTTTTGCAACGTACCTCTTTCGAGGCTTTGCAGGATCACACGTTCGATGGTCGTCACGGGGTGGAGCACACGCTGGTCTCTTTTCACCAACCTGACCGCGTTTTCGTGACAAACCAGGGCACAGACACCGCAACCCAGGCATATGGCTTCGTCCACCCTCGGATCCTTGGGCTTTTTTGTCGGAGGGTTCACTATTGGCACCATCTCGATCGCGTGGATGGGACAGGCCCTGGCGCACTTTTCGCATCCGGTGCATTTGTCCACTTCCACCTGGGAGATGTACGTGGAAGTCACAATTGTATTGGGGTAACCGTGCCGACTGATGCCAAGCATCAAGTTGCAGCAGCAGCCGCAGCATTGACATATAAAACCAACATGCTTCTGCACGTTGTCGGCTGTCAACACGAGCTTGAACTCTTTTGCGCGGGCAACATTCTCAAGCATCTCCGTCCTGGAGACCTCTTTTGCAAAACCGTGCCGGATCAGGGAGTCGGCATTCAAACCGAACGACATGCAGGTATCGAGCGGTACCTTGCACGACTTCTCTCCCAGGTGTAGTTTCTCATGACGGCAGGAACACAGCCCAATGGCGAACCGGTTCGCGTTTTCGACGATGGCGGACGCCTTTTCGTAGTCAAGGATTTCAACATACTCTGCTTCGTCGATGGCCTCCACATGTGGCAATGTCCGCATGACAGATACCCTCATGCCATTCTTGAAATTCGCTTCATAAAAAGCGCCTGTCCCTTGCATATATTCGTGGAACAGCATGGCCCACTCGGCCGACCTGAGCTCTCCGCGCGTGCGCATCATGGTCATCTCGAATATTCCCACCGCCAGCGGGGCGGGCATATAGAGAAATTTGTTTTTCACCTTGATGTCGAATACCAATCCTTTTTCGCACAGACTATCGAGAATCGCGTGTAACTGCGCCTCGTCCTTTCCTGTGCAGCGTGCCACCTGTTCAAAACTGGCGAGTCCATACGGCATGGCAATAAGGACTTCCGCCTCCCGGGGAGAGTAAAGCTCCTTCAGAATCTCGTAGAAGGCTTCATTCCATGGTGCCCGTGTGGGGAGGTTATCGAGCTTTTTCCCCAGTTTTCGATAGATTTCCTTCACATTCCCATGAGCCAAAACAGCCTCCCAAGTTGGTGCCTATGCCAGGCAGGAAGATGCTTGCAGACCATCAAATCATGGTTGTACTTGAATCCACCCCGGTGAAATATCCGGGGTGCCTGGTTGAAGAATTTAACGTCATTGCTTATAGGTCCAGGCAGCCCAATCACCGATATAAATAACAGCATCCGGCAGCGAGTGATGCGAATATTATAGAGGAAACTGCAGGTCTATTCAATACCCTTATGGATTATTGAAAAAAATAGCGCACTCAAAAAGTGTGCCATACGAAATACTTGGATGTTCATCGCTGAGGATCTGAACTTAGAACCTGGCGGTTCGAGGGTCAAGTTCTCTTGGAGCATCCTTTCCCGGTTTTTCACAGGATTGGCTCGGGAATTGCAGAATCCAGGGTCAGCCCGAATAGACCGAGTAACCGATGGCATTCTTTCCGTCATTCTTTACCGTGTACATCAGATCATCCGCCATTTTAATCAGGTCATTAATCGTGCCCGGGGTGGCGAGGAAGGTTATTGCCCCGATGGAAAATGTAACCTGCCAATTGCTCTTTTTCATTTCAGCGAGAAGACCCTGCTGGATCCTTGGAATAAGCGCCTGGGCAGTTTTTTGATCAGTTTCCGGAAAGAGGATGGCGAACTCATCGCCGCCCAAACGGGCAACAATATCTGTTTTCCGCAAGACGTTCCTCGCCTGGCTGACGACGGAGCGCAGAACCATATCCCCCACGCTGTGACCAAACCGGTCATTCACGATCTTGAAATTATCCAGGTCAATATAGGCTAATGTAAACGGGCGTTGATATCTTTGAAAGCGGTATATTTCAGCCTGTAACACCTCGTAGAAGAAATCCACGCTGGTGGCATCTGTCAAACGGTCCGTGCGGGACAAAACCTTTTCACGTTCGAGTGCTTTTTTCAGGGCAGCAAGAAGCAGGGTGATGATAATGAAAAAGCCAAACCTGATGGCCGTGTTCCAAAAATAAATGATGGGAGTGGAATATTGATTGCCAGACAGGGAATCAGCAAGGAGCCAGACCAGGGTACTGAGGATGGATGCCGCAATCCCGAAGGGTTTACCTGTAAACCAGACCACCAGGAAAATGGGCAGCAAATAGAACAGGGAGAAGGAGAATTCGTATCCTGTCAGAAAATCAAGCAGGCCCAATCCCACGATGATTGTAAATCCCGTAAGCAACCAAAAGAATTTGCTCCACTTTTCAAGACGGTCGATTGTGTGCATGGGGATCCTTGATTTCTGTGTTCATTGCTCTTAATGAAAAGCGGGCTACAGGTTCACAGCATTGGCGGGGGAGATCTTTTGTATTATAGCTTGCTTTTTGGCAGCGAGCCACTGACTGCATGAGCGGTGGAGCCGGGAGTTGGGTGTAGCTCCGTTCTATGTAATTACCGACTGCTCGAAAAGACATCAATCAGCGTCTGCTTGATGAGCTGGACATCCGGTTGCAAACAAACATGGACATTCGGTTCCTCATTGGGGACAATGACAGTCTGCCCTGATGTAACTCCCTCGTCTGTGATGACTTTCAAATGAACTGGGTGAAAGACACATAAGTCGGGTTTGACCATGATGGCAGCGGTCATCAGATCCCAAATGGCAGCGTTCTCCGCCCCCCAGCTGGTCAAAAGCATGTCGTAGATATCTGCAGCAAAGTTGGCGGATCCCCCGCCCAGGCGCCACTGGCGGGTATCCTGCCTGCCGATCATCACCTGGTTCGTGGCGTCAAGGGGTACCAGGTAGATATCCAGACCGGACTCGAATACTTCACTGGCGGCCTGTGGGTCTGCGTAGATATTCCACTCCGCTACAGTGTTGCCAGAATTGGAAAGCAGTTCATAGATGTTGCCGGGAACATTCACAGCACCACCCATGATGTACACAGCAGCAATGTTCTTCCGGATACCCGGATCAAGTCGCAGGGCCTGCGCCAGATTGGTGCAGGGTCCACTGATAAAGATGGTGACAGGAGCGGAAGCCTGGTTGAGGATCCAAACCAGATATGCGGGAGCGTTATGGAAAAGATACACCTTCCCTGCGTTTGGTATCGGGAGACCCCAGAAATTGTCAGCACCCTGACGCAATTCTTTCGGGAATTCGTTGCTGCCCGCCAGAGGCGCGTCCCGTCCGGCGGCAAGGGGAATGTCATGGATCCCCAGTTCATCCAGCTTGCGCCCGATATGCTGGATGTAGACCAACGGGTGTGCTTCGCCGTAGGAAATATTGATGACTTCGATGGAAACTCCTGGATGACTTAGCAAGTAGAACAGCGCTGTCGTCCCATCCGGACTCCCGTCATCATCGAAGATCACCTGAATCCGTTTGACCTGAGTAGTGGGCAGAGAGACAGGTGTCTCTGCGGGGGATACCATTGGCCTGGAATCCGTGTCCATGGGTGTAGCGCTGAAGATAAGCGAGGGGGTAGGAGTGGATCGTGGTCCGGGTCCGCAGCCGGATATTCCCAGGAGCGATGCCGCAAAACAAGCGAATAATAGTCTCTTTTTCATAGTCTCCTGAGCTTTCGAGGAGGTACACATAGGTTATGGTAGAGCGGGAACGACCTTCGGGGCACAGGTTGGAGAGGCTCTTTTCATTATCGATTCACTCTTACCTGCAAGCCACGCGCTGATTGAACCGGTGATGGGCATCAATCCCGCAGGCATCGATGCAGGATAGCTCAGCGACGTCTGCCTGGCCAAAGCAGCCAACGGCGAGTCCATGCAACTCGCACCCAGAGAATGCCATACCCTAAGGCGAGCAGGCCGATAGCCAGCTCGAACCAGTTCTGCTTGGCCAAGCCCAGCAACAGAGCGGCGAGTCCGCCCGATAACCATATGATCGCAAGGAGGGCAGCGACGCCACGGTTGACGGGCGTGAGCTCTGGCTGCTGGTGTTGAGATTGGCGGTTTGCTCCCATAGAATACCTTATGGCTCGAAGTCTACCTAGCGCTCTGGTCGTTTGATGGCTTATCCAAGCTGGCACTCTTCAGCTTTGTTCTCCTTCCCGCCACTATCCACCGCCAACCTGCGATCCCCGCGCCCACCATTAACAGCATAAAACTACCTCCTACGAGAATCCACTTAACCATCGTGAAAACAGGAGCGAGCGTATCAACCACCGGTGTGCGACCTGGAAACCGACCCATCACAAGTGATGCAGATATATTTTCCAGATAATCAAACAGCGCTCCCAATATCGGTACCAAATTCAACTGCTGCCACTTACTGTTCGGTGGGAAGACCTTCTGGCATAACCGGCCGATGCCAGCAACGAGGAATACTGTATAAACCAAAGGCCAGATCAAATCAAAAGTAAACCGTGCTGTGATGTAGTCAGCACGACCGGTAACGCCATATGCTCCGGCTATCTTATACAGATCATTTGGCGTGTAGAAAAACGACAAGTCAGGTGATCCGGCGGACCTGGCATACAAGTCCGCTTTTGAGGATTGGGCAGGCAAAACCAACGCAGTGAACAACAGGAAGATGATCAAAGTAAGCAAAACAACCCACCCTTTCGATACTCTGTGAAACCAATTCGAGATTTTTTTGCACATTCAGCATGCTCCATAAAATTGAAGAGAGGGATCGGCTGACGCAGCCCTATACCGGTTTATTGATGCCGAGGCTTGCGGCGCCGTGCGCGCAGGCTAACAGAGGAGGAGGTGCCAGGCGAATTTTACTCTTTTAAAGGTTTTTTCCATGACTTTCTCAACAATGAGAGCATACAAAGATCTGTAAAACCTTTGCTACCCCAGTTCTCATATTCTTTCAACAGGCCTTCATGGTGAAATCCAAGTTTCTCAAGTAGTTTTATGGAGGCATTATTTTCAGGCATCACCACAGCTTCAATCCTGTTCAATTCCATTTTATTAAATCCAAGGTCCAGGATGGCATCCAATGCTTCGGTCATGATGCCCTGACGCCAAAATGGTCGTGCCAACTCGTATCCAATGGAGGCGCGCTTATGCCAGGGATGGAACCCGTAATAACCACACGAACCGATAATACCGCCATCGGATTTCCGGGCAATCCCCCAGCGGATGCAACGCTTGTTGACAAAGCCATTCTCCCAGGCTTCGATCTGGGTGCCTGCCTGAGAGACTTTTGTGAAAGAGGCTTCATCGTAATACCTGGTCACTTCGTTGTCGGCCAAAATCTTGAATAAGGCATCTGAATCCGAATCCTGCAACCTTCGCAGAACCAGATTCCTTGTTTCCACCTTTGGGAAAGATTGAAAGATCTCATCAATAGACATGCTTCTCCATGTATCAAGTAATTTCTATGACCGATGCATCAACCGGTCAAGGGCAGATGTTTACTGCGTGCGATGATCGATATAAAGAATATGCCGGTCAGTGGATCAAAATTACCATGCGGTACGAATCGGTCAACTGCCCATAAGCTTGACCCGTTTTTCAGGACATTATAGGTCAAAACCTGGGAATACATCGCTGTGTACCAGCCATCAGATAGGAAATGTATCGAGATGAACCTGCTCAATTAGATATTATTCATTTTATTTGGTACAATTACGTGATATGGTGTGGAAACCAAAGGAGAAGCCAATGAAAAATATGCGCCTGATTCTCATATTGGAATTCAGTCTAATAATCATCTTGGCCGGCTGCGGGGCAAAGAAAGCCTCCTGTTCTCCAGAGTCGCTCAAGGCGCCGGAATTAGCCTCGCCGGATAATAAATCTGTGGAAGGCATTTCACCCGCCCTGACCTGGTCTTACCCGGATGCAACCTGCGCCCCCGAGAAGTACAGGGTCTATCTTGCCATCGACCCTTATTTTCGGGAAGATATGGGCGGAAAAACGACCCCACTCGGTGCGGGAGGCTTATGGACGCCCGGTAAACCGCTGGAGGCGGGCAGGGCGTATCGATGGAGCGTTTCCGCCATCAGCGGCGGAAAAGAGGGGCCCAAATCTTTCGAGAAAACTTTTTATACCGGCCCGAGCTGCAAAACAGACGAGTTGATCGCGCCCACCCTGGTGGAGCCCGGGAATGGCGACTCTTTTTATACTGATACGCGCTATTTTCGATGGATATACACTGGAGGCTGCATTCCAGAAGGGTATAAGTTCCAGCTGGTATCCGGAGGTTATGGTGGAGGTGAAAAGATAATCGACAATGCAGAGGGAAGGGAAGTTGTTAAATTATACCTGCTGCCTTGTGATCGGGCTAAATGGCATGTAGCGGCCATGGTCGGCAAAACGGTGGGACCCTTTTCCGATACTTTTGAATTCATACAATATTCTGGAATTTTACCCGGCAAAGTATGCCGGGATTCTCCGCCTGCTCCTACTGCGTATGTTCCTTCGCCAACCCCGATCGAGGTTGGTTCCACGCTGATCAGCGCCCGTTTCGCGGAGACCGGCAATTGCCGCAGCGGACCGGGGACGTTATACAGCCTCCTGGCGATCATGGATGCGGGCACGACCGTGAAGGTGAGCGGGCGCAACGCAGAAGGCACCTGGCTTCAGGTGGAGCGCCCGGACGGCGCGGGGAACTGCTGGGCGGCGGACTCGCTCTTCGAGCCGGGTACCGATTATGGCAGTCTACCGGTGGTCTATGTCGCGCCGCCAGCGCCTACTGCGACACCGGTGCAAGGTTGCTACGTGATGAACCAGATCACCCAGAACCTGGAATGCGTGGTCCCCTGCCCGGCGAATGCCCAGCCGGGGGGAACCTGCAGCCCGTAACCCCCTTCTCAGATCGATCCATTTCTTCGAATCCCTTCACTCCCCCCATTTCATTTACATGGGGGGATTTCTTGGACGAGATTACTTTGTAAACAGCACCTCATATAGGCAACCCACCCGGCGGTTTGTCTCCTACACTTCGCTCCGTTGATGTTGCGCGAATAACACCTCAGCCAAACCCCGGCTCGGAGACGATGATAGAATTAGTCCAGGATGAAATTGAAGGATCAGAATTATCCAGCTTTTTTGTTTGCCGGGCGATTGCAGCGGGATTACCTGCTGCCTGAGGAGGGACGGCCGCAGCTGGATATCCCGGGTGGAAGTCTGCTGTACGCTGCGGCAGGGCTGGCGGGGTGGGAGATGGATGGGAAGGTGGGCTTGCTGGCGCGGGCGGGGGAGGATTATCCTGAAGAATGGCTGCATTCGTTCCAATCCCACGGTTGGGACACGCGCGGCATCCATATCCTGGCGGAAGCTCTCGATGTGCGGTACTTCCGGGCGGCTCTGCCCGGCGGGGGTGGATCAGGCGGTTCGAGAAACAACCCGGTTGTACCGCCTCTATCTTCCGGTTCAGGCGGAGGAGCGACCCTGGGAGAGGAGCGGGTGTCGCACAGAAACCCGGTGTCCCATTTTGCCCGGCTGGGGCTGCCGTTCCCGAAGAGCTTGCTTGGTTACCAGGTGGAGGAGGGCGAGGCCAGTCTCAAGGGGATCCATCCAGCAGCGCCGCGGCCGCAGGATATTCCACAGGATTACTTGCATGCACGCGCGGCGCACATATGCCCGCTTGATTACCTGAGCGGCTGCAGCTTGAGTTCCACGTTCCGTCAAGCGGGTGTGACCACCCTGACGCTGGATCCGGAAGCGGCGTATATGACTAACCGGCGGATGGAGGAAGTGCGCGTCCTGCTGCGGGGGTTGACGGCTTTCCTGCCCAGCGAGGAGGAGTTGCGCGGGTTGTTTTGGGGGCAAACGGACGACCTCTGGGAGATGGCGGAGGCACTGGGGGGGTTTGGCTGCGAGTTCGTGGTGGTGAAACGCGGGGCGCGCGGGGTATGGCTGTTCGACTCTGTGTCGGGGAGGCACTGGGAAGTGCCGGCTTACCCGGCGCGGGTGGCAGATCCGTATGGGGCAGGGGATTCATTCTGCGGCGGGTTCCTGGCGGGGTATCAGCGGACGTTTGACCCGTTGCAGGGTGCGCTGCAGGGATGTGTTTCCGCTTCGCTGACGATCGAGGGCAGCGGGGTGTTCCATGCGCTGGAGGCGCTGCCAGGGCTGGCGCAGAGACGGCTGGACTCGCTGCGGGGGCTGGTGAGGGAGGAGTAGGATGAATGAGGACCTGATCACACGCATTATTGACCTGGCGATTGCGATCCAGCAGATCCCGGCGCCGACCTTTCATGAGGGGGCACGGGCGGAGTTCGTACGCAGGCGTTTTGTGGAGGAGGGAATCCCGGCTGGTGACGTGCAGCTGGATGAAGCAGGGAATGTTCTGGCGCGGGTGGCAGGCGAGGGACAGGACAGATGCGTGGTGGTGAGTGCGCACCTGGACACGGTGTTCCATATGGATGCGGATCTGACGGTGGTGCGCGAGGGGTTGACGACTCGCATCGGTGCTTCAACCCGGCGCCTCAAATCGGTGCCGCGGCTGACCGGAAAAGTATCTGGGGCGGGGATCGGGGATAATGCGCTTGGAGTGGCGGGGCTGTTCGGATTGTTGTGGAACCTGGGAGAAGGGCAGGTAAGGCTGTCGGGTGATCTGTGGCTGGTGGCGAATGTCCGTGAGGAGGGATTGGGGAATCTGGATGGGATGCGGGCGGTGGTGGAGTTTTTTGAGGCCGAGGATGCGGGCAATGTTGGCTTACCCCCTATGCTGCGTTCCGGAGGTTATTCGCGAAAGCCGCCTCGGCACGGTAGCCCGTGCGCATATATCGCCCTGGAGGGCATCGGGCTGGGGCATGTCTACCACCGCGGGCTGGGGGTGCGGCGGAGGCGGATCACGGTGCGGACGCCGGGGGGTCATTCGTGGATCGATGCAGGGGAACCTTCAGCTGTGCACGAGTTGATGAGGCTGGGGGCGCGGCTGGCTGGATTGGTCGAAGGGACAGGGGCTGACTCGGCACGAAGTGCTGCGCGACAGCAGGGCGGGTCCGCCCCGGCTCGCACGACACTGAACATCGGAGTGATCTCGGGCGGGTGGTCGGTGAATACGATCGCGGCGGAGGCAATGCTGGAGCTGGACCTGCGCTCAGAGAGCGCTGAGGCACTTGAGTTGCTGACAGGAGAGGTGGAGCGGGAGGTGGAAGCGGCCCGCACCCGTATCGGTGCCGGGGGGAGCATTGAGTTGGAGGGGATCGGTGACCGTCCGTGGGGGGAACTTTCGAAAGAGCATCCGCTGGTGAGACTGTGCGAGGCGAGCCTGAGGGGGGTCGGGGTGCACCCGCATTTGAGCACGGGATCGACGGATGCGAATTGGCCGCTGAGCCTGGGCCTGCCTGCGGTGGCGCTGGGTTTGACAAGCGGGGGCGGGGCGCACAGCAGGCGCGAATTCATTAATATCAATCCATTTTGGAAGGGGATCGAGGCACTGACGAGGGTGGTAAGGGGGGTGTGGCAGGGGGATTGAAATGGATTTTCAGCGACTCATGACGCTTGTTTTGCTGACAGGGCGAGGAAACATCGGTTACTCATGTCGCCGGCCTGGTGTTATGCAGCTTCACTTCGCTGTGCACCACATCACAAAACTGTAAATCGGCCGAAAGGCGGGAAAAAGGGTTTTCATGCCTAATTCAGGTATAATTTTATCTTGGAATTGAGGCATATGCCGGAGATGTGGAAGTTGTTCATCCCTTGTGGGGAGAGTATCCTGACGGTGGTTCCCGGCAGGCGGGACGGGCGCGACCGGGTGTGCTGGCTGGTGAGCAAGACAAACATTCAGGGAAAGGAGGGGTTGCGATGACGGAAGCCAAGGCGAAAGTGGGAAACGAAGCGAAGGGCAGTCTGCAGGATTCAAGCGCAGCTGACCTGATCGGTCAATTCAACCAGGAACGCCGGACAGCGCGATTGAAGTTTGAACACGGCGGACAGCAGGCGAGCGTGTATCTCATTGACGGCAGCGTTGTGCACGCCGTGCTGGGTGACCAGATGGGCGACGAGGTGGTGTACAAGGTGCTGGGCTGGGACCGGGGGACGTTCGAGGTAAAAACGGATATCCGGACGGAAGTGAAAACGGTGACACGCAGCTGGCCGGGGCTGCTGCTGGAGGGGGCGCGGCTCCTGGAAGATGTGCACGCTGTGGTGGAACCGAAACCCGCGCAGCAGGACGGGTCGACGCCTCGCATCGTTGACACAGCTGCCAGCGGTTCGGAGCCCCAGCGGTCAGAGGAGGGGAGCAAGATGGCGGAACTGGATGATATTTTAAAGGAGATGAGCCGGGAGGTGACCGGTTACGTGGCGAGCGCGCTGGTGGGGATGGACGGTTTCAACATCGCTTCGCACACGAGCGACCGGTCAGCTGATCCGGAGACGATCAGCGCCCAGTTGACGATGCTGCTGAAACTGGTGGATGTGGCGGTGGAGAAATTGGGGGCAGGGGTGATCGAAGATAACCTGACGACTACGGAAAATGCATTTATTCTGATGCGGTTTCTGTCGGAGAAGCAATATTACCTGAGCATTGCTGCAAACCGTAAGACGGGCAATTTAGGGAATATGCGTTTGATCAGCAGAATCTATGCAGAGCGCCTGGCGAAGGCGATCCCGAAATGACCTTGGGACAGGTGTGCAGCAATGAAACTGGAAAGCTGTCCCAAAGTAATAGGTGGTTGGGAATGAAAGGAGGATGCGATGGCTCACGGTAAGATCTTTGGTCCACCGCCCAAGCCGAAGGTGCCTGCACCGGCAGCGAAAGCGGAGCCTGCACCTGAGATAGTGCCAGAAACGACCTTTGGCCCGGAGCCGGCCGTGGAGCCCGGGACCCTGCCTGTACGAGAGTCTGAGCATGCGCTGGAACCTGCGCCAATCCCGGCGCCTGATCCAGAGCGGGTGATGGAAACGGCGCCCTTACCTTTGCTGGAGGAATATTTGGAGTCCGCTCCAGTGGTGGCACAAGAAGCGGCTCCTTCCGTGGCGGAGATTCCTGCTCCCATTCTTGCGCCTCCACCTATCCCGGGTGTGGAAATGGCACCCGTCCCTTCTCCCAGCCCGGCAGCGGAGGTGGCGCCTGCGAGGGTGGAGCAATCCCCGACCAGGCTGAATGCGGTGATCCAGCAGTTCCGGATGGAATTTGGCGCGGACCTGATCTCGACGGAGGTGGTAGGGATGGACGGTATCTCCATCGCCGGGGGGTCGGATGACCCGGCTTATGATTCGACGGAGGCGGCGGCGCGCTTCTCGACGGTGATGAAACTAGCGGCGAAGGCGAGCAATCGGGTGGGGATGGGCAGGGTGGAGGATAATCTGACGACGACGGATAAGACCTATATCATCGCCCGGTTCATCGGGGATGGGAGTTATTACTGGGGGGTGACGGTGACACGTTTTGCGACGCTGGGCAGCGTGCGGATGGTGATGAACGAGTATGCTGCACGGGTGTGGGAGGCGATCCCGCGCTAGCGCAGTACGGTTTTCGCTTAGATACTTCTCCCCCCATTTTAGTAGAATGGGGGGATTGTTTATAGACGAGATTGCTTCAAGTTGGTGCAGGGATCGTGGCGACGACTCGAGTCGGCACCGCAGCTAGGGTCGCCTCAGCTAACCCCAGCGACTCGTGTCGCTGGGACTGCCAGCGACGGCAGGAAGCCGTCGCGGCTGGTCCCACTCGGAGAAATCCCACTCGCCGATCGCCATGCGCAGTTCGGACTTGCCGTGCAGGTTGAATTTGACCAGGGCGTTGCGCACGTGGGTCTTGATCGTTTCGGGCGAGACGCCCAGGCGGGCCGCCACCTGCCGATTGGTGTAGTTGCGGCAGGCGAGGGCGGCGACTTCCTGCTCGCGCGGCGAGAGCGACTGCCAGCGCCGGACCAGGTCGGTGTGCGCCTGGCGCTGGGCGAGGGCGGAGGCGAGCAAGTCGGCATGGAGTTCCTGCGGGGGGCGGTGTTCTTTTTCGGCAAGCTGGAGCAGGGCGGCGCGCAGGGCGGGCTCCAGCCGGAAGGAGGGTTCGGGGGGCGCGAGGTTCAGCCGCAGTCGGGCAAACAGGTCCTGGAAGGGTTGCAGCATCGAATTGATTATATAGAACATATGTTCTTTCGTCAAGAGGGGGAAATGCAGCTTGTTTTTTGGGTGCTTGTTTGTATAATGAGTGCGGGTTGAAAGTGACAAGATCATCAAACAGCGAAGGAGCGGGTATGCCAACGAATGATTTTTTGTATCTCTCGCGCGCAGAAGTTGAGCAGGTGGGTCTCGATATGCGGTCGATCATCCGGCTGCTCGAGGAGGCTTTCAGGGAAAAAGGGAACGGCCGGGTGGAGATGCCGCCCAAGCCCGGAATCCATCCCCTGCCTGACGCTTTCATCCATGCCATGCCGGCATATATCCCGGCGATGAGATCGGCGGGGATCAAGTGGGTGAGTGGCTATCCGGCGAATGCGAGCCGCGGCCTGCCCTACATCAGCGGCCTGCTCATCCTGAACGATCCGGAGACAGGCATTCCCATTGCCGTGATGGATTGCACCTGGATCACTGCCCAGCGCACCGCGGCGGCCACGGCGTTGTCGGCGAAGTATCTGGCGAGAGGCGACAGCGAGACGGTAGGCATACTGGCGTGCGGGGTGCAGGGGCGCACCAACCTGGAGGCGCTGGCATGCACGTTCAACGTGCGCAAGGTGTATGCGTATGATATTTTGCCCGCTGTGCAGGAGCGCTATGTGGCCGAGATGGGCGAAAAACTGGGCCTGGAGATCGTGGGGGTGAAGGAGGCGCGTCAGGCGGTGGTGGATGCGGACCTGATCGTCACGTCGGGTCCGATCCTCAAGCATCCCCAGCCGACGATCGAAAAGGGCTGGCTGAGGCCGGGCACGTTCGCCTCGGCGGTGGATTTTGATTCGTATTTCAGCGGGGCGGCGATGGCCCAGATGGACCGGGTGTGCACGGACGACCAGGCGCAGTTCCTGTTCTACAAAACTGCGGGTTACTTCCAGGAGACGCCCCTGCCGTATGCCGACCTGGGCGAACTGGTGGCGGGGGTCAAACCCGGGCGCCAGTCGGCGCAGGAGCGGTGCATGGCGATCAACCTCGGGCTGGCAATGGATGATATGGCGGTGGCACCGACGATCCTGAGACTGGCGAGGGAGAAGGGGCTGGGGAGGATGCTGCCGTTGTAAGAAGGCACCCTCTTAATAGCTCCCATCCTGTCCACCTTGTTTTCGACCCCCTTCCATTCCCCCATTTCTTCGAAATAGGGGGATGATTCTTTGCGATTCGAAAGCGACGCGTGGGTTATGAGATCCCACGCGTCGCTTTGATTGGAAGGAGTACCAGGGAGTCAGGTCAGTCGTGCAGGTTCATAAACCGGAGGACTGGCTCCCTGAAGGAAGTTATTTGGACATGCTCAGGTCGAGCTGGAAATCAGCGGGATCCTGGGCTGTCCAGGTAAGGTCGTCGGCATAGTTGACGGGATAGCCTTCGATGAACATGATGAAGGTATAACCGATATCCAGGGACAGTCTATCCGGCAAGGCGTAAAAGCCGTTCGAATCGGACTTGGCATAGGTATACAGGTCGGTATCGGCGTAACCGTTGTCCTTCCAGTCGTTGAACTTGATACCGGGCTTGAGAACATAGATCTCGACACCCGGGATGGGGTTGCCGCTATCGGCATCAATAATGTGACCGGAGACGCTGACCTGACCCTGGCCGGAGGGCTGGGTGTGCCCGCCGCCGCCTCCGCCAACTACGGTGTCGGACTGGGTGAGCAGGTCAAGGTTTTCACCTGCATACAGCTCGATGTGATAGCTACCTTCGGGCATGCCATCCTGACTGTAGAGGCAGGTGAAGGTGTCGCCGTTGTTGTCCAGGTCCCAGGTGTACTGTTTGCTGAAGACCACTTCACCGTCTACCTTCCATTCCTGTGCCCAGGGTTCGCCAGCCGTCATGCCGCTGTAACTGAAGGCGGCTGCCATGGCGGTGGTGCCGGAGGGGAAGGAATCGACCGGGTCGCCAATACTGCAATCGGTGGTGGCGGTGTACCAGGCGAGGTCGCCAAAGGATTCGCTGCCGGTGCCATGGGAGGTGGGCTGGGCGGGGCCGGCGTAAGGACTGGCATAAGCCTGGCCCATCTGCGCAGCCTGGATGAGGGGCAGGGCCAGGTTGACGGGGCGCAAGCCATTGATGAACCCGCCGATGGGGATGCAGGTGTCCTGTGAGTCGAGTCGACCATCACCGTTGGTATCCTGCACGACGCGGCAGTCGGTGATATCGCCGGCAGCTCCGGAGGCTGCAATGGTGGGGACGCCGATAATGGTGCCTGCGTCATTTGCGGCCAGGCCGCCGGAATTCCCGCCGGCGATGGTGGCGTCAGTCTTGATCCAGGCGCGGTCGCCGACATCTTGCTCAGCAGTAAAGCCGGAGACGCTGCCATCGGTGAAGGTAATTGTCTCTCCACCGATGCCAGGGAAGCCGAAGATGCTGATGTGGTCGCCGATGTGCAGATCGTCGGAATTTCCCAGGGGCACAAAGGGCAGGTGCAGGCTGGTGGGATTGACATCCGCGCCGTCCATGGTGGTGGTGATCTGGATGACCGCCAGGTCGAGGTAACCGTCAACAGCCTTGACTTCAGCAAAATACTGGAAGACGGGTGGATGGTCTTCCTGGTCCATCATCCCGATGGCGAGGGCATCTGGTTCATATTGTGGCTCGCCCTTGGCAGCGGGGCTGGCGACATGGGCGTTGGTGAGGATCAACCCGCTCGGGCTGATGATGGTTCCCGAGCCGGAATAGATGGGGGTGAGCTGTCCATTTTCAGATTGCAGGCCGTAGATCTGGACGGTTGCTGAGATCAGGTCGGCGCGGGAGAGGGTGCGCTGGCCGGTATTTTGGTCGGGCTGGGCCTGCTGGGTTGGAGGTACCGGGGTGGGCAGGGTCTGGACACCGGTCTGACCGATACAGGCGAGGGCGACCAACGCCAGAGCGGCGAGGGCGCCTAAAATGCGGACATTCGAATGGAGTTTCATGGTCATCTCCTGTTAGAACTTCAAGGTGCGAAGGAATTGCAGGAAGCGACCCAGGTCGGAGGAGTACGTGCTCTCACCCGCCCGGTAGGTTGCGACTACTGCATGACCGTCGGCCATAAATATGTAATCCAGCCCGCGTACCACGTTGGGGATTTCGTTGTGGGTGAGGTTGGGATTGGATTCCACAAAAACGTAACCGATCTCGTAGGCTGGCTGACCGTAGACGGTGACCTGTTTCTGTTCGAGGACACGGAAGGCGGTGAGATCCTGGCCGTACTGCAGGGTGAGAAGGCTGACGACCTGCCCGACGACGGCGTCGGAGGCGACGGGAATGTCCTGGAGGATATAGGTGGTGCCGAACCCGCTAGAGAGCAGGTCGGTCACATGCAAGATCTCAGCCCCTTTCACGCTGGTCGTCATCCAGCCGAGGGGGGTCTGGGCGCTGATGCCGGAGGCTTCGAAGGGAACGCTGCGGTTTTCAACTCCGGATTTCACCAGGCCGCCGGTGATCAAAGCCAGCAGGGTGAGCACGATGACCGCCCAATCGGCGATGAGGGCACTGTTTATCTTTCTGGAAGGCAAAGCTGATGTTGTCATTTCCAACTCCTATTTCCCAGCCAGCGCTGTACGAATATTGCGGCGAACCAGCCAGAGGATCAAGCCCATGCTTAGCACGGCAACCACGGCGGCGAGCACGAGACCCAGCCAGGGGCTGGCAGAGGCGCCACCGCTGAGGCTGATCCCGGTCTGGACGATGCGACCGCGCAACCAGTTGAAAAGACCATTGGCAACTGCGGCAAGGGTAATGCCTGCCGGGAGCCATAACCAGGATTTCTTCTCAAACTTGGCACGACCGAGGAAGTAACCGGTGATGCCGGCGAAGGATGCCTGGGCAAGGGCAACCACCACCATGCGGATGACGCTGGAACCCAGGGCGACGCCGCCATTGGCGATGACGAACTGGATGTTGAGAACGGTGGCGTAGCCCAGCCCAGCGGCTGTGGCGTAAATGACGCCGTCGGTGGCTTCGTCGAATTCAGCGGATGGGAAGACGCTGTAGCGAACGGCGGCATACTTGAGGAATTCCTGGATGAACCCAACCACCAGGATGCTGCCCAGGATGGTGGTGAGGGTGTCTGAATAGATCCATTTCGAGACCCGGAAGAGGTTCTCGACCAGCGGGATGCCGACGGCGGAGGCGAGCAATGCGCCCAGTAGAAAAACTCCCAGGATGTAACCTTTGGGTTCGGGCTCAAGGCGGTCCTGGAGGTAGAAGAATGCCAGCCAGATGAAAGCCGGCACGAGAGCGAGCACGACTCCTGCGAGGATGAGGGTGATGCCGGTGAGGGCGGGATGAAGGAGCAGGTCAAGCAAGTAGATGATGGCAACGAAAACTACCAGACCAACCACCAGCAGGATCGAACTCTTCCAGGCATGGGGTCGCTCGCGAGCAGCCAGGCGGGCGTGTTTTTCGCAGAACCAGCGCTTGCTGATCATGCTGGTGGCAGGGTCTGCGCAGACGCAACAAACTTGATCAGGCATGGGTATTCCTCCTTTGGGGGATTATGAAGTAATCGCACTACAATTATCTGAATTATATCGCAATTATGGGAAATTTGGGAGAGGGGGAGACTGATCTGGCCTTCGACAACTCTTGTCATCGACATAGCCGACCCCCAGGGGTGTGTTGCGCGATCGCCGCATGATAATGATGTGGTTAGATCTATTGACATAATAGCACAATTGTTCTATAATGATGGCAAGCACGGAAAGGCTCTGACCTTTCCGTGTTCCTTTTTAAGGAATACCGTTCTCCATGGAGAGAAGATATGACAGATCCAGCTTCCAACGATCAGCGCAGGGGCCACCCTGCCGACAGGGGGAACAGGAGCGGGAACCGGCGAGAAGAAGGGTCCCCGTCTTTATTAACTCGCTTCCGTTCCTTCCTTCGACCTGCCGCCGCCTCCGCTACCGCAGCCCTCACCGCCGGTCTGTATGAGACCGACAACAACTTCTACCCAGGCTCCAATATGTCGGTGCTCTACCGCGACCGCTACGACTACGACCGGCAGACGATCCTCTCCGAGTGCCTGCGCGCATGGCGGGTCAACCCCATTGCGCGCCGGATCGTCAAACTCTACACTCAATTTGTGGTGGGTGAAGGTATCAGCGTGGAGAGCAGCCACAAGGCAACCAATGACTTCCTGCAGAAATGGTGGCTCCATCCGCTCAACTCTCTTGACACGCAGGTGATGGATTGGTGTGATGAGCTGACCAGGTCGGGTAATCTGTTCTTCCTGTGCTCCGTTGACCGGTCGAGCGGTATGTTGTTCGTCCGCGCCGTGCCGGCTGACCAGGTATCCTTTATCAAGGAACGCATTGGCTTGTTTTATGGACCCGTTATCTACGGTCGCTTCCTTGAATTGATCGGTGATGAGACCGTATCCGTGACTTAATAACGGTCACGCGGTTGGTGCTCGCTCCATGGCTGTCTGCCGGCCTTCGTAGAGCCGCAGGAAGATCACTCCCCCCAGGATCAGCAGGCTGCCGGCGATCTGGATCCAGCCCAGACGCTCGCCGAGCAGGAACCAGGCGCTCACCGCGGTGAAGACCGGTTCGAGGGTGGCGACCAGGTTGGCAACGCTGGAAGGCAGGTGGGTGAGGCTGAGGTTGTAGAGACCAAAGCCGATCACGGTGGGCCCCGCAGCCAGCAGGAACAACACCCCCCAACCGGTCCAGTGGGTCCCGAGGAATAGGAAGCCCTGGAGGCTCGAGACTGCGCCGGGGATCCTTCCGCCGGAAAGCAGGTTGAAAGCCAGCAGGAAGAGCGAGGCAAACCCGAAGATGTAGAGCAGGGAGGTCCATGGATCGAGACCGCGCTGGGAGGCGGAGCGTCCCATCAGCGTATAGGCGGCATAGCCCAGCCCGGTGAGGATGCCGGTGATGATGCCAGGCAGGGAGAGATGTGGGGAGGATGAGGTCAGGGCTCCGGAGACCAGCACGCAACCAGCCAGGCAAAGGGTCACTGCCAGAAGTTTGCCCCAACCGAGGCCTTCCCTGAGCAGCCACCAGCCCAGCAAGGCAGTGAAACCAGCCGAACAATAGGCAAGCAGGGTGGCCACCGCCGCCCCGTTCAACGAGACCGAGAGGGTCCAGAAGGAATTGAAGACCGCCAGCACCATCCCGTAGAGGACAAGGTAAGGCAGGTGGCGGCGGTTTACCCGCAGGAACGGGCGGCGAATCAAAGCCAGGGCGGGCAGGAGGGTGAAGAAGACAAATAGATCCCGCCAGAAAGCGAGCAGCAGGGCAGGGATTTGATAGGTTACCGTGAGATAACGGATGAGAATGGCGGTGGTGGAGAGTACAGCCGCACTTGCCAGGGCGAGGGAATAGCCGCGGGTGAGGTGGGTGCGGGCTATAAGATCGTGTGGAGGATGGCTCATACCATCCCCAGCGGTTCTTTATTTTCCAGCCTGGCTACGGCTTCCTGCAGGCGCCGCTGACGGGTCTCTTCTTTCTTTGCGTCCGAGATCCAGGCGATGTACTGCCTGCGGTGAGATGGAGGCAGGTCATTGAAGTTTTGCCAGGCAAGCGGGTGGCAGGCAAGGGCCGCGGCCATCCAATCCGGCAGGGACAGGGGAGGGCGTATGGGAGGCGCGCCGGAGGCTTCAGGCAGGGGAAAATCCACGCAGGCAAGACCGGCGGGTGCCATGCGCCCCTGCGAGACCAGTTTTGCCACCAGGTGCCGGTTCAGGGCAGACCACTTGCTGCCCGCCCGGCGGGGGGTGAACTTGCGGGCATATTTCTCATCATCGATCTTCTGGATCAGGCTGTCGATCCATCCGAAGCACAGGGCTTCCTCGAGCGATTCTGGGTAGGTGATCGAGGGCTTGCCGGTGGTCTTCCGGTAGTACACCAGCCAGGTCTCCGTGGCAGTGGCGTGGTGCTGTTCGAGCCACTGCCGCCATTCTGCCCGGCTGGTCGCGTAGGTGGTATTCTTCATTTCCATGGCGAACAGTATACAACGAAACCACACTGCGAGGACGGGATGTTATCCGCCGGGAACGGATGCATGTTGGCAACGATGATTTCACCTTCAATATGAAAGACCGGCTGCCAGGCAGTATAATGTGCCAGTCCACGGCTCGAACCGGGAAGAATTTTCACTCCAGCTATACTTATGGAGGCATGTGATCCAGACGCTGATATTCGACTTCGACGGCTTGATCCTCGATACGGAAACACCCGAGGTGCAGATCTGGCAGGAACTGTATGTGCGCGAGGGGCAGGAATTCCCGATGGATGACTGGGTGCGGACGGTGGTCGGCGCAGCAGTGGCAAACCTTGACCCGGTAAGCCGCCTTGAAGACCTGACCGGGCGGAAGTACGACCACCAAGCCATCCACGAACAGGCCCGCAAAACGCGCCTCGAGAGGCAGAGCCTGCTGCCGCCCCTGCCCGGGGTGGCGGATTACCTCGACACAGCCCTTAACCAGGGGTTGCGCCTGGCGATCGCCTCCAGCTCCCCGCACGCCTGGGTGGACGGCTATTTGCAGCGGCTTGGATTTTTTGACCATTTCGAGGCGATCATCTGCCGCGAGCAGGCAGAGCGCATCAAACCAGCACCAGACCTGTTCCTGAAGGCCCTGTCTGCGCTGGAGGTGAGAGCGGAGCAAGCGCTGGCATTCGAAGATTCCCCAAATGGGGTGAGCGCGGCCAAGGCCGCGGGGATACGCGTGGTGGGTGTGGCGAACCCGGTCACCGCCCGCCTTGGCCCGCTGGGATCGGACCTGGACCTGGTTTCTCTGGCAGACCTGAGCCTGCCCGACCTGCTGGGAAAATTTGGTGATACGCTCCACCTGCGGGCGGAAGAACCCGAGGACCTGGCAGACATCCATAAAGTGGAAGCCCGCGCCTTCGCTCGGGAGCAGGAAGCCGACCTGGTGGACCTGGCACGCAGCCGCGGCAAATTCACGCTTTCGCTGGTGGCGGTGCAGGAAGGCAGGATCACCGGGCATGTGTTGTTCACGCCGGTGACTATTGACCCGCCGGGTACAGGCGTAGGCGCGCGGAGAGGGCTGGGGCTTGGTCCGATCGCGGTGCAGCCCGAATTGCAGGGAAACGGCATCGGGGGTCGGCTGGTGCGGGCAGGGCTGGAGCATACCCGCCGGGCGGGCTTTGGGTTTGTCGTCTTGTTGGGAGACCCGGATTATTATTCCCGCTTCGGCTTTGCGCCCGGACGGAACTTCGGACTGACGAGTGCTTACGGTGACGGGGATGAATTCCAAGTGAAGGAGCTTGTCAGGGGCTCACTTGGAATGCAGGGCGGGCGGGTGAGCTATATCGAGGAGTTCGCTGAAACGGTGGGGTGAGAGGAACTGCAGAAGTTCGCACGAACTGTTGAAATATTATCCAAAAGTTCGTACAATGGGGTCAATCATAAGACGGAGGCGGACATGAACAGATGGCTCCCATATGCTCTGATTGTGATGATGATCCTGGCAGGTTGCCAGGCAGGAGCTGGGCTGGAAGCGCCGGCGACAAGCCAGGGCGAACCGGATGCAAGCTCGGGCGAATCCTCATCCGGCGGAAACAGCAGCTCCACGGCTGATTCCAGCGCCCTCCCGCCGACCCCTCAGGAGGTGACCTTCCAGGCATCCGACGGGCAGGCGCTGAGTGGGATTTATTACCCGGCGGCGGTCAACCCGGCACCGCTGGTGGTGCTGATGCACTGGGCGGGGGGCGATAAGAGCGACTGGTACGAGGTGGCTCCCTGGCTGCAAAACCGCGGCCTGAACAACCCGTTCCAAAATCCCGGCACGGAAGACTGGTGGGACCCAACATGGTTCCCTCCTGTGCCTGCGGAAGCCTCCTACGGCGTGTTCATCTTCTCCCTGCGGGGCTGTCGGCCCACCCCCGATGGCTGCACGGTATGGACACCTGCGGAGTGGCTGCTGGATATCAAGGCGGCGATTCTCACGGCTGCTGGGCTCGAGGGGGTGGACGAGGGGCGGATCGTTACGATCGGCTCGAGCGTCGGTGCAGACGGTGCCCCCGACGGTTGCGCCTGGTTGAACGAACAGCAGCCCGGTTCCTGCCGGGGCGCGCTATCGCTCTCCCCCGGCAACTACCTCGACAGCCCCTATCCGCAGGTGATCGGAACCCTCGGGCGGAACCAGCCTCCCGTTGCGGCATGGTGCCTGGCGGATCAAAATGAGTTCTCTCTGTGCCAGTCGGCGGAGGGCTCATCCAACCCGGCTTACCGCGATCTGATGATCCTGGATGGGCAGCACGGGACCATGCTGCTCCGGACGGGCCTCGAGCCGTTGCCCATGCAGGTGATCCTTGATTTCCTGGCAGAAACGCTCGGCCCTTAAAGAGATCCCTGTTGGATTCACCGCAGTACACAGACAAGCTATAGGAATAACACAATGAAACCAGTTCACTGCAGCTCAATTCATCTTGTTTTCGTGCTCATATTCTTGTGCGGTTGTTCGGCAGGCTCGAATCCTGCCCCCGCACTGACGGAGACCGCCTTCACGGCGACAGTTGCCCAGGCCTCCACAACCCCGTCCACGGAACCCACCTCCACTCCCACCGCGACCAGCACAGCCACCGCCACCCTCACCTCCCCAACCCCGTCCACGGAGCCCACGGCGACACCCACCGCGGCCGACACAGCCACCGCCACCCCCTTGCCGCCCCCATTACGCTTTGCGGTCATCGGCGACTACGGGATGGATAACCAGGCCGAAGCGGATGTGGCTGCCCTGATCCAGGGTTGGCAGGTGGACCTGGTGATCACGACCGGCGACAACAACTATCCCTCTGGCTCGGAGAAGTCCATCGACGCCAATATCGGGAAATACTTCCACAACTTCATCTTCCCGTATTACGGCGCTTATGGTGCAGGCGCGGACCGGAACCGGTTCTTCCCCTCGCTCGGCAACCACGACTGGTACACCGCGGAGGCGCAGCCCTACTTCGATTATTTCACCCTGCCAGGCAACGAGCGCTACTATGACTTTGTGGAGGGACCGGTGCACTTCTACGCCATCAACAGCGACGAGCACGAGCCGAGCGGGATTAATGCAGGCTCGCTGCAGGCTGCCTCGCTCCAGCAGACGCTGGCAGGCTCCACCAGTGCGTGGAATATCGTCTATATGCATTTCGCGCCGTTTTCATCCGGGTCGCACGGCTCCACGCCCTGGATGAAGTGGCCATACGCGAAATGGGGTGCGGATGCGCTGCTGGCGGGGCACGACCACCTCTACGAGCGTCTGGTGGTGGATGGCATCCCGTATTTCACCAATGGTTCGGGTGGAGGCGGCCTGTATAATTTTGGCTCCCCGCTGCCCGAAAGCAAGTTCCGCTACAATGCCAATTATGGCGCCATGCTGGTGACCGCCAGCGAGAGCGAGCTGCTTTTCGAGTTCTACAGCCGGGAAGGGATTATCAAGGATTCTTACCTGGTAACCAAGCCGTAAGCACGTAAACCTGGCTTGCTGCCCGGACCACAATTCTATGCAGGATCAAATTTATTGAATCACAGGAGGAGGACAGGGATAGCAAAATTCAATGCACAGAAACTGTGGTGGCAGGTGGTGATCGTGGTGGGGCTGGTGGGGGTGGCGGCCATGGTGATCACCGATCAATGGCTGCCAGCCTATCGACTGGCCGGGTCTTTCCTGATGCTGGGATTGATCGGGGCAGTCTTCTGCTGGGCATACGCGATCAACAGGGAACGCCAGTGGTGGGCGATCATCCCTGGGCTGGGGGCGTTCACCCTGCTGGCAGCGCTGCTGGCGGATGCCCTGGTCGGGACGGATCCCGCCAACGATTGGGTCAGCGTGCTGGTCATCGGGATCGGCGCGGTGATCATTGCTGCGCTGCTCAAACACTGGAATGCCAGGTATGTGCTTGTCATTGTGGTAGTCATCACGTTCTTCGTGGGGATCCTGATGATGCCTGTCACCCCGCTGGTGAAGGGTATTTTGATTGCTGCGGAACTTCTGCTGGCAGCCTATTATTTCTGGCGCAACCGCAAGGCGCTGCCGGGGGTTGGGTAGCGGCAGCAAGGCGCGGTCATAGCATTTGGAAGAAGTTATCCGTTCCTTCCAGCATGGTTACACTCCTGACCGGTGATTTATTTACGTCAAAGAGAAGGAAGCGATTCAGCGTTTGGGCGGGGGGATGGGGCCAGGAAGCACAACCTGCAATTGGGTCACGATTGTTTCGATATTCGTCACCCGAGCAAACCCGAAGGCAAGATTCAACAGGCTCGCCAGGTGCATCTCCTCGGTGATGCTGCCGGAGCCAGCGGCGGGGAAAAAGACACGGTAATCGCGGAAATAAGCATCGCGAGCCGTGGATTCGCAACACATGTTGGTCATGATCCCTGTGATAACGATATCTTCCACTTTCAGACAGCGCAAAACGGTTTCCAGGTCGATATTGTAGAAAGCCTAGTAACGGTGTTTTAGAATCACCTTTTCTTTTGGTTCCGGGGATACCTCAGGGTGGATTTCACTTTCCGGGCTTCCCTCCTTGCACATGCCCTGCCACCACCATGCCATGATACCCGCATCCAGGTGGTCAGGATGGTGCACGTGCCGGGTGAAAATGACCGGACGACCAGCCTGCCGGAAGACGTGGATGAGCCCGGTCAGCCCTGGAAGAACGACGAGACCACCGCAGGTGAAGGAAGGCGAGGAAGGGTCCAGGAAGAACCTCTGCATATCCACCACCAGCAGCGCTGATCTCTCCCTGTTGAGGCTCATTTCATGGGTATTGAATGGAGAAATACGCTCCAGCCAATTCCTGCTCTTTTCGGAAATGGTCCTGGGGATGACATAAGGTTGCCTGGGGATTCCTCTCAATGGATTGATTTTCCCGAACGATGGGAGGATCTCTATTGTTGGTGGTGCGCGCTGGAGAGTGCCCTCACCTGTTCGGCCGCGTGGTAGGAGGAGCGCACCAGCGGACCCGACTCCACCCACCTGAAGCCGATCTCCTTTCCGTACGCACGAAGCAGCTCGAACTCCTCCGGGCTGTAATAGCGCTCGATCGGCAGGTGGCGCCGGGAAGGCTGCAGGTATTGACCCAGGGTCAGGATATCCACGCCCCAGCTGCGCAGGTCGCGCATCACGGCCTTGACCTCTTCCAGCTCCTCGCCCAGCCCCACCATCACGCCGCTCTTGGTGAGCACCTGCGGGTCGATCTTCTTGGCGGCGGAGAGGATGGCCGCGCTCCACTCGTAATGGTCCTGCGGCTGGACGCGCTTGAACAGGCGCGGCACGGTTTCCACGTTATGATTCAGGATCTCGGGGCGGGCGTCGAGCACGATCTTCAAGGCGGCAAGCGAACCCTTGAAATCGGGGATCAGCACCTCCAGCGAGCAGCCGGGAGAGAGCTCTCGGACGCGCCGGATGAGCATGGCAAAGATCGGGGCTCCTCCGTCGCGGCGGTCGTCGCGGTTGACGGAGGTGATAACGGCATGCTTCAGGCCCATGGCTTTGATCGCCTGGGCGACGCGTTCCGGTTCCCCCCAGTCGATGGCTCCCGGGCGGCCGCGCTTGATGTCGCAGAATCCGCACCGGCGGGTGCACACATCCCCCAGCAGCAGGAAGGTGGCGGTACCCGACCCCCAGCATTCACCCATGTTGGGGCACATCGCCTCCTCGCAGACGGTGTGCAGCTCCTTCGAGCGCATCAGCAACTGCAGGTGGGCGGTTGCCTCGCCGGAGGGGGCGCGCACCTTCACCCAATCCGGTCGGCGGAGAGGGGATGCTTTAATGGAAGTGGGGTCAATCCGGTCACGCGTGGGGGACTGGGGCATCAGGGCTTCACTGCCTTCCTCACCTTCAGCCGCAGCCCTTCCACCTTCACCACCTGCACCCTCTCCCCCTTGCGGATGCGGGACTCGCCCTCAGCCAGTTCAGCGCTCCATAATTCTGCCCCGCACTGCACCTGCCCGGAGGGGTCAATGTCGCTGATGGCGAAGCCGCTCAGCCCGACCATGCCCTCCTTGCCGGTGATGACCGGCTTCTTGCGGGCGCTCAGGGCGAAGCCGACGATGACCGCGAAACTGACGCCGGTGAGCAGCCCCACCAGGATGACCAGCGGGAGCGAGACCTGCTGGAAGCGGGGCGTGCCCGGCGAGTTGAACAGCACCAGCGCGCCGACGATGAACGAGCCAATGCCGGCCGCGGTGAGTCCGCCGTGTGTGGCGGCCTTGATATCCACGACGAACAATACGAAGGCGATGACGATGAAAGCCAGCCCGAACCAGTTGACCGGCAGGATGCCCAGCCCGTAGGCCGCCAGCGCCAGGCAGACCATGCCGACGAAGCCCGCCACCCATCCGCCCGGGCTGGAGAGTTCGATCAGGATGGCCTGCACGCCGATGCTGAGCAGGATGAAGACAAAGTTTGGGTCCACCAGCAGCTGCAGCAGCTGCTCGATCAGGCTCATCGGCAGGGTTTCGGTGACCGCCTCAGCGGTGTGTAGGGTGCGGGGACCGTCTGCCATCTGGACGGTGTAGCCGTCCAACTGGGTGAGCAGGTCGGTGAGATCGTTGGCGATGAAATCCACCAGGCCGGCAGCCAGGGCTTCGCTGGCGGAAACGGCCTTGGCGCTTTCGATGGTGGCTTCCGCCAGGGCGGTGGCTTCGGGACCGCGCCGCTCGGTGTAGGCGCGCACCAGCGCTTTCATGGCCTCTTTGACCTTGGTCTGCTCGGTGGCGGGCAGGTCGGCACCCTGCGATCCCACCGGGCTGGCGGCGCCGATGGCTGTTTCGGGCGCCATGGCCGCGGCATGACCCGCCAGCGTGATGACCGTGCCTGCGCTTGCAGCCCAGGCGCCGCGCGGGCTTACATAGACCACCACCGGCACGCTGCTGGCGCGGATTGCCTGGGTCATCTTCTGCATCGGGTCGAGCCCGCCGCCGGGGGTGTTGAGCTGCAGGATGACCACCTCGGCGCCATTCATCTCGGCAGTACGGATGCCGCGCGACAGGTATTCCTGTACGGCAGGGGTGATGGCTCCGTTGATGGTGAGCACCTGGGCGATCGGGGTGGAAGTGGCGGCCCGAACGGGTTGAAGGACCAGGACGGCAAGGGCAAGCACGAATAGAATAATTCGGGATATTTTCATCTCAATCTCCGCTGCGGAGGATTATAAACCTGATTCTACCGCCTGCTTGTATGCCTGCCCCACATCGGCTATACTGCGAGCATGCGCATCATCGACCGGAAATGGACTGACCTGGCGGCGGGACTGCAGGCTGTTCGCGCCCACCAGGCGAAACTGGTGGTTGAATTCGGGCGTGCGGTGAAGACCGGTCAAAAGGTGCGCTTTCACAGGGAACTGAACGAGTGGCGGAGGAGACGCCGGGTGTTCGTGGCCCTGGCGGCCTTTGCTCCGCTTTCCATCCTGACGCTCTGCCTGACCGCCTTTTATTTCCACCAGGTGGCATGCGTGATCGTCTATTGGGCGCTGGTCGTGCTGATCATCCTGGTGACGCTGGCGGTGGCGGGGCGGCAGTACATCCGTGAAGTGGTGGACGGAGAGCCGGAGCACGATGGGGAGGATGGGTTGAGCGTGGACCTCGAGGCTCGCTGGTGGGAGAGCCTGTTGCCAAAGGAGCTGGCAGTTGTTGATCCAAAGAGCAAGAAGAAGACCGAAGACCTGCCCGGTGCACTTGCCCGGTCGCTGCCGGATGCCTATACTGCCCTTCCGATGGGAGAGTCGTTCCTGCTGATGACCGGGCCGGCGGGCATCTGGTTGTTGAAAGAGGTGCCGTGGAGCGGGAGGATCCGGAAAGAAAGGGGCACGTGGAAGCGGGTGGTTGTCAAACGGGAGAAACTCTTCCGCAAGCGGGTCGAGGAGACCCCCTTTGAGACCAGCCCGGATGAACAATGGCTGGAGCGGAAACAGGATCTGGCAGGGTTGCTCGAAACGAGTCTGCCGGCGCGGGCGTGGACGGCAGGCCTGATCCAGGGCGGGGTGGCCTTTTCGCACCCGAAGGCAGTGTTGGAAAAAGAGCACATCCAGGGGAATCGCGCCGCCTACGGCCCGGTGAGAGCCTGGAGCGAACGCATGCGTCTCGCGGTCCCGGTGGAGGGATTCACCCCCCACATGCAGCTGGAAATATTGGAGGCTTTATCGGGTCAGCGCGGGGAGGAGCATGCTTCGGCGAGCGAAGAAGCCGCCCGGCTGTACCAGCAGGCGGTGGAGGAGCTGCGGGCGAGCGTGGCGGGAATGGTCAAATGAAAGGTTGACCGTCCGTGCGCCTCACGGTAAAATCACAGTCCACGCGGGCGTAGTTCAGTGGTAGAACGCTTGCCTTCCAAGCAAGATATCGTGGGTTCGAGTCCCATCGCCCGCTCTGAGAAAATGAGGATTGCCCCCCTCTTATCCCCCCATTTTCGAAGAAAATGGGGGGAGGTGGTTAGAAGATGGTAAGAAGGTTGATTATTTCGAGGGCCCGTGGCGCAGTGGTTAGCGCAGGCGACTCATAATCGCTTGGTCGATGGTTCGACTCCATCCGGGCCCATCTTTCCTTTTATTCTGGCAATCATCAAGTTTCGTTGATCAATCAACAAGATATTTGTGTCTCAATTAAGATATAATGTGTCCCACAAATAATTTTGTGGCTCACAAACGAGACACAAACTGGGATAGTACATGATGATGCTCCCTTATATTCCCGAGAACCTTCCAATCGATCTATCCAAACTCAACTGGCGTGAAGTCACTGCAAAAGTAAGTGAGGCCAGCGCTGCCCTGGCTTATTACAATGGCATATTAAAGTCGATTATTAATCCCGCCATATTCCTCTCCCCACTAGAAACAAAAGAGGCAGTGCTCTCATCCCGTATCGAAGGAACGATCACTACAGTGGATGAAGTACTTCGATATGAAGTGGATATAAAACCAGACAATGTTCGAAAACAGGACGATATCATCGAAGTCTTAAATTACCGCAAAGCGATGCGTTCTGCAAGCCAGTGGCTGGGGCGTGGATTGCCGTTTAATATCACAATGATCTGTGCCATCCAAAAGGAATTGATGCAGGGGACACGTGGGAAGGATAAGCATCCTGGTGAGATTCGAAAAGAACAGGTCTGGATCGGGCCGCGCAATCGCCCGATTGAAGATGCCACGTACATACCCCCGGAGCCTTTGGGATTGAGGGAAAACCTGGAAAATTATGTATCCTATTTAAACAATAAGGACCAGGAAGCATTAATCCAAACCGCCATCATGCACGCCCAGTTAGAGGTCATCCATCCATTCTCAGATGGCAATGGGCGCACAGGGCGAATTCTCATTCCATTATTCCTCTGGTTCAGGCAACGCATATCATCCCCCATGTTCTATATCAGCGAGTATTTTGATAAGAACCGTGACGAGTATATTCAAAACCTTGGGAAAATAACCGGTGAGAAAGATTGGGGAACCTGGATTTCATTTTTCCTGACTGCTGTAATGGTTCAGGCGGAGGCAAATTCAGCCAAAGCGACCCAGGTTTTGAAGTTGTACAATTCAATGCGGGAGAAAATGGTAAGGATCACCAAATCTCCTTATTCGATCAAGATATTGGATGCTTTATTCACCATGCCTATATTGCGACCCTTTGACCTTTCCAAGATATCAGGATTGGAAACCAAGAGTGTGCGCAGGATCATTGCTAAATTAAAAGATGAAAAGGTGCTGAGGACGATCCAGGAACATGCTGGTCGAACACCGGAAGTCTTGGTATTCAATGATTTGTATCAAATCATTCGATAGTGAACTACCAGGCGCTTTTTTGCGATGTTCATTCAAGCAAGAGTACTTGGAGAATTTAATCCTAAAGAACTTGTCGCAAATTCTGTTGATGCTATCGCAGTTATGGTAGAAGAAGAAAAAACATTGTTAGAAATAATGGAAAAAAAGATGCAAGAAGAGATAATAGCTTTTATCTGGAGAGAAAAACAGAATGCTTGAAAAAATTAAATCCTTCTATCAATATGGAAAAGGAGCAGCCTATCTTGGGGACAGTTTAGATTTGATGAAAAATATACCCGATAATTCAATTAATTTGATTTTGACTTCTCCTCCATTCGCGCTTACCAGCAAGAAAGATATTTGTATAACACTTCTTACAAAAAATGTTATTCAAAATTATTTGTCTATCATAAGTGTTGCGCAAAGATAAATCAAAATTGATTGTTTTTTATCATCATCATCACCATTATGATCCTTTTGATGATCATAATGGTGATGATGATGGTGGTGGTGATGATGATGAACAATTCACCTTCCTTCAATTCTCTTGTAGCAATTGAAGCCCTGGATTCACCCGCTTGAATTACACCAGATTACCAACCGTTATCCAAACGAAGGTAGAATTGTAGCCAAACTGGAGTTGAGCCTACATACGCTTGGTCGATGGTTCGACTCCATCCGGGCTCACTGATCGGTCTTCATTAACGAATATCCAGATCTTATTGATTCAGTTTTCCCCGGAGGGTCAGACTCTCCGGGGAATTGGTTATAAATCCAGAGAAGGCTATTTCCGTCTCATTCTGAGAGCGCACAACGAAACCCGAGGGTGATGTCTTTATCATCCGGGCTGGCCCAGCCACGGTAAGTCACCCGTTGGCCATCCTGGGGGTCGTGCCAGGAACCTCCACGAACGACATGGTATATCCCGGAGGTCGGACCGCCAGGATTGCTGGAGGGCGGGCTCTGATAATAGGCCTCATCGACCCAATCATTCACCCATTCCCATGCGTTCCCGGCCATATCCAGCGCCCCATACGGGCTGATCCCCAATGGATAATTTCCAACCGGCGAGGTAAGTTGAAAACCGTCATCGAAGCTGCTGTTGCCCCGACCCGCACCCAGATTGACATCTGCGGAATTTAAGAGTGTCCCGTTAAAGTCATTACCCCAGGGGAATGTCCTGCCGTCCGTCCCGCGGGCGGCTTTTTCCCATTCGGCTTCGGTTGGCAGACGGCGCCCAGCCCATTCACAATACGCCAGGCTATCGTTCCACGAAACATGCACCACCGGATGGTCGTTGAGATCCAACAGGCTGGAATCCGGTCCCAATGGGTGCTGCCAGTCTGCGCCCTGGACCAGCCCACTGCTGCCAGAATCGGGATTATAAACATATGACGACCCTATTTTCTCAGCGTCTGTCTGGTAGCCGCTCTGGTCGACAAAGGTCGAAAACATGGCATTTGTCACCTCAGTCTGGTCTATCCAATAGGAATCCAGGAAAACGGTGTGGGCAGGCCTTTCATTGGCGAAGCTGCTGCTGTCGCTGCCCATCGTAAAATTCCCGGTCGGCACAAACACCAACGTCATTCCGTCGGTTTTTGAGATTTGGGTGGAGCCCAGCTCAGGCGCTTCCGTCACCACAGGCTGATCGGTCGTCGCTGACGGTTCCTCAGAGACTGCAGTCGGGGAGGCGGCACCGGGTACAGGAGCCACGTTTCCAGGCAAGGTACAGCTTGACAGGAATAGAATCAAAACTAACGTGCGAATGAGTGCACTTGTTTTTATCACGGTCATCTCCATCCAGCCCGGTCTAATTGTGCTTATAGAAGAAACTGCATTTTAAGGATGAAATTCCACCCATCTTGTTGATACTTCCGGTGCTGATTATTATTATATATAATACCATATTTATCTAATTATATGAAAGCAAGATATCATCCCTTGATGCCAATACCAATCAGGGCGAAGACCTGGCATTTTGGGCCTAGGCAGACCGGTTCCCGTCACTCTGGGCGCCTCATAATCGCTTGGTCGATGGTTCGACTCCATCCGGGCCCACAAATCTAAAATAATCCCCTTGCGGGATTTTCCATTTTCCGAAAATGTAGCAAGAGTGTTTGCCATTTTCTCTCGGATCAAGAAAAATTCAATTCGATAGAGTAAAGCAAACAGACTATGCTCTGATCAAAAACATCCGTACGAGAAACTGATCTAACGATGCAAGCCGGTCAATGTAACATGGGGGAAGATGGTTTGATCGACCTGATCTCCTGGTTTGTTCAGACCGGCGATAAAACCATCTACAAGTTCATAAGTGTCGCTATTCAAATCGGTCCCGATTTTGGCTTGTAGGAATTTCAAAATGGATTCGCGGTCCAGCCCCTCGTCTTCCACCATCCTGCCTGCCAGCCTGGCGATGGTGGTGAACTCCTCCATCTGCCGTCTTGTCATGGGTTCAGGGTCGTGTGCTGCCAGATAATAATCGGCGTCGAAACCGAGCAATTGGGACAAGAGTGGCAGTAATTTGTTTGTCGTATAACTTGGCGCAATGCTGTGGATGTTGGGGTAGATACAATCCCCAAGAAATATGACTTTGTCATCCGGAATATAGACAATGCTCGAGTCCGATGAATGGTCCCCTCCGATCGGGATAAACTGACAACTGGTCTCACCGAGATCGATGTTTGTGGGTGAATTGAAGATCATATCGGGTGGTTTAATGACAAGGTCGTCCCGGCATGGCATTTCTGCTTTGATCATATCCCGACAAAATTCTATTTCCAACCCCTCGTCGACCCGCCTATCCAAAGCTTCATCGCTCCAATCATATTTTGCCATTTTATCGATAATTAATTGGGTTTCCCGGTTTGCAATGACGGGCACATGATAAATAGATGCTCCGAAAACATGATACCAATGCCCGTGGGTCAGGGCAAGGTATTTTGGTTTGGGAAGATCCAACTCGGCCAATCCACGAAGAAGCAACCGTGCATGGGCAGGTGAATTCCCTGCATCGACAATCAGTGTGCCAGACTTGCCCGCAATCACTCCAAGAAGAGGCCTATCGGTTTGTTTGGTGCAAGTATGAAAACATGTTCTGATATCTTATTCACTTGGGATTGATTCTTAATTTTGACTCCAATCCTTTTGAAGTATTGCATATAGGTATTCGCTCCCTGTAGCGTGTCAGAGCCTGTGAGACAAAAGAGGGGTTAAAACTTTGAGACACATTCTAAGCTAAAATAAAAAGATTGGGAACCGGATCGTGAGATTGCCAATTTTGTGGAGTACGAAAAGCACCAACGTTACCATGAATCGCTGGAAAACCTGACTCCGGCGGATGTATATTTCGGTAGACAGAAGAGGGTATTGGGCAAACGAGATGAGATCAAGATTCGGACCCTGGAGCAAAGACGCCTGCAACATTCGCAGGCGCTAGCGAGGGTATAATCTCAATTAACAACACGAAAAGTGTCTCTTAGCATACAGACTCTTTTGTCCCATTTCCTTTGACGACATACAATGGTAATGGACATTATCTATCGTTCTCACCTATTTCATTGGTTCAACCAGGGTCACAGTCATATTCATTTCAGCTTTTTGCATGGAGGAGCAATGTCTAAAAATAAAAAGCCTCTTCTCTTTCCATGGTCACACGATTATTCACCGTTGTAATTCTCTTTATGGAACATCGATGCTCCGTCATGCATTGCAACACAAAAATTCAATCCTTCGGAGGAAAACATGTCTGAAAAAATGCCTGCTGGTGAAGAGCGCAAAGTCAAGTTCCTTGGTGGCGCAGCCATTGATGGTGCCCCTGTGGCATACATTGTTGTGCTCGCCGCAGTGGTTGTCGTGCTTGCATTCTTCCCAATGTCCGTCGTATTGGCTTCCGGTGGGAGCTTCCCCATGTACCAGGGCATCCTTGCGATTGTTGGCTGGATTCTCGGTCCGATCGCGGGTGCGGTTTCCACCGGCATTGGTGCCTTGATCGCCGTATTCCTGGCTCCTCACACCGCTGTTGTTCCTGTTGTCTCAGTATTGGGATCAATGGTGGCTGCATTTGCGGCGGGCACCATGGTGATTGGTGACAAGCGAAAGGGATGGTGGTTCTGGGTTTTCCTGTATGGTCTGGTTTTATATCTTTATTTCATTGGCCGGGCGCTTTTCTTGAATAAGATCGGCCTGTGGACAGTGATCGCTGGAACTTTTGTAGACTGGTCAGGAATACTCCTATTTGCCCTGCCAACCCGCACCTTGTTTGCCAAGTGGATCCATGGAAAGAATTGGGGCCTGGTGATCGCCGGTCTGGCACTGGGAACCTGGAGTGTCTTCGGCCTTACCCATGCAACCTCTGCAGCGATTACCTACCATATGTTTAACTGGCCGGAAGAGGTTTGGGTTATGTTGATCCCCATGATTCCGTTTGAGAACCTGATGCGCGTCGCCGTAGGCGTTGTCATCGGTGGTGGTGTGATCGCTGGTCTGCGTGCGATCGGTTTGGTCAGACCAGAAAACTCAATTTATTAATATTCTCCCTTATGGAGGGGTGGGGTTGCCAGAGACACGCTGTGCAATCCTGCCCCTCAACAAGCAGTTTTACCCTGCGGGAATGAGTTGACTGAATGCCCGAATTGATTGCTGTATTGAAGGACGTATCATATAAATATCCCCGCTCAACCGATTTTGTGCTCTCAAATGTCAACCTGGAGATCCATAAAGGCGAGTTCCTGGGTTTGATCGGGCCTACCGGGGCAGGAAAATCAACCCTCTGCATGGCGCTGAATGGGATCGTGCCTCAGTTCTATGGGGGACGGTTCTTTGGAAGTGTGCATATCGGCGATTTGGATACCACCGAACACCCCATCAGTGAACTGGCCAGTCTTGTGGGCCAGGTTTTTGAAGATCCTGAAATCCAATTGATCGCCACATCCGTAGAGAACGAAATTGCTTTTGCATTGGAAAATTTAAGAATCCCTCGTGAAGTCATTTCTGAACGAATACCCAAGGCATTATCTGCAGTAAGGTTGGAAGGAACCGAGCAAAAAGCTCCAAATGAATTATCGGGAGGTCAGAAACAACGATTGGCTATTGCGGCTGCTATTGCAGTTCAACCTGACTTGCTGATTATGGATGAACCCACATCTCAACTGGATCCGGTTGGGGCCGAGGAAGTCTTTGCCACCGCCCATGAACTGAATCAAGAATTGGGGATGACGATTGTGATGGCCAGCCGTGCTGCTGAAGAAATGGCAGAATTTGCTCACCGGATTGTGCTGCTCTCGCATGGTGAGATCATTGCCTTGGGGACGCCAGACGAGATCTACTCCCAGATCGAACTCCTGGCGAGCAACAATTTGCGGCCTCCCCAGGTGGCAAGCACATTCTATAGCATCCGGAAGACCGGGATCGCGGTTCCTAAAGTTCCGGTTAGGATGAAAGATGCCACGCCTTATCTGGGTGATCTGGCCAACTTGAAACCGAATCCGTCCTTTGCTCTGCCTGCCCCTCCCAAGGTGACCGGTGAACCCCTGCTGTCGGTAAAAGACCTGGCACATGTTTATCCCGATGGTACCAAAGCATTGTATGGGGTTTCCCTGGATATCCGTGAAGGGGAATATGTGCTGATCATCGGTCAAAACGGGGCCGGTAAAAGCACCCTGGTCAAGCATTTCCTTAATCTGTTACAACCCACTGAAGGTGTTGTCAAAGTTGGCGGGACTGATACCCGGGAAATGACTGTGAGTGCGCTAGCTCGCAGAATTGGTTATATTGCCCAAAACCCGGATAATCAGATTTTTAATGATTCCGTCCGTGCGGAGATTGAATTTGCCCTCCGTAACTTGGATTATTCCCCCGAAGTGATTGAGACACGCACTCGGGAGAGTCTGGAAGCCATGGGCCTGATGGATGTTCAGGATAGACATCCGCTCTCTTTGCCCAAGGGCGATCGGGCCAGGGTCGTCATCGGTGCCATCCTGGCGATGAAACCTGAAATCATCATCTTTGATGAACCGACCACAGGTCAGGATTACCTGGGTGCTCAATACATTTTAAATATCAGCCGTGATCTACATAAAGCCGGAAAAACCGTCATCGTAATCACCCACCATCTGTATCTTATGCCGGAGTATGCTGATCGTGTGATCGTGATGGGGAAGGGAACGCTCTTATTGGATCAAGATATCCGATCGGCTTATCATGCAAAGGATATTTTGAAAAGCACATTCCTGACCGCACCTCAGGCTGTTCACCTTTCCCGGCAAATGCAGCAATTGAATGGGAATTTCCTGCCGCTGCTTACACCCAAAGAGATCGCCGATTATCTGGCACCTGAAGAAGGCGCCTCATGAGTATGATGAAATTTCAAACCGTAGAGCGGGATTCGTTTTTTTCCCGGCTTGATTTTCGCCCCAAATTATTCGTGGTCATGATCGTGACCATCATTGCCTTTGCTTGGGAAAGCCCATTGCTGCAATTGATCCTGGCAGTCGTTATCGTAGCAACTTGTCTGTTGGTTGGTGTGAAATGGAGCTACATTAGGACGATTTTGTTGATCATGATCCCCTTCTATCTTTTGTTATTGCTGACTCACGCCTTTTTCAACCGGGATCAGGTAATGGCCTTGGAGGGATATGATTCATTAGATCAACTCAGACGGATCTTCACCTTCCCGGAGAACTGGCCTATCATCGGTGGAAGTTTCGCGACTTGGGATGGGTTGATATACGGATTCAATGTAATTTTTAAGACCTTGACCTTGACCCTGGTGATTCCTCTTGCCGTATTTACCACCGAAGTCAACAATATGATCGTTGGCATGGTTCGGGCCAAGATTCCCTACAAGATCGCGTTTATTTTTTCCTCGACATTACGCTTTTTCCCCCTGCTGATCGGAGAATTCACTGCAATCATCGAGGCGCAACGCCTGCGGGGTTTGGCGATGGAGAAAATGAGTCCCATCAAGCGGGTAAAGGTATATTCCAAAGTCGCCGTCCCGCTAATTTTAGGCGCCCTGGTGAAATCGCAACAATTGGAAGTGGTCCTGCAATCCAAAGCCTTCTCAGGCAGCCCAGACCGCACTTACCTGCACGAATCCATTCTGAAACCGGCTGATTATGCCATCATGGTCTTCTTTACCGTCTTCTTCCTGACTGCCTTCTTCTTATTGATCTATTACAAGATTGGCACTTTTGGCGGACCAATTTAGGGAATTGAACTTGGGTACTTGTGCAATGAAATACCCGCCCCCTCAATTGCCTGTTTTCTCTTACACCAGCCGTTCAACACTGGATAATTCTGATCTTCACTGGTTACCTCCTGATCACGCTTGGATACACCTTCGCCGGGTGGGCCCTGGCTGAGAATCACTTTTTCTCCAGCATGGTGCGCATCCAGGCGGACCGGTTCCCGTCGGTCTGGGCGACCAATCCGCATGTCGTTGGTTCGCCTCCAACCCGCCTAATAAGAAATCACCCTAAAGCAAAGAGGCTCTGCGATGATAGAGTTTCATTTATATAGAATATCTCTTATTTATGATAATTATGATATAATTTATCTAATAATATCGCGGCCTTACAGATCGGGGGAAAGATCATCACGTACGCAAGGCAAGACGACCTTTACATAACTGATCACTGCTTGGAGAAAAAATGAAAAAGACTGGAATGTTCGTAACCCTCGGATTGGTCATTGGTGCGGTACTCCTCGCCTCCTGTGCCCCTGCCATCACGGCCACAAGTCAGAGTTCGAGCTCGAATGCACCTGATTCTGCACCTTCTGCTCCCGCGGCAGCCGTTGCATCAGGGAATTGCACCCTGCTGTCGAAAGATGAGGTGGGCGCGATCTTGGGGGAAACGGTCACCGAGGTCAGAGATGAAGCCAAGAGCACGATCTGTGCCTACCAGACCCAGAATATGATCCTGGAAGTGAATTTCCTCAATACGGGCGGCTTGACCGCTGTCCAGTACCTGGATAGCATCCGGTCGATCAATGCCAATAACGTGCCTGTTCCGGGATTGGGGACCGATGCACTCTACAACGGCAATGCGAACTATGACATCCTCCTCGTTCGTACGGACGATTTGGTGAATACCTTCGGGCTGAGGAGCGATCCCTCCAGCCAGGTGGCATTATCCCAGGCGGATGTGGAGGCAAAAGAGCTGGCGGTGGCTCAACTGTTGGTCAGCCGCCTGCAGTAAACTAGCAAAGTCAGGACTATGCAGAACGGGATCGAGGGGATGCCTCAGACGGAAGATTACTGGAAACCTCGGAACGATGAGACGTCCCCTCAAAATATATCGGGGGTTATTCCCCCGATATGCTAATTTTCCCTGTCCCTCATGATCACTCACCCAGGATGCGGCGACGCGAAATATCCAAGAGAGATTGAAACCGTCCGCTAACGACTTGCAGCTGGAGTGCAGCTGTTCCTGGCCAAAAAAATGCCCCCAAAAAAGCCGATCCCGCATTTGGTACCATGGCTTATCAAACCATCGCCGGAAATGGGGCGATGAAATTAGATGAAAGCTTTGCAAAGGCAACCCGGTGACTCATCATTGCTTATTCGTTGGTTTGACTCCAGCCAGTGTGAGAAAATCCAGCCCGGGAATTGCGCTTTCTATATCTGCACCATGCATCTCAGCGAAATCAAATATAATCAGGGCAAGAATATTTGTGCCTCCTGAGTCAATTATTGTTTGACTGCTCCGGGGCATAACGATGAGTTGGCGCTTCTTTGGAATTGGAAGTTTGCCTGGCAAGGAGGCATGCTTGACCACAGGAACAGGTCTATCGAAATTGATCGAAGCGGAAGGATTGGGGAAGATTTACCGGCGCGGCAATGAAGAGGTCATTGCCTTGCATGATGGGCACCTGTCTGTAAGCCAGGGAGAATTCATTGTCATTGTCGGCCCCAGTGGCGGCGGCAAGTCCACCTTGTTGCACCTGCTGGGCGGGATCGACCGGCCCACCCGGGGGGAACTGAAAGTCAACGGCGTTGACCTGGTCTCTGCAAGCGATGCCGCTCTCACCCGCTTCCGGCGGGATAACATCGGGTTCGTCTTCCAGTTCTACAATCTCCTCCCTTCCCTTAATGCCCTGGACAATGTCGTCCTGCCCCTGCTGGCCAGGGGGCTGCGCTGGAAACCTTCCCGGCAGCTCGGGTCAGCCATGCTCGAACAGGTTGGCCTGGCTCACCGCCAGAAGCATACACCCGGTCAGCTCTCAGGGGGGGAACAACAGCGTGTTGCCATTGCGCGTGCCATGGTGCTCGAGCCGTGCATGATCCTGGCTGATGAACCGACTGGCGACCTGGACAGCGTTTCAGCCGGGAGCATCATTGCCTTAATGCTCGATCTGAACCAACGCCTCGGCGTGACTTTCATTGTAGCCACCCACAATCTGGATCTGCTCAAGGTGGCTGGCCGCGCCTATCAATTGGTGGATGGTAGTTTGAATATACTGCCTGCAAGGTAAGCCATGCTGGTTTTGGGATATTTTACTTTCAGGGACTTGCTGCACGACCGCTGGCGAAGCCTGCTGACCATTCTCAGCCTGGCGGTCGTTGTGGTTGGCTACCTTCTCCTGGCCTCGCTTGCCCAGGCTATGGTGATCTTGTCCCGGCAGGCGAAGGTCACCAACAATCTGCTGATCCTCGCCGCGGATACCATTGACCCCATGGACAGCTCCATTGATGAAGGTGTGCTGCAAATTGCCAGGGAGATCGCTCCCGGCCAGATCCGTCTCGCCTTCCCGATCCTTTTTCGCCATTTGACCATTGATGGGAAACTCATGCAGGTCCGTTCAGTGCCATTGGAAGAGATGCCCGCTTCCCTGGCTCTGCTCCTTGTCCAGGGGGCTTGGCCGGATGGCCCCCGGCAGGTCGTGGTCAGCGAAGGGGCGGCTGAGGTGGCCTCCTGGAAGATCGGCTCCACGGTGAATATCTACGGCACGGATTTCCAGGTGACCGGCCTGGTCCGTACTGAAGAAAGCGCATTTGGTTCTGTGTGGATGACCTACACAGAAGGTCTCCACCTTTTTGGGACCTCACGCGGCTTCCAGGTCGGCTACCTGTCCCTTGTCCCCGCAGCGGATCCCGAAAGTGTGCGCGCCAGGCTGTTGGCCGACCCGCGCATCTCTGCTGACTACTCCGTCTATCTGGAACATGCATTCACCAACAGCTATAACCAGTCCAATTCCAGCTTGCTGACCCTGAGCAGTCTGATGGTCCTGATCTCCCTGCTGGTAGTCACGTTCGGAGTCTACAATGCGACCAACCTGAGTCTTACGGAGCGCGGTCTCGAGATCGGTCTCCTGCACGTGATTGGATTTACTTTGAACAAACTGCGTCGCTTCCTGCTGGCACGCGCCCTGGTGCTCACTTTGACAGCCTATATTCTAGGGTGGCTGATCTCACTGGCCTTCATCAATCACCAGCGGCTGAATGCCTCTGTTGATCTGATCTTCCTGGCCCTCAGATTGACTCCGCTTTCCAGCCTGATCGGTCTGGGTCTCGCAGTCATCTTTGCATTTCTTGGTGTTTGGCTTGCTTCCAGGCGTCTCACTGCGTTAAATCCGCTCACAGGGAGCGATTAAGCATGTCCGTTTTTCTGGTCATCCTCCGGCTTGGCCTGCACGACCTGTTCAGGCATCGCCGCCTGGTGTTGATCATGTCGATCTCGATTGCCATTGCGACCGCCATGTATGCATTCCTGGTAACCTATCGCACCGGTCTGGCAGCAGAGTTTGAAGACCAGACAACCAGTCTGCTCGCAGTTCATGATAACCAGAATGTCGGCGATATCAGTGGCAGCCGGATCTCCAGCCAGGTTGCAGAAATGCTTTCCGGGTTGGGGATCAGCATGATCATCCCTGAGATCCATGCGATAACCGGCACTTCCATCCAGAATGCCACCCTTCTGCGCGGCATCGACCTGGAGCAGTATACCCGCCTGGAAGGCTTTGCCATCCTTTCCGGGCGAAGTCTGAAACCTGGCGATTCGTCCCGCCTGGCCATGGTCGGTGTGCTCCTTGCTGGAAGGCAGGATCTCAAGGCAGGCGACAGCATCTCCCTGCGAGGCCGGGATTTCACCATCGCGGGGATCTTCCAGAATGGGACCTATATGGACAACCAGGCCTGGATATCGTTGACCGATGCCCAGGTCCTGCTGGACTGGGGGCAGGATGTTTCGGTTTATATCATCCCCGATGAAGGCATCCTGCACGAAGGCGATACCCTGCCCGGTGGTCTCTCCGTGACGCGCAAAGGGGAAAACCTGCGCTTGATCGCTGCTCAATATCAACCCATGCTGAACATTTGGCAGATTGTATCCCTGGCGTTGGGGTTGGGCGTATCCCTGACCCTTGCCAATGTCCTCTGGCGGCTGGCCTGGTTGCGCAGGCACGAAATGGCCATCCTCCGCACGACCGGATTTCCCACCCCCTCCCTCATTGCTTACCTGCTTGTGCAGGCAGGCGGGATCACCCTGCTCGGCATCCTGCTGGGCGGCTTGTTCACGGTGGCTTTTTTCACAGGCGTCCATCTGACCGTCTCCAGCTTCACGATCGTCCCCCGGCTGGACGCCGGTATCCTGCTTCCCGGTCTCGGTTGGATCGGTCTGATCATGCTGGCTGGCAGCCTCTTGCCGGCCTGGTGGCTGGGTCATTTAAACCTGGCTCAACTTTTACACTCGAAATAGGAGGAAGAAAATGAAATCAAGAACGATCATGTTAGTGTCCCTTCTGGTCATGCTGATGATGGCCTGCAGCCTTACATCTAACACTGGCGGGAAGCCAACCACTCAGGCACCATCACAGAATGAAAACAATCCCCCCGATCCGGTTCCGGTCAGCCTCAATGATGGCTTGGCCAGCCTGAACAGTTACGCGATGACCGTCATATTCAGGTCCATCGGTCCGGATCCGGCGCAGTCCACCGAGCTCAACATTCAGAGACAGCGCTCGAACGACACAAACGCCTCCTCCACCTCCATCAATAATACCGTTGTCAGCGCGGATGGAAGTGACCCGTCCTCCTCCGCTACCACGATATACCAGATCGGCAACGATCAATGCTCCGGCAATGACACGGATGGTTGGTCATGGTCCAGCAGTACCCCGGAAGAGGCTGAAATGCAAGGACTGATCACCGGCATGATCGGGTTGACTCCCCTGATCGATAACCCTGACTTTGTAGCCGCCGAAACAGTCAACGGCATCCCCACCAATCACTTCACGTTCCAGGTATCCGGGCTGGGTGCCAGTTCAGGAGCCGTGGTCAACATCAACCAGGGTGACTACTGGCTGGCAGTCGATGGACAGTACATCGTCAAGTACACCCTGATCGTCGAAATGAGCATGGCGGCTGATACCGAAGTGCTGCATGAGGAAATTTCCATCGAGATGAATCAGATCAACCAGCCCGTCAGTATTACCTTCCATCAGGCCTGTCTGGATGCCTCTCAGGTCACCCCTGAACCATGATTGTTCCGAGCCGGGTGGGAGTTCCGGTTTCAAGATTGGATCGCAGCCCATTCCACCGGCACATCACCTATAACCATTTTTTTCAAGGCCTGTATCACCACACCTCCGGCAGGATGGGAGATGCGTGAATTTAATTCTGACATGTGATTATTCGCCTAATCTTGAGTTGAGCCCTTTTGGCGTACGGTTGAAGACGATGGTCTGTCCCAGCAGCATCTTGGTCTGGGCCAGCAGGCCTGGCAGGTTCGTCAGCAGGAAAAACAGGATCGGGAAGATTGCCCAGGATACGATCTCGCTCAACAGACTTTTCAGGTTCCAATCCTTCCAGCCCCGGGTCAGGCGCACTCGTTCGGTAAACCAGATCACCATCAGGGCAGAGCCGCCCAAAAGGTTTAGGATGATGAAAAAAAGTGGAATGAAGCTGACCGGAGGCAGGGTGATGACGGCATTATGATCGATGATGATCGAAAGCACTGTCCCCAGGGTTACAATAAAACCTGCGGTGGAGAAGAAAAGGTGGTCATGGATTAGCTTTAACAGGCGCCCAAGCTTCGAAAAAAACGGCGCTCCCGGTGGATGATCCCACATCTGGATCAGGTAACCGATCTCTGTACCGCCCCAACCCGTGCGGACTTTTTGGGCAAAGAAGATGCCGATGGCGTGCCACAGGTTTTCCCCGTGGACAGGATTGCCGTGGACCGGGAGGTGGATGTGCCGGATGAAGGCTTTGCCGCCTTTCGTAAAGAAAGCCCGCATGAAAATATTCACATCTTCAGCCATGACGGTGGGATCCCAGAAATTTACCTCTTCCAGGAGTTTCAAGCTGATCGAGTAGGTGCTGTAGGGGAACTTGGCTTCCCAGGGATTGATGTAATCGCCGGTGGTGATCGCATTTGAGTAAAAGGTGACCAGCCGGATCGCGGCGCTTGTGTGCCAGATATCATTATCCAGGAGAATGGGGGCTTGCCAGACCAGGGAATGACGGCGGGGATCGGCTGCAAACTGGCGGGTGAGTTCAGCAAAATAATGGGGATGGAAGAGCGAATCGGAATCGCTTACCGTCACCACGATCTGGCTCAAAGGGATACCCAGGCGGTCAACCAGTTCCTTGCGGGCACAGCGGACTGCCCAGGTCTCATTTGTCGCTTTGCCAGGAGCCTCGCCGGGCAGGTTGGAGGGGTGGAATGTGGCCATGATGTTATAAAAACTGCCTGTATACATCGCCAGCAGGGCTTTGGACTTGTCCCTGGCGTCTGGCTCTCGCTCTTCCATGCCCAGAACCACCGTGATATTTTGGCGCCTCCCCGCCTGCACTTTCAACGACTGGAGAGTCCGGCATAAAATCTCTGGCGGTTCATTATAATTTGGGATAACCACAAGATGATGGACTGCCTTCTGGCTGGCATCCTCATGCCTGGAAAAACCCCGGTAGAGCCTCGCGTTGGCCCGCTTTTCCGTCTCCCGGATTTTCACCAGTCCTGCAAGGTAAAAAAATGTGAAAGCAATAATGCGGATCATCATGTAAATAGCTACAATGCGAGCCGCATCCAGCAGGAGGCGCGGGGCCACCACAACGCCGATGAAGCAGGCAACAAGCACGCCCCAGGAAAGCAGACCTAATACTTTATAACTGAAATGCCTCGGATCGGGGTTGGCATTCAGGCGGTTGGTTTCAAATCGGCTGGAAATGATTGTCTTTTGCTCCTGTGCTGATTCCAATCTCATTGGTTTGGCTTTAAAAGCATTTTCAATGGTCGTTGGACTAATTATAGTTTGTTCGTCTCCAACCGGGCTCCCTTGGATACTTCATGCTGCTGGAATGAATGTGAATGGTTATCCATAACCATCCTTAAATGCAGCCATCATCGAAGCAGGTCGGACGAAGCCAGCCGTTGATAAAATTCCCGGTGGTGGTACGGGATGAATTGGTGGAAGTCAAAAAAATTTATCGACTTATAGGTATTCTTAAATAGAATGTGGAGACCGCAATAGAAGGCGGTCTCCACATTCTATTTATTGTAACAATTGGAAAGCAGTTACCCTTTATTCTGCTTGCGTTTGAGCTCGTCTTCCAGTTCCTGCTGCTCTTTTTGGCGCAGTTTTCGTTTCTCTTCCAACTCCTTTTCCAGTTGCTGCTGTTCCTGCTTGCGCTGATTTCTTTCTTGCTCCTGTTGTTGTCCAAGCTGTTGTCGCTGGTCTGCTTGCGGCTTTCGATCCAGTGCCTGCTCCTGTTCCAGGTTATTTTGTTCCTGTTGGCGTTGTAATCGCTCCTGTTCCTGCTCGTCGTGTTGTGTTTTTTGCCCTTCGCTTTTCATGTTTTCACTCCATAAAACCTTGTCTGGTGTCTGGATTCCTGGTGCATTGATTTCGCTGATATCAAATTCAATTTATACCACTGGAGGAGAGATCTTTCGACCCGGGTTTTGCTGGCTTTTTTCCACAGGGGGTAGGACGGACCCCATCAACACGCTGACTTCATTTGGCTGGCCATCATCGGTCAATGGGATCTGGTTGTCCGGCGTGGGAACACCGTTGAGCACGATCTGCCGGACGCCACGATTGACACCCTCCGGGTTCGCGACGCGAATAACGTAAGCTGTCTTTCCGAACCGGTAGGTGAGCTTGAACCCGGGCCAATTCCCGGGAATGCAGGGGTCGATCTTCAGTGTATTCCCCAGGCGGGTGATGCCCAGGATCGCTTCGATACCCAGGCGATACATCCAACCAGCGGAGCCGGTGTACCATGTCCAGCCACCGGTTCCGGTTTTGGGGGGCTGGCTATAGAGATCGGCGGCAATCCCATAAGGCTCGACCCCATAGCGCTGCATTTTTTCGGGTGAATCAGCGTGATAGACGGGATTCAGCAGGCGGAACAGGTCTCCGACACGCTCCCCCTGACCGAGCATGGCAAACGCCCAGGCTGTCCAGATGGCCGCATGGGTGTACTGCCCGCCATTTTCGCGCACACCCGGAGGATAGCCCTGGATGTAGCCAGGGTTGTGAGATGTTTTATCAAAGGGTGGTGTAAGCAGCAGGATCATTTGATCCGGCTCCCTTACGAGGAGGCGATTGACAGATTCCATCGCTTGAGCTGCCCGCAGCGGATCAGCTGCCTGCGACAGGACTGCCCAGGATTGCGCGATCGAATCGATCCGGCATTCATTGTTCTCGCTCGAACCCAGGCGGCTGCCATCATCGTAAAAGGCACGCAAATACCAACTGCCGTCCCAGGCGTGCTTTTCCAACGCACTGGCCAGGCGGGCTGCCTGCTGGTGGTAGGGTTCCGGATCATCCTTCATCAGCTTGCAAAGCAAGCCGAAACGCGTCAAGGTGGCGTGCAGGAACCAGCCCAGCCAGATGCTCTCGCCTCGTCCGCCCACTCCCACCCCGTTCATCCCATCGTTCCAATCTCCCGCCCCCATCAGCGGCAACCCGTGCGCACCGGATGTGGCTCCTTTTTCGATAGCCCGCCGGCAATGTTCATAAAGAGTAAACACTTCTGCGGCGGGATTGTATTGACCGTAGCGCTCAGCTTCCTCCGGCTTGAGCGGCTCTGCAGCCAGGAAGGGGATTTTCTCGTCCAGGATGGAGACATCTCCGCTGGCAGCAACGTACTCCGCAGTGACGTATGGCAGCCACACCATATCATCTGAAAAGCGGGTTCGCACCCCTCGCCCGGAAGGCGGATGCCACCAGTGCAGCACATCGCCCGCCTCAAACTGGCGTTGGGCGGCGTTCAGGATCTGTTCACGCGCCAGGCCAGGGCGAGTGTGCAGCAAAGCCAACACATCCTGGAGTTGGTCCCGGAACCCGAAGGCTCCACCGGACTGGTACACACCTGAGCGACCCCACAGGCGGCAGCTGATCGTCTGATAAAGCAGCCAGCGGTTGAGCATCAAGTCCATACCCGGATCAGGTGTATCCACCGTTATGGTGGTCAGAATGTCATCCCACTGTTTCTGGACAGCCTGCCAGATTGATTCAACCCGTCCCTGTGCCTGAACCTGTCCGATCAGCGCCAGGCTTTCAGCCCGGTTTGCTCCTTCGCCGATCAGGAAATAGATTTCCTCTTCAGCGCCGGGAGCCAGGTCGACGTGCAGCTGGATGGCGGCGCACGGGTCCAGCCCGGCGTTCACCGTGCTTGCCAATCCGATACGCTCGAGGGCGGCAGGGGCTTGCAGGCTGCCCAGGCGCCCGAGGAACTCCGTCCGGTCTGCCGTCACACCATGCGGTTTTTTGTTTGCAGCCAGAAACGCCACGCGATCACCGAACTCAAAGTTGAAATGGTTGCTCGCAAGCAAGGCATTTCTTTCAGGATCGAACTCCGGGATGATGTGAGCCTGGTGCGGTTCCCGCGTTGTGCCAAGCACCCATTCGGCATAGTAGGTGACAGTGATGCGGCGCGGATGTTCCCAGAGATTTTTAAGCCGCAGGAGCGCAATTTTAACCGGCGCATCGGGCGCTGCGAACAGTCGCAGGTTATGGTTCAGGCCATGACTCTGGCTCTCAAAGACCGAATAGCCTGCCCCATGACGGATCAGGTGCGCCGTTTCTGCCCCGGCAGGCAAGGGGGTGGGGCTCCAGACCAGCCCGGTTTCCTCATCTCGCAGGTAGAGTGCTTCGCCCGGCATGTCGGTGACCGGGTCGTTGCGCCAGGGGGTCAGACGGTTCTCGCTGCTGTTCTCTGCCCAGGTGAAGCCGGAACCCGCTTCGGAGACCAAAAACCCGAACTTTGGGTTGGCGATGATGTTGACCCACGGGCGCGGGGTGTGCTTGCCCGGCTGGAGATGGATGATGTATTCCCGACCATCGCGACTGAAGCCGCCGAGACCGTTGTCCATCACCAGATCGCCCGGGAGTTGTAGTGGCGGCGTTGGTTCGGGGTCACGCCTCGGGGAGAGAGATGGGGTGAACCCCGGCAGGCGGGTCGGTTGGGCGGTTAATCGCTGGGCATGTTCAGCCAGTGTCCCGCTGCTTTCGTCCAGTATCACCCCGGCCACCGTTTCTAACAGTAACTTATCGGCTTGCTGAAGCTGGTCTGCGCGCAGCATAAAAATACCGTCGCGCTGGTTCAGGCAGTCCTCTGCGCCCATGCGCACGACCTGGCGCTGAATGCTGTTTTGCAGATCGAGTCCATAACCGGTATCCTGCTCATTAAGAATGACCAGGTTGACCGTGATGTGGCGGTTGCGCCAGTATTTATAAGCCTGGAGGGCTTCGGACAGCAAGGGCGATTCACCATTTCGGATGTGTACCAACAATATGGGATGATCACCAGAGATACCAAACACCCACAAACCGGACTGACCCTTCTCGTTCTGCGCAAGGATATGTGGTGCAGCTCGCAATATCCCCACCGGGTATAGCAGGGCAGATAAAAGGCGCTGGATGTTTTCCACGGCGTTGGAATTCAGATCCAGTTCGAGCATCTCCTCCTCCCCGCGGGCATTCGCTTCGTAAAAAGCATGGTAGACGGCAAGCCCGGTCTGGTAATGGGATAGTTTCTCCAACGCTTCGACACGGGTGGGGGCTGCCAGGGTCAGGAAGGTGACCCTGGTTTTCGCATGCGGCTTCAGGTCAATTTCCTGTGCCAGAGAGAAGATTGGATCAAGCGACCCGCGGGTGGTGCCTGAAAGGTGGTGATTGGCATCTTGCAGCGTCAACGGGGTACGCGGCGTCTGCAATCTGCCTAAAAATTGATCACGGTCGCTCTCATGGTCACCGGTCACTTTGCGTCCGGTTTCTATGAGAATCGCATGGATCAACACGACCGGCTTTTCTTCCCTGGAGCGCAGGCGGCGTTGGAACAGGAGTGCATTCACTTGGGGAAGATATTCACTCTCGATAAACAGTTTGTTGAATGCCGGATGCCGCCGATCGGCAGCCTGCACTGCCAGTACAACTTCGCCGTAGCTGGTTAATTTAAGCCGTCGGGGGCGGTCGCTGTCGTTCAGGATGTTTACCCGCCGGATTTCGACGCCATCCGTACTTACGGTGATCCCGGTATGCAGGGATATGCCGTTGTCGGAACGCTGGAACTCCACCTTGTGCGGATAAAACCACACTTTCTGGTGCTCCACCGGACAACCAATGGGCTGGCAGGTGGCCGACCAGAGCGCACCGCTCTCGCAGTCTTGGATGTAAATCCATGTGCCCCACTGGTCAAGGGTGGCATCGGCCTGCCAGCGCGTCAGTGCAAATTCGCGCCATTGGCTGTATCCGCCTCCGGTATTGGAGATTATTAGGCTGGTATCGCCCTGCGACAGGACATGTACTTGAGGAATGGGACTGTCGACCGGCACATGCCACGGCGCACTGATGACTGAGCGCGTTCTCTCGGGCAAATCCGCAGGTTCATCAGGGTGGGGATATTCGATGGGCGGATTTTGCGGAATCTTTTCCTGAAGAAGCAGTTCCACGCTCTGGATGCGCTCGTCGGCGTGGAAACGCCCCACCATCACATGATCCGAAAGATAGTTACACGCCGCCAGTAGGATCATGCCCTGGTGATGCGCCATGTAGGATTGCACCACGGCATGGGTTTGATTGGCAGGAAGCCGCGTTTTGGTGTAATCGAGCGCCTCGTAAAAGCCATAACGCCCGAGCATGTTCAGCTGCTCCAGTTGGGTCATGTTCTCCAGCACTGCCTGTGGTTGCAGCGAGAGCCCGAGAAGGGACGCATAGGGAGCGATTACCAGATCGTCGGGCAGGTCACGCCTGTAACCCAGATCGGGCACGCCAAAAGCGCGGTACTGGTAATTCATGTTTACATCGAAGGCGTAGTAGCCACACTCCGAGATACCCCAGGGCACTTGTTGTTTCTTCACGTAACTCTTCTGTGCGTCGAGGGCTGCATAGCAACTATCCGAGAGAAATGTCCCGCTGTAGTTTTTGGCAAACAGGGTCGGCATGAGAAATTCGAACATGGTTCCACTCCAGGAGAGCAGAACCTGCTTTCCATTCACCAGCGTTACCCGCCGCCCCAGGTGCTGCCAGTGGCTTTGCGGCACGTCGCCTTTGGCGATCGCGATCAGGCTGGCTATCCGGGCTTCGGAGGCCAGCAGATCGTAGTAACTCGGGTCGAGTTGTTCGGTGCTGGCGTTATAGCCGATGTGGAACACCTGGCGGCGCTCATCGAACAAAAAACGAAAATCCATGCCGGTCACTTCGGCATCGGCCTGCGTTGCCAGGACTCGAAATCCGATCAGCAGGGGTGTGACCGTCATTTGCGCCGTCGATAAATCGTCACCCAGTTTTTGACACCACGCCAAAGCAGTTTCATCCCGCAACTGCGCCTTGAAATGGTTCAATGCCGTTTGGATGTTCCCATACACCGCTTTTGCCTGTCCCAGCGTGGGCAGTTCAGCAGGCAGGCTGTTGCGAAATTCCTGCCAGGCGGGTGTTTCCATAAAAGGAGCAGGGGCTGCATCCAGAAGGCTGAGCCAGGAAGCAAACAGATCCAGATCGCTCTGCATGACCTGCAGTTGATGGCGCATCAAATTAAGGTAAAGTTGGAGTGCGGCAAGGAATTCGGGATTGAGATTGGGATGACTCTCAAGCAGCTCCATCAAGCGGTGCGACACTTTTTCCCAGCCTTCACCCGAGAGCCAGGCGAGAGTTGCTGTCCAGGCTGCCGGCTGGTTCTGGATCGCGCTGACACGTTCGTAAATGCTGGTCAATTCGACTTCAAAAGATTCGATCGAAGCGTGTGGATTGTTTCTTTCCAGGGTTTGCAGTGTTTCTGACAGAATATCCAGAATTACGAGCAAACCCTGCCACTGCTTGTCAGCCAGCAGCGGTGCATCCTTCAGGGCAAGACAACCCTGCTTGAGTGCGATCATGCAGGCGGCCAGGTTGCCGCTATCCACCACGGAGATGTAGCGTGGTTGGAGCGCTGCCAGCGTCTGCGAGTCGTACCAGTTAAGCAGATGTCCCCGGTAGTGTTCCAACTGGTTCAGGCTCTCAAAGGTTGAGCGGAAACGGACGGCAAGTTCGCGTAAGCTTATATAACCCAGATCATATGCCGCTAGCGTGGATAGTAGGAACATACCAATGTTGGTCGGCGTTGTGTAATGCGCCACACTGCCGAGCGGTGACTCTTGAAAATGGTCGGGTGGCAGCCAGTGATCATTGGGGCCGGCGAACTGCTCGAAAAATGCCCAGGTGCGCCTCGCCAGCCGCAGGACCTGCTTGCGCTGGGTTTCTGAAAGTGGCGTGGTAATGTGGGTTATCGGCTGGCTGATCCAATAAGCGATCTGCGGAGAAATGAGCCAGCTGATCAGCAGGGGAACCGCTGCCAGTAGAGCAGATGGGTTGATCATCCAAATGGAGATCCCCAGGATTACGGCAAAAGTAAGGGACGCTGCCATCTCCAACCAGGTTCGATATCTGATATTTCGAAACGAGCGTGCAATGTATGCTGCAGTTGTCCACTGCAGCATGTGCGTGCGCACGATGAACAGGCGTGTGATCGTTATTCCGATCGCGCTCAGCATGAGAAACGCTTCATAAGGGAGAAAAAGAATGGAAAGAAGCCAGCGGGTGAGCGGAAGACGGGCTGGTTCAATCAGTTGTTTAAGTGTCAGCCGCCCGAGATTGGGTCGCACATGCCGGACAGTCTGCACTGCCATGGGCAGGGCGGAAGGGAGGGTCACCAGCAAAGTCCAGACCAGCGACGAGCCCGGCAGGAATAGCCAGCCTGCCATGAGCAGCGCCAGCAAGGTGGGCGGCAGGAGGCTGCGCCGCAAATTGTCAAAAACCTTCCAGAGATCAATGATCGATAACCGGTTGCGGGCCACCCCTTTTTGGGTGCGGACAATTGGGAACAACCAGGGCAGCAACTGCCAATCGCCACGGATCCAGCGTCTCAAGCGGCGGGCATACACCAGATAGCGCGACGGATACTCCTCGTACAGGACGATGTCGGTGACCAGAGCCGCGCGTCCATAAATCCCTTCGAACAGATCATGGCTGAGCAGGGTATTCTGACGTACCTGACCCGCCAGGCTGCGCTCAAAAGCCTCGACATCATAGATCCCTTTGCCAACATAACTGCCTTCGCCAAATAGATCCTGATACACATCCGAGACGGCAAAGGAATACAGGTCAAACCCGGCGTTCCCGGAAAAGATTTGCGCAAAGACCGAACGGTTCGCGCTGGTGGGCTTGATCGCCACCCGCGGTTGCAGCACAGTATAACCGGCGGTGACCGAACGTCCATCGGGAGCAAATTCGGCATGGTTGAGAGGATGTGCCAGGGTGGCAACCAGCCGGTTGGCGCTGCCCTGCGGCAGGGAGGTGTCTGCATCCAGCGTGATGACATATTTGATACCGGTTCCCGTCGTGGTACCGGGACTACCTCGCCCCGTGTCTCGTTCGAGATCCGGGACTACCTCGCCAGAACCGGGACTACCTCGCCCCGTGCCAGAACCGGGACTACCTCGCAGAATGGTCACATCCCCAACCTGGGTTGTATAGGCGGTTTCACCCAAATTGAGCAGCAGGCGGTTGAAATCTGCCAATTTGCCGCGCTTGCGTTCCCAGCCCATCCAGACTCCTTCAGATGGGTTCCACTGGCGCTGACGGTGGAATAAATAGAAGGGCGCTGTTTTCGCATATTTTTGATTGAGATTTTCAATGCCCGTCCTTGCCAGCGCGAGAAGTTGCTCATCCTCCGGCAGATTCTGTGCTGGAGCATCTCCGAAATCGGTCAGCAGGGCATAGGTCAGTTGCGGATCGGGATTGGATAGATAATAGAGTTCCAGCTCCTGCAAGAGATGATTAAATTCGCCAGCGCTCTCCATAAGAGTGGGGACTACCACCATGGTGCGATTGCCCGGCGGGATGCCTTCTGAAAAATCCATTCGAGGCAGGCTTTCTGGCTTGATCCGGTGGGTCACATTCCAGTGCACAAGAGAAATGGCAGCCTCAAGAGCCAATCCAGACCCAAGCACACCGACGACCAGCTGTTGGGCAAGCGTGGCTCCCGAAAGCGTTGCGTAGATGAGCAGTCCCAGGAGGAAGAGCGATGTCAGGATGGCGATACTCCCCAGATATGTGGGGGTGGGGGAAGCCAGCAGCAATCGGCGGATACGGACGTTCAAACCAGGCTGATAGTGGATGCTTTTTTCAAGTAGCGAACGCCCCGCATCCCGCAGATAATATCCAACGTGCGCTTTGCGCCCCGGAATTTTATCGTTCGCAGTTTGCCCTGTGCTGGAAACGGGATTGCCCCGGGCGAATTTAATTGTGGCGAGTGCCACTTCCTCTTCGCTTGAGGTTGAGTGCCGAGCCAGTTCCTCGATGACGCTTCGATAACTATTACGGGTATCAAAATCCATGCCCGCATAGATCCCGGCTGGGTCGTCTCGCAAAATCCGTTCCACCCGGCTGGTCTGTTCAAAGAAATCTTTCCAATCCGTGGAGAAGAGCAAGCGCAGGTTAAGAAAACAATTGCTGACAATGGTCTCGTTTGGCAGAGCCGGGGATGCAGCCTGCATCGGGATTTCACCCAGGCTTTTTGATATCGCCCTGGTTCCCGCAAGGGGCGGCGCCTCCATCCCGGTCAATTCTGCTGCAGCGACTACGAGCTGCTCCAGGATTCCTATTCGCAGCATGATCGGTAGCGCCCAAAGTTCCCCGATCGTCAGCGCCGTGACCTGCTGATAATCCTTTACAAAAATGGCGGCCTGGGTCAGGTCGATCTGACCCTGACTGGCTGCGATCCATCCACACGCCAACGCAAAAACGCGCGGGTGACCCTGTAGCGGCGTAGCATCCAGTTTTGGTAATTGGTTGATAAAACTGGCTGGCAGGCCTTCTTCGATCTGGCGGAAAGTCTGTTTGACAATATAAAAATTATCCAGCATCCATTCGCTTGCGCGCGAAAAAGCCGGGTCTTTTAAAGATCCGGTCCTGAAATGATGATAGGCATCCTGTAAATTTTTCTCCCAGATGCGCAGGTGCTGTGAGAGCAGAATCCAGGATTTGGGGCTCGTATGCACGCCGGTGTGAATTTCTGCCAGGTGGTGCGCGAGTTCTTCCAGCCGCCCCCCGGTTTCTGGATTGGCTCGATCGAAAATATGGATGGGGGTGTCCTGCATGGGACTAATGCTCTTTGCGTTCCCGCGGAGCCATATCGACCTTGCCTGGCTCTTCCTTTACCGGCAGGTCTTGCACGATCAATAACGGCACCTTGCTGTAAAGTATAAAATTATTGACCAGGCTCCCATAAGGCCATTGATTATTCCCCGAATAGCCGTGCGCGTTGAGCGCGACCATGTCGATGCTTTCCTTCTCGGCCAGCTCATGCAGAGCCGCGGCCGCATTATTGCTCGTCAACAGGCAGGTTTGTATTTCGATACCGTCCAGGGTCGAATGCAGGCGGACTTGATCGAGATAGCGGATGGCTTCCTCCCGGTTGCGGGCCACGATCCGGTCGGATAGTTCCACCTCTTCGCGGGACAGAGGCATTTGGCGCGCCATTTCCGGCGTTTTCACGACATGCACAATATGGATCCGGGATTGATGGAAACGAGCCAGGAGCCTGACCATGGGGAGGACATTTTCCGCACGGCGGGACCCATCCAGCGGGACTGCAATTCGGGTGTATTGCCATTCGATCGCCTCGCTGGCTGCCGGCTGCTGCGCCCGGATGATGAGCATGGAAGTTGGCGCGCTAAAAATTATTTTTTGGGTGACACTGCTGATTCCCCATTGACTCAAACCACTGTGCCCATGACTGCTCAGAATGATCAGCTTTATCCCCCGGCTGAGCGCATATTCAGTGATCGATTCTGCCACCAATCCCTCCAGAACGGCAGTTTCGACCTGTAAACCGGACTTTTTTAGCCGGGCGCTGATCTTTTCCAGGTACACCTTGGCTCCAGTCTTGTTGATCTGCCAATTGAGCAGATCGAACAATTGGGCCTTTTCACTTGCCTGGTTCTTGTCCAGCACGCGCAGCAGGATCACACTTGAATCAAAAGCGCGGGCGATCGCAACCACATGTGGCAAGACACATTCAGCGAGCAGGGAACCGTCCAATGGGACCAGAACAGGATCGAACATGGTTCATCCCTTCGATTCTTTCATTCTGCCATTTAGTCAGATCAAGTACCGGGGTACTCGACCTACCGGGTTGTGGCGGTTATTGATGATGGCACCGGCTTGGGAGAAATCTCGAGGTTGCGAGTGGAACAGAACAGCACTGTGGAATACTTCGCTGGAATGGTCTTGGTGCGCAGTGGCAGAAATGAATCTTCCAACCGTAAGCGTTTTAGCCAACCAATATCAGTATACTCCACTTTGTCTTTGTTGTTGTTGAGGGCCCAAATGGCTGAAGCGAACCGGGTGGTGTGATAAACAGTGAAGTACTCCCTCCTTGCTTGTGCGATGCCCAACTCCCAATGATTGTCCCGGCTGTCCTTTAGATCTCGACCCTTAATCGGATGTGAATCAAGCCGTCAGACCTGTAGCGAAGTGGTTAGCGCAGGGGATAATTACTCGCCTGTTCGTGGATCCGCCTCCTGCCGGGCCCTTCGATGGGATGCCCTCCCCAAATCCAAAGGATTTGGGGAGGGTTGGGTAGGGCAAAGGTCAACCAGCGTAGAAGAATGCCCCCTCGCGGGAATCAGGCCCCTTATGCAACCCTGGTCGATTGAATGGCGTATAGCTTCATGATAAATAGCAATCACAAAGGAGCGTAAAAATGACCGCTGAACCTGCCCCCATTAAACAGGAACATAAGAAACCAAGAGTGATTCACCAGGGAGGCGCCTCCGAAGCCGTCTACGGGCTGGGCCTCATCGGTGCCTGCATTTACTACTTCAGCCACGCTGCTACATTCTGGATCGGTGTGTTGGGTTTCCTCAAAGCCATCGTCTGGCCTGCCATGCTGGTCTACGAGGCGCTCAAATATCTGAACATGTAGCGGTCTATCCAACATTCTGCAAGACAACTGCGATTCACCTTGATCCGGCCAGGCGGTTGACCAGGTCGGTTTGGTTGGGCTGGCGCGCACCGCGGCTTGTTGCCGATGCGCTCAGCTGTGCCGGGGCGGCTTTCGTGAGGTAGTCCCGGATCTTGAACGGGACACGGGACGAAGCATCCCCGGAGCGAAACGCATCGTACCCGCCAAAGGTCACTGTAAGGGGGCTGGTTTTGGGAGACAACATGACCTTGTAATAACCACCTGGGTAGAAATTGAACCAATAACCGCTGGTTCCGAGTGTCGAATCCTCACCGGGGAGCATTTCACCCCCTGCGATGTACTTTCCAACAGCACATCGCTTTTTAATTGTCTGAATGAATGTATGTAGAATATGATCCTCAAACCATAAGGGAACTGCACACCCTCACCAAAATTGAGTGTGTATTATCTTGGAAAGATTGCTATACTTAATTGATGGATCATCCCGAAGCATATGTGTTGGAAATGTCCTGATCGAATCATGTTTTACTGTGTGGAGTATTCTTCTGAGGGATAATAATATATGACGAGAAAGGTTTTTTGGGAAGATCCTTATCTGACTGAGTTGGAAGCAATGGTGACAGGCGTTAATGAAAATGACATCCTGGTGGATCAAACGATTTTCTACGCACAATCTGGCGGACAGGAAAGCGACCATGGAACAATAAATAAGCATCGCGTGATGAACGCTCGCAAGGAAGGTAAAGATATAATCTATTCAATTGAAGACGGTCATGGTTTGCGACCTGGTGATCGGGTAAAGATGGTAATTGATTGGGAAAGACGTTATCGGCTGATGCGCTTGCATTTTGCCGCAGAAGTGATCCTGGAGCTGACCTACCGGATGCTGAAAGGCATAGAAAAGAGCGGGGCTCATATCGCCCAGGAGAAAGCACGGATAGATTTTTTATGGAATGAGAATATTTCTAGTATTTTTCCAGCCCTGGAGCAGGAAACCCTCAAAATCATTGAGTCGGATCAAGTGATAGAGAGCGCTTTTAGTAATGAAGAGACAGAGAAACGCTATTGGAAAGTCCAGGGTTTTTCACAGGTCCCTTGTGGAGGAACACATTTAAAAAGAACTGGTGAAATTGGAAAGATTGCATTAAAACGTAATAATATTGGCAAAGGGAAGGAAAGGATTGAAATCTTCCTTAACGACAATGGTTTTCAGAAAAATAACTGACAAAATGTGCAGGTGACGTATGGGACTGCCGCTACGCGGCGGCGTTCGCGAAGCATTCTGCGTTTCACGAAAGGGTGTTGTGCCAGCTACCGTCCTCCAGACCGAACATCTGACCAAGCGTTACGGCTCGCTGATCGCCGTGGACGACCTCTCGCTCGAAATCCATGAGGGCGAGATCTTTGGCTTTCTTGGCCCCAACGGCGCCGGCAAGACCACCTCCATCTCGATGATGTGCGGTCTGCTCAAACCGGATGCCGGGCGTGTCCTCATCCACGGGCAGACCGTTCACGGCGGAGCGCCGGAAGTGCGCGCTCGCGTCGGTGTCTGTCCGCAGGATACCATCTTGTGGGAAAAACTCACCGCTCTGGAACAACTCGAGTTTATCGGCGGCCTCTACGGTGTCCCCCCCCGGACCGCCCGCCAGCGCGGCGCTGCCCTGCTCGAAGCGCTCGGCCTTTCAGCCAGATCCAATGAGCTCGCCGGAAAACTTTCCGGGGGTATGAAGCGCCGCCTGAACCTGGCGCTGGCGCTTGTCCACGATCCGGAGATCCTGGTTCTCGACGAGCCTGAAGCCGGCCTCGACCCGCAGGGCCGTGTGCTGGTGCGTGAGTACATCCGCTCGCTGGCCCGCCGCAAGACCGTCATCTTGACCACCCACAACATGGACGAGGCCGAGCGCCTTGCTGATCGCGTCGCGATCATCGATCACGGGCGCCTGCTGGTGGTGGACACACTCGAAGGCCTCATGCGCACGGTGGGCGAAGGCGATGTGCTCGAGGTGGATTTTTCTGTAGAACCTTCGCCCGATTCATCCTCGACCTCGTCGCTTGCTCCGGCGATCGCGGCGCGTTTCTTCGCTGGCGTCTCCACCGTGGACCACACGCTGATGGTGCGCGGCCGCGGTTTGATTGAGCGCTTGCCCGAGCTGCTCCAGGCCTTGCGTGAGGCCGGCGTCAAAACGTCTGACCTCCGTCTGCGTGCCAATACGCTTGAAGATGTGTTCCTCTCGCTGACCGGAAGGAGATTGCGCGAATGAGGCTCTGGCAGGTTTTCATCAAGAGCGTCCGTGAGCAGAAGCGCGACCTGTGGGTCATCTGCCTGAGCCTGGCTTTCGCGCCTCTCTTCGTCTTCGTCTACTACCTGATGACCGGCGGCACCGGTACCACATCCTACGGCGTCCTGGTCATCAACCAGGATGCCCCCGTGACCCTGACAGACGGGACAGTCTTTGCTGCCGGGGAGCAGGTGGTGGCAGGCTTGCGCGACCTTTCCTACCAGAACGGCAGTCCCCTGCTCAAGGTGACATTACTGGAGGACCGTGCGCTCGCCGAGCAGAAACTGCGCGACCGGGCCGCCGCCGCCCTCGTCATCATCCCGGCCGATTTCTCGGCGAAACTGGCCGCTTTCCGCTCCGGCGATGTGAGCGCCAGCGCCAACCTTACTTTCATCGGTGACCTGACCAACCCGTATTACACCGTGGCAGCCGTGATGGCCATGACCGCCGCAGACGCCTTCACCCAGGGCTTCACCTCCGCTCCCCGCCCGGTCGAATTGGTGGAGATCCCGTTGGGCGCTTCTGCGGCGCGCACCGAGTTCGAGAATTATGTGCCCGGGCTGTTCGTGATGGCGGTGGTGCTGATGATCTTCCAGGCTGCCATGACCCCGGCGCGCGACATCGAATCAGGCGCCCTGCGCCGTCTGCGCCTGACCCCCCTCACCGCCTTTGACTATCTGGGCGGAACTTCGCTTTGGTTGGGGCTGGTCTCGATCGCCGCGGTGCTGTTGACCTTTGCAACGGCAGTGGCCTTTGGCTTCCACAGCCAGGGGCCGCTCTGGCTGGCATTCCTGGTGGTGGCTGTCACGAGTCTGTCCATCATCGGTATCGGTCTGATCGTGGCCTGTTTCTCAAAGACCGTCTCGCAGGCTTTTATCATTGCCAATTTCCCGCTCGGCTTCCTGATGTTCCTCACCGGCGCGGCCTTCCCCTTGCCGCGTCTCACCCTGTTCACTCTCTTTGGGCACGGCTTCGCCCTCCCCGACCTCCTCCCGCCCACCCATGCCGTCGTCGCCCTGAACAAGATCTTCACCCTCGGCGCGGGTTTGCAGGATGTGGCCTTCGAACTGATAGCCCTCGTCCTGCTTTCAGCCCTGTACTTCGGCCTCGGCGTCTGGCTCTTCCAGAAAACGCAGATGAGGGCAGATAGAACTTGAACCTCCAACCGCTGGGTTCGAGGTAAGTGCCCGTTCTTTGGGTATCAAATCCTCCAGGCGACTCGTGTCACCTACTACCCGATGGCGGCTTGGTGCCGCCTCGGGCGAGGCGAGGAGCTTTTTAGCCATCTGCGATGCGCTTCTATCTGCGCATCGCATTTTGTTATCCCATTTTGTACGTCTGTAGGATACGAACCTCGAACCCCTGCATCGTCCCGCCGAAGGTCCCCGTAGCGCAGCGATGGGGGCTGCCCTCGGTAGTCCCGGTTTTCTCACGGGATGCGGGAGGTGAACCGCTCCCCGCATATTGAAAATAGCCGTGTTTTACCAGGGTAAATTTGCTATACTATATTTAAATCATCCCAACCAGTATTTTATGTAAGCACTTTTGTTGGATCATGGTTGGGCAGTGAAATCGACTATTCAGGGAGAATGATATGAATATATTCCTCAAATGGCAAAATAGTAAGAACTCAACGGGTAAATATTTGTTATTTATATTGATCGGGTCAATATTTCCTGTATTGATTCCACTGGTTCTTGTTTTTCTACTTCCGCAAGTGGATAAATCAATTGGAATTGCATCTTTTTACAATGGATTAATTAATATTATTGGTGGCATCCTGGCGATAATCCTGGGAGGTTTCATTGCATTTTCGACGATAATTGCTCAAATGAAATTTGCATCAGGGACACCTTTTCCAATGATACCGACCAGGAAATTATTGGTTTCCGGACCTTTTAAATATTGCAGGAATCCGATGACCGATTGGAACTCGCCGCAAGCCATGCCGTTTCAACGGCGGTGGATAAGGCGGGTTTCTCGAACAGCTTTAGCTGAGGGTTGAAAAACATGTTGATCCAGAGTATATTGTAAACATGGCGAACGATTATCAACGCGACGAGCATCGAGTCC
>Ga0315273_10000163_pt1 | contig 61084 bp, 92 predicted proteins | sample YL17G02_0_MG_FD_205753 | JGI IMG/M metagenome (GOLD analysis project Ga0315273, IMG submission 205753) | Sediment microbial communities from Yellowstone Lake, YNP, Wyoming, USA - YL17G02_0 | ecosystem: Environmental > Aquatic > Freshwater > Lake > Sediment | place: USA: Wyoming | collected... | reverse complement strand
CCCGCTAAGTCGGGCAGGGGCCTCGCGCTCCTCCCCGGCCGCCCGGATGGGAGGTAACCGCCACGGACGCTCTCTGGCCGGCCGTCATGTCCGCCATGCCGTTCGACGTCCGGCCGCGCGCTGACGACGCCGAGGGTTGGGCCTCCGTCCTGGCGTCCTCCGGCCACGCGCCGGCGGCCTACGCTTCCACCATGATCGACTACCAGGCCGCCTACCATGGCCTCACCGATCTGTCGATGACGATCCGCGACGGGGGCTCACTGGTCGGGGCCTGGGTTCTGGGGGTCGGGGAGGGGGTCCCAGTCTCAAGCGGAGCACCGGCGGGGCCGCCACTGTTCGTGACCGCGGCCCAGGAGCGAAGCCGGAAGAGGGTCATCGACGCCTGCCTCGACACTCTGGCCCTCCTGTGCGCCACCCTGGGCCGGCCGTCATGGACCGGCGAGGAGATCGTCGGCCCGGGCGGGCTCTCGCTCTGGCATCGGCGCCTTGCCGAGCGGGCGGCCGCAGTCACTGTCGGCTACGAACTCTTCGCGGATCTCTCTTGGCGGCTCGACGCCCTCCGGCTCAATGTCCGGAAGTCCTACCGCCCCCTCCTCGGCAAGGCCGACCTCTGGCGGGTCGAGGTTCTGGGCCCGGAACTCGCTCCCGAGACCTGGGATGAGTGCCGGGAACTCCATCGCATGGTCGCCGGGCGGACTACCAGGCCCCGCGAGACCTGGGACCTGCAGTTCCGCGCCATCTCGGCCGGAGAGGGATTCGTGGTGACTCTGCGGGAGGCCGAGGATATGCTCATTGGCTACGCCCTGTTCCACCACTCCCGGCATGAGGCCCTCTATGCCAGCGCGGCCTACGACCGCGGGCTGGAGGCCCAGGGGTTGCCCCTCGGGCACGTCTCCTTGTGGCGGGCCATCGAGCACGCCAAGGGCCTGGGGCTCCGGTCATTGAGGCTGGGCGAGCGGGTTTACGGGCCAGGCAAAGAGGCGACGATCAGCCTGTTCAAGGAAGGCTTTGCCACCCATATGTTTCCGAGGTTTCGCACCGAGACTCCCGTCTAGGAGGTTCGCCATGACCGATATCGCGCTTTCCACAGAGGCCCAAGTGCCGACCCCGATGCTCCCGCCCAAAGCCTTCCGCCGGCTCTGGGGCCCGACGCCTCCCGCCCCGCTGGCGGGGTTCCCGAAGTCCAAGCGGGTCTGCATCGTGGGGTTTTCCGGTACGCGCGGCGACGCGCCCTACGCCGACCCCGACATGGAGATATGGGGCCTCAATGACATTTTCGAGGTCATCCCGCGCTGCGACCGCCTGTTCCAGGTTCACCAGCGCGGCGAGGTCGAAACCCACACGACCCGGACCGAGGGGAAGCCCCATCCGGAGCGGCTCCGGGAACTCACCTGCCCCATCATCATGGGGGAGACCTGGCCGGAACTGCCGAACTCGGTCGCCTACCCGCTGGCGCGGGTCATCGCTCGCCTGGGTGGGTCGATCAGCGACTATTTCACGAACACGATCTCCTACATGATCGCCCTGGCCATCGCCGAGGGCTACCGCGAGATCCACGTCTACGGCGTGGACATGGCGGTGGGAAGCGAGTACGAATCGCAGCGGCCGTCCTGCGAGTATTTCCTCGGCCTCGCCGTCGGCCGGGGGATCAAGGTCGTCATCCCGCCGGGGTCGGATCTACTGAAAACCCGGTTCCGTTATGGCCTCCAGGCCGCTGCGGCCGCCGGCTTCGACGCCAAATGCGACGCCACGCTGAAGATCGTCGGGGGTCGCCACGACACGGCGGAGCAGGCCGAGCGCCAACTGACGGAGGTCTGCCTGAAATATCAGGGCGCCGAACACGCGCTCCGCGAAGCTGGCTCCACGATCGTTCAAATCCTCGATCCGGCCGGGGCCCTCGACCGGCACGCCTGCCCGGCCGAGGCGAGGCCCGCGGCCGCGTCTCTGCTCAACGCCCTCCGTAACGAGGTCGGCGCGAAAGTGACATCCGTCCTGGAGGGCGTCACCAAGCGCTTCGGGGAGGCGGCCGCCGAACGCGAGAAGGCGCGGACGATGAAACATATGAACGCCGGCGCCCGCCAGGCGGTCACCGAGATGCGGAAGACCTGGAGGGAGTGCACGTGATCGCGCTTCGGGCCCTGAGCCTGGAGGACGCTCTCCAGGTAGTCGCCTGGCGGAACCGGCACCCCGAGGCCCTTCGAACCCCGTTTCCCCTGACCGCCGAGATGCAGGCCGCCTGGTACCGCGAGGTTGTCTGCGATCGCTCGGCTCGGGCCCGGTTCTGGGCAGTGGATGGCGGCGGAACTCTCGTAGGCATGATCGGCCTTGTAGACATCCAGTGGGAGAACGGCCTGGCCGAGATCTCACTGATGATCGACCCCGCCCTCCGGCGGCGGGGACACGGAAAGGCGGCGCTGGACCTCGTCCTGGAGGAGGCATTCGACCGGATGGGCCTGCTGACAGTCTGGGGCGAGTGCTACGAGTGTAACCCGGCAATTGCTTTCTGGCAGAGGGAATGCGCACGACGCGGAGCGATCATCGCTAGGCTGCCTCGCCGGAAACGGTGGGCGGGACGGCTCTGGGACGCCCTGCATTTCTCGTTTGCTCGGGGGTGACCAGATATGGTAGAGACTCAGCACGTAAGAAGCTCGCTTGATTTTCTGTCCACACAACTGACCGACCTCACGACCGGCCTCGACTCTCTCCGCTACATCTCTGGCGCGAAGGTCGGAGCCGACCTCACGTTCCACGTCGATACAACCTCCTCGGGAACGCCCGTGACGCAGACCGTCACGAAGCCGATCAAGTCGCGCGACGGGTACCAATTTTTTGTGCACAACCCGTCTACCGTGACCTCGCTGACGTTCGACTTGTTCACGGTCACGTCGTCTCTCGCGGCGGCCGACCGTAACGCGTATCTGCTTTCGTTTGGGACGACCATGGCTGTCTGCACTCCCACGAGCTACGACGTGGTCCGCTACGACATCGCCAGGGCTCTGTTCGGCGGCGGCGATCTCAAGATCGTCATGCGAAACGACGTCGGCTCCACCGACTACATCGGGACGGCCACGTCCCACTTCGACGTCACGGTCAGGCTGATCGAGTTCATCTAGGCGACCAAAGGGAGTGACCGGCCGTGGCTCGTCGGGAACTGACAGTCGTAACCAGCACCATGGGCGGGAGCCTGCTCGACCCATCATCCTCTTCCACGGGCGGGCTCATGTTCACGAACAACGGCCGGTCCTTCCTCGGGATTACGAATGCCGCCTCCTCCGGAGGGCGGCGCCTCGTCATCGGGGCGGCCCAGCTCGTCGATGGCGACAGCCTGGAGGTAGCCGACCGGTCCATCATCCTGGGGCTGGCCTGCTCGTCCGAGGACTGGGAGGCCATTCTAGGCCCCTTCAGGCCGAGCATCTATAACCAGTTGTCAGGGACGGACGTCGGCAAACTCTACCTCGACATGGCGACGACGGCGAGTTCGGAGGCGGACTACACGCCCCTGACGGCCGCTCAGTCGTCCGAACTCACCTTCTGGGTGGTGACGGCGCCATGACGCCGGCCGAGGCCAAGGGGTTTCTGGGGATCAACTCGACCCAGTACGACGCCCAGTTCGAGGCCCTCCTGCCGCTCCTGGAGGAAGAGGTTATGGACCGGACGGGCAATCCGGGCATGACCGCCGGCATGAGGCTCTATGTCGCCAAGAAAGCGCGGTGGCTGTGCGATGCCGAAGCGGGCGTCACCGGAGAGTCCCTCGGCGACTACTCAGTTTCCCGAGTCGCCGGGGAACCGCCCGAGATCTCCGACCTCCTCAGGGGCTCCTACCGGGTGAGGCTGGCATGAGCCTCGCCACGAGCATCGCCCGGCAATTCAACGTCGAGGCCACCATCGAGCGGATGATCGGCCGGGAAACCGACATGGCCGAGACGGAGGAGACCCCCGTCCAGGTGGCCACGGTCCGGGGCGCCTTCCGGGAGCTCGGGGCCAACGAGGGCCTCTCCGCTGACCGGCTGACCAAGATCGCGACTCACCGGTTCTACTGCCCGGTCGGGACGGACGTCGCCAGGGGTGACCGCCTCACCATCGCCGGCGTGGTTTATTTGGTGACAAATCCCGTGGACCCCATGCTGCGCGGCGAGTTCCTGCAGGTTGACGTGAAGGAGCCGAGCCATGTATAAATCCAACGTCCGCGAGGTCAAGGCCGCCATTACGCGAGCGGAACTGGCTGGGCTGGAGGCCGTGGGGGTCCACATCGACGGGGACGCGAAAGAGCGCTGCAAGGTGGGCCAGTACGACGATGGCCGGGTCGGTGGGAACCTGAAGGGCAGCCTCACCCACCGCGTGGACCCGGCGGAGAAGTCCGTGACCAACGGCACGAACGTCGAGTACGGCCCCTTCGTGGAATTCGGCACCGGCCAGCGCGGAGCCGGATCCGGAGTGACACCGCCAGAGGGCTACCAGTACGGGGGTAAGCCCGGCATGGTGGCTCAGCCCTACCTCACGCCCGCCTACGAAAATCGGGACGCGATCCGCGGCATTCTGGAGGAGCACCTCGGGACTCTCTCCGGCGAGGGGCCGGGCTACGAGATCGGCGTCGGGGGTGGCTCGACTTGAGCGGAACCGTCGCCATGGTCATCGAGGCCACCGCCGCCCGGATCAGGGAACTCTCGGGGACGGCGAGGGTCTACCATGGCCGGGTGCCGGACATCGACCCGGTCACCAGGAAACCGCCCGCGTTCCCCTACGTAGAGTTCCGGATTCCCAGTCTCACCGAGTCCGAAGCTCGCGACGACGGCTTGCTCGAGGTGGACATCTGGGACTGCAAGCCCACGACGGCGGCCCTGGAGCGCCTCACCGACGCCATAGACGGGGACGGGGACCTCTTCGCCCCGACCGGCCTCCACCGCTGGAGTATCTACCAGCAAGACGCCATAGCCGCCCGGTTCTATCGCATGGCCCGGCTCTCGATCCCGGATCCCGATCCGGTCCTGAGGCGCCGGCAACTCAGGTACCGCGTCCTGCTCTATCTCACTCGGGGGTGATCCAATGCCCGACAATATTCTGCTCGGCGAAGGCGTTTTCACGATCCTGTCCAGTTCCGGCGCGACGCCGGTTGACCTCCTCTGCCGTGGAGGCGGGGAGTTCCGGGTCGATCGCGAGTTCCGGCGGGTTGTCGCCGACGGTGACCGAGGCGCGGTCGTCGGCCGGATCCGGAAAGTGGGCGAGGAGCCGCATCTCGTCTTGAACAGCCTTGAACTCCCCACGGCGGACCTGGCCCACCTGTTCTCCGGCACCGCGATGACCACCGCGAACTCGACGGCCTGGACGCCGCTCGCCGATCTCACGACGAGCCATTATCTAGCCGCGGTTTATTTCACCGGTGAGCAGATGGACGGCACTGGCTGCGTGATTACCATCTTCAACGCGGTGAACCTCGAGCCGATCAGTCTCCCCTTCGCGGACAAAAGCGAGGTCGTCCCGAAAATCGACTTCCTCGGCTGCTATACGTCGTCCGATCGCACGACGCCGCCCTGGTCGGTGGCCTTCACTACGTCCTAGGAGGTCCAAGCGTGAGCAAAAAGCCGAAGCCGAAACTGGAACTCATCCGGCCCCTCAAGACCTCCGATCTGTTCGCCGCGTCGCGAGCCCTGAAAGCCATGGGGCTGAAAGTGGACCTTCGCGGCAAGGTGACGGTCGAGGAAGTCGGGGCCGACCTCATGACCCAGGTCATCACGCGCCTGGGCGACGCCGAGGCCGAGATCACCGGTCTCATCGGGGGTCTCGCCGGGATGACCGGGGCCGAGTTCGCCGACCTGGAGCTTGAGAAGGCCCTGCCCATCGTCCGGGCGGTGGCGCGGAGCAAGGGCCTCCAGGGTTTTTTAGAACTGCTGCCGCGGCCGACGATACGGGCCTCCTCGACGCCATCTGCCGGCGCTACCCGAACCCCGCCTACGTCCTAGACCTACCTCTCAGCGAGGGCCTGCCTCTCATCTCCCGCGCCATGACGGCCGGGGAGGAGGGGCAGACCGAGGAGCGGACCTGGGACCTCTACCTCATCCGGCTCCAGCGCGTTACCGACAAGAAGGACCATATCGGCTACGAGGAGTTTCGCCGGCGGATTACGGGCCGGCTGCCTTCGATCTCCCGGACACCGGAGGCCGAGCTCCTAGCGAAGGCCCGGCTGATCCGGGAGAAGATCGAGCGCAAGCGGGCCGCGGCCGAAGCCGCGCGGGGGGAGGCGTAGACCTTGGAGATTTTCAGACTGTGGGGCAAGGTCCTGGTCGATGACTCCGCCGCCGGCACCAGCCTGGACCGGCTCGACCGCAGGGCCGCCGGCGTAGATCAGCGGCTCGGGGCGATGATTAAGACCGCCGCCCGCTGGGCCGGCGGGCTCCTGGGCGCCTACGGGATCGTGGCCCTTGTCGGCCGGTTCACCGCCGCCTCGGAGGCCATCGACGTCATGTCTCAGCGGACGGGCATCTCCCGGACTCGCCTCCAGGAACTCAAGTTCGCGGCGGAGCAATCCGACGTGGCTGTGGAGTCCCTCGGTTCCGCCGTGTCGGCCATGACCCGCATGATGCTGGGGGCGGAGCTCGGGGGCGAGGCTCAGAAGGAGGCGTTCGACCGCCTGGGTGTCTCGATCTATGATGTCGGCGGCGAACTCCGGGCCACCCAGGACATTTTCGACGAGACGCTGGCTCAGCTTGCCGCCATGGAGCCCGGGGCGCTCCGCGACGGTCTGGCCATGAAAGTGTTTGGCCGGGGCGCCTCGGAGCTCCTGCCGCTCCTCAATCAGGGCGCAGATGGCATCGCCGAGTTGTCCGCCCGGGCCCATGAACTCGGTCTGGTGCTCTCGGACGAGACGATCCAGGCCAATGATAAATTCAGGGACACGCTGGAGACGGTGAGGTCTGTGGCCATGGCCACAGGCCAGGCCATCCTTGGCGGCCTTCTCCCGCCCGCGCAGCGGTTCCTCGAATGGACCCTCGGCCACCTGCCGGAGATCGGGACGGCTTTCAAGGTCCTGGGAACCATCATCGTCACCACTTTCGCGATCAGGGCCACCGGGGCGATCCTGATGTTCGTGACCAACGCCTCCGGCGCTCTCGCCCAGGTCCTCGCCCAGGCGACTCTCCTCGTCACTGGCCTGGGGGCATCGGGACTCACGGCAGCCACCGGAATGACGGCCGCCGCGGCGGGGGCTACCGTCCTCGGGACGGCCGTAAGGGTCGCCATGGGGCCCCTGGGAATCGCCATCGCCCTACTCGGAGCCCTGGCTCTCGCCGGCGACGCATGGGGGGGCGCATCCTCCGAGGTCGCGCAATACACCGAGGTGCTGGACGACGCCACGGCCAGCGCTCGGGGAGGAGAGGCGGCCCAGCTTCGCGTAGCCGCCGCGTTGAAGGAGACGGCCGAGGAAGCGGCTGCCGCCAATGCGGCCGTTTCCCGCCTGACGTTCACGCACATGACCTACCTGACCAAGATGAATATCGAATGGAGCAAGGTCGCCGGGCTAAAGCCGCCACTTCGCGCCATGGGCTCCTGGACGAAGCCGAAGGTCGAGACACCTCCACCCGGCGGAGGCGAACCCGACAACCTCCTTGAAACCCTCACCAAACGCTTTGCCGTCCTGGCCCAGGACCTGAGATTCCTCGATCAGACCTGGACTCTCTGGCAGAACCGCTTCCGGGGCACCGAGGGCTCGGCCGAGTTCCAGGCCGCCGAGACGGCCCACCTTACCGAAGAGTATGACTCGCTCACAAAGCAGATCACCGAGGTTCAGGCGGTCTGGGAGAACCTCGTCAAGACCAAGGGCAAGGACGCCGAGGTCACGCGGGCCGTCAGGGAGGAACTGCTCAGCCTCCAGGTTCAGGCGGAGGAGACGAAGAAGGCCCTCGACGCCCTGGCCCCCGACCCCGCCGAGGTTGCCGCAGGCCAGGGCGGACTCATGCTCAGGACCACGGCCGAGGGTAGCGACTGGGCCGCCAGGTACGAGGAGGCCGTCGGGCACTACATGGAGCGCATGGCCGCCCTCGGAACCCCGGTCACGCGGGAGCAGGCCGAGACGTTCATGCAGACCATGATTCCCGACCTGTCCGCACTCCGCACGGAGACCGGCATTCCCGGCGCGGCGGATGGGGCCTACGTCCCCCGGACGCCCGGCGGCAGACTCTACAACCTGGGCGAGGGTCTCTATGATGAGATGGTCATTCCCGTGAAGCCCGGCATGGGCCTGGGCGGGGTTGTTCAGCACGTTACGATCAACCCGAGCTTTCCCAACGTCAGGGCCTCTGAGGCTGAGGAAGTCGGCGCGCGGTGGGGTCGGGGCCTGGCCCGCACTCTCAAGGCGAACATGGTTCCGGGGGTGTCCTAATGGCCGCCATGATGGAGTGGTCCTTCAACGGCGTTACCCTCCTGGTCTGCCCCGACTGGAGTTTCGAGGGCGGCTACGACGTCAACGCGTTCCGCCCTCCTGGGGTGGACGGGGAGCTATCAGTGGACGACTCCCGCCGCCCCATGACCTTCTCCGTGACCGTGGAGCCAAGCACGAAAGCGCAGTACGTCGCCTACCAACAGCTCTTCAACTCCGGGGTTACGGGAGACCTCGTCGTGCCCTGCTACGACGACTACGAGGTCTACACCTGCGCTCGCATCCAGCGGCCGGTCTGGGGTCCGGCGGGGCCGGGCCATCGGAAATGCAGGCTGGAGATAGTCTGCCCTGATCCGAGGCCCACCTGGGATAGCGACTGGCTGACGGTGTTCTAGTCGGGGCTGGAGGCTGTGGCATTCCTCTGGGAAACTGGTATGATGGGGTCGCAGAGATTCCCAGAGGAGGGAAAGCGCGTGAGAAGATTCGCTCTCATCCTAGCCGTCGTCCTGGCCGTCGCGCTGCTGGCGGCTCCGGTGTCGGCTTCGACGCTCTCTCGATTTGGGGGAAGCGCCGACTCCTGCGGCGTTTCCGCTACGCTGCTGTCCGTAGTCAAGACCCCCGGCGGAGATGCCCTCTACTACGTGGTTCATAATGGCTTAGACCGTCCCATCGACGTCACTGGCCCCTCTCCTACACTGAACTGGCACGGCTACGGTCCCCCGCCTCAGTGGTGGGGCGCATTCCGCACCCTTCTGCCCGGTGAGGACCGCATTCTCCGCTTTGCCGATGGCCACTATGCGGGCGAGGTATCATTGACCTGTTGTTGGCTCAACTACGAGACGAACCTTCCGGTCACGATCACCCTTGGCTCCTGGGCCATGCCTTAAGCGTTCCGCTCCCGCGTTGTTCCCCTGACCCCGCCCATTGAGGCGGGGTCTTCTCTTTGGAGGTCCCATGTCTACGACCTACGGCTCGGGCGGCTACGTCACCAAGACCAATAACTCCACCCTCTCCTACGTGCTGCCCAAGGGAACCCTTGTGTCGGCGCGAGTCAAATTCCGGGGCAAGGCCGTGTCGTTCTATGACTACCAAACCACGAGTGACTCAGAGTCGGGAAGTGGTAGCCCGGGGATAACGACCTCCATGGGCCTGATGGTCAGCTATCCTACTGGGTACACGTTCCTTTCGGGATTGGCTACGTCAACTGTCTCCTCGGGCGGCTCTGATACTTACTCTGTGTCCGCAAGCATTGGCGGGGCAGTCGCCTCTCAGTCGGGATCGGGCACCGGCGCGACGGTCACCGCAAACGCGTTCGTCTCGGCGACCTCATCGCAGCATTCGGCCCTGCATGTCACCGCCTACACGTATGCCTTCTCTATATCCACGCAGTGGCGCAAGCTCCTTACCTCCCAAACCCATGACCCCCACGTCCACATCGGCGCCTCCCAGTACGGCTATACCGGCGACCTCAACAACGGGGTCGAAACCGGCTGGTACGACATCGCCGCCTCCGTCTCGCCGGACTCGACGGTTACCCTTACGATCAACGTGGATGGGTCCCTCGTTGGGGCCCCTGACGCGGTAGACGTCTATGTCGAAATCATCGTCACCGCCGCCCTCGGGGCCGAGCAGGTCACGCCGATCAACCTCGACACCAAGGCCCGGTCGGCCCTGGCCTTCGAGCTCGACCCGGTCCAGGACGCGGGCTGCACGGATACGGTCTGGTTCCCACGGATCCAGGCCAACCGGACCAACGTCTGGACCTCGCCGGAGTTCGATCTGAACTCGAAGCTCGATCAGGCCGGCTGGACCTATTGGAACGGCGCGGCCTGGGTAGCCCTGCCCGTAGGTGGGGCTCCCGTCACCGCCCGCTGCCGCTACGTCTCGCCGGTTCCCGGCGCCTGGGCCACCAGGTGGTTTTACTGGCGGGCCTGCTCCTGGGACGCCGACATAGCCGACTACGGCGACTGGTCAGCCACCCGGCAACTCCGCGTCATCCTCTCCGTGGCCCAGCGGTTCGCCCTCGTGGATTCCGCGGCCACCGATTGGACGGCGAATGCCTTCGGGGTGAAGACCAGGCAGACCACCAACGGGGAACTTGGCTGGATGCGGTTCAGCCTGGCCGACGTCGCCTCCAGCGAAATGCCCATGCGCGGCGAGGAAATGACTCTCGCGATCCGGGACGGCGACGGAAACCAGAAGCAGTTCACCGGCTGGGTCGAGGGTGACCCGGCGAGGATCGACGCCAACGTGTTCGCCTACGACTGCTACCTGCCGGACGCGAAATTGGTTCACCGCATGATCGTGACGACGGCCACCTGCTCCCAGGATTACGGGCAGCATCTTTACGACCTGGTCAGCCTCTACGCCACCGACCTCGACCCGTCCGGGATCAATGTCTCCCTCGGTCTGGCCGGACCCATGGACGTCCTCGGGAAGACCCTGATGGATGCCTTCAAGTTCGTGAGGCCACTGGTCCACGCCATGTTCTGGGTGGCCGCCGACACCGACCCACCGAAAACCTGGATGATGAAAACCACAGACATGCCCGTCTCCAGTTACTGCGCCATCCGGGGCCAGGTGGCCCCCTGATCGAGGGAGGTCCTACGATGCCCATCATAGATACCGAGATCCATTTTCACCTGTCCGGTGGCGCGGCGAACGCTAACCCCGACCTATCGCTGGGCGGCACGATCTCATCCCATGCCATAATCTCCGCCTCGGCGACGGAACTCTACGACGACATCACCGGGGCCGAGGCCCTGGCCGGGTGCGTCAAGTACAGGGCCTTCTACGTCCAGAACGCCTCGACCGGCTACCCGTGGCAGACTCCCAATACCTGGATCAGAACGAACACGCCTTCGGCTGGGACCAACGCCAAGATGGGTCTCGACCCCGTCGGGCTCTACTCCACGGGAACCACCATCCTAGATGAGACCTGCGCCCCGTCGGGAGTCACCTTCAGCCTGCCGAGTTCGGCCGCCCCGCTCACCATGCTGGATGTCCCGACAACCCAGTGGTACTGCGTCTGGACCGAGCTTACCGTCACGGCCGGTTGCACGGGGTTCTCGACGGATTCCTTCGTCATCGCGTTCGAAGGCGGATCCGACGCGTGAGACCCCTAGCCGCGCTAGCCGAGACATGGAGGCGGGGCCACTGGCCTGAGACCGCGCCTTACCGGGCCGTGCGGCTTCTGGCTCGCCTTGTCCGCCTGGGTTCCTTCGGTCTTCTCCGTCTTCCCCGCGTCTACGCGCACAGCGAGAAGAACGCCGCTGGCTACATCGACGGGGCCTACATTCATACCCTGACTGGCAACTGGGTCAAGGTGGAGAAAGTCTCGCCGGGCCGCTTCCGGCAGCGGTGCTCCGCGCCTCCTCCGCTCAGATTCGGCCTGGGCCTCCTGCCCGCCCCGCTCATGGCGGCGACGGACCTCGCCCAGATCACCGCCGGGACGAACGACAGGCACGTCTGGGCTAGCCATGCCGTCTACGCCACGGCGAGGGCCGCCACGACGGGCACTTTCACGCACAACATCGACTACGCGGCTCTGATCATTGGAGTCGATTACTCCAGTTCGACCTATTATGTCTACCGTGGCATGATTCCCTTCGATGCCACGGGCCTGCCGGACACCTGCCGGATCACCCTGGCGCACGTTCACGTTTACGTGACCACGGTTTACGCGAACGGCGACAGCATTTCCATAGTCGGACCCTATACCGGCAGCAATCCCATGGTGGAGGACGATTTCGACCAGATCGGTACCACGGTTCGCGGAGAAACCGGTTGCACTACGACCGGGGCCAAGACGATCACCCTGACCGCCTTCACCGACATCTCGAAGACCGTCGTGAGCCGCTTCGGAGTCAAGGGCCACTACGACGCGGCCCCGCACACTCCCAGCGGCGACATGATGTTCAATATTGGCTCCGCCGACAACTCGACGGCGCCCTACCGGCCCAAGTTGGATGTCAGCTACGTTCTCGACGTCGGACGGGACCTGGACGTCCGCTATGGTGCTGGCGGCGTGGTCGGCCGGGACCTTGAGATCCGCTACGCCGCCGGAGCCGTCATCGGCCGGGACCTTGAGATCCGCTACGCCGCCGGAGCCGTCATCGGCCGGGACCTCGACGTCCGCTTCGACCTCAGCGGGAGGGGCTACGGCCGAGACCTCCAAGTCGTCTACGGCGTCAGCCCCCATTTCCGCTTCGTCGCGACGCCCGCTTGGGAGGCCCAGGTCGGACCCCGGCCCAACCGCGTCCGGGTCCTGATCGAGGGGACTACCACGGTGAAGACGGCGGGCGCGCCAGCGGCGAACGCGGCCATCGACGGTCCGCCAATCTCAGTCGCGGTCGATACCACGGCGGTTCAGGCCCAGGCCGTGGCCGACGCCCGCCTGGCCGCCTACGCCCAGAACCCGCTCCGGGTCGCCGGGCCGGTCTTGCTGAACGCGCTAATCGGGTTCGGCGAGGCTCTGCCGCTCTACTGGTACGAGCAGACGTGGTCGGCCGGGGTTCGGACCTACCCCCTCCGGGAGACCGCTAACCTCCCCGTGACCGCGATTGAGCATGACGTGGACGCCGGGACGACCAGGATCGACGCCGGAGATCCGGTGCCGTCGGACGAGCAGATCATCGCTGACGCACTGAACAAGCTGAAGTAGCGTGAGCCAGGAGTATTCGCCAACAAATGGGCCCCGCTTGGGGCCCTCACTGATTCTCGGAGGTGGCGCGAGTGACGGCGGCCGAAGTTCGGCCTAAGCTCGACCTCGCTATGTGCGGGGCGCATGGACAGGCCATCACGGACCTGCAGCGGTGGCAGGCCGATCAAAACGGCACGCTCAGGGAACTCCGGAACGAGGTCGGAGCCGTGCGGAGGCAGGTAGGCTCGACCCTGGTGGCCGTGATCCTGCTCCTCTGCGGCGTAGTCGTAGACCTGGGGGTGCGGCTATGGCTGCGCTAAGACCGCCCTTCATCAGCCCGGTAGCCCCTGAGACCAAACTCTCGGCCGCGTTCGATGCCTGGGGCGATCACTGGGAACCCAAGGCGACGTCGGGTCCGCACAAGGGCAAGGGGCAACACAAGGGCTTAGACTTCGAAGTGCCTGTCGGAACCCCGGTCCGGGCCATCGCTGACGGGGTAGTCCGGGAGGTATCCTCCACCATACGCGGGGGCCTGTACCTCTGGCTCGGCCACGGCGGGGGCTACCACTCCGGCTACCACCACCTGTCCGAGGTCTATGCCTCCGCGGCCTCCGCGAAGGCCGGCCAGACCGTCACCGCTGGAGACGTCGTCTGCCTTTCCGGGGATAGCGGGACAAACACCACCGGCCCCCATCTCCATCTCACGGTCCGGGGCCCGGGCCCGGCCGCGGACAACCGGATCGACCCCCGGCCCTTCGCGGCTACGCCGTTCGCTGACATCGGGCCGGAGCACTACGGGTATGACGCCGCCTGCTGGGCGAAGGACCCCCTGGGCAACAAGGGGCCGGCTCTGGTCGCCGGCCAGGGCGGCGAGCTGCCCCGCGAGGCGCCGGTGACGCGAATCTGGCTCCTGACCGTGCTCTGGCGGTTCTGGGGCCTGCTCCGGAAGTAGGCCGCTCACCATGACTTTAGCAAGGGAGGTGAACACCGTGGAATTCTGGGGATGGAGCTTCATCGGCTCGCCCTTCGGGGCGGTCCTGACCGTAATCCTCCTAACCGAGGTCACTAAGGACCTGTTCGACAACCTCGTCGCCTGGGTCTTCCGGAAACGGAAGCCAGTCCCGACCCTAAAGACGCAGACCCTCGCCTACCTCTGGGCTCTGGTCTTCGCGTTTCTGGTGGCCATCCACGCCGGCGGCTTCGACGCTTGGGCCGCCGTCCTGGCCTTCGTCAACGCGGCCGCCGTCGCCTTCGCCGCCATCATGGGTTGGGAGAAATTCAAGGAGCGGATTCTCGCTATGCTGAACCCCATGCCGGCCAATGGGGGCGGGCCCGCTTCGGGCATCGTCTCCCTGGCCGCTCCGACCCGCTCCCTGAGCGACGCCTCCGCTACGCATCTCGGCAAACTCTCTCCTCGGGGCTAACTACACTGAGCGCATCACCGAGAGTCCGATCCCCGAGAGTCACCCTGGCCCCCACCCTAACCGGTGGGGGCCTTTTTCGATTCCCGGCACGCCCCTCCCGCTTCCACCAAACCTCATCTACCAGGGCGTTTGTCTTTCGCCCTTCTTCCCCCTCGACGCATAACTACTCATTACTGACGCGATTGACAAAAGCCCTGGTAAACGTCGCGCCAGGAGGCTCCAGGACGCGCTGGAAAACAGGGCCCTTTATGAATACCTGTTGACACTATCAACAGCCTGTCCTGGGGTCGCTCAGGAGGTCGATCCCGCTGGACTCCTCGCCGAATGTTGTTGACAGCGTCAACACATATGATAGAATGAGGTTAGGCAGTTGACGATATCAACACCGAGGAGGAAACTGAAATGCTGAATGTCCGCATCGGCCAGGTGATCGTATACGCCCGTCCGCGACACCTGCAGGTCGTTGTCGATGACTCGTACAGCATCAAGGATACCCTGAAGGCGGACGGCTACAAGTTCGACCCGATGGCTCGCGCCTGGTGTAAGCGGTTCCCGATTGACGCCTTCGCCGCCGTCGCGGACGCCATGCGGGGTCTCGTCTCCCTCGGGGCGGTATGGCTGGAGGACCTCCACGATACGGAGGACGCCGCCATGAACGCTCGGCTCCTTCTGCGGGGCCTGGTCACGCAGGACAACGCCGCCGAGTTCGTGGCCGCCTTCGCGGGCCTTACCATGCATGACATGGTAGACCAGAAGAAGTCGCTGACGTTCTAGCCCGGCGCATCTCCCCACGCGAGTGGGGGTGGCAAGGCCCCGACCCAAACAGGGCCGGGGAGGAGAGGAGAGGCTGAGAATGTCCGAGAGGGCTTACGAGGGTTGGGTAATCCGGCATCACTTCCTCGGCGGCAACCTGTTCGGCGGCGAGGGCGAGGAGGGCATCGACCGCGAGGGTAGCGTCCGTCGCTATGCCGAACTCTGTCGGGAGGCCCTGGTGGAGAACTATCCCGGGGCCGACATCCAGGTGACCTACGACAGCCCCAATGTCCAGGGTTCCGGCGGGCGCACCGAGGTCGTCCCCGCCGGCGAAGACCCCGAGTCCTTCCAGCAGGCCGAGGCCGAGAAAGACGGCCTCGACGCCATACTGTCCAGGGTTTTCGAGGACGGCAACTGGTATGTCGAGAAGCGCTACGGCCTCCAGGAGTTCGCGCAGGCCGTCGGCATGGACCCGCGCCGCCTCTCCGTGGAACGCGGCCGGGGCAAGGTTCCGACCCCGGAGTTTGAACTGGCCTGCGGGCCGGTCTGGACCCATGACCAGGTCCAGGCGTTCAAGGAGAAGCTGGCCGGCGAGGCCGCGGCGCGCCAAGCGAGAGGACGGATGGAGGCGTGGCACTTTGCGACCGCCGAGGGATGCCTAACGGAGCACGACAGCCATGTGATCAGGCAGGGCGAAACCCTGACTCTGCACGGCGAGTGCTTTCGCGGTGCGCCCCGCATTCTGGACGCGCTCAAGGGCGCGCCTAGTCCCGTCGTCGTCTGGGTAGAGTTCACCCGAAGGGATGTCTCGCAGGACGCCCGGTTCTGCAAGACAGACATCACCGCCCTCTGTGACCCACAGGACATTGCCACCACACTCCATGAGGCCGCCTGCGACTGGGCGGAACTAGCCCTGTGGGGAGTCGCCCTGGCCATACGGGTACAACCCGATCCCGCGAGCTTGGAGGCTGTGCGAATCAGGCGGGCATGGCTGCGCGGCGAAGCGACGGACAGTGAGTGCGAGATCGCCAAGCAGACCATCAGCCGAGACATCCCCTGCCTGCCCCTCTCGCGCAGCGCCGAAACGGCGGCCATGTGTGCGGCAGCGGCAGCGGCGTCTGGTGGCCCTGTGGGGTGCGCCATAGTCGCCGCCGGCTCCGCAGCGAGTGCCGCCGAGTGGGCCTGCACGTCAGGAGATGCCCAGCGGACCATCGCCCGAGCCGCCGTCAGGGACTACCTCAACGCTGACCTTGAGCAGCGCGTTCGGGCAGTTCTGGGAATGCACGAGTAGGCGTTCAAATCTCTCGGGCCGGTCCTCCGGGGCCGGCCCTTCTTCGTATCCCGGACCCCACCCCTACACCGCCCCGCCGTGCCGCCTAACCGGGGGCGTCCTGGCGCGATCAGGCCCCCAGACAGACCATGGGCCGATTCGGGGAGTTCAGTTCGTCCTGGGGCTTCCTAGCGCGAAATCGGTTCGGGAGGCGAAGCGAAGGCCGGGAGGGGGTGCCCGAACCGGTGCCCAAATCAGGAGGACGGGGCAGGACGAGAAGAGACGAAGACTCACGTAGCCGCAGGTAGACCGCGCCTCGGGAGGCAACATCGCAGGTCCGTGACGCGGGCGCGTTTAACAGAGTGTTAAGAGGCGTCAGGTGTCGCTAATGGCCCTGTAGCTGGCCTTATGAGTCGGAGCCGCCTCCGTCTGAGCCGCCGCCGGTGCCCGCTTGGTGCCCGCCGATGGCCCGCTCCAGCCTCTCGGCCGCGGCCGCCCGGCTCGACGGCAGATAAGCCGCGTAGTAGCGGAGGGTGATCGACGGATTCGAGTGGCCGAGGAGCCGGGAAACGACGTGGAGTTCGACGCCTTCGGCCAGGAGCAAAGTGGCGTAGGTATGGCGCAAGCCGTGCCACGGGAAGCCGGCCCGCCCCTCGGTGGCCATCAGGCCGGCGAATGCCTCCCGGAGCGCGTAATCCGGGAGAGCTCTCCCGTCCGCGCACGATATCACCAGATCGTGGGGGTGATAAGCGGGGCCGAGCGCCAGGCGACTCTGGACCTGTCGCTTGCGCTGGCCGCGCAGGAGGGCGGTAGCCGTCGCGCCAAACGGGACGTCGCGGAGGCCGGCCACGGTCTTGGGCGGTTTCCATGCCGGCTCCGGCCGCGCCCTCTTGAGCTGGTGGCGCACGTGGAGGAGGCGGCCCTCAAGATCGACGTCCGCCCAGCGCAGTCCGAGGAGCTCTCCGATTCGGAGGCCCGACCACAGGGCCAAAGCCAAGGCCGAGTAGTGCTCCCAGGCCCGAGCGCGATCGAGCAGGGTCCGCGTCTGCGCGCGGTCGAGGGCCACGACCTCCAAGCGTGGCGCCGACGGCCAGGTCACCTTTCGAGTGGGATTCCGAGAGATCATCTCCAGCCGCTCCGCCTGGCCCAGGCTGCCCACGATGATAGCGCGGATTGTGTGCTGTGTCGCCGGCGCCAGGCCCTTGGCCTCCAGCGCCGCCGATAGTCGCTGGATGTCGAGGGGTTTGAGTTCCTGGAGGGCAATATCGCCGAGGGCCGGGAGGACGTGACACCGGATTAGACTCCCGTAGGCCCGGCGCGTGCCCGGCTCACGGCGGGTCAGCGTGAGCCAGTCCTCGAGCCACTGGCCATAGCGGAGGGCCGACGGCTCGACGTAAGTCCCTGCATCGATCTCGGCCAAGGTCTTGCGGAGTTCCGTCTCGGCCTGGCCCTTGGTCACGGGCTTACCGTCCGGGCGCTTCACCGCTACCCTGCGCCTTCGGCGCTTGCCGTCCGGCCCATAGCCGTAGTCGATCAGCAAACTCGACCAGCCCCGCTTACCGCGCTTCTCGACGTGCCCGGTGACCATCGGCCCCACCTCCGCCCTCCACCCTCAAGGGGCGCGTCGCCCCTAGTTCGACCAAAGCCTCCGTTCTCCTAGGCCCAGTTCCGCCAACCTGATCCCGGCCGCCTCCGAACTCACCCCCAAGGCCCGCGCGATCTCGACCGGGGAGCGGAGCCCCTGCCGCCAGAGCCAGGAGACCGACTCATCGGGCATGAGGAGCTCGCGGGCGAAAACGTCGGCCTCCCGCTCGATCTGGGTATCCGCACTGGCCCGCGGGGGGAAGACATGGATTTGCGGCCGGTCGGCGAGGAAGTGCTTGAGCTCGTGCGCGGCAGTGAACCGCTGACGGCCGGCCGCCTGCCGCGAGTCGGTGACCACGTACCAGCGGCCCTCGATCTGGACCAGGGCCCCGGCGAGACCGCCGAGGCTCCAGCGCCTCCAGTCGAGACCCAGGTGGCGGAGGAGCCAGCCGAGATTGACCTGGGGCCGCAGGCGGCAAACCTCGAAATGGCCGGCCTCGGCGAGAATGCGCCGGGCCAGGGAAACGGGATCCGTCTTCACCCATATCACCCCTCCTGCCCCCAGGGGTGCGGTAGAGACTTTCGGCGACGAATACCGGGGAGTGGTAGCGTTCGGCGAGCAGGCGGGAGTTCCTGCCACTGGGTGAAATTGGTGGGTATGCTGGGCGTTAGCGGGGATGAGGGGGGCGGGCCGGTATGCGGTGGGCGGTTGTGGGCAGGGATGGTTGAAGGCGGCCCTACTCCTTGGCGGCCGCCACTTCGGATGACTTGGCCCGCTTCCGCCTTATCTTGTGGGCCACGCCCTTCGCGTCCCACTCGTAAGTCGTGGCTCTCACAAGAAGCTTGAAGAACTTGGCTTTGGCATAGTGGTAATCGGGACCGGTGGAGTTTATGCGCTCCTGGGCTACGCTGAGAAGCCAGAACGCGCCGTTGAGGTTGTTCTGTTCGACATAGACGCTGAACAACTCATCGAAGACCTGGGGGTGCCAGGAACCCATCATGACGGTTGTCTTGTGGACGCGTTCTGCCGTGTCGAGATCGCCGACCCGAAAGTGTGCCGCCCCGAGCCTGGCGAGGGCATAGTCGAGCGCGAAGTAGTTCTTGTGTGCCCGGCACAGGACCAAGTAATCGTCGGTCAGGTAGAACCGCTCACCGCCGAACTGCTGGTAGGGAGATGCGAGAGGACCCGCGAGTAGGCCGCGGATTTCGTCGGTGAGAATGGCTTCGGGAATCAGCGAAACATCGGGCTTGATGAAGGGGAGGTCGCCCACGACCTCACTTCCCCTCTCCCGCCTGCTCCGCCTTGGCCGACTCAATGAGCGCCCTCTTCGCGTCTGCGAACTCGTCGGCCGAAATCTCGCCCGCCCTCCTGCGTTCGGCCAGGCGGTCCATCTCCGCAAGGAAGGCGCTCCGTTCCGGAATGGCTGCCGCCGGGCTTTCGGGTTCGGCCGATGGGGTAGCCAGGAGACCGGCGAATGCGGCATATTGTTTTGCCGCGTCCTTCCCGCCGAAGAAGACCTCCACTGTCAGCGGCCCGCGTTTGAGGATCAAGCGAATCAGGCTCGCATCCCGGGCCCGGCCTCCGAGAGCGGCTCCGGCCAGAAGGCCGAACCCACCAGCGAGCGCCGCTCCCGCCAAGGCCCCGGCGGCCGTCCGTCCGAGCGTTGCGGTTGAGGCTGGCACGAGGGAAAGGCCGAGGATGTCTTCCCGGCGGATCGAGATCGAGCGCCCGGCCCCAGCAAGCGAGAAAACGCGCAGGCAGTCCCCGTCCGCAGAGACTAGTGCCTGAGACTGGTGGGCAAGATCGGGATGGCCACCGAGGTAAGTGAGTTGCAGGGCTCCGGCCTTCATCAGCTTGGCCGCCTCCGCGACGCTGCCGAAAAACCCCTGGTTTCCGGTCATGTCCTCACTGCTCCCCTCTGTTCCTTGCCGGCCGCAGGCCCTTCCGCTTGTGCTCATCCTTCATGGCGTCGATGAAGCCCAAGAGTTTCTCTCGTTGAACGGGGGTTAGGTCCTGGGTGGCACGGTAGAAGATCGTCTCCTCGGCAAGTCTGCCTGGCGGGGGATCGGTGATGGGCCCCCGGTCGCTTGCCCGGCCGAGGAGGTAGTCAGTTGACACCCCGAAGAAGTCAGCAAAGGCGCGGACCTGGTCAGGCGTGGGTGATGTCGCGCCCGTCTCGTAGTTGGAGATCGTCTGCTTAGCGACGTTGAAGCGACGGCCGAGATCCGGTTGGCTCAGTCCCCGTTCAATCCTCAGCGCCCGTAGGCGTGCCCCGAGTGTGTCCGATATCGCAGTCCACTCCCGTCCTCCCCTGAATTCTAGTCCAGAAATCCTTGACGCAAAAGGATTGTCAAGGAATCCGCGTCGCATCGCTTGACACGTCCGGGAACCTTTGACTATACTGGGGTCAAAGAAACCTGGACGGTGAGACAATGAGTCCCGGACAGCGCATCCGCCAGATCAGGGAGCAGAAAGACCTCACTCAAACTCAACTCGCGCAGAGGCTCGGGCGGACGAAACAGTGGCTCTCCGAACTTGAGCGCGGAAACGTCAGGCTCAGCTACGAGATGGCCGTCGCCGTCGCCTCGCAATTCGGCACGACGCCCGACGCGATCTTCCTCCCCGACCAGTCTACCTCTGAGACGGCCGCCCCATGACCATCAACTGGGACGCCGAGCCCCTCACCCTGACTGTCGAGGACGTCTGCCGGATCCGGCGACTGTCCCGGAACACGGTTTACGACCTCGTTCGGGAGCACGTGATCCCCCACGATCACTACGGCCGAGCGATTCGCATCGACCGCGACGAGCTTCGCCGGGGCGCTCCACCTCAGCATACCCACACCACCGACCCTCTCTCCGTCCCTCTCCATCGCCGCCTACCTCCAGCCGCGCCCCGGCGATCAGGTACCCAGTCTATGGCTGCCGGGCGGTAGATAGCCAGCCACCCACGGCCCAGTGGAAGGGAGGGAAAAAGGATGGACTTTCCACAAGCGCTCATGGCCGCCCGCCGCGATCGGGGGCTGTCGCAGGAGCGCCTGGCTCGAAAAATCTTCGTCACTGACGGCATGATCTCGGCCATGGAGCGGGGCGACACGAATCCCCCACTAGCCCTACTCGCCCCGCTCTGTCTCGCGCTGGATCACCCGGCTACGTATGCGGCGGCCGCGCTATGCGCCAACGGCGGGGTCGGCCCCATGTGGCACGACGGGCCCCGCGCCGACCACCACCGCCTGACGGCCCGAGACCGGGCTCTCCGGGAGATCGGCCATGCCCGCGCCGCGCTAGAGCGGTTCGGGGCCCTGATCGAGTCCGTGGAGCCGGACCAGCTTGGCGCGGAGGGAGACAGGCAGTTCGACGTCGCCCTCGACCAGTTGGCCGACGTGGTGGACCAGGGCTGGAACGCCCTCGGAGATCTCTGTCTCTGGGGCGGCAGGAGTCTCGCGGACGTGTGGATCCACCGCCGGGAGGAGCTCGTCGCCGGCGGTTATCTGGTGGGGAAGGCGGGTCGGGAGAATGCGAAAAGCGCGTAAGAAGATCGGTCGCTGTGAGGTGTGTCGGCGGACGATAACCGTCGGCAGGCTGTGCAAGGGCTGCGAGGCCCGGCTCGCCAGGAATCTCGCCAGGGCCCGGGAGCTGTTCAAGCGGGGCCCGGTCAGAATCGGCTACCACGGCACGGTGAAGGGTCTCCGTGACAATGCCCTACCGGAGATCCGCCGGGCGGCCATGCAGGGCCTGGTGCTCAGCGCGGCCTTCAAGCTTCAGAGGCGCCTGAATGCCGTGATGCTTCGGGAAGCGGGCGAGGCGGCGTGATCCTCATTGACCAGAACGGCAAGACCATCGACGTGCCTGTCCTTCAGGGCGAGATCGAGGAGACCGGCCCGGCCTGGGTGGGCTGGCGAGCGCCCGAGGGCTATCTGATCGTCACGGTGGACGGAAGCGGCCATGTCCGGCGCGAGACGCCGGCCGACTACGCGGATACGACCGTCCCTCCCTGGGGCTCGCCAATGGACGCCATTGACGACACCGGCTGCGCGCTGCTCTGCGGTCTGCTCCAGGGGATACCCGTCGGGCGGTTGGCCGTGCTCGTAGGGGAATTACTCTCGACCTTTGCTCGGATGTTTGTCGCCCACTTCCCCCGAGAGCGGTTCCTCCTGCCGGTTGAGATCGTCGTCGATTGGCTCCGGATGAACGGTTCCCGGGCCCTCTCCGAAGCGACGGACGAAACCCGGACGGCTCTCGCGGAGTGGCTCGTGGATCGGGATCTCGCCCGGGCCGGGTAGTGAGACACGGGGGCTCGGCGGTCCACCCGGGCTAGCCGGGCCCCCTGGAAGATGAGGAAGGCCAAGGAGGCTAACGATGATGTCTCTGCCAGCGACGAGAGTGGCGAATCCGCTGGATGCCTATAACCCGAACGAGTACAACATTCTGACGCCGGTCCTGGTAGTCGATGAGACCTCGCCGCTCCACCAGGTGCGGGCGCAGGTCGTCAAGATCAACCCCGACCCCGGCGCCAGCGAAGTCTTTCCGATGCAGGGCGGCAAACTTTACCTGGCCGCTTCGTCCCGCCGCAAACTGGCCGCCGTCGCGGGCATCGCGGAGAACTGGCGCGAGTCCGGCATTATCGAGGACACTCCGGCGAAGGTGAGATACCTCGCCGTCGGAGCCGTACAGGACGCCGCGGGCCAATGGAGGTCGGTCACGGCCACAAAGACCCTGGCCCTAGAGGACCTCCAGAAGCAGCCCAAGATGAGCCCGGAAAGGCTTCAGAGCATTTGGCAATATCGCTATGAGCGCGCCGAGACGGGCGCCTGGTCGCGCTTGGCCACGGCCGCCCTGGGCCTCAAGCCGTCCTACACGGCCGAGGAACTCAAGAAGCCGTTCGTCGTGACGCGAGTGATCCTGGCCCTAGACTTCAGCGACCCCGAGGTCCGCAGGATGGTTACCGCCCGCGCGCTCGAGGCTCAGGCCAACATCTTCGGTCCGGCGACCGCATTGCGTCCGGCCATCGGGCCCGGACCCGTCCCGAGCACGGTAGGAGCGGCAATCAGTCTCGACGTGGCGGCGGGGGCGGATAGCGGTCTGCCGGAGGAGTTTGGCAGCGACCTTCCCTTTGACGATGAGTCTCCCGCCGAGTCGGCGATGCCTCTTCCCGCTACTCGCGGGACGGACGGGCAGGGCGAGTGGATCCAGTGCCAGACTCCTGGCTGCGCCGGCAAACTCCGCCCCGGCAAGGGCCGCACGGTGACCGAGGTCGAGACCTACTGCCTCGGTAAGTGGGGCAAGGTCCTCTGCGCCAAGTGCCAGTCCGCCGGGCAGGGGAGGATGCTCTAATGCGGATTCTCCTGACGGCGGATTGGCACTGCTGCCCTCCGCCGCTCTCCGGCCTCGATCGGGCCAGGGAGTGGCGCGACGTCGCCCAGTCCCTCGCCGAGCGGGCCAGGGAGATCCACCCCGACGTGATCGTCGTGGCCGGCGACCTCTGGGACCGCAGTCGCCCCAGCCCGGCCGAGATCAAGGACGTTGTCGAACTACTGACGCTCCTGGGCTGCGTGGCTCAGGTCGTCTGTATCCCCGGCACCCCGAGCCATGATGGCGACGGACCTGACCGCCTGGGGCCTACCGGGATCCTCTCCGCCATCGACATCCCCAGGGTCGGCGTCATCTGCAGCCCCCTGGTCGTCACTCTCCCCGGCCTCACCATCGCCGGCATTCCCGGCGCCTCGAAATCCTGGCTCGCCAACACCGAGGAGGGTCGGGGCGCGAGTCCGGTGGCCCTCCATCAGGCCATGTCGGCGAGGCTCGCGGACGTCATCCGGGGCCTGGCGGCGGAGGCGGCCCAGCATAACCTCCCGGCCATCCTAGTCGGGCATCTGTCCGTAGACGGCTGTGTCGCCTCCTCTGATGAGTCGATCCGCATGACCTCCGAGCCGGTCCTGGCCCGGGATTCGTTCCCGGACGTGTTCCAGGCCGTCTGCCTCGGTCACATTCACAAGCCGCAGGTCATCCAGTACGGTCCTTGCGGCCCCTGGATCGGCTACCCGGGAAGTTTCCTCCGCGCCAACTGGGGCGAGGAGAAGGACGACCGCGGGTTCTGGGTCCTGGACCTCCAGGCCGGACAGGTGGCTGAGACCGAGTTTCACACCCTGCCGGCCACGAACCTGGTCACGGTGGAGGTTGACGCCCGCGCCGAGGCGGCACCCGCAGTCAGCATCTGCGACGCGGTCGATCTCTCCTTCCGGCACACTGCCGGCGGCATTGTCCGGGTCCGTGCCCGCCTGACAGAGCAACAGGCCAGGCTCATGGACTGGCCCCTCATCGAGGACCACGCCCGCGAGCTCGGGGCCATCCTCCACTGGTGCCCGCCCATCGTCGAGGTCGAGCGGATCACCCGGACCCGAGGAGACGGGATCTCGACCGCCATGGGACCCCTGCAAGCGCTGGGGGCCTATATCGAGGCCACCCCAGCCCTGGCCCAAGACCGAGACGGCCTCCTCGTCCGGGCCCGCACCCAGGAAGGGGTGGCCGGAGATGGTTAGGGCCTGGGCTGGTATCGACCGGCCTCATGTGGCTACCTGCGTGCGCTGCCGCCTAACCATTGAGTGGTTCGGGTACCGGCGCGAGGTCGGGAGGGACACGCGGGAAGGGTTCGTCTGTTTGACCTGCCTGCGCAAGGAGAAGGGGGTGGCCAGTGGTGGCTGACAAGACCGTGAGGGACAGGCCGACAGAGAAGCAGGCCGAGGCGCTCTTGGAGGCGTTGGTCGGCGACATCGACATCGGGGAGCAGCAGGTAGCGCCCAAGTCTCCCCACGCGCTTACCCACCTGGAAGCGGCGCTAGGGCGAGGCCAGGTGCTCTACCCCTACATGCTGGACCGCCTGGCCGCCCCGGGCTCCATCGTGACGCGCAAGTACCGGGGCGATGGCAGCAGCAAGATCTGGGTCGAGGCCAACGCCGAATTGGACGCTTTCGAGGCCAAGCGCGACGCAACCCTGGACTACCTCCAGGGCTGCGTCGATGCGCTGCGGCCGGAGCCGAGCAGCGAGGTCGGGGTCAAGGGGCTTCGGGCCAAGTTCAGGGCTGCGTGTGATCTGCTGGGCAGCTACGTCGAGGAGCACGACGCCGGAGTAGCCGCTGCCAACCCCGGCGAGCAGGCTTGCCCCTGTGAGTTGTGCGGAAAGGCCCAGGAACTCCTACTGCACGAGAACGAGGGCGGTGACCCCCGATGAGGCTCGGCAAGGTCACGCTCAATAACTTCCTGGCTTACGGCGAGGCGGCGGAGGTGGATTTCTCCCAGATCGCACTTGCCGCGGTCACCGGGGAGAACGGCAGCGGCAAGAGCGCGCTCTGCACCGATGCCCTCCTCTGGCCGCTCTTCGGCCAGTGCCGCGCCCCCCAGGTCGATGGCGTGATCCGCCAGGGTGCGCGGGAGTGTTCGGTCGAGGTCGCCTTCGACCTCGGAGGCGCCACCTACCGGGTTATCCGCACCCGAGGTCTCCAGGGCGGGGGCAAGAGCGGTCTAGAACTCGCCCGGCTCGACGGTGAGATCTGGACCCCGCTCACCGGAGACTCCATCCGGGCGACGGAGGCCAGGATCGTCGAAATCCTGGGCCTGGACTACGACACGTTCGTCTCGGCCTCCATGATCCTCCAGGGCCGGGCGGACGAGTTCACCCGCAAAACCCCCGGCGAGCGGAAACAGGTCCTTGGTTCCATCCTGGGACTCGGCCTCTACGACCGGCTCCAGGAGGACGCTAAGGGCCGGGGTAGGGACCAGCAGGCCGAAGCCGACGCGGCCAGCCGAGACCTCGCCAGTATCGAGACCCAACTGGCGGACCGGCCGGCGCTGGAAGAGCGGGCCGGGGACATTCGACGCCAAATCACCCCGGCGGAGGAGGCGGTTAAGGCTACGGGCGCGGCCCTCGAGGCTGCCGCCCAGCGGGCCGGAGAACTACAGACCGCGGCCGGCCGCTACCAGGAGATGTCCGACCGGGTGTCTACCCTGGGCAATCAGATCACGCTGGCCCGGCTGGACCTGTCGAGCGTGGATCCGAAGCGCGAGCGAGCCCAGAAGCTCCTCGCCAACCGGCCAACCATCCTCGCCGCTTGCGAGCGGGAGGCGGCCCTGAAAGCGGAGATCGCTGCACTCGACGCCACGGTTGGCCGGGAACGAGATTTCTCGGCTGACCTCGCTGCGGCCCGGGAGATCCTGGGCCAGTGGCAGGGAGAAAAGGGCCGGGCCATCGCGGTTGCCTCAAGCCAACTGCGGGACGCCAGGGACCGCGCGGCGCTTCTAGGAGAGGTGCCGTGCGCCGGCGAGGACCGGACCACCTGCAAACTCCTGGCCAGCGCGAGGGGGGCTGCCGACCGGATCGGAGATCTCCAGGCGGAGGTAAGCCGGCTGGAGGGCCAGACTATCCCGCCGGCGGCCGAGCGCATCTCGGCCATCGAAGCCGCGATCGCCGCTCTGGGTTACGACCCCAGCCACCACCAGGCCCTCCGGAACGAGCTCACCGACGTCGCCAACAAGGCCCGCTTCCGGGCCGAATCCGACCTTGCCGAGCAGGCGCTCGCCGAACTCGCCGAGCAATCGAGGAGGTTTACCGAGAACCTCTCCCGGCTTGAGGGCGAGAAGGCCGCCGCCGCGGCCGGCCTCCAGGAAGTCGAGGAGAAGCGGGCCGCCATGACGCAGGCGCTTGTCGTCCGGGAGGCGGCCGCCGGTGAGGCTGAGCGCTGCCGCCAGGCCCTGGGTGTTCTCCAACGGGATCTCGGCCACATCGAGGGCCGCCTCCAGGCCCTGGCCGCGCTTACCGAACGCCAGGCCGGTCTCCGGGCCACGCTGGCCCAGACCGAGACCGAGGCCGGCGCGTGGGGTAAACTCGCCACCTGCTGGAGCAGGAACGGCGTCCAGGCCCTTCTGATCGACTCCGCCATCCCCGAGATCGAGGCCCGGGCGAACGAACTCCTGGGCCGCATGACCGCCGGGAGGATGTCCCTCCAACTCAGCACCCAGCGGGAGACCGGGAAACACACCATGGCTGAAACCCTCGACATCATCATCACCGATGAACTTGGCAGCCGACCCTATGAGTGCTGGAGCGGCGCCGAGAAGTTCGAGGTGGATTTGTCGTTGAGGGTCGCGATCAGCAAGCTCCTCGCCCGCCGCGCCGGGAGACGGATCGAACTCCTGGTGATCGACGAGGGACTGGGGAGCTTGGACCCCGGCGGACGGCAGCGGTTCCTGGAGGCCGCGCGGGCCCTGGGAGCCGATTTCGCCCAGGTGCTCATCATCTCGCACATAGCCGAGCTCGCCGAGGCCCTGCCCCAGCGGATCGAGGTAACCAAGGGGCCTGGTGGTTCGGAAGTGAGGGTGCTCGCATGACCCAGACGACAGGGGAGGTGAAAACGATGGACATTCCCAGCACAAAGGAGGCTGTCATCGGCCGACTTCTGGCTCTGCCCGCCGAGATAGCGGGCGCGGAGCGCGACGTTCTGGCTCAGAACGAGCGCCTGGCCGAGATGGAGTGTGAACTGACCGCGGCTTCGGACCAGGCATACCTCACCGATCGGATCGACGGCAAGAACGCAGAACTCCGGGCGGCGCAGTTACGGCAGATGACGCAGAACGAACAACAGGCCGACTGGGAGGCGCGGCTATCTCGCGCCGCGGCTATGTCCCGCCTGACGATCCTCCGGACGGAGCTCGACGCCCTGCGGTCAGTCGCGGGGCTGCTGGCTAGCTAGAGACCCCAGACCCGCCCTCCCCTGAGCGGGTCCGGGAACGCAAACGAGAGGGGGTGAGCGAGTGGATACAAAGCCGAAGACGGTGACGCTGCTCTACGACAACGGCGACTGGGGCGCGGAGATGGTGGTCTGCGACGAGCCGAGGACCGTCCTGGCGGGCGGCGGCGACAACGTCGCGGACGCGCTGGAGGACTTGGCTTCCGAGGTGCGCCTGGCTGAGGGGAAAGAGGACGCCGACGAGGACGAGACGGATGAGGACGACGGAGCGCCCAACACGACGTCGGGTGACTAGCACCTGATCGGGCACGACGGCAACACCCTGCCGGCGGGAGGGCAGCCCAGTTCACCCGCCGGACCTTTGAGAACCTTTGAGAACCTGACAACTTCACAGTTTCGTCGATGGCAGCGACCAGGCGTAGCGCATCCGGCCAACATCACTACGCTAAAGCGGGCTGGATAAGGCCCAGTGTGCCCAAAACCGTAACGGGAGGGTAGCCGGAGACGCGCCATCGACGAGTCTGGCTGGCGGGGCGTGCGAGTAGACAGCAGCCCACCGTCTGTGCGACGGACGCGCCGTGCTGCAAAGGGCAGCGGCCCCCGCCAGCCAGCATGACCACACCGGGCGGCCCAATCGTCAGGGGTCGCTGGGACCGGGCCGCCTGGGTGGGACGGAGAGGGGAGGTGAGGTCTTGAAGGGGTTCACCGAGGGACGGATTGTGCACTACGTCATGCCGAGCGGCGAGCACCGTCCGGCCATCATCGTCAGAGCCGGGGACAGCGAGGACGGCTGCGCCAATCTGGTGGTCTTCCTGGACGGGACAAACGACCTGGAGACCGGGGGCGAGCCGCGGTTGACTGAGTGGCAGACAAGTGTCCTCCAGGCCGAGGAGGCGCTGGCGGGTACCTGGCACTGGATCGAACCGGCCTAAACGCGAGACAGCGGACGCAAAAGCGGACGGTTCTTATAGCCGGTCCTTGGGGGAGGGCCGGCGCGGTTGGAGGGCCGACAGAGGCCCCGAACGGGAAGGGCGGAGAGATCGTGACGGACGTTGACACCCTGGAAGGCCAGGCCCTCGCGGACGCCGTGGCCGTGGAGGTCATGGGCTGGGAATGGGATACCTGGGGGTACTGGCTCGGCCTGCCCGCTGGGGTGGCGTTGTGACCACCGAGTCTACCGCTGCCGCAAAGGTGGACAAGCCTTCCCGGAAGGACAGGCGGGGGAGGCGGCCGGACCCCTTGACCCTGGACGACAAGCGGGGTCGGGCGAACCGGCTCGCTAGGCGGCGGGCCAAGCGGAACGCGGCGGCCATGGCGAGGAGGGGGAATCGGGGATGAGGTCCTTCTATTTTCACCGGGTCGCCTTTGAGTTCCGTCGCCTCCTGCTCACCCTTGGCGGCAATGTCTACCTTGGCGTGGGCAACCGACCGCCCTGGGCGTGCTCACTCGGCCAGGAGTACCGGGGTCACATTCTGACCGCTTTTGTCCCGACAGTCCCGGACCGCGAGGGCAGCGCCTGGGAACAGTCGTACCCGTGGGAACTGTCGTACCCGTGGGAACTGTGGGGCAAGCCGAGGAGGGGGAACCGGGGATGAGTATCGGCGAGTCAATCCTGATATGGCTCTGCGTCTTCTGGCTCGGCGTAGGCACCCTGGTGGCCCTGGTGAGGCTGGGCTACGTTGTCGCCCAGGGCATCGGGAGTCACCTCTACTGGCGCAGGGTCCGACGCGAGGAACGCAAGGCGGCCCAGGTCGGAGGGCGGACATGAGCGACGGAGGGGAAACCGTGACGGACGTTGACACCCTGCAAGGCCAGGCCCTCGCGGACGCCGTGGCCGTTGAGGTCATGGGGTGGCGACTGTCGGATGGCGGACACTACTGGCTCCCCGATGAGTTGCCCCGCTATGACTGGCAACCCCTTTCCTCCTGGTCCGACTTCGGGTGCGTGGTGGACCGGATGGGTGCGTTGGGCCTTCGCATGGCGCTTCGCGGGGATCCGGGGTCGGCATTTCTTGAGACGGGTTGCCGGGCTGCCCTCAAGGCCGTCCGGGCGAAGGAGGCGGCGGACCAGTGAGCTACGCTCGCGGAGCGATTCAGCGGAAGCGGCCGCCGAACCTTACCAGGGGCCAGCGGGAGTATCACGGGCCCTGCGAGGGCGGGTGCGGCCAGGAGATCCACACAGTGGGGGATCCGCCCCGGAGGTTGTGCGTGGAGTGCATCGGGAAGCGCGATGAGGGACCAGACCTGATTATCACTCCGGCGATTGCGAGGGCGTACATCGCGGACCGTGAGCGCAGGGCGGCCCAGGCAGGAGGGCGGACATGAGCGGCGCGATCTCCGTCATCGGCGATAACGTCATCGGCCGCCGGGTCAGGATCATCAAAACCGACGGGAGCCTCTACTGCGATCGGGACTACGTCGGTCGCCGGGGACTCGCGGTCAGAGTCACCCCGAGCGCGTTCGAACGGAGCCGCGATGGCATCACCATTCGGTTTGACGACGGCGAGGAGCGGATGTTCAGCCGCCATGAACTCGTTGTCGTTAGGGGGGCCCACCCGGTCCAGAAGGGGCGGACATGAGCGGACGACCCGTCTGGAGGCGAGACGTTTCGGACCCGGACTGCCGGGTTACCGACGTGGACGGGTTCCACGTCGAGGTCTACCGCATGACCTTCGGTCATTGGTGGGGTTGGCACGCCTGGAGCGCCGACGGCAGCATATCGGTCTACTCCTTCCTACGGAGAGGCTCCCGCTGGTTCCGGGTCCTGGCCGTGCGGGACGCCCTGCGGGAGATCGCGACGCTGAGGGGAGGCGCCCGATGAACCCCATCCGAGACACCATCGGCTACGCGGACGAGTCGTGGAACGTCATCACGGGTTGCCGCCACGGGTGCCCCTACTGCTACGCCAGGCGAATTGCCCAGAACCTCCAGAGGCGGGCGACCCTCGGCGACGACTGCACCCAGCCGGGCGGCGGTCTCCATGAGATTCGCTATAGGCGCGGCGCGGCGGCCGACAGCTACCGCTACGGTTTCGAGCCCACGTTCCACAGCCATAGACTCGGAGAACCCGGCCGGCGGCGGAAAAGCGAGGTCATCTTCGTCTCCGACATGGGCGACCTCTTCGGCGAGTGGGTGCCGTCCGAGTGGATTGACCAGGTGCTCCAGGTCATCCGCGACTGCCCGTGGCACTCCTTTCTCCTCCTCACCAAGAATTCCCGGCGCTACGGCGAGTTCAGCCTGCCCGAGAACTGCTGGGCGGGAACGACCTACACCGGCCCGGCCGATGAGCGGCGCATCTGGGACCTACCGCTGACGACCCACCCGAACCTCTGGGTGAGCTACGAGCCATCCCTGGGACCATACCCGCGCATGTGGGCCGGCGGCTATATCCGATGGATAGTCGTGGGCGCCCAGAGCGGATCCGGAGCGGTGGCTCCCAGGCCCGAGTGGATCCGGGATCTGCTCGACGCCAGGGACCAAATGGGGGACGAAGGCGCCAAGGTTTTCTTCAAAGATAACCTCGTCTGGCCCGAACCGAGGCCGAGGGAGCGCCCCGAAGGGCTGGTGATCGGCCGATGAAGCCGTCGCTAGGGGAGGTCAGCCATGCCTAAGTTGCCCTGGTTCCGAGCCTACACGGAGATCCTCGACGACCCGAAAATGGCGAGGCTCAGCGGCGACCAATTCCGGGACTGGGTCTACGTCCTGGCCATGGCCCGGGAGGCCGAGGAGCCGGGCCTCATCGCCATGTCCGCGGAGGAGGCGGCCTGGAGGGTGAGGCGCCCGGTCGATGAGTTCCGCCTCAGTCTGGAGCTTTTTGAGAGCGAGCGTTTCGGGATGGTCGCTCTAACGGAGGACTCGATTCGGGTGATCCATTTCTCCGAGCGGCAAAAGGACAAGCCCAGCGATCAACCCGGCAAGGTTCGCGAGCGTGTGAAACGCCACCGGGAACGCCATGGTAACGTTGGTGAAACACTGATGGAACGCCCCGGTAACGCGGGGGCCGGGGAAGTGAAGCGCTCAGGTAACGCGACAGATAAGAGTAGATTAGAAGAGATTAGATTAGAAGAGATAAGAGGAGAGGAGAAAGACCTAGCCCCGCCCCCTCCCGACATGACGACTCAGGAGCGGGAGATCCTCCACGCCCTCATCAACATCGACAACTACCCCTACGACGTTCTGACCGACCTCAAGTTCGTGCGCGGCTGGCTGGTGAGATTCCCCCAAGCCGATCTGCTAACGGAGATCGACAAGTGCGTGACCTGGTGGGCCGACAAGAAAGGGAAGGGCAACTGGCGCCTCCGGGTCAGGAACTGGTTCGAGAAATCGGAGGAGATCCGAAACGAGCGTGAGACGCGCAAACCATCATCGCCGCCGTCTCACCCGTCCGGCCCACCCATCCCCTCCCCAGAGACCCTGGCGGCCATGGATCGGGTCCGGCACATCTACGGCGAGGCGCCTCCCGCCCACAAGCCGGACGGGCCCGAGTCCGCCGAGGCCCTGATCGCCAAGGGCGGTGAACCCACCTGAGCGTCCCCTGCGACCGGTTGCCCCCACAGGACACGGAGGCCGAGCAGTCGGTCCTCGGCTCCGCGCTCCTCAGCCGGGATGCCCTCGATGAGATGGCCGCGATTCTCCAGCCGGAGGATTTCTACCAGGACACCCACCAGATTATCTGGACGGCGCTCTTGGCCATGCGCGAGGGCGGCCGGCCGGTGGATGCAGTCACCCTGATGGACCAGCTTCGGGCCGACGGTCAGGCGGACAGAATCGGCGGCGCCACCTACCTTTCGCATCTGGCCCGCTCCGTCCCCACGGCCGCCAACGCCATGTACTACGCCCGGATCGTCCGCGAGAGGGCGGCCCGCCGCGAACTCATCCAGGCCGGAACACGGATCGTCGCCCAGGCGTACGAGGCGACCCTCGACGCGGACGGTCTGATTGCCGAGGCTCAGCGGCTGGTGAATGACGCGACGATGCGCTCCGCCCACGGGGGACGCCTCACGAACCTGGGTCAGGTCGCGATCGACCACTGGCGCTACCTCGAGGAGACGCGGCACGAGCCGAACGTCCTTGGCCTACAAACGGGGTTCCAGGCCCTCGACGGCGTTCTCGGCGGTTTCCCGGCGGGGGATCTCATCGTCCTGGCCGGCCGGCCATCTATGGGCAAATCCTCACTCGCCCTGGCCATCGCCGCGAACGTGGCCCGGCAGGGAACGCCCGTCGCCTTTTTCTCGCTGGAGACCTCCGCCACGCAGATCGCCGAGCGCCTTGTATGCATGGCCGCCGGCGTCGATAACCTGGCTGTCCGGACGCGCTCTCTGTCGGACTACGAGTGGGACAAGGCCATGCACGAGGCCATCCATGGGATCGGCCCGCTGCCCCTCTGGATCGAGGACCGCGGGGGCATCACGACGGCCGACGTTCTGGCCGAGTCACGCCCGGTCAAGGAGCTCGGGCTCATTGTCGTTGACTATCTCGGCCTTCTCCAGGATCGGCCCACGGAGGGCGAGACCTACGCGAACCATGTCGGGCGGATGGCCCGGCACCTGAAGGGCACGGCTCGCGAACTGCGGGTTCCTCTGCTCCTCTTGGCCCAGTTGAACCGGGAGATCGAGAAGCGCGGCGGGGAGCCACACCTGTCGGATCTCCGCGACTCCGGCCACATCGAGCAGGACACGGACGCGGACCTCATGCTCTGGCGCGATCCCGAGAACGAGAACATCGTCCGGGTCAAAATCGCCAAGCAACGTAACGGCCCGGCAGGTTTCTCGATCGAACTTTTCTGGGACGCGAAACACACGAGATTTGCCGATCTGGAAAGGAGGAGGACGGAATGACCGTTTGCCGACAGTGTCCTCGGGCGGTGTTCGAGGTAGGAAACGTCGCCGAGTGTCTGCGGTGCGCGTTGCTCGTCGATTGCTATCCGGGGACGGTGATCCCGATCGACCGGCAGGTAAAGCGCGGCCTAGTCGCGGCGGGCGTCGTCCTGGCCATCATCGCCATTCTGTTTCTCGTCCCGTGGTCGTCGTGACCATGGCGGGAAGAGGGTCCGAGCGAGCGGCGATCCGGTCTCTCCTTGTCGCGGCCTGGCTCTACTTCACCGGTCATCTGTTGCTCTTGGGCTCCGGCCCGCCCGTAGTGGTCGAGGTTGGGAGGTTGGTCCGATGGCTTGCTCCGTAATCGACACCTGCACCTGGGACGGGGCGGGTTGCCCGTCGCTGCGGTCCCTGGCTGAGGCGATGGGACAGAGGCTCGCGGCCGGGCCCGCTAGGCGGATCCTCCCGACCTGGGGCGAGATCCACTGCCCCCGGACGGAGCGGGTGGTTCTGGCCCGGTGGGACGAGGCCGGCCGGCTGGTCAGTCTGGCTCCGCCGGAGGCGTCCCGCCAATCGGCCCCGGTCAGTAACCCGAAGGGACGGTGGAATTGATGGCTGCGCAGCGCGGACTCTATCGCAAGTACGTCATCGAGAAAGTCAGCGGTCGTCCGGTTGACCCTGCGGCGGAGTATTTCGTCCTCCGCGTGGACAAGGATCCGGCGGCTCGCGAGGCGCTTCTGGCCTACGCCGGAGCCTGCCGGGACACAAACCCCACGTTGAGCGACGACCTCTTGTCCTGGGTCCGGAGGTTCATGGGCGATCTCCTCGCTTCCCCCGACCCCGGCCAGGGAGTCGTCGAGAGGTTGAAGGCGATGGAGGGGTTGGCGGATGCCCTCAAGGGCTTCATCAAGGACCACTACGACCTGGCCGACTCGGGCGACATGGGCTACTTCGATCCCGAGCAGCAGCCAGTCGTCATCGCAGCGCGCAAGGCCCTGGCGGCCTGGGACAAGGCGGTGGGCCGGGATGCCTGACACCCCAAGCGGACTAGTCGCCAGGTTGAGACTGGCCAAGAAAGCCATCGACGCGGCCCGAGACCTACGCAGCGCCGCACGGTGGCACGTGGCCGGCGTCGTCGGCGACCAGGAACTCATGGCGGAGGCCGCCAGGTGCGGCAGGAAGACCGCCGCCTACGACAAGGCGGTGGGCCGCAATGGCTGATGAGCGCACATTCGACCCCAAACTCGACGCCGAGATCCGCAGGCGCCACCCAACGGCGAAACCGTCCGACCTGCCCGTGGCGGTTACTCCGTGTCCGGAGCCACCGAGCCCCGAGGACCTGATCGTTCCCCTCTCCGCCGCCGAGTACGAAGTGACCCAACAGCAGCTGCTGCTTCTCGGCACCCTGGTGGCCGAGATGCCCCTGGAGGCGTTCATCCGGAAGGCCGATCACGCGGAGGCCGTCGCCCCGTTCCTCGACCCGACCCTCTACATGCGGGGCGGCCGGAACCTCGGCGACATCATCCGCCTGGCCAAGGCCGCCCGCGAACTCCAGAAGGTCGTCCTGGACATTCAGGCCCGGACGGAGGCCCGCCGATGAGCGCCCGGACCTACCTCGACACGGACGGCCGGGAGATGTTCGTCCATGACGGTATCTCCGGCGGGCGGTCCTGGGGGACGTTCCGGCGCAAGCCCTCCGGATCACTGCAGAGGGTCTGCTCGCCCGCCCTCCCGATGCAGCCGACCCAGGGCAAGGCCCAGATGGACCTAGACGACCGGGCCAAGTTCAAGGGCTGGAAAGCGGTCGGCGAGCCAGAGAAGGGAGTGACTGACATGCCAGCGCCCCGCACTGTCGGGACGGAGGATGCCTTGATAACCGACATCGAGGTTGACCAAAACATCCGCGAGGCGACTACCGTCAAGCCGGAGTTCGTGGCCTCCATCAAAGACCACGGCGTCATCGAGCCCCTGATCGTCACGCTTACCGGCCCGGCGGCCGAGAAACCCCTGTACCTGGTGGCCGGTCACAGAAGGCTACTTGGCGCGCAGGAGGCCGGGCTGGAGAGAGTTCCCTGCCAGGTTAGGGACCTCACGCCCCGGCAGATCGCCGAATTCCGGTTCGTCGAGAACATCCACCGCGAGGACCTGAGCCCTCTGGAGGAAGCGCGGGCCATGAAGGACCTCGCCGAGACCCACGGGCTGAAACAGAGCGAGATCGCCCGAATCCGGGGCAAGAGCCAGGAGTGGGTCAGTAACCGCGGCCGCCTCCTGACCCTACCCGATCCGATCCAGGACCTCATTCGTTGCGGAATACTCTCGGCCAGCGCGGCCCTGGAAACTCACAGACTGATACGTTACCCCGACCTGGCGGCCCGGGTGGCCAGGGAATTGGAGCCCCAGCCCGGTTCGGCTCCGGCCGAGGAGCCGGTATCGGTATCCGTCGCGATCGTCCGGGATCGTGTCCAGACGGTCCTCTGGGCTAACGGCCGCGTCCTGGATGGGGTCGAGACGTTCCCCGAGTGCAGGAAATGCGACCAGAAGGAGCGGGTCTACGAGCGGAACCTGTGCATGGACCGGCCCTGTTGGCTCGCGAAGAAGGAGGCCGGAGGCAAGGCCGCTGCGGAGCGACCCAAGCGAACCGCCCCGGCCCAGCCGGACCCGAAGGCCGCGGAACCCTCGCCGGTTGCCGACGCCCCGCCTGCCGTGGGCTACCTGCCCCGGCCCCTCCGGACATGCCCGGCCGCCTGTCCCGACATCAAGGATGGCCTGTGCGGGAAACCGAAGTCCGACTGCCGCAAGACCCAGGTCCGAGAGACCCAGGCCGCCGCCGTGAGGGAACTGGCCGAATCCGAGGAGCGTTCCAGGGTCGAGGAGGCCATGCGAGCCGAGATCCGGGCGCGGCACCTCGGCCGGGTGGAAAGTTACCTCCGGCACCGGATCGCGAGTAACCAGAAGGGCTTCTCCCATCCGGAGATGCGCCTGGTGAGTCTTGCCCTCCTGGAGGGTGAGTCGGGCCTTGACTATGTCGCGGCGGTCCTCGGTGGCGTGTTCCTGGAATGCCAGCACCACGCCTCCACGGCCGAGAACTACTCCGAGGCCCTCCTGGGCCTCTCGACCCGGACCCTGACCACCCTGGCGGTGGGATACCTCCTCCTCGGGGCCGACGGCTACCTGTCCGATCCGGGATGCGTCCTGGCGAACACCATCGCGATCAACATCGGCCTGGCCCCGGAGCCGGAGGACGGGGTGACACTCGACGCCTCTCGCCTGGTGAACCCGGCGGGGGAGGAGGAAACAGACCCCCAGACGGACCCGGAATCGCCGGCGGACCCGAACCATGATCCGGACGCGGACGCCGCGGACCAAGAGGGGGCGTCCCTTACCCCTGGCCCCTCGGAGGACGGCGGCTGCGACGAGCGGAACTGCGCCGACTGCAAGCTAGTGCCGTGCCTGCGCGCGCATCAACGGCAGCCCCACGATCTTGACTGCGACTGCGACGCGTGCAAGCTAGACCGCGCTCCGACCGAGGCCATTGACGAAACGCCCGAATCCCTTGACACGGGAGCGGAGCCCCTAACTGGGACGCTACTCGCCGCGTTCGAGGCCGAGGCCATCGACCTCCGGGCCAATCCGTCCCAGGCTGCCGAGTCCAAATCGTCCAAGGCCGCCAGGAACTGCAAGGGAGACCGCAAGCGCTGCGACCAGAAACACTGCGACATCCATCCCAGCCACGCGGTGCGGAGCCATCCCGAGTTCGAGGAGGGCGGGCCTACCGTTGCCGACCAGCCCGAGCTCGCCCCGCTGTCCGTCGAGAAGGCGAGCTACGGCCCGAATCCGGCGGTAACCAAGTGCCCACTCCGCTCCAAGGGCGAGACTCTGACGACCCCGGAACAATGCCTGGCCTGCTGCCGAGGCAACCGGGTCGCCAAGGGACGGCGGGCAGCGTGCTGTTACCGGGTCACGTCTGACACCGCCCCGTTCCACTGCCCAGGCGGCCTCGACATCTGCCCGACGGCGGTCGGCGGGGAGTCGGATGCCGAACCAGCCCCGATCACCGTCTGCCCCGCGAGCAAGGACGCGACGACCGAAGCGGAGTGCAAGACCTGCTGCACCGGCAATCGGCCCGAATCGGGTTGCTGCGTCCGGGTCCTCGCCGGCCATGGCCCGTACCGCTGCCCTGGCCCGGCGGCCTGCCCCGAAGCCACTGTCCCCGCCCCCAAGGAGGAAGCCGTCCCTTTCGTGACCGAGGTGGGGGCGACGTGCGGCCCCTGCCCGGCGAGGGACGGGAAACCGGTGACCGAGGCGGAGTGCCGGACCTGCAACGAGGAGCGGCAGACCTCGGGCCAGGAGTGTTGCCCCCATGTGATCTCGGGCCAGGCCCCGTTCCGGTGCCCGGTCTGCGACAAGAAGACCGGCTGCCAGACGGCGGCCCAGAAGGGAGTCGAGTAGACGATGGACGTGACCCAGGAAAGAGCGGACCTCATCGGACGGTTGGTGGGTCTGCCGGATCACATCGACGCGGCAGAGAGGGCGGTCCTCCACCGGGCGACGCAGGTGGAGGCCGCCGAGAACCGGCTGAGGGATACCGAAGCAGCACTACTGCTGACCCCGGACCGCATCGTGGGGAAAAACGCGGAGGTCCGGGCGGCCGAACTCCGGGCGGCGACGGCCACGGAGAGAATCGCGGTGGCGGATGCCCGGGACGGGTACGAGGCGGTTCGGGCGGTACTGGCCACGCTCCAGGCTCAACTCTCCTGCGACCAGGCCCTGAGCCGGCTTGTGGCGCTGGCGTCCTAACGCCGAGACCGACGAGGGAGGCGGGGAGATTGTCGAGACTACTATCACGCCAGGTCGAGATCAGGTTCCGCTTCGCGCCGGCCCGGGCCCTCATCGGAGCCCTGCTTCTCGGCGCGCTCCTGATCGCCCTGCCCTACGGCGAATTCCCCGCCTTCGCTACCCGGCAGGAGGGCGTTCTGACAAGGACGGTCCCCGATCGGGAACCCGAGACGCCGGCGGAGGCCGCGGTGCGGGTGCTAACCTACGAGGTGGGCCCGCGCGACACCTGGGCCTCGGTGGCGGAGACCGCGCGGGCCACGACCCGCTGCCTGCGGGTGCTGAACCCCGGCCTGGCGCTCGCTGACGGGGCAATCGTGCGGGCGCCCGAGCCGGGCGCCGAGCTGGCCATCTATCAACCTCGTGGCGGGGAGACCCTGCGCGAACTCGCGGACTACTGGACCGCCGAGCGCGCCGGCGCCTACCTTGGCCTGCCGGGGCCCGGACATGACGTCACCCTCGCCGAACTCATGTCCGCCAACGCCCTGGGCCCGGGAGTCATGCCGGCGGGGGTGGAGGTCCTCGTCCCGGTGCTTGGCCTCGACGGCTATCTGGAGCCGGCCACGCTCGCGACCGCGGCGGGGGAGAGGACCATCGTCGCCGACTGGTCCCTGCCCATCATCGGCCGGATGAGCCAACGGTATGGCGGGCCGTTAGGCCCCCATCGGGGGATCGACATAGCGGCCCCGGAGGGCACGCCGATCGTCGCCCCGGTTGACGGGGTGATCGTGTCCTCGGCCCACGACGCGATTCTCGGGCTCAATCTCCGTCTAGTCCACATTCCGGCCGAGACGCTCGGCGAGCCAGCCATCCTCGAAACGATCTACGGCCACCTCGGCTCCGTCAACGAGGGGGTCGGGGTGGTCATCCCCGGAATGGGCCGGGCCGTGCGCCAGGGCGACATCATCGGCTGGGTCGGGATGACCGGTCGAACGAACGGCCCTCATGTCCACTGGGAGTGCCGCGTTTCGGGAATCCCCGAAAACCCCCTGCGGTTCGTGGCGGAGGTGGGACCATGAGCGGCGAGCCGATGATCGACCCCGCCGGCGGGTTCGCGCGGAGCGCCAAGGGCCTCTGGCTCCCCGAGCGGGTGGCCCACCGGCCGACGTGCGTAGACCTCTTCTGCGGGGCGGGCGGATTCACCCTCGGCATGATCCAGGGCGGCTTCGAGGTCCTGGCCGGGGTGGATAACGACCCCTACTCGATGCTGACCTATCTGCTGAACCTCGGCAGTTACCCGTGCGAGATCCACTACGTGACACCGGAGGACGGGGAGCGCGCGAACAAGGTCGCCCAGAAGCACGCCGACGGCACCCGGGCGGGTCAGGGCTGGATCAGCCACAACCCGGATGTTCCCGGCGTCGGTCACTTCTGGCTCGGCGACGTCCGCAAGGTAACGGGCGCCGAGATTCTGGACGCCCTGGGCCTGGAGGTGGGCGAGCTCGACTGCGTCTGCGGCGGCCCGCCCTGCCAGGGGTTCTCTATCTCGGGCAAGCAGGACGTCATGGACCCCCGGAACAGCCTGGTCTTCGAGTTCGCCCGCCTGGTCCTGGAGATGAGGCCCAAGACGATGGTCATGGAGAACGTTCCCGGCATCCTCTCCATGGTCACGCCGGAGGGCCTGCCGGTAGTGGACGAGTTGTGCCGGGTCCTCCAGGACGGGGGCTTCGGAACGGTCGAGGCTCTGAAGCGGAGCCTGCTCGCGACGGCCGGGGCGGGCGCCGCGCTGCGGGGCGACCCTGTCGAGAAGTCGCGCAAGAGACGGCTCGGCGAACCCGTCCAGGCCGGGCTCTTTGAGGAGGTGGGGTCGTGACCTCCTTCACGGTTCCCGGCCGGCCGGTCCCCAAGGCCCGCCCGCGCGTGGCTGTCGAGGGCCGATCGGCGAGGGTCTACACGCCCCGGAAGACGCGGGACTACGAGGAGACGGTCGGCTGGTGCGCCCGGCCGCACTGCCGGGAGCCGCTCCTCACCCCGGTGCAGTTGGTTCTGAGGGCGTTCCTGGAGCGGCGCGGCCAGGTGCCTGACCTCCTGAACATCACCAAGGCGATCGAGGACGGCTTGAACACGATCGCCTACCGCGACGACGTGTTGGTAAAGAGTTTGCGGGCGGACATGTGGTACAGCCCGAACGAGCGGGCGGAGGTTGAGGTCCGGCCCCTGCTCCGGCCCCTGGAGGAGGGTCCGCCCTCCGGCCTCTCCGTCCGGATCGCGCTACCGCCGGACGTGCCGGAGGGGCTGCGGGCCCGCGTGGCCGCGCTGATCGGCGAACTCCAGGGGATCGGGGCACAGGTTGAGATCGAGGAGGCGAGCTAGGATGCTGACCATCTCTATCCGCCAGCCGTGGGCCTGGCTCATCTGCGAGGGCCGGGACCTACGCGGCCAGGGCAAGCCCGTGGAGAACCGCGACTGGTCCACGCCCTACCGGGGCGAGTTACTCATCCACGCCGGTCTCCAGCCCTATCCTGGGTTCGAGCAGATCCGGCGCGAGGTGTGGCGCGAGTTCGGGATCCGGATACCCGAACTGTCGGCCCTGCCGCGCGGCGGGATCGTCGGCCAGGCGAACCTGGTGATGGTCCTGGACAGGGCGGCCGGACCAGAGCGGTATGATGCCCGCTGGCTGGACTACTGGATGAGCCCCTGGTTCGCCGTCGGTAGCCGCTTCGGCTGGTGTCTTGAGGACGCCCGGCCGCTCCCGTTTGTGCCCTGCCCCGGCCGCCAGAAGCTCTTCGATGTCGATATGGCCCTACTGAAGCGGGCCAACTAAGGAGGCGCGTGAGAATGTACTGGCACCTGCTCTGGCAGATCCCGGTAGCGACCCTCGTCTGCGCGTTCGCGGGGCGATTCATCGGAGGCATGGTGTGGAGCGTGATCAGGAAAACGCTGAGGCCCAGGGATCGGCTGTCCTGCCTCGGCCTAGCCGGCACGGCGTACGCCTGCTGCGGCGCGGGGCGAATGCTCCGGGTCCTGGGTTGCGCCGACGCCACTCTCTGTGGCGGTCGGGCGCGCGTCTGGAGGCGCGGCATCAGCATGGCCGCCTTCGCGCTTTCGGTCGTCGCGGTGGTCCTGGTCACGACTCTGGCGGGGTGCGGGGTAAGCGCACGGGCCCAGACCGACCAACCGGCCGGCCTGGTCGAGGTGGCCTCGCAGGTTGTGGAGACCGGGGCGGCTCGGGTGTGGATCACCATCTTCCGCGACGAGGAGCGGCAAGCCTGGGTTTATCTGGCCGTAGCTAGTAATGAAGCGATAAGCCTTAGGGTTGTGCCCGACGCGGATGCCGGACGATGATTACCCCTCTCGTCGGTTCGCTCTTCACCTGGACCGATGGGCCCGTAGTTCGAAGCCACGTAACATTTACAAGCCTCGGCCGGGCCGACTCCTATGAGGCGTTCGTCCGCGAGGACATCCACGGCCTTCAGGATGGTCTTTGGTCCGTGTACGACACCCGGGAGCTCACTCCGGGGAGATTGCGCAATGTCGGCCATGGGGTGTGCCGCGACGGCGGGATATGGAGAGTCAAACTTGAGGCCGAGAAGTGGCTCGCCAGTCGGCTTCAGGCAGAGCGACGGGAACGGCGGAAACCCAGACTCACGAAGGGGGTCATAGACGGTGCCAGAGGTTAGGTTCAGCGGTCGGGTCGAGAAAGTCGTTCTCAAAGGGGCGAGCGAGGCCCAGGTCGCCTTCAACGAGGTCTTCATCGGTGATGAGAGTCTGCCCCAGCTCCGGGCGCTCCAGAACACCGGCGAGGACGGCACCACGGTCGAGGTCCTGGTCGGGATCTGCCCCCCGGCCCAGATGAGCTTCAACTACGAGACTGCCTCCGGTGACTCGGTCGGTGACCGGGTCGCGAAACTGGCGGGGGCCCTCACCATCTACGAGGGCGTTCTGAAGGGCATCGGGGGCGATCCGGGGCCCGCTCCGACCGGAGACGGCGCGGCCGCTTCCTGCTCGGCTTGCCTCGCCCATCGGGCCCTCGCCGCGTCCGTCCTGGCCGAGGTCCGGGAACTGCTTGGAGGGCGGACTGCCCCGGTCGAGGACGGCAAGGTCCGGGTCTACCGCTGCCTCAGTGGCGAGGATGACGTTTACACAAGCGACGTTGAGGCGGCGCTGGACGCTCTTCGGTCAGCGTGGTTGGCGGCCGAGCCGGAGATGGAGATCGACCGCCCGGAAATCCGGGCCATCCTCCTCGATCTCAAGCCCGACAACGACCGCGAATGGGCGCACGCCTCAGTCGCGGTTCGCCTCATGACTCGTGAGGAGGCCGGTAAGCTCCTGACCGACCCGGTGGGGCAAGCCGGCGCATGGTTCGCCAGTCTGCCGCCCGCCGAGACTCCGACCGGGGACGACGAAGCGGACGACGACGACCCCGGTCAGGCGGCCGGGTAGCCAGGGAGAGGATGGGTGAGCGATGACAGAAGATACGGACAGGCGGATCACGGTGAGGTACCGGCGGCTTGAGGCTACGGCCCAGTACTGTTCGGTTGAGTTCGAGGCCATCGCCAGCATCCCGCTTAGCGAGGCGGAGTCGATTCCGGGGGCCATCGCGGGTCTGCGGATAGAACTGGAGGACCAGGTCAGCCGGGCAGTGGTCCAGGCCAAGGCCCGGCGACGCGAGGAGGAGGCGGGCTTGCGCCGACCGACGGCTGCCGGAGTGGTGGAAAGCCCGGCGCCTCCGGCCAAGAAGGAGACCGGACTACCGTTCTGAGGAGGAGGCGGGATCATGGCCTACGAGGTGCGCTCAAAGGCAGCTCAGGGCTGCTTGGTTATCTGGCTCGACGGCTACGAGGTCCTGCGGAAGTACCATTTCGGCTACGACTTCGTGTGCGAACGCGAGGTCCCCGACTGGCGCGTCTACGCGCCGGGTCCGCTGGCCCGCCTTTTCGGCGCGACGTTCAAGGGTCGGGTCGAGAGGGCGGTCGCCAGGCTCTCGCGTCTTAGGGCCCGCCTTGAGGCCGCCGACCTCGACGCCGAGCAGGCGCGGGAAGCCGCTGGGCTCACGGGCGGCTCGGAGGGGTTAGGGTGAACAGACCCCAGCGGGAGCGTAGGGACCGGCTGGCCGAGTTCGGGGACCGCATCCGCGGTCTGTCCGGCGAGGCGTCGTTTGCCGGCCCGGAACAGCCGGAAGGAGTGGTGAGGGTCGTGGGAGAGAGGACCAGACACAGAGCCGAGATCGAGGCATTGCTGCCGGCGCGGCTGGCTTGCCCCAATGGCCAGATCGTCGAGCGCCAGAGGTGTCTGGATTGCGAACGGGTGGAGCGCCGCTGTTCGGCGACGCGGCCCTACCTCGCCGGCGAGATCGTCATCCCGCGAGCGGTTTCCGGGGTCCTGGCGCTTGCGCCCTCGCCCTGGGCGCCGACCGCGCCCCAGCAGGGGCCCATCGTCCTGGACGCCGAGACGCTGGCCCTGCTGAGCACCCGGATGCCCCACGGGGCCCGCTACGCCAGCGCGGAGGACAGGCAGGCGGCCAAGAAGCGAACAGCCAGTCTGGGCTACCTCCGGAGCGAGGTGCGCAGGTTCGCCGCCGGCGGCGATAAGGAGCGGTTCGACCGCGCCGTGGCCGGGCTGAGGCAGACCCTGGCCGGGCTCGACCGCTCCGCCGCGGGGTTGAGGCAGGCCCTGGCGGGCGAGGGGACCACGGAGGCGGCCGAGCCTCTCACGCCCGCCGCCGAAGCCCGCGCCTGGGAGATTCTCTATGGGCTGGCGCCCGGCGAGATGGGGCCGAGGGCCAAGAGTCCCGCTCCGGCCCCGGTTGGCATTGCTCTGCGCTTGGACAACTGGCCCGGGGATACCCTAGCGGTCCTGCTCCATGCCCTGGGCGAAACGGTTCACGCCGCCGGGCATTGGCGGGCAAGGATCGAGATCACGCCGGAGGAGGAGTCGCCATGAAGGCGCTCATTCTGCGCGAGGGGCCGAAACCCCAGGTGGCCCTGGAGCCCGAGAACGAGGCTGACAGGGAGATACTCGAACAGATGTACGGCTGGGGGGCCGCCATCGTGGTCAAGTGGGCGACCGCGGAAGATGCGCCGTTGGGCCGAGTGACTTTCGTGCCGGTGCCCCAACTGACCTTCCGTAAGGAGGCCACCCGTGCCTGAGCGCCCGACCGTGGCCATGCAGCTCCACCCGAACGAGGTGGCCCTCATCATCTACCTCCGCCGCCTGGGCCACGGCTGCCTGGAACGGCTTATCGTGGCCGACGGGCTGCCGGTGGGGGCCGATGAGGTCAAGGGGAAAGTCAGGTTCGACAAGGGCGGTACCGGCCAGTGAGAGCCGAACTGACGGATGGGCGGGTCGTGTCCCTCATCAAGGACTGCGCCTGCATCACCCACGAAGGCCCATGCTGGCTGCACACGGACCAGCTCCACCGGATGGAGCAACGCCGACACCTGGACGCCGGGAACTGGCGTGGCTGGCTAGCGGTTGAGGGGCTACGGCTACGCGAAAAAATCTGGGCCATGCAGTCGCGAGGCATCGTTCGATTACTGGCGGACTCCGATGATGAGAGGGACGCGGTCTTCGATCTGATGCCTGGCGGAATGGAGATGAGCAAACGTGGATGAGATCGAGTTCCTGAGACTCGCCGTCGGTCGCGCGGCAGAGGAGTTCGTCGTTCAGGGGTTCTGCCCGGAAAAATACGTGGAGGCTCTCAACAGACGAGGCTGGAGCAAGCCCGCGGGCGGCTGCGACGTGGACGAGTGCGAGGAGTGCATCATCGAATGGCTCATGCGGGAGGACATCGAGTGGCTCATGCGCGAGGAACCGGCGGCCGCCGGGACGGAGGCCGCCCCCGATGCCCAAGCCTAGCGGCACGGCGATCACGGTGGAAGCGGACGGCAGGTCCTACACCCTGACCGTCGAGGAGTTCGAGCGGCGGGTCCGGGAGTTCCACCGGATGGGGCCGGAGGAGAAGCGGCGGTTCCTGGAGCGCGAGAAGTGGGAACCGAGGAAGGAGGAACGGCGATGAGGGAGCTTCAGTGCAGGGCGATTGAGGTCCGGAGTTCCAGCGCGTACCACTGCTACGGCACCAAATTCCGGCTCCAGATCAACGGTGACACGGTCGAGGCTGTCTGCGCCAGGTGCGGCACGGTCTGGAGCATCGAAGACCTGGCGAAGAAGGGCTAGGCAGGCCCACTCATTACTTACGGAGGCAAGCGATGTAAGCGAAGGCGCGAATCGGATCGGTTCTGTAAAGCATGACAGGCTGACCGGACAACCGGAGGCCGACCTGGGGAACTGGGTCGGCCTTTTCCTTGGAGGCATCCATGCTGATCTACGAGCACCTGGACGGCTACACAGTCTACCTCCTCGCCCGCCGGGGGCTGCTCGACCTCGAGGCGTTCTGGGTCTGGCTCCGGGGCCAGGAGCCCGCGCCCCCAGCCGAGGTCCCCGTCGAGATCGGCGACGTCCGGGCCCTCATGTCCCCCGCCGGGCCCAGAGGGGGGAGGCTGCCGAGATGAGTTGCCGGGACCCCATGGAGGAGAGGGCCGAGATTATCCTCTGCAACCTGCATTTCTGGTGGGCTGAGGTGCGTCTCATGGAACCTCGCGTGGTCGGGCTGCCGGTCAGGGACCTGCTCGACAACCGGCCCCGCCCGGTGGATGGCCCTCCCGGAAACCCGGTCGAGGCGTTCGTTCTCCAGCGCTTCCGCTGGCTCCGGTCCCTCGCCATAATCCGTGGCGTCCTGAGGCGCCTGCCTCCCCATGTCCGGAGGGTCTACCGTCTCTATTACCGGGAGGATCTCACGCGGGATGAGATCTCGGGCGCCATGAGCTGCCATGTCAGCACGGTGGATAAGCGCCTGGCCATCATCCGCGGCCGGGTCATCGGCTGCCTCCGGCGCATGCGGCGGGAGGACAGGACCAGCCTGTGCCAACTGGCCAAGCGCCTCTGTCCCACCGGGCGTGAGGCGCCGGAAAAGGGCCTTCGCGAAAAACCCGCTTCGCGCTAAAAACGGAATCGCCATCCGCCCAGGGTAGTGCCCTTTGGCGCGGTAGGAAATGGGTAGGATTTTGGGCCGTTTCGGCCTTGCGCGGCGGGTAGGTTCGGGCTAAACTCGGGGCAAGGCAGATTCACCGTACAACCCAGGGCATCCGGGGTCTAGGGGTGCCCTTTTCATTTGGCGACGAATACGGGCAGGGGATGGGGGACGGGAACGGTGGCCAAGCGCTGGACCGAGCAGCGGATCACCGAGGCCCTGGCTCTAGCCGAGGCCACATCCCAGCGAGAGGCCGCCCGGCAGACGGGTGTTCCGCTCACGACCCTCCACCGATGGTACGGGGCCAGAGTTGGAACGGCTGTTCCGGTTGGAACGCCCCCGAAGCCCGGAACGGTACCCCGTACCGGCAAAAAGCTGCGGCAGATGGGGCAGCAGGTCCAGGACCGGGCGGTGGCTCTGGCTACGGAGCGGGTAGCTGAGACCCTGACCGGTCGGGTGACCGCCCTGGCTGACCAACTCTACGGACTCGCCGAGAAGGCGGCCCACAAGGTCGCGATCGCCATGGCTGACCCCGACGAACTCCCGGCGGGCAAGCGTGCCGAGAAACACAATCAGGCCGGCGCGTCTTGGGGGCGCTTCTTGGTCGGGGTCCTCGCCCAAAGCCTGGAGAAAGCCCATCTCCTTACCGGCAAGGCGCCTCGCGAAGGCGACGCCCTACCCGCCTACATGATCGAAGAACTCTCCATGACCATCACTAAACGCCTGATCCGGGTGGTGAGCGAGGTCAACCCCGATGTCGCTGCCACTGTCCGTTCCCGACTCGCCGAGGCCAGCGCCACCCCCGACTCGGCTCCGAATTGATCCCGCCGCGATTGACCGCGGCATTGCCCGGGCGCTAGCCGATCTCGATGAGGAGGCTATAGCGCCGTCGCCCCGTTCTTGGATCGAGGAGAACCTGTGGATCCGGGATAAGTTCAAACGGCTCGTCCCGCTGCGCTTCAACGCGATCCAGGAATTGTTCTGGGACGCGAAGACGCTCCGGGACCTCATTCTCAAATATCGCCAAGGCGGGGTCTCGACCCTGATCCTGGCCGAGTTTTTCGAGGACACCGTCCGGCACCCCGGCACGACCTCGATGGTCGTGGCTCATAAACTCGAAAGCGCCAGAACGCTCTTCAAGATCGTGCGGCGCTTCTACGACAACCTGCCTGAGGCCGAGAAGCGCCGCCTGTGCGCGAACCCGGCCCGGCCGCAGTACCACAACCGCCGCGAACTCCAGTTCGACCGGATTGACTCCTGGTTCGGAGTGGCCACTGCGGGCGAGGCCGGCGCGGGCCGGTCCTTGACCATCAACAACCTCCACCTCTCCGAAGTCGCTTTCTGGCCGGGGGACGCGGAGGCCACGGCAACGGGCCTTATCGAGGCCGTGCCCCTTGGCGGGCGTATCCGGCTGGAATCGACCGCCAAGGGTATCGGCGGTTACTTCCACGGTGAGTATGGCCTGGCCAAGGGCGGGGCCTCGCGGTTGAAGCCGCACTTTTTTCCGTGGTGGACCCATGAGGAGCACCGGCTGCCGCTCGATCCGGGGGAGACCGTGGAGTTCGATGAGTCGTCCGAGACGGGCCGCCAGGAGAGGGAACTCGCGTCAAAGCACGGTCTTGCCCCGGAACAACTGAAGTGGCGTAGAGCCAAAATCCTCGACCTCAAGGGCGACTTCTGGCAGGAGCATCCCGAGGACGACGTCAGTTGCTTCCTGCTCAGCGGCCGCCCGGTGTTCGATCAGGCGGCACTCATGCGGCTGCTTGCCGGGTGCGCCGAGCCGACCGGGGCGGAGGACTCGCGTCAGCTACTGATCTGGCAGCCGCCCGATCCCAAGGGCCACTACGTGATCGGCGCGGACACGGCCGAGGGGCTGGTTCACGGCGACTGGTCCGTCGGCTTGGTCATCGACCGCGCCACCGGCAGCGACGTGGCTTGCCTTCGGGGTCACTGGCCCGATCACGTGTTCGCCTCGAAACTCGACGCTCTGGGTCGGCGCTACAACACGGCCACTCTCGGGGTCGAGGACAATAACCACGGCCACTCGGTAATTAATACCCTGGTCAACGTCCTGCGTTACCCGAAACTCTACGCCCGGCAGGACTACGACCACCTGACCGGCCAGTCTGAGCGCCGCTGGGGCTGGCTGACGAGCGCCAAAACGAAGCCCATCCTGGTCGATTACCTCGCCCAGTTGATCTCGACGCCGGGTTTCCGCGTAGCGAACAGCCTCCTCGTCTCCGAGGCGTTGACCTTCGAGCACAAGGCGGATGGCTCCATGGGCTCCCAGGGCGGCTGCTTCGACGACTCGGTCATCGCCTGGGGCATAGCCCACCAGATGCGCCTCCTAACCCGGTCGGAACTCCCGAAGGTCGAAGTGGGCAAGCGATCACTCTACTAGGCGAGGTGCGGCATGGACAGTCTGTCCCGAGCCATCCTGCAAGCCCAGGCGGAACTCGCCGGGAATGGCGGTCAGCCCACCGCGGCCGTGGTGGGATCGCTCATCGCCGCCCACCAAGCTAGCCGGGACGCCATGGCCGCCCTCTACCGCCGCTACTGCGCGACTCGGGACGGGGTGCCGATCTATGGCCGCACCTTCGAGTATTCGACGACGAAAGTGAACGCCCAATTAGCCAACGATTTTTTTGGCGCGATCATCGACACCAAGTTAGGGTACTTCATGGGTCGGCCCGTCAGCTACGGTTTAGATAAGACCGGTTACGTCACCGAGACCCAGCCCGGTCTTATGGGTCGCCTCCTCGGACAGAGACCCCGTGAGATCACGGCCGACGAGAACCCGGCTTACGCCGACCACAACAAGACCTTGCAGGACTTCGTCTTGCGATCCAACCTGGCCGACCTGGACGCCGAGACCGGCAAGATGGAGGCGATCTGCGGCTACGGCGCCCGCCTGCTCTATGTGCGAGGCGGGGACGCGCAGGCTGACGGTCTACCCTACTGCATGGCCATCCCGCCCTGGGAGGTTATCCCGGTCACCACGGGCAACGCCTGGGAGGCCGAGCACGCCCTCCGCTACTATGAGGCCCCGCTCTTCCGGGGCGGCGAGTGGGTAGACGTTTGGCGGGCCGAGTGGTACACCCCGAGCCACGCCTACTACTACGTCCAGGGCTCGGGCGGAGACTACGAACTCGACAGCGGGGCGCCCGCGAATCCCCGGCCGCACCTGTTCGACCTGTGCCCGCTGATTGCGTTCCCGAACAATGATGAGCGCCAGGGCGACGCCTCCAGGGTCGTCGCTTTGATTGACGCCTACGACCGAGCCGTCTCCGACGTGAATTCCGAGATCGAGCAGTTTCGGCTCGCCTACATGGCCGCCTATGGCGTCGATCTAGGGGACGACGTTATCGAGCGGGCCCGGAAGACCGGCATTCTCATCATCCCGACGGCCGCCGGCGGTCAGCCCCACGAGATCAGGTTCCTCACCAAATCCCTCGATGACGCGATCATTGAGCACCACCTTGACAGGCTCGACAGGAATATTCTTCGTTTCGCGAAGTCGGTCAATTTCGACGACGAGGCGTTCGGGGGCACCGTAAGCGGTATAGCCCTGAAGTTCAAACTTTTTAACCTGGAGAGTTCCTGCGCCACCACCGAGCGCAAGCACTCGGCCGCCAGCCGGCGCATGTTCGAGGTCCTGGCCACGGTCTGGCGGAAGCGCGGCCAGGCGATCGACTACAAGGCGGTCACGATGCAGTTTACCCGAAACTTCCCTCTGAACCTCAACGATGAGGCCCAGACCACGGGCCTGCTCAAGGGATTGGTGTCCGAGAAGACGCGCCTCGACCTCCTGTCCTTCGTGACCGACTCGGAGAAGGAGCTTCGCGACATGGCGGCTGAGGGCAGGGTGGACCTGGATCGAGTGCCGGCTGAGGGCGAGGGCGAGAAGGAGGAACCAACCGACGATGGCGACGAGCCTCCCCAGGGTAGCCCGGATCAGAGCGGAGCGGCCGGTGAGTGAGCCGAAGGCGGTCGTGTTCGACGAGGATGGTCTGGCCAAGTGTGTCCGGGAGTGGCAGGACCGGCTGGGGCTGGGAGATTGGCAGTTCGCGGTCCGCATCGGCCGGGCCCGGAACATGACCCCGGACAGTTCGGCCTCACTCGTCTACACATGGGAGAAGAAAACGGGTCTCCTGGAGGTCAGGAGTCCGCTCGACTGCCCGGACGAGTGCGGCACGGGCGCTGAGGTTTTCGTGCAGGACATGGAGGCCGACGTCGTCCACGAACTCCTCCACGCGAAACTGCATACCTGGCAAACCGCGAAAGACTCGTTCGAAGAAGCGCTCCAAGAGCAAGTTATTGACGACCTCGCTCGGGTCCTCGTCTGTCTGAAGCGCCAGCGGTAGGAGGTCTGCGCCGTGAGTCTGGAGCGAGATCTCCTGCAGGGCGAGCGGGCCATCGAGCGCCTCAGCGCCGGCACGCAACGCGAGGTCCTCCGCGCCTATGCCCGGACGCTGCGCGAACTGCGCGGCACGCTCGCTGATTACGCCGCCCGCTACGCCGTGGGCGGGAAGATGAGTTATGTCGAGCTCGCCAAGTACCGGCGCCTGGAAAGCCTGACCGCCTCGGTTAGGGCCGAGATGAACCGCCTCTACGCCCAGGCCGGCAAGGCGGTCACGGTCGGCTCCGGCAACGCTTACTCCGAGGCTTACTGGCGGACGGCCTACGCCCTGGAGCGGCAGGCCCAGGCCCGGCTCGGCTGGACGCTGCTGAACCCGGCCACGATCGCGGCCTCGGTCCAGAACCCGATCTCAGGCATGAAACTCTCCGAGCGTCTGCAGGCCAACCGGGCCCAGGTCGTCACCCGGATCCGATCCGAGATCACCCAGGGCCTCATCCGGGGCGAGGGTTACGACGACATGGCCCGGCGGATCAAGGGGGTTCTCGACGGCGACGCGGCCAAGGCGATCAGGGTGGCGCAGACCGAGGCCCATCGGGTGACGCAGGAGGGCAGACTCGCGGCCCTGGAGCAGGCGGAGCGGCGCGGGGTGCCGACCATGAAAACGTGGAGTGCAACTTTGGACGAACGCACCAGATTGAGTCATCAGGAACTCGACGGCCAGACGGTGCCGGTGGACGGGTTCTTCGAAATCCGGGGGTTGAAAGCCAAAGCCCCAGGCGGTTTCGGGGTGCCAGAAGAGGACTGCAATTGCCGATGCGCGCTACGTGGCAAGATCGCGGGCTACGAACCTACGGTCCGCCGGGCCAGGGGAGAAGGCGTCATCCCTTGGATGACCTACGCGGAGTGGAAGGCGAACCGGGTTTCGGGCTAGCAGTGGTATGATGTTCTCGTGAGGATAGGGTCTGCAGCCCGACAAGGGGGTTATCCGAGCCCCCTTCCTCACTACCCCTTCGGAAACACTATCGGAGGTGCGGCCATGGCCATTCTCCATTGCGGGCGGTGCGGCAAACCATTCGAGGCCATCGACAGAAGCAAACGAAGGCAGGTTTACTGTTCGCGGGAGTGTTACGGGGCCGCGCTGGCCGGCCCGCGCCTCACACCTAAGACCTGCGGAAATTGTGGGACGTCTTTCGTGCCAGACAGAAGCCTCCGCCGGTTCTGTTCTAGGCGATGCATGTTCGACTACCGCCGGAAGCAGCGCACCATCCGGTGCCCGGTCTGCGGGCGGGAATTCCAGCGCAGTAGCCGGGCTCATGTCTACTGCTCCAATGAGTGCCGGGGCAAGCACTACTCGGGTCCGGCGAATGCCATGTTCAATGGCTACATGGCGGCCGACGATGCTGGCTACATCCGATATTCCTCAAGGCATCCAGCGCATCCGACGAAGCGTGTTCATCAGGTGGTCTGGGAGGAAAGCGGGCGGCCGGACATCTGCGAGGTTTGCGGCGGGAAGCCTGGCGTGGTCCATCACATCGACAACAATAAGGCCAACAACGCCATCGGCAACCTTATGAGACTCTGCCAGTCGTGTCACCGCAGACTTCACGCAACCCGAAGCCGTGCAGCCCGACAGATTCCACTCTCCTTATCCGAGGGGGTATAATGCCCTCGGGGGTGACCTCCCTCGCCTGACGTCGTCAAGCTCGACCTTTCTGACATCTCGCTCGTCCGGCGCCTTCTCTACGTCATCCGGGACGCCTACCAGGACCCGGAGGCCACGCCCGGTCTCCGGCTCCGGATCAGGTCAATGCTGTCCCTGGTCCTCGACCATAAGCGGCTCGACATCGGTGAGTTCCTGAAGAGTAAGGACCGCGAGTAGCGGCGGCAACAACCCTTAGCGACCCTGGTGGCCTAGCGCCCCGGGGTCGTTTCGTTTTCAGCCCATCACCGGGAGGCCCCCATGCTCACCGACAAGACCCTGCTCATTACCGGCGGCACCGGCACCCTGGGTCACGCCCTCGTCCGGGAGCTCCTGCCCCGCGAAGACTGCCCGGCCCGGATCGTCATCCTCTCGCGCGATGAGTACAAGCAAGCCCAGATGAGAGCCGAGTTCGAGGATGACGACCGCCTACGCTTCTTCCTGGGCGACGTCCGCGACAAGGACCGCCTCCTCATGGCCTTCCGGGGAGTGGACTACGTCATCCACGCGGCGGCCATGAAGCGGATCGAAGCCTGTGAGTACGACTCCTTCGAGGCCGTTCGGACGAATGTTTTCGGAGCCGAGAACGTGATCGAGGCCGCCCTGGAGCGGGATGTGCGCCGGGTGGTGGCCGTGAGCACAGACAAGGCCGTCGAGCCGGCAAACCTCTACGGGACGACCAAGGCTTGCGCCGAGCGTCTTTTCATCGGGGCGAACGCCTACGCGGGAGACCGCCGGACGCGCTTCAGTGTCATTCGCTATGGCAATGTCTTCGGGAGCCGTGGATCGGTCGTGGAACTCTGGCGGAGGCAGGCCGCCGCGGATGGGCAGGTCACCCTCACGGCGGAGGGCATGACCCGGTTCTGGTTGACGCCGGCGGACGCCGCCGCGGCTGTTCTGGGGGCCCTCTTCAGTGGCGAGGGCGGTGAGATATTCGTCCCCAAACTCCGGTCCTGCTTTGTCGCCGACCTGGCCCGGGTCGTGGCGCCGGCGGCCTGGGTCAGGGTTACCGGCATTCGGCCCGGCGAGAAGCTCCACGAGTGCCTGATCTCGGAGGAGGAGGCCCGGCGGACGACAGACCGGGGCTCCCGCTACGTCATCGAGCCGCAGTTCCCGTGGCATGTCGTGGGATACGGGCCCAAGGCGACCGCCGATCGTCCGGAGATCCGGCCCCCCGGCTGGCGCTACACAAGCGACTCGCCCGAGAACCTCATGACAGCCGAAGAGGTAAGGAGGATGGTTTCGTGACCGAGGTTCAACTCTCCCGGCTTCACCGTGTCGGCCCCGGCTACCCCGTCTACTTCATCGCCGACATCGGAGCGAATCACAACGGTGTCCTTAACCGCGCCTCGGATCTCATTCGCTTGGCGGCCATCGCCGGCGCGAACGCCGTCAAGTTCCAGCACTTCAAGGCCGAAACCCTGGCCAGCCGGGAAGGGTTCGCCTCTATCGGCCGGCCTGAGCTTTACGAGGTCTACGAGAAGGCCGAGACGCCGCTCGACTGGATTCCGACACTGTCCGGAGTCTGCAAACAGGCCGGAGTCGATTTCCTCTCGACGCCCTACGACGAAGCGGCGGCGGACGCCCTGGAACCCTACGTCCACGCCTACAAGGTCGGTTCCGGCGACCTTGTCGAGCTCGGCTTCCTGGGCTACCTCGCCCGGAAGGGGAAGCCCCTCATCGTCTCGACCGGGGCCGCCACCGCGCACGAGGTCCAGTGCGTGGCGGGCATCCTGGCCGATGAGGGAGTCCCGCATGTTCTCATGCAGTGCAACCTCAACTACGACGGCAGCCCCGACGCCTACCGTCACCTGAACCTGAAGGTGCTTCAGACCTACGCGGAGGCGCTTCCCAAGGCCGTCCTCGGTTTCAGCAGCCACGCGCCCGGCTCTCTCGACGTTCTCGGCGCGGTAGCCTTGGGCGCGAAGGTCATCGAAAAGCACTTCACAGACAACCCCGAGCGTCCCGGTCCTGACCATCACTTCGCCCTGGAGTCCGCCGACTTTCAGGTCATGGTGGATGAGGTTCGCCAACTGGAACTCGCCCTCGGCGACGGGGTCAAGCGCGTAGAGGAGAACGAGCGCGACTGGCGAGTCATCGCCCGGCGCGCGGATTGGGGAGGAAGGAGATTGAGACCGTGTCCGAAGTGAATTGGCTACGGATCCGCAGGCGTCCCACTGAGGTCGAGGCCATCCGGTTGACCGAAGAAAACGCCGTCTATCTAGCCGCCGCGCTTGACGGCATGTTAGTGCGGAGTGCTCCGCGGGAGCCTTGGGATGACACCATGGGAGGATTGGTCGCCGCCATTCGGAGCGGCGGTTTACGCGAGACTCCCCGTCCCGTGGAAGCACTAATCATTGAGACTGCCGATAACGGATGGCGTCGGGTCAACGTCGGCGCTTACATCATTAGGAACGCCAACGGCAAGCGCGACTTCTGCGAACCCGACATCTTCGAGCAGACCTATGAGGCACTGGGAGACCCGATGACACGACCTCCCTTGCCCGCGCCGCAGGCAGTTGGGGCGGGAAGAGATTGAGGCCATGCGTGGACGACCCGGAGAGCGCCGGGCCCGGTCACGCTACTTCAGTCGAAGCTTGACGCGGCCATGGATGTCGATGTCCTTCAGGGATAGAAGGATTTTCACAGCTAGGGCCAGAAGCAGGCCCCATAGAACGTAGGCTAGCATGGGTGGGTTCTCCCTCCCCTCCATCCGCACCCTCGGAGCCGTTATCTCCGGGGGTGCTTCATTGTTGGGCGGATCGGGACGATAGGGGGGACCCGGCGCTCTCCGTCACCCCAGATTCCGGGCCCCCGCAGTCAGGTCCTGTCCAGGAAGCGGTCTTTTTTCACGAGGGAGGCTCCAGGGTCATCGTCCCTCTTTGTAATACCGTCCCAGGTGAGTTCCCGACCGCTCGGGAGATTGCCGAAGGCTACTTCGAGGAGAATCCGAGACTCGCCGAGGCCCTCGACCTGCTGGGCATGACCTTTGAGGACTACGTCCGGGCCATTGAGGTTCGGATGCCGCCCAGAACCTACACGAGTTGCATGACCGCGCCCCGTCCTGCCTGATAGGAGGTTGCCCCATGGTTTCACTGTCCCTTGGCACCGCTTCTTTCGTCGCCGAATACGGCGTCGCGAACGACGGCCGGCCGGCCGAGTCCGAGGTCGCCGCCATCATCGCCGCCGCCGAGGGCCGGATCGCCCACATTGACACGGCCCCGGCCTACGGCTGCCAACGTCTCCTCGGCCGCTACATGTCGCCCGGCCTGTTCCGGCTCACGACAAAGACCGCCGATGGCCGAGACGCCTACCACACCCTTACGGAGCTCCGGACCCGGAGTCTCCATGCGATCCTGCTCCACGACCCAGAGAACCTCGACGCCTGGCCGGAATTGGTCCGGTTCCGCGCCGCCGGTTGGGCAGACAAGATCGGCGTCAGCTGCTACACCGAGGCCGACGTCCGCCGGGCGATGGATCTCCTACCCCAGCCCGACGTCATCCAGGCCCCGGTAAGCATGCTTGACCGCCGCCTCGTCGACCTCCTCCGCGAGATCCATGGCAGGGGAATCGAGATCCAGGCCCGGAGCGTGTTCCTGCAGGGATCCTTGCTCATGGCGCCCGCCGAACTACCCGCGCACCTGGCGGGCTTGGCCGCGCCCCTGGGCGCCTTCCGCCGGGCCTGCGCCAGGCGGGGGCTGACCCCACTTCAGGGGGCACTGGGCTACGTCCTGGGCCTCGACTTCATCGACCTCGCCGTAGTCGGTGTCAACTCAGCCGCGCAGCTCGCGGAGGTCCTCGCGGTCGAGCCTCTGGATTGGGAGCCGGACCTTCCGACGGTGGACGAGGTCTTGCTCGATCCCAGGAGGTGGCTCGCGTGATGCCCTCGCCGGACACCACGCTGACTCGGTGGTTCGCCCTCGGCCTGCTCCTCCTCATTCTCGCGCTGGGATTGGAGAGCGGGCATTTCCTACTCTTTGCGGCGTGGTGCCTGGCGGGAGTGGCGGGCTTTCTCGCCCTCGCACTGTGCTGCCTCCTGGGCGGGGCGGCCCTCGCCGAACTCTGGGAGTGGGTCGCAGGGAGGGTCTGCGGATGATCCTCGCCATCATCCAGGCCCGCATGGCCTCGACCCGCCTGCCCGGCAAGGCCCTTCTCCCACTCCTGGGTGAACCGATGCTGGCCCGGCAGATCGAGCGGGTCCGCCGCAGCAAACTTATCGACAAGCTTGTCGTCGCGACGACCGGGGAACCCGAGGACCAGGCCATTGCCGACCTCTGCGAGCGGCTCGGGGTGGCCTACTGCCTGGGGCCGCGAGACGACGTGCTCCGGCGGTTTAGCGAGGCCCATCGCATCCACGGTAGCGGGAAGGCCGACACTATCGTTCGTCTCACCGGCGACTGCCCGCTGTCTGACCCGGAGGTCATCGACCTGGTAATCGGGGATCATCTGCGCTTCGGGGCGGACCTGACCGTCAATACGGGTCAGGCCGGGGCGGGCTACCCGGACGGTTTCGACGTCGAGGCATTCACGGGTTCCGCTTTGGCCGAGGCCAACACCTGGACATTCGGGCCGCAGGACCGAGAGCACGTTACTCGCTACATGCGCCGGCAGCCGGAGCGCTACGAGATCACCTACTGCGGCCATGGGCCCGACCTCTCGGCCCGCAAGTGGTCGGTGGATACGACCGAGGACTACGAGCGGGTCAGGGCCATCTTCGAGGCGCTCTACCCGGCGAAGCCTGAGTTCGGGATGGAGGACATCCTGGAGTGGGAGGCGCAGCGTGGACGGTAGGTGCAAGGTCTGCAAGTTCTGGGGTGACGTCGAGTCCCCGGAGGCCCCTTCCTTTTTCACTGAGTTGCTCATCAAGGTCGGCTTCAAATGGTGCGCCAAGAACCCGCCCGGGGGCGGATGGTGGCCTTTCGGTTGGGTCCATCCTAGCTTCGGTTGCGTCCTCCACGAAACGAAGGAGGTTCCCGCATGCTCGCCACTGGCGTGAAGGCGCTTCTTGGCGCAGACACCCGCTTCGCCCGCTCCGAGGCCCTGCTCGCCCGCGCCCTCGACGTCATCCCCGGCGGGACGGGGACATTCTCGAAGTCGCGGACTACCTACCCGCCCGGCGTCTCCCCTCTGTACCTGGAGCGCGGCGAGGGTTGTCGGGTCTGGGACGTTGACGGGAACGAGTTCCTGGACTTCGGCTCGGTCCTGACCGCCGTCCTCCTCGGCTACCGGGATCCGGACGTAGAGGCCGCGGTCGATGCCCAGCGCAAGGCGGGAGTCCTCTTCGGCCTGCCCCATCCGGTGGAAATCCGGGTCGCCGAGCTCCTGATCGAGATGATTCCCTGCGCCGCGTCCGTCCGCTTCGGCAAAAATGGCTCTGACGCCACCTCCATGGCCATCCGCCTGGCCCGCGCCTACACGGGGAGAGACCATGTCGCTACCTGTGGGTACCATGGGTGGCAGGATTGGTCCGTCGGAGTCAGCGGCCGGAACCTGGGAGTTCCCCAGGCCGTCAGGGATCTGACGCACGCCTTCCGCTACAACGACCTGCCCAGCCTGGAGCGCATCTTCGAAGCCCGGCCGGCTCAGGTAGCCTGCGTCATTATGGAGCCGATGAACCATGCTTATCCCGAGGCCGGTTTCCTGGAGGGTGTCCGGGATCTCTGCCACGAGAACGGGGCCCTGCTGATCTTCGACGAGGTCATCACCGGCTTCCGGTTCGGGTTGGGCGGGGCTCAGGAGCATTTCGGCGTCGAGCCCGACCTGGCGACGTTCGGCAAGGGCCTGGCCAACGGCTACCCGCTGAGCGCCCTTGTCGGCCGGCACGACGTGATGAGCCTCATGGAGCGGGTTCACTGCTCGTTCACCTACTCGGGCGAGACCCTCTCCCTGGCGGCTGCGGAGGCCACCCTGCTGAAGCTGCGGAGGGAGAAAGTCCCGGACCGTCTCGCCGAGTTCGGCCGCAAACTCCTGGTCGGCGCAAATGAGATCGCGGGGCGCCTCGAACTCGACCTTTCTTGCACCGGGCATCCCGCCTGGTCGTTCCTGCGGTTCCGTGACCAGGCCCAGAAGACGCTCTATCTCCAGGAGGTTTTCGCCCGCGGCGTCCTCTGCCTCGGGCAGCACTCGATGCAGTACGCTCATGGGGACGACGAGGTCGAGTTCCTCCTCTATGTCTACCGGAAAGTTTTCGCTATCTTGAAAGAGTTCGAGGGTAGGGAAACGGAGGCCCTCCGGGTCCCGGTCCTCGACGGCTCGTTCCGCATCCGCTAACCACGCACTTCCCGGGCTCGCACCGGGGAGGGCAGAGGAGAGTGCCTCGCATGTCGCTAGCCGAGGTTAAGGCGTTGCTTGAACAGCACCAGGCCGACCCGGAGGTCCAGGCCCATCTCGCGAGCCTGGTTCCGGTAACCGCTGACGGGGTCAAGAAGTTCCTCGCCGACGGCAGGGACAAGCCCGAAACCCAGACCCTCGTAGCCGCACTCATGACGCCCGACGGAGTCAGAGGGTGGCTGGAGAGCGCGGACGAGGGCAAGAAGCTCGCCCAGTCTCTGACCGATAAGCGCGTAACCGACGCCGTGGAGACCTACCGGCAGAAGACCTTGCCGGGCCTCGTCCAGGCCGAAGTCGTCAAGCTGAACCCGCCCAAGAGCGAGCCCGAGAGGCGGATTGAGGCCATCGAGCAGGAACTCGTGAACGAGAAAGCGGCCCGGGCCCGCGAGGCCCTCAAAACCCGCGCCCTTGGCTACATCGGGCAGAAGGCGTTGCCGGCGGAATTGTCGACTCTCGTCGATCACCTGATCGGCCATGACGAGGAGACAACGGACGCCAACCTGCGCCGCCTCGAGGAGGCCTTCGCGGGCGCCCTGGGCAAGGCCGTGGACGCCCGGTTCAAGACCGATGGAACCAAACCGCCGCCGCCCACGAAGGACACGGGCACGGCGATCACCCGCGAGGCCCTCAAGAAGATGCCCAGGGACCAGATCAACAAGGAGTACAAAGCCGGCAACCTCGACGGCATCCTCGCCGGCAAGACTTAGCCTACCCGCCAGCCCCGCTTCGCCCGGCCCCGATATTCGGGGCCTTCTCGATTCCAAGGGGTGTGATTCCCAATGTCCACCAAGAACTTCGTACCGGAACTCTGGGATGCCCGTCTCATGGAACATCTCGATGATGCCCTGGTCTTTAAGGCCCTCTGTAACACGGACTACGAGGGCGAGATCACGGCCCAGGGCAACACGGTCCACGTTAACCAGATCGGCGACATCACGATCAGTCCCTATGCTCCGGGCAAGACCACGATCACCGTGGAGCACCTGAAGTCCGTCCAGACCGTCTTGACCGTTGACCAGGGCCACTACTACGCCTTTGGGGTTGAGGACGTGGACAAGGTCCAGTCAACGCCGAACCTCCTCGAACAAGCGGCCGACCGAGCCGCCTTCGGGCTCGGGCATGTCATCGACAGTTACGTCGCCAACCTCTACACCCAGGCCGGAGCGAGCATCACGTCCCACGGCTCGACCGCCGTCAACTCAGGCAACGTGATCGGCCTGATCGGCTACGTCGCCCAGTTGATGAACGAGAACAACGTCCCGAATGAGGGTCGCTGGGGCGTCGTCCCGCCCTGGTTCGCACTCAGCCTGACTCTGGCCAACATCCTGAAGAAGACCGACAACGTCGACATCATCAAGACCGGCTACATCGGCAGCATGCCTACCCTGGGGATGGATTTCTACATGAGCAACAACGTCGTGACCACGGGCACCGCGCCGGACTATACGAGCTACTGTCTGTTCGGCCGCAAACCCGCCCTCACGTTCGCCCAGCAGGTCTTGGAGAATGAGGCTTACCGCTCCCACGACAACTTCTCCGACGTTGTCAGGGGCCTGCTGGTCTACGGGGCCAAGGTCATGGATCCGCGTCAGCTGGTCAGCATGACCGCGGTCTACACCACGGAGATTAACATCTAGGCTCCCGCTCCAGAGTTCCGCTCCTTATGAGGTGATCCGCATGGCTGTGCAGGCTGTCTCTGTCGCGCAGATGCTGCGCGATAGCAATGTCAAATCCACGGGCTTCATCGTCTTCACCACGTCTTCCGGCTTCGCATTCGAGTACGACCTCAACGACCGAGTCGCGTTCATGGTTTGTTGGGTGGCCTCCTCCGAGGTCGCCGAGGCTCGCTACATGAGGCTGACCGTCCAGCCCGGCGATTTCTGGCGCTCGGGTATCGGCAGCGAGACGTTCCTGATCCAGACCTGTTCCTCGGGGGCGTCCCACTGGCTCTTCGGGCCGTTCGACATGGCCAGGTTCGGTATCGCCGCGACGTCCTCCGGCCTGGTGACCCTCGGCGAGAACTACCTCGACGTCATGATGACGGTCTCCTGCTCGTCTCTGTGCAACTCCACCGGCGCCGCACTGACGGCCGGATTCGGCGATATCCAGGTCCATGCCTTCAAGCTGCCGGAAGCCACGTTCTCGACTTAACACAACCCGCTAAGTCGGGGAGGGGCCTCGCGCTCCTCCCCGGCCGCCCGGATGGGAGGTAACCGCCACGGACGCTCTCTGGCCGGCCGTCATGTCCGCCATGCCGTTCGACGTCCGGCCGCGCGCTGACGACGCCGAGGGTTGGG